>Ga0316628_100003670_pt1 | contig 11868 bp, 22 predicted proteins | sample OWC_Aug_M2_C1_D5_FD_207648 | JGI IMG/M metagenome (GOLD analysis project Ga0316628, IMG submission 207648) | Wetland soil microbial communities from Old Woman Creek delta, Ohio, United States - OWC_Aug_M2_C1_D5_C | ecosystem: Environmental > Terrestrial > Soil > Wetlands | place: USA: Ohio...
GTTGGCCGTTTCATAGTCCAGGTGGTGCTCGGTCTGTACCGAGCGGAACAGCCCGTCCAGGGTGGGGAAGCGGCGCAGCAGCTTGTCCATTTCATCCACGCACAGAACGCCCCCGTCCGCCCTCATCGCGATGCCCGCCTGGAGGTGGCCCTCGGAATCGTAGCGGCCGGAGAACGCGACGGGCGTGAACGCGGTCTTAATCATGCCCCTGGGGGCGATGGATTGCACGAGCTTGAGGAAACCCGACTTGGCCGTGGAGATCTCCCCTATGACCATAATGTCGCATTGGGGCCAGTGGGCCTGCGCCCCCTGGGGGATGGGAGGGGCGTACTGGGACGCCAGGGCCAGGAAGGTTGCCCGCCATAGGTCGTCCATATCCTTTATCTGATTGGAACCCCAGCGGACCAGGGTTTCCAGCAGCTCGGGCTCCTTAAGGAGCGCCTCGTGGGAGGCGTCCCAGGGGATGGGCTCCACGCTCCCGACCCCGACGGGCTCAACGTCCCCCATGGCCGCGCGCTGCTGGTCCGCGTACTTTTCCTGGAGCGCCTTCAACTTGGCGCGCTCCCTGCGCTCCATGAAGTCGTGCGGTACCACCTGATTGACCTTATTGGGCTCCTCGTGTACGGCCTCCAGGATGGTATTGATGACCGCGTGGAACGCCTTCGCCTGGGCCTGGACCGCGTCCGGCTTCTTTATGCCCTGGCTGTAGTACTCACCCAGAAGGGGCACCCGAGAATCGCTCAGGCCCGCGTCGCGGGCCGCCTTCGTTATCGCCTTTGCCAGCGCCGGAAGACCGCGGGGATTGTCGAACGTGGCATCCATGACCTCGTCCGCGTATTCCCATCGGGGGCTCCCGTCGCTCACGAGCATTGCGTACTCAAAGAGTCGTTCCAAAGGTTCCAGGGTTCTCACCAATGGAAAGGGCGCGGCAAAGCGAATTATCGGGGGGCCCATCGCTCGTGCCACGCGACGCAGCTCGGACAGTACCAGCGGCCCCGCTCGGAGCGGACCAGCGAGGTCCCGCACGAGAGGCAGATTGGCGTCGAGCCCCAGGTGCGGTCCCCGCTCACGAGGTCCCCGCCGATGAAGGCCGTTGCGGTCTTCGTACGGGCCTCCATGCTAGCTCGCTATCGCCTTCGGCGGGGCCTCCGGGTCCGAGTCTTCAAAGAGACCCAGGACGCAGCGGCCGTTACAGACCAAGTCAAACGGACAGTACTCGCACGACAGCGTCCGAACCTTTGGGCTGACCAGGTCGTCCACGCTTACTAGCTCCATGCGATTCACCTCACCACAGCGGGCGCGGGGGAGCGAATTATCCCCTAGGCCTTGGCGATGGTGATGATAAACTCGCTCCGGTCGCTGATGACGGCCCTAACCGTGCGGTCGTTCTGAAACAGTCCGACCGCGTCCACGCGGGGACGGCCCGCGTCAGGGTCCACAATCTCCAGCGCGTCAATCACTAACTGGGCCATTTGGCTTGCCTTCATGTAGATCACCGTCGCGCCCCGCTCACCGCTGGGCGCGGCAGCATGAAAAAAGGGGAGAGGGTAATCGGGCTCTACCCGATTACCCACTGGGCGGCGCTGAGCCCTAGGCCCTGACGCTGGGCGCTCATGGCGGTTATCGCCTCGATGGCATCCTTCCGCCAGGCCTCAAACTCGGCCAGGTCTTCGCCCTTCTCCGGGGCCATGGCGCGGAGCGATTCTAGGCCGTCCGTTTCGTCGTCGTCGTCGAGGTACAGGTAGTCCGAGCCGTTCGCCGGGACGAAGCACGACATTTCGCCGTACGCGCGGGCGATTAGCTCCCATCCGCCGGACAAATCCACGACGCCGGGGAAGGTCTTTACCCGCTCCATGAAGTCAGGAACGAGGCCGTACTTGTCGTGCCGCCCCTCGGCCAGCGCGACAAGCTCCCGTACTGGTATCTCTATAAAGGCCGTATTCATCGCTGTATCACCTCCAGCGCCTCGCTGGGCGCGGAGAATAGAAAAAAGGGGGAGGGGCCGCTCACGCGGCCCGCTGTCGGATTTGGTATACTAGGTTGCCGTGGACGCGGAGCGTAAAGATTCCGTTCGCGTCCAGCCACGCTCGGCCCGCTTTGGACTGGAAATCCCAGGGGCGAAGGTTGAAGTACCCTTCTTGCCACCCGTCCAGGGTGCCGGGCGCGACGATACGCGCGGGCATCCACGCCCGGCCCTCCATGGCCCGGGCCTCCATGTTGCCCGCCTCAATCATCCGGCGGAGAACGTCGCGCCGTACCTTTGTACTGATTGGCTCACCTCCAGCGCCGCTAGGCGCGGAGAAAAGAAAAAAAAGGAGATCCCCGGACCTCACTGGTCCGGGGCTTCGTCGGGTATCGCCTCTATGTCGCGGAGGTACTGCTGGCACTCGGGGTTATCGTCGCCGTGGGGCATATCTTCTTTGAACCCCTCGTGCCCGCACTCGGGGCACGAGTACCAAAGCTCCAGCTTCTTCCCGTTCATCATGGCACAGTTTCCATCCTGGTCGCATAGGTAAACGTTCCCGCTGGACGGGTTGAACCCGAGCGTTACTGGCTCCTCCAGGCCGGAATCCGTGGGGCGGTCCGAGAACGCATCAAGGAGCTTGGCCGCCATATCCAGCTCGCGGTACCCCCAACCTTCAAAGCTGACCTCTAGGTTATCCGTTGTATTCACCTCCTAGCCACGCTGGGCGCGGAAGGGTGAAAAGAAAAAGGGAGGGGGGCCGGACGGCCCCCCTTGGGACGCTCGGGCGGAAGGTCGTTACCTAGGCCTTCACTGGCTCGATGGTAACGACCACGGCGGCCGGATGCCCGTCCGGGAACGCGGACTTTTTGATGTACAGGCTGCCCACCATGGGCTCGCCCTGGTCGCTCACGCGCTCCGCGAAGCGGTACATCCGCTTGGTATCGCGTTCGTACGAAAAGGTTATTTTTATGCTATCACCTCCAATAGAAGGGGCGCGGAGGAGCGAATTATCCCCTCCGCGCCCGCGCGTCCCGTTCATTCCTTGCGGGTGGTCTTCGTGGGCCGTCGGAGCGGGGTGTACCCGAACAATGGCCCGCCCTCTCCCCGCTTCATCATGCGGCGGACTCGGCGATGCCCGAGCCTCACCTTCCGGCCGTGCTTCGTGGCTTTGCTGATTGTATCACCTCCATACTAGGGGCATGGGGAAGCGAATTATCATCTAATGGGGGTCCGCCGCCCCCCGGACGGCCGCCCCGCGCGGGGCCCGTTTTCTTTCGATTCCCCGCACGACGGGCCCGCTACCTCATCGGGGCGCAGCATCGCCGCCCGGCGTCGAGAGGCGCTGCCGAGTCTTTGAATATTTAAAGTTTATCCGGCCGTCATAGTGCATTAGAAGGCGCGACCGCGCGCGCTCGATTGCCTCACGCGCGAAGGGCTCCGCGACGGGGCCGAAGTTGTGCCGCCCGAGCGCCGCGCGGTATTCCCGCACGACCTCCGCGAAGACCTCCGGCCGCCCGGCGAACGCTCCCGCCGGGTAGTCAAAGTGCCTTCTCGCTAGGCGGCGCGCGACGCGCTCCGCCTTCGCGCGGCCCTCCCCGGGGTGCCTCCAAGCTCGGCCGTGAACCTCGCTCCACGAGCGCCGTACGTCGCGCTCCCAGTCCGCCCCGCACGAGTCGCACGTAAGCCAAAGGTGAACCGTGGCACGGCTGGCCCCTGGGCCGTCGTGATCTAGACGGAACCGCCTGGATACCTCTCGTCCGGGAGCGTGGCACTTGGGGCAGGCCGTCCCGGCAGGGTTCCTATTCACGTTGCATAGGGGGCGGCGGCGCGAATTATCGCGGCCAGCAGGTAGAAAAAAAGGGGACGGGGGCCCGGCTCACTTGCCGGGCTCCCCGACGGATATGGCCCACTCACCAGGGACCCAATTGGCTATGGCAAAGTGGGGCGCGGTCTTGGGGTATTCCCAGGGCCGGAGGGTACGCCAGCCAGCGGAGCTTAGGACCGCCTGAATCCAGCGGTGGCTAAGGTTCACTGGCTCCTTTCGGACCTCGGCGCGGCGTCGCTTGCCGCGTCCGGTCTGGACGTATACCACGCGGTCCACGGTCAGCAGGGCCATCGTCGCTTGGAGCGTGTAGCGGTTCACCGGGGCGCGCCACTCGTGGAGCACCTCGGCGGCGCGGACCAGGGCGCGCTCTTTGCGCCCCTTCCGCCTCCCCGCGCGGTTCTGCTGCGCCCAGTACTTACGCACCGCCTGTAGCGCTGGCATCGGGACCACGGCTTGCCAGTAGAGCGACCGCGCCCTGGGCTCAACGCTCCCAGGCGAACGGATGCCCGTCATGGTCAAGTACCGGCCCTCGACGGTCCAGCGTTCCAGGGTGAGGCGCAACCTGAGCGCCTCGTGGCTCACGCCGCCCCGCTTGCGACCGGGGCGCGCGACGTGTACCACCTGGACGTTAGCCACGCGGGTACTAACGATACCTCCCACGCTCACGTTCAACGTATCTGGCTCACTCGTTCCATCGTCGGTCATGTTCGGGCCATCACCTCGCGCCCGTCATGGGTGGGGGGGGTCTTAAGACTTGCCATTAATGACTAATTAATGGCATTTCGACCCTTCCTGACAATCATCAGTAAAAATATCCCCTTCGTGGGATTTTACCCTGGCTGAGAGGGGCCCCGGTACACTGGATGGGCGCAGGGCGTAATGACCTGGGACGGGGCAGGGGATTCAGGCACGTTTCGCCTATGGATGGGAGGGGTATTTAGACCCTTCGACCCCGCGGGGCGGCCGCTTATCTTAGAAATTACCCGCCGCGATCATCGCGGGAAGTTGGCGCCACTTGCCACTCGACCTCGCCGCAGGTACAACGCTGAATATCCTTCTGTCCGGGAGTGCTGGCAGCGGTACCGTCTGCCCGCCGGCCAGTGTCCGCGTCGCGGGCTCGTCCCGCACGTACTCTATGAGCCCCGACCGCTCGGCGGCAATGAACAGGTTGTGGAAGTAGGTTCCAGAGAGAGGCCGCCGACCCTGCCCTCGTCGCTGAATGTTGATGAGCCGGCGGGCACCGAACGCATGAAGCTCCCCCGCCTCGAGGAAGGTGCGTCGCAGCATCTCGCCGACGTCGGAGACGGGCCGGCCCATGAAGAACCACCGCGACCTCGAGGGCCTAGTCGTTGCAGGCAGGGAGCTTCTTGAGCCGCTCGAGGAGCTCGTCGAGCTCGGGGATCTTGTGGGTCTCCCTGACGGCCTCGAGTTGCCGTATCAGCTCCTCCTTCTGCTCGACACTGATGCAGGTGCCCTCCCAGGCGGGGAAGGTGCCCGAGGGGAAGCGGAACACGAGCTGCCGGTCGCCGAAGCCCTCGTTGGTCTCGATGTCCCAAGTGCCAGGTAGCGACTTGGCATCGTTGAGGTCGTCGATGATGTCGCGCTCGGCGTCCTCGACGACCTCGGTGGCGTCCTCATAGTCCTCCCAGGACTCGACCCCTTCGGGAAGCTCGAGGCCGAACTTGTCGGCGATGGTCCCGTTCATGTGGGTCAGGTCCGTGCCCTCAGCCAACGTGTCGACGACGACCACATACTCGCCGGCGTCGAAGTCTTCGATCTCGTCGGGCGTGAACTTGCGGATGTTCCTCTTGACGTCCTCCTCGAGGGCGTCAATGTCGTAGGGGTTCGTCACCATCACAATCAGCTCCCTGAGGGTCCGGGCCTGTCTGAGAGAATATATCCGGCTTCGGGATGAAATAGGTTTCCATGCCCTACCCGCAAACGGGCATGTCTTCGAGCTCGCGGATGAGGTCCTCGGTTATCTGGAGCTGCTCGGGAAGGTCCCGAGGGGCCCCCTTGAAGTAGCCCCCGCTCCGATAGTCTATCTTGTCGTCCAGGTCTGCGCGCCGTTCCTCGAGGACGGCGAGCAGGTGCTTCTTTGCCTCAGCGGTCACGCACGGCCGCAGCGAACATGACTTGCCCCCCTCTATCTGGGGACTGATGAAGAAGTGTGTCTTCATGGCGTCACCATCTAGATCCAGAATCGGTCCGTGTAATCCGGGAGCTTCTCCCAACCCTGGGGGAGACCGCCCTCGATCCTCGCGCTTTCCTCGGAGAACGTCTCCGTCCACTTCTTGACGAGGTCGGCCGGCAACTTCCCCGAGTCGCAGACGGGCAGCTCGAGCACGGCCTTCCCGAGCTCGAGGATGTTCGTGACCACGTCGGCCCAGACCATGGAGTCGTCCACGACGTGCTCCTTCGGGGCAACGCCCTCGAGGAGGAGCCGCTCATCGCGGGCTGCCTGGGACGCTAGGGTCTTGACCGCCTCGTCGAGCTGCTCGGACAGGGTCTCCATCAGTATCTCCTTGAGCTTGGGATGGATGCATGTCATCTTCCCTAGCTTGGAGACCCGCTCCGAGAACGTGGCTGCCGTGTCCATTACTGCTTCACCCAGTCCCAGGTGCCCCAATCAGAGCCGCCGGCGAGGACGATGAGGGCCCACTCCTCCTTGAACATCTCGTCAGGATCTATGCTGAGGTCCTCGGCCCAGCTCTCGCTCTGGTTGTAGTAGGGGGAGTAGACGTCGCCGTCCTCGGTCGTGGCGTAGATGCCCAGGTAGCCCATGCGGTCCTCGCGGGCCTCGATGTCGACGAACTTCTTTCCCGTCGCCTGCTCGCCGGCGATTGTGAACTGACGCTTGGCCTCCTCGAGCTTCTCCTCCATGTCCTTCACGCCTTGAACCCGGTAGGAGTCGGAGACCTCGAGGTCGACGTCGCCGCAGGACGGCGCTAGGTCGATGAGCTCCACGAGCTCCGTGACCGTCGCGCGCTCCTTCTCGAAGCTCTCCTTTTCTCTCTGGAGATCCTTCGCGAAGTCGAAGTTACCCTTGGCCTCGTTCTCCTTCACGTCCTCCGCGTGATGCTCGATGAGGGTGTCCAGGACGCGCTCCCGTTCCTCGAGGGCCTTGATGAGGATGTTCTTCTGGGCGTCGGAGACGCAGTCGAGTTTCATGGTGAGGGCCTCGCATGAATAACGGTAGGGAGCGATATTTATAGTTTGGGCGCGCATCTTCAAGGCGTGAACCAGGACCGCCGCCCCTTCAAGGATCCAACGATGGCCGACGAGGTCCTCTCCCAGCAGACCTCTCACGAGTTCGACGCGGTCGCCAACCTCGACTGCAAGTGCATGGACGCCCACACCAGGAAGGTCATCCTGTTCTGCATCAACGAGCGCCTCAAGACCCTCCGCACGTTCCCTCGAGGCATGGTCGACGGCCTCGAGTACGACCTGCTGGAATTAAAACAGCAGGTCATGGACTGTAGCATGAAGCGGAAACCCAAGAAGGAAGACGGGAAGGCTTAATAAGCCGCCCGACCATAAAATGGTCCGATGGCCGAAGAAGAAGAACCGTGCCCATCCTGTCAGGTCGCCGTACTGGGTGGCACCATCCTCGAGATCTGCAACCTCGAGACCAAGGGGCTCGACTGCAAACAGCTCAAGAAGGACTTTGAAGATGGGAAGATAACAGTGAAGGAGCTCATCGACAAGGTCAAGGAGAATACGACCCCCAAGATCCAGGAGCAGATCAAGAACATCGAGGAGTATGCCAAGAGTGAGGGCGTCGACCTGTCCCAGCGGGCACCTCCGGAATGACAAGTCCGGAGAGGACAAGATACTCCGCGCGTTGGTACTAGCGGACGGACCGCTCACCCTGAGCCAAGTGGCCGAGGCCTCCGAGCTGTCCAAGTCCCACGTCTCGTACTGGCTGCCGCGCATGGTCGACCGGGGCCTGCTGCTCCGGATGAGGGAGGACGACCAGACGTACTTCCTGCCGCAGCCGATGTTCCTGGATCCCGCCGTGAAGGAGGCGCTCTATGCGACCTTCTACCCCATCACCAGGGACCACAAGACGTACTTCGTGTTCGACCAGGCGAAGACCGAGCGCCTGGACGTCATCAAGGTGTGCATCGCGAAGACGCTCAAGCTGTTCTGCCTCGACGTCCGCGACGTCGAGTAGTGTTCAAAACATTTTAACCAATCTATAAATAGGGCGCGTCACGCTAACACGGCCCCGAGGTCATTCACATGGTCTCCCACAAGAAACTCGGAGGTCTCGAGATCTCCATCGGCGGCGGCGGCCTGCGCTTCAAGAAGCGCCCGTCCGGCTTCAACCTCTGCGTCGGCAAGGCGATGAAGGGCACCCCTGGCCCCAAGCAGGGCAGGTACGACAAGGGCTTCCAGGCGAAGTTCACCGCCGCGGCCCGGTCGTGCTCCGGCCGCAAGGCCTCCAAGTAGTCGCCTTCAACGTCCCTCGTCAGGACCGCCTTGACGGTTGAGCCCCTTCAAGCGGTCCCTCCTCGACGGCGACAATAAGCCTCGGCCCCCCGGGCGTTCCCTCACTCCCGGGGGGCAACCTTCTTTTTTAAAACCAAGACACTCAGTAGGGCCGATGCTTCTTCACGAAGTCCGTCATCTCGGTGTCCGTTATCTTCGTGTAGATCGACGTCGTCCTGATGTCCTTGTGGTGCAGCACGTCCTGTATGACGTTGATGTCCCACCGCTGCTCGAGCTTGAGGTAGACGGCGAGGCTGTGTCTCAGGCTGTGGGGGTGGATGAGGTGGGCGTTCGGGATGCCGGCCTTGACGGCCGCGTTCTTGACGATGTCCCGGACGAGCCGGCCCGAGATGTGCCCGGTGCGATAGACGCCCGAGAATGCGAAACCATGACGTCGGCCGGCGAGGAAGGGCTTCAAGTACTCGCGGATGTCGCTCGTGATCATCTGATAGGTGGCCCACTCGCCGCCCTTTATCTTTACCTTGATGGTGCCCTCTTTCCAGTCGATGTTCTCGACCCTGATGTTGATGCACTCGTTACAGCGCATCCCGGTCGAGAGGAACGTGGCGATGATGGCACGGTCCCTGCCGGGGTCGGCCGCCTCGATGAGGTCGTCCCAGTACTTGTAGTTGACATGATGTATCTCGCGCGCGTGCCTTCCCGGCACCTTGATCTTCTCGGCGAGGTCCTTGCGGTCGATGAACTTGAGGTACTTCTTGAGGACGATGAGGTACAGGCTGACCGAGTTCGACGACAACTGCTTCACGTCCATGTCGTTGATGAACTTCGAGACGTGCCCGAAGTTGAGCTTCAAGGGCGTGACGTCGCCGACGATCCCATAGAACCGTTGGATGACGCCCCTGTAGGTCGACCTAGTCTGCTCCGACATGCGGATGAGCGACGCTAAGAACTCATCGAGCTGCCTCATCGTGAGCCCTCCGACGGCCTGGGAGTCATGGATACAGAAATATATATACGAAGCGCATTAACGGCAGAAGAATCTGCACGCAACTCCCTGAGTTTTGGCTCAAAAAGGGGATTCCGTGCATATATATCCAGGAGGGCAACGAAAAATGACAGGAGAACAGCCGGTCGAGGACGCTGCGACGAAGATCAAGAGGCTCGAGGCGGAGCTCGTCGCGAAGGACACGATGATCGACACCGAGCGCCGTCTACGGGAGCTCGAGGTGGAGAACATGAAGCTCCGGAGCGCGCTGCAGGAGAAGCAGAGCGAGACTCCGATCCTCGACAAGCTCTTGGGGACCGCGGACCGGTTCCTCGATCTCACTGAGCGTCTTGAGAAGGAGGAGCGGGAGCGGCCGCGGGCGGCGCCGCCGGCGCCGGCACCGGAGCCGGAGCGGATACCGGAGTAGGCTCGCACACCGGGATGTGCTCGAGCTCCTTGAGTCGGCCCTCGGCGGCCGCCTTCTTCGCCTCGAGCTCCGCGACGAGCTGCTTCGCGCGCTCGTCCTCGCCGCCAATCTGATCAAGGCGCTGTAGCTGCTTGGAGTAGTACTCGGCCTCGTTCTCGTACGACTTCACCAGCCGCTCCTTGTGGTGCGGCAGCATACACGGACCCTGTCCACTCATGCCTGATTCCTCCTCAACGGTCGGCGCTCGCCCCTCTCCATGAACCGCCATGCGTTGAACATGACCTTGTCCCGGATGGGGCCCCTGCGCTTCGTGGCGACTTCCTTGTAGCGGGCGTACTCCTCCTCACGCCGCTTCTCGACGTCGTCGGGGGTGACGAAGCCCGCCGGCAGACGCGGCCGCTCCAATGCCCTCGAGCGTTCCTCGAGGGAGGGGTGCTGCTCGGGCGGTTGCTCGAGCGTCTTCGCCCTCCCGAGAACGTCCGTCAGCCTCGTCCTGAAGTCGTCCTGCCTTTCGCGCGCGCTCTTGAGCTCGCCGACAACATCGTCGATCTTCGACAACGCTGTGGTCCCCTGGACTACATCGTGGAGCTTCATGGCGCTGGGGGAGGCGGCCTGGAGCTCCGCTGCGGCCGTAGCCAGCGTCTCAGCCTTACGCTTGCACCAACCACACTGAGCCTCTGCGGCGTATTTAGCCAACAGCTCGCGCGCCCTCACCAGGTCCTCGTCGGCCATGAGGCTTCAATGGGACGTAAGAGTATTAAAGCCTTTGTCGCCATTACTTCCACGTCGAGGAGGGCTCAATTTGGTCAAGACCGTGGACCTAATCTGCAACGAATGTGGACACAAGTGGACCCAGGAACACCGGAAGCGCCGCCAGTGTCCGGAGTGCCAGAGCTACGACGTCGGCCCGCTTGAGGGGGGCCTTGGACCTGACACGACCCCTGCGGATACGACGGCCAAACCGGAGAAGCCGAAGGGCAAGCCTCCGACCGCGGCACCGCTTGTCCAGACGATCCCGAAGCTGACGACATCGGTGGACAAGGAGCACCGCTCGTCCCAGGAGGAGGAGTTCTCGAACCTTCTCAACGACGTCGGCATCAAGCAGGCCGACCTCATCGCGTCCATCGTCATGCGCTCGGACAAGGCGGAGGATCCGAAGCACATCGACGACATGCTCAGGAAGTACCGGGTGCCCGGGTTCCAGCGTCAGATAATCCTTGACGCATGGTGCTCCACGCAGGGCCTCAACGAGTTCCACGTCGAGGGCGGCACATCAAACGTCGAGGGCGACGAGATGGGAGAGATGCTCAAGCCCATGACGAAGCTGATGATGCAGAAGGTCCAGTTCAAGATGCTCAAGGACATGGCTCGCGAGGAGGAGCCCCGGTCCGCGTACGCTCCGCCGCCGGCGCCGCCCGAGTCCATGGTGCCCCTGTTCGACGACGAGGGCGTCCCAGTCACGGATGCCAACGGCAAGCAGGCGATGGTCCCCGCGTCGGTGTGGCTCATCCAGCAGCAGGCGAAGGCACGACACGAGGGCGAGGAGCAGCCGCACCCCTACGAGGTCGGGATGGACCTGGCGACCAAGATGTTCGACAAGTGGATCGCCATGATGAACCCCCAGGGGAACGCCGCCGCGCAGCAGCAGCTCGCTGCGGCCCAGGCGCAGAACGCGACCCTCCAAGCGCTCCAGCCCCTCCAGCAGCAGATGGCGTCGCTCCAGGCCGACATCGCGCGCCGCGCCGCCCTCGAGGACCAGGCCCGGCAGTACGGGCAGCTCATCGGACAGCGGGACAAGAGGCTCGACGAGCTCCAGCGGGAGCGCGACAAGCTCGCCGATCAGCGGCTGAGGTCCTTCGAGGACACGCAGATCCAGATGCAGCAGAAGGTGAACGACCTCCTGATGGACTCTGGAAAGGGCTTCACCGAGGAGTTCCGGCAGACGAGGCGCGACGTCAAGGACCTGCTCAAGGAGCAGATGAAGCAGGAGCAGGTGGTCGAGCAGACGCGGACTCGAGCCCGCGGCTACACCCCGGTCCAGGAGCTCAGCGTCCAGGAGATGGAGAAGGTCGTCCAGCAGTACGCCGACCCGTCCGAGCTCGAGGGCGGCAAGCAGCTCTTGGATCCCGAGCTGCTCGCGGGCCCCGTCGAGACCAAGAGGCGCAGGGGCGACGCGGGGTAGGCTTCAAATAACCGCGGCTCCCATGACT
>Ga0316628_100003671_pt1 | contig 11867 bp, 13 predicted proteins | sample OWC_Aug_M2_C1_D5_FD_207648 | JGI IMG/M metagenome (GOLD analysis project Ga0316628, IMG submission 207648) | Wetland soil microbial communities from Old Woman Creek delta, Ohio, United States - OWC_Aug_M2_C1_D5_C | ecosystem: Environmental > Terrestrial > Soil > Wetlands | place: USA: Ohio...
TCTCGTGGGATCTTCGGCGTTGGGCGGCGCCCCCCGGAAAGACCCCGCCCGCGCCGGTCAAGTCCTCTCAGCCCCGCCACCGCCTTCGTGCCAGGGGCCGTGCGTCGGACTCAGAGAGAAGGCCGGGCGGCAGCTCATCCGCCCGGCCGAGGCCACCTCGAAGAGACGTCCCGGTCTCGAACCTTCTACGGCTCCAGCGGCTGGTTATTGTGGGCGTAGGCGGGTCCCGGCACGCGGCCGTCCAACTCGCCCGAGATCACCCACTCCCCGAGGCCGGAGATGCACTCCCTGCAGACCAGGCGCACGGGCCGGAGCTCGTTGGCCGCGACCTCGCCCTCGACGAACATCCCCTTCCGCCGGCGCAGGCAGGAGTCGCAGATACCTTCCCTGTTTTCGTCAAGACGCCATACCGGACCGGCCATGAGTGTTCCTACCTCCGTCTTTATTGGCCCGACTAGAACGGGATGTCGTCCTCGCTCTCGGGCGGGAACTCCGGGGCCTCGCCGGGTGCGGCGCCGGCGGCGGGCTCGCCGCCCTGCGGCTTGGGACCGACGAAACGGATGTTCTGGGCGATGATCTCGGTGAAGTAGCGGCGGTTGCCCTTGTCGTCATCGTAGGTCCTGGTGCGGATCGACCCCTCGACGTAGATCGTGCGGCCCTTGCCGAGGTGCTGCCCGCAGAACTCCGCAAGCTTGCCGAACGCGACGATGTTGTGCCACTCCGTCTGCTCCTGGCGCTGCCCGTTCTTGTCCTTGCGGTACTCGTTGGTGGCGACGGAGAACTTCGCCACCGCCAGCCCGCTGGGCGTGTGTCGCACCTCGATGTCACGGCCGATGTTGCCGATCAGGATCACCTTGTTGACGCTCATGACTCGCCTCCCGGCGTGGACGGAGCCCGAGGGTACCAGATCGGGGGGTGAAAGACGAGGGGGCCCGAGCGCGGCGCCTCAGCGAATGGCCCTGGCGAGCCCCACGATCAGCCCCCAGTACACCGCGCTCTCCGCGACGCGGCCGATCCTCTCCTGGGTCGTGAGGTCGTTCCAGTCGCTGGCGAACGGGCCGGCGAGCACCAGGCGAAAGTCGAAGTTGGGCCCCGGCATCAGCATGTCGGTCGCCGTGAGGGGAACCGGGCCGCCGCGCATCTGGGACGCCTGCTCCCGGCCCATGCCATACGCGAGGCGGACCATGGGATCGCGCCACATCTCCCGCCGCAGGCCGAGGTTGAACTCGGCGTGGCCGGTCTCCTGCTGGGCGCCGAGCAGGTCCTCTCGGCTCAGCTTCAGGAGCGGGGGCGGCGGCGTCGGGCTCGGGGTCGGTGCAGCGGGAGGCTCCTGGGCGCCCGCCACGGCGCCGAGGAGGAGAACCAAGCCGACGGTAACGAGGGCACTCCGCACGGTAGCCTCCCTTCGTCCCCTTCAACAAATATAGGCTCCCCGGGCTTCCGGTGCACGACGCCCGGACGCGGGGTGCGTATTGGGAGGTTGGGCGCAATCCTCGGGCTTTGCTAGAGTTCACACGATGTCTACGAAGAAGCGGCTGCTGACAGCCACCGGCGGAATGGCGGTGGTCACGCTCGTGAGCCGGATTTCGGGGCTGGCGCGCGACAAGGTCGTCGCGTACCTCCTCGGGGCGGGAACGGTGGCCGACGCCTTCTACACCGCCTTCCGGATCCCGAACATGTTCCGCCAGCTCCTCGCCGAGGGCGCGCTCCAAGCCGCGTTCATCCCGTCGCTCGCGGAGATGAAGGCGGGGGGCGAGCCGGCGCGTACCCGGGCGTTCGTGCGGGCCATGACCTCGCTCTTGCTGTTGGCGCTGCCGGTCATCGTCGCGCTGGGCATCCTCGCGGCGCCGTGGCTCGTGCACCTCTTCGCCGCCAAGTTCGCCACCAACCCCGCAAAGTTCGACCTGACGGTCCGCCTCACCCGGCTGATGTTCCCGTACCTTGGCCTGATCTCGCTGGCGGCGCTCGCGCAGGGGGTGCTGAACGTCTCCGATCGCTTCCTCCTGCCGGCGGCCACACCCATCGGGTTGAACCTCTGCATCGTGGCGGGAACCGTCACGGCGGTGACGGTCGCGGGGGGCAGACCGGAGTGGATGGCCGCCGGCGTGTTGGCGGGCGGGCTCGCGCAGCTCGGGATGCAGTGGGTGGCGTGCGGGAGCGTAGGGCTGCCGCTGATTCCGGGGAAGGGGGCCTTTACGAGCCCCGAGGTGCGGCGCGTGCTTGTCAAGATGACGCCCACCGTCACGACCCTCGGGATCTACCCCCTCACGTTAATGCTGGCGAACCGCTTTGCCGCCAGCGTCGGCGAGGGCGCGGTGACGTGTGTCTACAACGCCTCGCGGGCCAACGAGCTGGTCTACGGGGTGGTGATCGTTCAGCTCACGACGGCGGTCCTTCCGATGCTGTCCGCGCAGAGGAGAGCGAGCGAACCGGCCGCCCGTGACACGCTGGCGTTCGCCCTCCGACTGCTCTCCGCGGTCGCTCTTCCCGCCACGGTCTTCAGCGCGGTGCTCGCGACGCCGATGATCGGCGCGTTGTTCGGGGGCGGGAGGTACACGCCGGCGGACGTGGCCACGGCGGCCGCGGCACTCCTGGTCTACTCGATCGGAATGCCGTTCCTCGGCCTGACCAAGCTGCTGGCGAGCGCGTCGTTCGCCTGGAACGACACCCGCTCACCGGTGATCGCGTCGGCGCTCAACCTGGCTGTCTTCTTCGCCCTCGGGCTCGTCCTCACCGGGCCGTTCGGGGTGCGCGGGGTCGCCGGGGCCTCGGTGGGAGGGCAGGTCGCCAACGCGATCGTCCTGCTTTGGCTGGACGGACGGCACAGGCGGCTGCCACGCCCGGGGGAGGTGCTGCCGGCCGTCGCGCGTCACCTGGCGGCTGCGGTGGGGCTAGGCCTGGTGGCGTTCTACCTCAACCGTCTGGCCCCCGTGCCGCTCCACACGAGCGTGCGCTCGCTGGCGCAGCTTGGCGCGTACGCCGCGGTCGCAGGGGCCGCGTACCTGGTGCTCCTCGTCCTCCTGAGGGCCGACGAGTGGCGCGAGGCGCGCGAGTTCTTCAGGCGGAGGCGGTCGACGTGAAGATCGTGGTGCAGCGCGTGAGCCGGGCCGCCGTTCGCGTGAACGGCGATACCGTGGGCTCGATCGGGCAGGGGCTGCTCCTGTTCGTCGGGGTGGAGCCCGGCGACGGCCCCGAGCAGGTCGAACGAGCGGCGAGCCGCTTCGCCACCCTGCGCGTGTTCGCCGACGAGCGCGGCGCGATGAACCGCGGCCTCGACGACCTCGGGGGTGAGGTCCTGGTGGTCTCGCAGTTCACGCTCGCGGGCTCGATCCGGCGCGGCCGGCGGCCGGATTTCGCAGGGGCCGCGAGGCCGGAGGAGGCCGAGCCGCTCGTGGAGGCGCTGGTCACGGCGCTTCGCGCCCGCGGTGTCACGGTCGCAACCGGGTTGTTCCGGGCCGAGATGGAGGTCGAGCTGGTGAACGACGGCCCGGTCACGTTCGTCTGGGACGATCCGCCCTCCCTGCCGCCCAGGGAGTAGGCAAAAGGCAAGAGACAATAGGCAATAGGCAATAGGCAATAGGCAACAGCCAATAGGCAAGACGCCTTCAGGTGAAGCGTCATTGTTTCTCGTGGCTCTTGCCTGGCCGGTGGGGGTCGTTCAGGGGAGCAGTTTGATCGGCTCGGGTGTGAAGCAGAGCGCGAACACGACGATGCACACCCAGCCCAGGAGGCGCCGCCTCCCGTCGAGCGGCGTGGCCTCGTCTGGGATCCAGGGGTGGCGGACCCGCATCACCAGAGCGATGACCGCCCAGATCCACCATCCGGTCCACCAGAAGCCGAGCACGACGAGGATCGCCAGGAGCGGCCAGGCGAAGCGCCGCTGCAGGTTTCCGAACAGCGCGTAGGTGATGTGGCCGCCGTCGAGCTGGCCGAACGGGAGCAGGTTGAGGGCGGTCACCAGCAGGCCGAACCAGGCCGCGAAGCCGGTGGGGTGGAGGAGGAGGTCGCCCCCGGGCGGCACGGTGGGGTGGACGAGCCAAGCCAGGGCCTTGAACGCCAGGGGCTCCCCGAAGATCAGCACCCCGGTCTTGGGAAGCTCCGCCGTCGGGGTCGAGAGGCCGATCCCGGCGAAGAGCACCGGGAGCGCGACCACGAAGCCCGCGAGCGGGCCCGATGCGCCCACGTCGAAGAGCTCCCTCTTGGTGATCAGTGGGGAGCGAATGCGGATCAGGGCGCCCAGCGTCCCGATTCCGAACGGAACGGGTATGAAGAACGGCAGCGTGGCGTTGAGCCTGTGGTAGCGGCACGCGACGTAGTGCCCCATCTCGTGGGCGAGGAGGATTGCGAGGAGGGGGATCGAGAACGCCAGGCCCGCGCCGAGGACTGCGGGGTGGAAGAGCATTTGCCAGAAGCTGGTCGGCCGGAATCCGGCCGGGAGCGTTGCGAACTCCAGCCCACCCACCAGGGTGGTGGACGCCAGCGTCAGCGTGAACAGGAGGACGTGGAGCCAGATCCGATCGGGGGCGGGGGGCGGACGGCGAACGACCCCGACGGGGACGCCGTCGGGGCCGATGATCTCGAGCTCCACGTCGGAGCCGGACACACTCAGTCGATCACCCGCAGCGCCTTGCCCGGCTTGAAGCGGATGGTCTTTCCCGGAGGGATGGCGACCTCGACCCCGGTCTTGGGGTTGCGTCCGATTCCGCGCTTGCGGTTCTTGACCAGGAACACGCCGAAACCGCGCAGCTCGATGCGCTCCCCGCTGGTGAGCGCGTCGCGCATGGCGTCGAACACCGCGTTGACGGCATCGTTGGCCTTGGCCTGCGAGATCTCGATGGAACCCATTACCTTGCGTACCAGGTCGGCCTTGATCATGAATCCCTCCACCTCAGCCGCGTCACGCTAGTCTGGCCCCCCACCCTCTGTCAAGCGGGCGCCGGTCCTGACCTTCTGCCGCAGCACCAGGATCTCGAGCGCGAGCCCCGCAAGCTTGGCCACTTCCTGGATACCCCGCATGGTGATTTCGGCCATGCTCGCCTGGCCCTGGTCGAGCCAGAGGAACGCCGCCGCCTTGCCCCGCACGCGCACCGGCACCACGACCGCGTCCTGCGGGGCGGGGCTGCCCAGCGCGTCGGCAAGCAGGTCGTTGCCGTCGCCATGGCCCAACGGCCCGACGTGGATCTCGACGCCCCTGGTCAGGTTCAGGAACACCGAAGGGCGGTCGAGCGAAAGCACGAAGGCGTGGAAGTCCTCCTCCACGATGGCCGGGCCGACCGCCTCCCAGCCCATGACGTTCCCCTGGTAGATGGAGAAGATCGCCACCCGGTACGCGGCGCCCGCCAGGTAGCCGAGCACCAGCTCCGCCACCTGGCTGCGGTGTGTCACCGCCGAAAGGGCCTCCGAGAGCTCCGAGAGGTCCTTCGTCGTCGCCGGTTTCAGGCCGCTTTCCACGGGTAACAGGGTGGGGAACGTCGCGACGGCGCTCGCCGGGGGCTTCGGGGCGGGTGCGCCCATCGCTTCCATCAGCTGGGCCGGGGATGACTCCAGCTTCCAGAACTCGCGCCACGCCTGGCCGACGGCGCGGCTCTCGACGGGGACCGGGACGGCGGCGTGGGGGGTGTACCCGGCGGCCGGGTTGAACGCGTTCATGATCGCGGCTTCCGTGGCCACGTGGGGGCGCGGCGTCAGGCCCGTCACCTTCGCGATTTCGTCCACGACCAGCAGGTCGTTGGGGTTGGCCATGGCGACGTCGAGGTAGCGGCCCCGCCGGCCGAACGCCACCATGAGGTTGCGCTTCGCGAACGCCTCGGGAAGGAGGGAGCGCACCTCGGTGCGGGCGAGGGAGAGGTCGCGCGCCGAGGCCGGCGGACACCCGGTCTGCTGCCAGAGCGCGTCCAGGAGCCTCTCCTCGCTGATCAGGTTAAGCCTCACGAGCCAGGTGCCGAGCCTGCCGCCGTTGCGCCGGCAGGCCTCCAGGCCGGTCCGCAGCGCGTCCTGCGAGATCAGCCCCTTGCCGACGAGGATCTCCCCGAGTCGCTTCACGGTGCCTCGCTCCCGCGCGCAGTATAGCTGGGAAGGCGCACCGGACGTGACGGCTATTTGAGACTTTGTTTCATTTATGGCTCCGGAGGCGAGACGGCGCGGGGAAGCTCAGTCCATGCGGAGCTCGGGGCCGAGCTCCAGGCTCATGACGAGGGCGTCCTCGCCGTTCGCGTAGTAGTGCGGCCTGCGGGTGATGATGTTGTAGCCCAGATGGCGGTAGAGGCGGATCGCCCTGCGGTTCGAGGGCCGGACCTCGAGCACCAGCCCCCGTGCCCCGGTACGCTGCGCCTCGAGCCTCGCCTCATCCATGAGCGAGGTGGCCAGGCCCCGGCCCTCGTGAAGGGGGTGAGTGGCGACCTTGAGCACATGCAGCTCGTCCACCTGCCAGCAGGCGAACAGGTAGGCGGCCAGGAAGCCGTCCTCCGTGAACACGACGCGCTGGAACCGGAGGGGCTGGCCTACTTCCTGCAGGTACAGGTGGGTCGGCCAGGGGTCGGGGAAGACCTCGGCCTCGAGGGCCGCGACCGGTGGGACGTCCTCGGTGCGCGGCGGGCGGCTCAGGTAGCCTTTGGCGAGGGCGGCCATGGCGTCGCGGTCCGTGCGGGTGGCATTGCAGGGGCGGGTTCGAGGTAGAGGGGCGCAAGGGTCGCGGCGTCCGGGCGCGCCTCGGTGGCAAGCAGCTCCAGCAACGCCTCGGCTGTCGTGATGCCCGCGGGCGCGAGCGGCGTTCCCACGGGCAGCTCCAGGCCGGCCGGCGCGACTACCGGTAGCTTCGACTCCGCGAGCGCGGTCAGGGCCATCATCCGCGGCTCTTCGAGGGGTTCCAGCAGCGCGGCCGTGCGCCGGTATCGCTGCGCGTAGACGAAGCCGCGGCGTGCCGGCTGCACGGCCAGGCACTCGCGTGCCCCGGTGCGGGCCGCCTGCGCCAGCAGCGAGGGGTAGCCGTGGGCGCGAATGCCGAGGCCGCTCGCGAGACCCTGGGCGGTGGCGAGGGCAACGCGCACGCCGGTGAAGGAGCCGGGGCCGCGCGACGCCACGACGCCCTCGAGGGCCGTTCGCTCGATGCCGGCGGCCCGCATCAGGAGGTCCACCGCCGCCATCACGAGGTCGGAGCGGGGGGTCGGGCCGGCCAGGGCCACCAGGGCGGGAGCGGTCGCGGCGGGGGAGAGCAGCGCCACCTCAAGGCGCGGCCCGCACGCCGCGATTGCGAGCGCCGTTCTCACGCTTCCAGTCTTGCCGCTCCGGCGCGCCCCGTCAAGCTCCACGCTACAATCGCCGCGAGATGAAGCAGACGCCGATGCTGCAGCAGTACCTGGAGCTGAAGGGCCAGGTTTCCGATGCGCTCCTGCTCTACAGGCTCGGCGACTTCTACGAACTTTTCTTCGAGGACGCGGAGAGGGCCGCCCCTATCCTCGGCATCGTGCTGACGCGGCGCCGTCACAACGAGGACGTCAGCTCGCCGATGTGCGGGATCCCCCACCACGCGGTCGCGAGCTACGTCGGCAAGCTCCTGGAGGCGGGGCTCAAGGTGGCGATCGCCGAGCAGGTGGAGGACCCCGCAAAGGCCAAGGGGCTGGTGCGCCGGCGCGTCATCCGCGTGCTCACCCCCGGAACCGTCACCGAGCCCGAGCTGCTGGGGGACGGCGAGCGCCGCTGGATCGTGGCGCTCAAGGAATCGGGCGGGGAGGTGGCCGCGGCGTTCCTCGAGGCGGCCTCGGGTGAGTTCGGCGGGACGAGGTGCGCCTCGCGCGCCGAGGCGCGCGAGCTGCTGGCCATGCTCCGGCCGAAGGAGATCCTGCTGGCCGAGGGGACGGGTGACAGCTTCGGGGCCGAAGAGTTCGGCAACCCCGTGATCACGTGTCGCCCGGCCGGATGGTTCGAGGCGGGGCGCGGGGAGGAGCTCCTCCGGCAGGTGCTGGGTGTCGGCTCGCTGCGTGCGTTCGAGCTGGAACCCGGCGAACCGCTGGTCGGGGCGGCAGGGGCGCTCGTCGAGTACCTGCGCTCCACCCAGGGCGAGGTCCCCCGCCACCTGCGCTCGTTCGAGCGCCGGCGGCCCGGGGGCGCGCTGGTCGTGGACGCCGCGGCGATCCGCAACCTCGAGATCCTGCGCGACGCCTCGGGCGAGCGGCGCGCGTCGCTCGCGAAGGTGCTCGACCACACAGTCACGGCAATGGGCTCGCGCCTCCTGCGCGACTGGCTGGTGCAGCCCCTCGGGGAGCCGCTCGACGCGGCCGCGCGGCACGATGCGGTGGCGGCGCTGGTCGAGGAGCCGGCGCGCCTGGCGGCGATCCGCGAGCAGGTCAAGGGCGTCGGAGACCTCGAGCGGGCGGCCGCACGGATCGGTCTCGCCCAAGCGCGCCCCGGCGAGCTGGCCGGCCTGCGCACCGCGCTCGCCTCGCTTCCTGAGGTGCGGCGCGAGCTGGCCGCCTCGGCGAGCCAGCTCCTGGCGGCGCTGGGCGACCACGCGGACCCCCTCGACGACCTGCGGGACGACCTCGCCCGGACGCTCGCAGAGGATCCGCCGGCGCTGCTCGGTCCCGGGACGATCCGCCGCGGCTGCGACGCCGAGCTGGATGAGACGCGGCAGCTCGCGCACGGCGCCAAGGAGGTGCTTGGCGAGCTCGAGGCACGCGAGCGCGCCCGCACCGGAATCTCGAACCTGCGTATCCGCTACAACCGGGTGTTCGGGTACGCCTTCGAGGTGTCGCGCCCCAACCTCGAGCGGGTGCCGCCGGAGTGGGTGCGCCGGCAGACGCTCACCGGCGCCGAGCGTTTCGTCACGCCCGAGCTGGAGGAGCTCGAGCGCCGCATCACGACCGCCGAAGCGCGCGCCGACGAGCGAGAGAAGGAGCTCTTCGCGGGGCTGCTCGAACGTTGCGCAGCGCGTGCGGCGCGCCTGGCCGGGACCGCACGGGCGCTCGCCGCGGTGGATGTCCTGGCAGGGTTCGCGGACCGGGCCAGGAGGGCGGGCTACGTGCGACCGAGGCTCGTGGCGGGGCCGCGCATCCGCCTGGTGGGCTCCCGCCACCCCGTGGTCGAGGAGCTTTCACGCTCGGCCTTCGTCCCGAACGACACCGACCTCGACGGCCTGAGTCGGCAGATCGTCGTGCTCACCGGGCCCAACATGGGCGGCAAGTCCACCTACCTGCGGCAGGTGGCGCTGGCGGTGATCATGGCGCGCGCGGGGTCGTTCGTGGCAGCCCAGGAAGCGGAGGTCGGGGAGATCGACAGGGTGTTCACACGCGTCGGCGCCGCCGACGACCTCGCGCGCGGCGAGTCCACGTTCATGGTGGAGATGACCGAGGTCGCCAGCATCCTCCGCCACGCCACGCCCAACTCGCTGGTGATGCTCGACGAGGTTGGGCGCGGGACGGCCACCTTCGACGGGCTGTCGCTGGCATGGGCCGTGGTGGAGGCGCTGCACGACGCGCCCGGCGGCGGGCCCGGCCCCCTCGTGCTGTTCGCCACCCACTACCACGAGCTGACCGACCTCGCGGGGCGCCTCGACCGCGTGGTGAACGCCTCGGTCGCGGTGAAGGAGTGGCAGGGCAGCGTGCTCTTCCTGCACCGCGTGGTCGCCGGGCCCTCGGACCGATCCTACGGCATCCACGTGGCCAAGCTGGCCGGGGTGCCGGAGGAGGTGTGCCGGCGCGCGCGGGAGGTGCTGCTGCAGCTCGAGCGCCAGGAGCTGAAGGTGCTGGAGGCCACCGCCCCGGCCCCGCAGGGAGTGCAGATGGGGCTGTTCGCGCCGGCGGACGAGGAGGTGGTGGGGAGGCTGCGCCGGCTCGAGGTGGAGAAGCTGACTCCCATCGAGGCGCTTAACCTCCTGGCGGAGCTCAAGCGGGACGCGGAGTCATGACCGGGGTCCGGCGTCCGGGATCCGGGGACCGGGACAACCGCTGGTTGCTGTGCGGCGTGCCCGGTCCAGCGCTCGACGCCGAGGAACGAGCGCTGCTCGAAGAGCTGCGCCCGGGAGGCATCGTGCTGTTCGCCCGCAACGTCGGCGACCGCGAACAGCTCTCCTCGCTGGTTCAGGAGCTGCGTGAGCTCCCGTCGCGGCCCTTTGTGGCGATCGACCTGGAGGGCGGGCGCGTCAACCGGCTCCAGGGGCTGATCGGGCCGCTGCCGCCGGCCGGGCAGGCGGCAAGGGCGGGGCTGGAGGCGGTGCGGGCCCTGGGCGCTGCTGCGGGTGCCGCGTGCGCGCACTTCGGGATCGCGGTGGACTTCGCGCCGGTGGTGGACGTGGCGCGCCCCGAGGGGTGGCTGGGCTCGGAGGCGCGCTGCCTGGGGAGCGCTCCCGCCGAGGTGCAGGCCGCGGCCGCGGCGTACCTGGAGGGGCTCGAGAGCTTCGGGGTGTCGGGGTGCCTCAAGCACTACCCCGGGCTCGGGAGCGGCGCCGTCGACTCGCACCTCGAGCTGCCCCTCCTGGATGACTCCGCCGTCGAGGATGCGGCGGTGTTCCGGGCGCTCGCGGCCCCGGGACGGGCGGTCATGGTGGCCCACGCCCTCGCCCCGGCGTTGGGCGAGGCGGCCTGCCCCGCATCGCTCTCGCGCACGATCGTGGCCCCGCTCCGCGCGCTTTCCGCCCCGCTCGTGGCGGACGACGTGGAGATGGGCGCCCTCTCGGCGTACGGCGACATTCCGGAGCGGGCCGCCGCGGCGCTCGGCGCGGGGTGCGACCAGGTGCTCCTGTGCAACGCGCTCTCCGCGCGACGCGAGGTCGTCGAGCACGTCAACGGTGCGGCCCGGCGCGACCCCGTGCTCGCCGCAACGCTGCGCGAGAGCGAGGCGCGGGTCGCCGGCTACGGACGAGGCGAGCTGAGCCTCGTGAGCTGGGATGATGTCCTCGAGCTCGGAGAGCGTGCCCGGGCGCTCGCCGGAGCCCGGGCGTGAGCGCCAGGCGTGCCGTTGTGCTGCTCTCGGGCGGCATGGACTCGGCCACCGCGGCGGCGTGGGCGAAGGCCGCCGGGTTCGAGGTGGCGGCGCTCTCGGTGGACTACGGGCAGCGCCACCGAGAGGAGCTCGAGGCGGCGCGCGGGGTCGCCGGACAGCTCGGCATCGCGGACCACAGGGTCGTGTCGGTGGACCTGCGCGCGATCGGCGGCTCGGCGCTCACAGACCGGATCGCGGTGCCCAAGGACCGGGAGGGGATCGGCGGCGATGTCCCGGTGACCTACGTGCCCGCGCGCAACACGGTGTTCCTCGCACTCCTGACCGGTCTTGCCGAGGTGCTGGGCGCTGCCGACCTCGTGATCGGCGCCAACGTGCAGGACTACTCCGGCTACCCCGACTGCCGCCCCGAGTTCCTGCGCGCGTTCGCCGAGGTGGCGAGGCTCGGAACGAAGGCGGGGGTCGAGGGCGCGCGCTTCTCCGTACACGCACCGCTGCTGCACCTCTCCAAGGCGGGGATCGTGCGCCTGGGCGTCTCCCTGGGCGTGGACTACGCGGCGACGCTCTCGTGCTACGACCCGCCCGCGGCGTTCGTGCACTGCGGACGTTGCGACGCATGCCGCTTGCGCCGGGCAGGCTTCACCGAGGCAGGAGTGCCCGACCCGTCGACCTACAGAGCCTGAGCAGCGGAAGCTCAGCGCCGCTCGGCCAGCCGCGCCTCCAGCTCCGCGAGCTTCGCCTTCAGGAGGTCGATCTCCCCCCTCTGCGCCTCGATCTGTTCCTGCTGCTCCTGCACCGCCTTCACCAGCGGAGCGATGAAGTCGGTGTAGCGAAGCGAGAGCGTGCGGTCCGCGTCGCCGCCCACACCGAGCACGTTGTACCGGTTGCCGAGCAGCATCTCGACGTCCTGCGCCACGAAGCCTAGGTCGGTTCGA
>Ga0316628_100003672_pt1 | contig 11866 bp, 12 predicted proteins | sample OWC_Aug_M2_C1_D5_FD_207648 | JGI IMG/M metagenome (GOLD analysis project Ga0316628, IMG submission 207648) | Wetland soil microbial communities from Old Woman Creek delta, Ohio, United States - OWC_Aug_M2_C1_D5_C | ecosystem: Environmental > Terrestrial > Soil > Wetlands | place: USA: Ohio...
ACACAGGTTTTGACCTGCATTCAAGCAACACGTATGTAGGGATCATCGACGAAGAGAGACGGGTCCTATTAAGCGCTTTGCAGATGTGGGCAACTATGTGTCGTACTGCAGGAAGGTGCCTGCCTCGAGATTCAGCGATGACAAGAAGAAAGGGACAAATAACAGGAAGAACGGCAACAAGTATCTGTCCTGGGCATTTGCCGAGGCTGGAGAACTTGCGCGGCGGTTTGACTCTGAAGCGAGAGTTTATTATGCCCGGAAGCGGAAGAGGACAAACGCACCGATTGCGCACAGTGCACTGGCACACAAGCTGGCGAGGGCGGCGTTTTATATCATGAGGGATGGAGTCCCGTTTATGCCTGAAAAAATGTATGCATGAAGGACTGGTGTAAGAACCATAGGATTTGTACGAAACAAATTGGAACCGGCACGGAACCGAAGGTTTTCTGGTCCGCTATGAAGCGGAAGGGCCCTCTTTGGGGAGTGATCTCTGGGTGCGGCCTCGATCCTGATGGGTGTCTGGCACAGTGAAGACTGGAGCCGAATCTCAAAGAAAAAACGGCAATGGCAAAGATTATCGGCAGCTCATAAAAATGGAGAAGTCAAAAAACTTCGAAAGAAAGATCTTTTTTGCTTGACTGGTGTCCTCTAAATGGGTGTCGGTGTTATCGGTAACCGCTTTTTCCATAAAACCCTTCGATTTTCTCAAAAGCCAGATGAGGAATAATGCGGGATAAGTTTCCTTTGAACCGCTGTCCAAAAAAGAGATGTTTTATGGACATAGTCACGAGAATATTCGCAACTCGATCAACTTTCCTTACCGTTGACAAGGATGTGAGTAGAAATCTTGATGAAGTCTGTGCCGGCCATTTCTGATCTACAATGGAGGACTTGACACATGAGTCGGACAGGGCATAACCCACTGAAAAATATGGTGCCGGTGGTCGGAATCGAACCGACACGGGGTTGCCCCCACCGGATTTTGAGTCCGGCGCGTCTGCCAGTTCCACCACACCGGCACATTCGGCAAGTGCTGACAGCTAGAGTGCTATAGTATACAAAATTTAATCAAAGATAATAAATAATCTAGGTTCGTATCGCGATACGCCATCGCTCAATCCGGGAAATAAACCAAGGACCCAGGCGTTATCCGCCTGAACCCGCCATCTTCAAGGCCCGTCCGAGCGCCGGGATGAAATCTCTTTTCCGGGAAAGTACATTCGGTAAAATACACATGCCCCCTTCGATCTTCACATTGAAAGCCTTCTCGACTATCCATGTCTCGCCCTTGAGAAGCACCCGTTCCTGTCTGGAGTTGATAGGGTTCGTCACAAGCAAAACCGTGAGGTCGTAACCATTGGCCCTTCTGAGACGGTCGAGCTCGTCAAGAAACTCTTCTTCCCTGAGATCGACATCCTCGCAGTCAAGGACCATCATCTGGCTAATCCCCAGCTTCTTTCCGGCGATAAGGAATTCCTTGAAGTCTGCCTCGATCAGCTCTGTTGCGCTCTTCCCCTGAATGTTGATGCTCGCCTTCAGGAGTTCTTTCCCATAGTCATTTATCGGAACACCTGCAATATCTGCCAGCCTTTCCGCGGCCGCGTGGTCACGATCCGTCGTAGTCGAAAGGGTGAGGATAAGGGTGTCCGATAGGATCCCCGAAAGCAGAAGCCCTGCGATCTCCTTAGGGATATTCACTCCGTGAAGAAACATCATACCTGCCACGACAGTGCACGTGCTGCCTATGGGATCATTATATACGTAGATCGGGGCCACAGTAGAGATATCGCCGACGCGGTGATGGTCGATGATCTCCATGATCTCTGCTTCATCGATATTGTCGACGGCCTGGGAGATTTCATTGTGATCCACCAGTATCGCCCTTTTCCTGACGGGGTTTAGGAGGTCCGTCCTTGTGACAAACCCTGTCAGTCTCTCATCGCCGTCGACAACAACCGCCGAACGGTATTCAGACTCCAATATAGTCTTTCGGAGTTCGGAGATTGGGGTATAGAGGCCGACTGTAGGGTTAGACGCGCACATTATGGAAGACACCGGTTCGGACATAGTCATCAACTGGACGGTCGCAAAGGCATGATGAGGAGATGAAATAAGCAATGTGCCGCACTTCTCCGCAGCGGATATGATGTCGTTTCCCACAGGCATCCCATCTGTAACGATCACGGCGGAACATCCGGCAAGTATGATCTCCATCTGTATATCCTGCTGGTCCCCAATGATCACGATATCTCCGGTGCTCACAATGTTAAGCACTGTGCCCTTTTGCATGGATGCGATGATGATCTTTCCGGCCAGGGTATCGACTTTATTCGTGTTGCTGATTACCCGGCCTTCAATGGTCTTGATAAATATATCGAGGCTTACAGGTGTTCCTGAGATATCCGTGAAGCCGACACTGTCCATATAGTGCCGCGCTATGTCTTTGAGCCCCACTATCCCTGCAAATCTTCCGGCGTCGTCAACAACCGGAACTGAACGGACGCCCTTCTCCCTCATCAAAAGGGCAAGGGCCTGAATGGAATCGCGCACATGAACCAAAATAGGCTTCTGCAGCACGAGGTCGCTCACTGAGGCTGCTAAACTCTCTATTTCGTTAGGTACAGGCACTCCAAACTTGTCGAGTACGAACCGGGTCTCCTCGTTGATCTTTCCGGCACGGGCCGGAGTAAAGAGGTACCTTTTGTCCGTCACGTTCTTAAAGTGCGCGTACCCTACCGCCGAACAGATTGAATCCGTGTCGGGGTTTTTATGCCCTATGACATATACGACCTTGGTTTCCATCCCTATCGTTTTTGCATCCTGATGAAATTTTCTATAGACCTGTCGTACGTCCCCTCGAATTCCCTGTTGAAAAAACATGCGGGCAATTCCCCGCTTTTCCTGTGGTAATGGAGACACTCACAGCATTTATATTTTCTTGGGCAGGGGTCATACGTACAGTTGCAGACTTTCTTGTGTTTTTCGGAAATACACTCCATGAATAACCTCCTCTATGCTCTTAAGCCGTCAGTTCTAACTATTAGAATAATCGTAAAACAGAAAACAGTCAAAACTGCATCGCGAGAGAAATTATCGCATCCGTAGCCAAAGGCTTCACACTGATGACTTCCATCATTTGCCTATACAGAAATCGCTGAATATCTTATTAAGAAGTTCCTCGGTAGTCACATCGCCCGTAATCTCGCCGACGCCGTCGAGGGCATCTCTCATTTCAATCGCAAAAATCTCGAGCGGCTGATCAGTCCTCAATGTTTCAACCGCCCTGAGGAGTGCGGCAGATACCCGGTCAAGGGCAAGCTTGTGCCTTACGTTCGTCACTATTATACCTTCACGGTCCTCTTTCCAGTTTCCGAGGTTAGACTGAAAGATGAGAGACTTCAATTCTTCAACCCCTTCACCTTTTTTTGCCGATATGAAAATATGTTTTTTATCATGGAGCACCCCCCCGTCAAGATTTATTACGCCGGGAAGGTCGGATTTATTTATTGCGATAACAGCGTTCTTTTCTTTTATTCTCTCCAGTATATCCCGGTCTTCGTCTTTCATCGCCTCGCTGCCGTCAAGCATCCCGATCACGAAATCTGCCTCTTCAAGCGCTTCGATGCTCCGTTTTATGCCCTCCCTTTCTACCGCCTGGTTTGAACTTCTGATACCGGCCGTATCCACTATCCGTACAGGCAGGCCATTAATATTAAGATATTCCTCAATGGTATCTCTGGTCGTCCCGGGGATTGCTGTCACGATGGCCCTCTCCCTCTGCAGTAAGTTGTTCAGCAGGGACGACTTGCCGACATTAGGCCTGCCGACGATCGCCACTGAAAGCCCTTCCCTGAAGAAGCGCGCCTCATCGAATGTCCTCGCCAAACGACCGGTCTCTTCTGCTATTTTAGCCAGACGCCCCACCATTTCCTCAGATGTCCCGGCCTCGATCTCCTCTTCGGGAAAATCTATATACGCCTCGGCATGGGCACAGATTTCCAGCAAGGCATCCCGAAGCGCAGCAAGTCTTTCAGACAGGCAGCCCCTAAGCTGATCGGCCGCGACCTTCATGCTCTCATCCGTCCTCGCGGAGATGAGGTCCATCACCGCCTCCGCCTGCGTAAGGTTTATCCGTCCATTGAGAAAAGCCCTTTTTGTAAACTCCCCCGGCTCGGCGAGCCTCGCCCCATGTTCGAGAACAATCCCGAGTATCCTCCTCACAGCCACCATTCCACCATGACAGTTAATCTCGACAACATTTTCTCTGGTATAGGAATTGGGAGCACGCATCACCGAAACAAGCGCCTCATCAATCTCTTCCCCGCTTCCCGGATCAACAATATGACCGTGCATGATCGAGAATGCCTTTGCCTCGGCAACGTTGGCTTTTTTTGAAGGTTTGAAGACCTTGTCGGCAAGCGGAAGCGATCCCTGTCCGCTCATCCGCACAATCCCTATTCCGCCATGGCCGACCGGGGTTGATATCGCGGCGATTGTATCATCAGCATAATTCATAAAAATAGTTTACTCCATGGACTTTTTAAAAAGGAAACCCGACTCTATTTTCGGGTCTATGCAGTCTGCTTTGATATCTTTCTGTTGACGAAGAACTGCTGTATTATGCTGAGGATGTTATTTACAAGCCAGTAGAGCACGAGTCCCGACGCGAAATTCAGGAACATGAAGGTAAATACGATCGGCATAAGCATCATCATCTTTGCCTGCCTCGGGTCACCGGCTGTCGGCGTCATCTTCTGCTGAATCACCATCGTGATACCCATCACGATAGGCAACGGACCCACAGCCGAGCCGGCAAGAAGAGGAAGCCACTGCGGGAAATGACCGAAAAGAGTATCAGGCCCCGAGAGGTCCGTTATCCAAAGCATAAAAGGTGCACCACGAAGCTCAATCGCAATGAGGAGAACCTTGTATAAGGCAAAGAAGACGGGGATCTGAAGAAGCATCGGCAGACAACCGCCCATAGGATTGACCTTGTATTTTTTGTAAAGCTCCATCATCTCGGCCTGCATCTTCTGGGGGTCCTTTTTGTATTTCTCCTTGATCTCGCTCATCTTTGGCTGAAGTTCCTGGAGTTTCTTCATTGACTTCTGCCCCTTGTTCAGGATAGGGATAAAAGGTATCCTCACCACTATCGTTAGGAGGACTATGGACCATCCATAATTGCCGAGAAAACTGTAAAAGAACTTGAGCACCCAGAAAAGCGGTCTGGCGATGATAGAAAAAAAGCCAAAATCGATTATGTGCTCGAGCCCGAGGTTGAGCTTTGCAAGACTGTCATGGTCTTTCGGCCCCGCGTAGATGTAAAATTTATTTTCCCCCGGTTTGCCTTTGAAGGCAATCACGGGAGAGTTTTCATACGTCCATGCCCGCGCCTCTTCCACCTTGCCGGCCGGGACGATTGCGGCGAAGAAGTATTTGTCCTCCTGGGCGATCCATCTTAGGTCGTCTTTAAAGGTCTTGGGCTCGCCGAGTTTTCCGGGCTTCAATTCTTCGAGCGTGGTACCTTTCAGGAGCGCCGGCCCTACATGGGTATACCCCGCCTCATTCTCGAAGACGCCGAAATCGGAGCCCAGGGTTAACCAGTATTCGGAAAGGCCGGCTGTCTCATCGCTAAGATCCACCCTATAACTGCCCGAGTAAAATGTGTATGTTCTTCTGATCGAGACACCGTCTTTGGAATATGCAAAGACGATCGAGCCTTTTTTATTATTTTCGTCCAGCCGGAGGTCGCCGCCCGAGACGGTGAAGTTTACACGGGAGAGATCGAAGTTCGTGTTTGCACCGACGCCGAGTGCCGGCAACGGCCCCGGTTTTGAAAGAAGAATAACGTCCTTCCCTATTTTATCTTTATACTTCTTGACCACCCAGTACCTGATAGTGCCGCCCCTTGAGGAAAATATCGCGGTATACAGGTCACTATCGACCCTTATCTCCTTCTCCTCGCCCGCGGGTGTTTCCGCAACTACGGGGGCGGCAACAGGCTTGGCTGCCTCTTCCTTTTTTTCTACCGGAGGCTTCGCCTGCCGGACCGGCGGCTCCTGTTTCGCCAAAAAATACTGGGAAGCAATGAGCACGAAGACCGAAAGGACGATCGCGATAAGTGTTCTGTTTTCCATGGTTATTTCACCGGATCAAACCCGCCGGGATGGAGGGGATGGCATCTGGCCACCCTCTTTACAGACAAGTAAGTCCCCCTCAACGCACCGTATTTCTTGATCGCCTCGATCGAATACTCGGAACAAGAAGGGACAAACCTGCAGCTTCCAGGCAGGATAGGGGAGATGAGATATTTATATAACTTTACTATTGCTATCAGTAGTACCTTCATTCGAAAGTCCGGTAAATGTTTTGGATACAGCGCCGTCCAAGTCGGCGAATTCCGCATCGGCTGCTGCTGCCCTTGCGACGATCACGATGTCATACTTCAAAGGCTTCTCGGCCAAGTGCCTTCTTACCGACTCCCGCAGGCGACGTTTTATTCTGTTTCGCGTTACTGCGCTACCGGTTTTTTTGCTGACGGCAAGTCCGAGTCTGCTGAGATCGAGTTGACCGGGCAACGCGTAAATCACAAGGTATTTAGAAGAAAATCTGCGACCGGACTCAAAGACCCGTTTAAAATCCCCTTTTTTGATAAGAGGATAGAAAGGCTTCTTTCGCGTTAAACGGCCAGCTTTTTCCGTCCCTTTTTTCTTCTCCTCTTGATAACGGTGCGCCCGCCCGGAGTGCTCATCCTTTCAAGGAAACCGTGCGTCCTCTTCTTCTTAATCTTATGTGGGTGAAATGTAGTATATGTTCCCATAGTTTTTTCCTGAGTTGGAATTATAATCTCAAAAAATGACTAAAGTCAAGCGGACCCTACGTCAGGCTGCCGGGAATCTAAAGGCGATCTGGTAGGTCTATAGACTGTGAACCAGATATATGATCAGAAATATCGCCACGCCTAGTACTGACAGGGTAAGGAGTGCATCGAGTATCGCAGAAGGCTGATAGCTGTCTTCATCAATCTGCTTTTCAACTTTTTTGTAACGGATAAATGCAAGGAGCGCCATTAGCGCGCCGAGTCCTACCAGGAATATACCGAGTATCGAAGAGTAGCCGGAAGCGGGGGGCGCCGACGGAACAGTTTCGCCGGCTGGAAGATGCCCGGATTTGCCGAGGAAATAGGAGACCTGCTTCACGAAGAGACCGAACTTTTCGACGACGAACCCAAACGCCATTATTCCTATGCTCGTCCTTATCCAGGCGAGGAAGGTCCGTTCGTTTGCAAAATGGACCCTCCTGTTTCTGACTTTTGAGGAACGCTTGTCTTCAGTATTGTCCGTCATATCTATTTTGTCGATCTAAGAAATCAGTCCTTCCGCAATTCCTTATTAGAAATTATAGCATCAGGAGGAAATAAACAAAGACTTGTTAGAACCCTTTATTATCCCCCGCCCCTCCGCCATCCTTAGGAGTTCTTTAACTGCCCGCTCCCCGCTGTCCCCTATATCTAGGGTGTAATTGTTTACGTAAAGGTCAATGTGCCGGTTGATGACCTCGTCTTCGAGCTCCTGGGCGTGTTGCTTAATATAAGACACGGATTCCTCCCTGTGTGCAAAGGCGTACTCGACGCTTTTTCTAAGGAGGATTTCTATCCGACGCAGCAGATCGGCTCCGAGACCGCGCCTCCCGAGTATGCCGCCCAGGGGAACAGGATGTCCGGTATCCTTTTCCCACCATTCGCCGAGATCCATCACCTTCTTAAGTCCGGCCCTCTGAAATGTAAAGCGACTTTCGTGGATAATGAGACCAGCGTCCGCCGCCCCCTCTTTGACCGATCCTATTATCGAGTTGAAGGGCATTATCTTCACCTTTCTCTTGAGCTCCGGATCAAAGATCTGCAGGAGAAGAAAGGCCGTAGTAAGTTCCCCGGGTATCGCAATCGTCTTGCCCCTGAGGTCGGGCATTTCCAATTCCTCGCGGGCAACCACGAGCGGTCCGCATCCCTTGCCAAGGGCTCCGCCCGAGCGCAGCAAACAATAGTCGTCCCTCAGATGGCCAAAGGCATGAAAAGACGCCTTTGTGATATCTAGACGAGATCCTATTGCCATCCGGTTCAGCGTTTCAACGTCATCGAGGATCTCCCGGAATGTCAGACCATTTGTATCGATCTTACCACTAACGAGAGGGAAAAAAATAAAGGTGTCGTTGGGGCATGGCGAATAGCCCAGGGAAAGGGTCCCCATCAATTATCTTGATGCCTTTGCGAAGAGCTCTTCCAGTTCCATTAACTCACACATGCGGTTGCAGGTCTTGCATTCACCATATTCAACTGAGCCATCTTCCCACATGGTCGTCCTAATGGATACACAGCCGCAGACCGGGCAGGAATTCCAGATAAACTCCCCTAATCCCTTAGCCAGGCTATATATATAGATAGAGTCCTTCATTTCTACTATCCTTGCTAATATTATATCGCCCCATTTAGTAGTATTATATATCAAATATATAAAGCATTTCATATAAAAAACAATCCGTCATAAGAGGTCAACCTCACGCACAAACTCTATTACGGTCCTCTGACAGTTGCCGGAGGCTGAGCGGATGGTCCATTTCGACATGTCCCTTTCCTGGACTATATTGCTTATTCCCCTCACCTCAACAGAGGGAACGCCATGAATAAGACAACTATGGGCGACCGCCGCCCCTTCCATGTTTTCGCATATGGCGCCGAATTTTTTTGAAAGCTCCCGGGCCCTTTTCTTTGTTCCCGTGCAGGTGGAAACAGTGGCAAATATTCCCTCCACGGCTCTGAATCCCGCTGTCGTCGCCGCCTTCATCATGGTCTCTCCTAATCCTGTATCGAGAGGAAACTCATTGAAATACTGCCGCCGTCCTATCTTCAAAAGAGGTATATTGATCAACTTAAGGTCATGAAAGCCGCTTTGCAGCAAGATCCCCTCGTCTGCGTATACCTCTTTAGAGGCCACAGCGATGTCACCCGTCTGCAGTCCGGAAGAAGGATAGGCTCCACCGATGCCGAAGTTTACTACCAGAGCCGGAGAATAATAATGGATAAGGGCAGTTGCCGCATGCGCGGCGTTGGTCTTTCCGATGCCGGAAACTACATATACAATATCGGCCCGCCCCAGCCTGCCTGAATGCCATGTCAGTCCTCCGGTGCTTCTTACCATGGCGCCCCTCAGGTTCCGGGATATCGTATTCCCTTCAAGAGGGACAGCTGCGATCATTCCGAGGGTCTTAGTTCTTTTCATAGCCGGATATATTCTGCTGAGTGTAACACAGGCGAACCGGCTGTTCAACCTTTGGGACTTAATGCAATTTATTATTTAGTCTTGACAAAGGTATTTCTTTTTTTGTAATTTAGGGTAAAATATAACCAAGTTCTTCTAAACAACAAATCCCGCCTGGATAGGAATAGACCTTCCGGGAAATTTGAATCCAAAAAGTAAAACCCAGTGAGGAGCATAGTAATGGGCAATATCTCGATTTCCGAATTAAAAGAAAAGACTATCGACGAGCTTACCGATGTAGCCAAGGAGCTGAAGGTCGAGGGCGCTGCGGGTCTGCGAAAACAGGACCTGATCTTTGCTATCTTGCAGGCGCAGGCAGAAAAGACGGGTAATGTCTTTTCCGCAGGGGTTCTTGAAATCCTTCCTGACGGTTTCGGCTTTCTCAGATCTCCGGACTACAGCTATCTTCCCGGGCCGGATGATATTTATGTATCGCCGTCTCAGATAAGGAGGTTTAATCTCAGGACCGGCGACCTTGTATCCGGACAGATAAGGCCGCCAAAGGAAAGCGAGAGATATTTTGCCCTGCTTAAGGTGGAAGCCATTAACCATGAATCTCCCGAGGAAAACGTAAAAAGGCCCCTCTTCGATAACCTAATTCCTTACTATCCGACCGAAAGACTCAAGCTCGAATATGACACCACTGATTTTTCAACAAGGGTGATGGAACTGATCACCCCCGTCGGAATGGGGCAGAGAGGAATGATCGTGGCCGCGCCCCGTACCGGAAAAACAATGCTCCTGCAGTCGATTGCAAAGGGGATAAAGAAAAATCACAGGGACGTGCACCTTATCATCCTCCTCATCGATGAGCGGCCCGAAGAGGTGACGGACTGGAAGCGCCAGGTCGCTGCCGCAGAGATTATAAGCTCGACCTTTGATGAGCCTCCGCAGAGACACTGCCAGGTTTCGGAGATGGTAATAGAAAGGGCAAAACGCCTTGTAGAAAGCAAGAAAAACGTGGTCATACTACTCGACAGCATCACCAGGCTTGCAAGGGCTTATAACGCTATCATGCCTACAAGCGGCAAGGTCCTTTCAGGCGGCCTCGATTCGAACGCGCTTCAGAAGCCCAAGAGGTTTTTCGGAGCTGCGAGGAATATCGAAACCGGCGGCAGCCTCACGATCATGGCGACGGCGCTCGTCGACACAGGAAGCAGGATGGACGATGTGATATTCGAGGAGTTCAAAGGCACCGGAAACATGGAGCTCCACCTCGACAGAAAACTGGTCGACAAGAGAATATTCCCCTCCATCGACATCAACGGTTCAGGGACGAGGAAGGAAGAACTGCTGGTAGACAGGGACGTGCTTAACAAAATGTGGATCTTGCGAAAGGTGCTCAATCCGCTCAATACTGTCGAGAGCATGGAATTTCTCATGGGCAAGCTTTCCGGAACGAAGAGCAATAAAGACTTTCTTGATCTGATGAACAAATGATGGATGGAAGACCGGAGAAGGGCAAAGAAATTCCTCTTGTTCGGCGCCATACTGGGTGGGTTATTAAGTATCGTAATATCGATACTCATGGATGTGCTCTTTGCCGATGCGCTCAAGGGGACCTGGCGCGACGCAATCGCTAAGGATTTAAACACCTACCTGTCTCTGGGGGTGGACGCCCACAGTATTATCGTAAACATAGTATTCCTTATCGTGCTCGCCATCCTAGCGGCCTTCGGGGCATTTATGGGCTTTATCTTTTCGTTCTTCCTTTACAAATTCTTCAGTTTCCTGACCAGCAAATGACGTGGTATAATTACGCAGTGCTGACGAGGCGATGGTAAGGACCGGAACAGACAAGCAATGCCTAAGAAAAAGTCTCTCACTTCATTCTGCCTGAGTTTCATCGAAGAAAACCAAAAGGCGATCGTATTGCTCCTCCTTCTGCTTACGATTATGGGTGGAGTCGTAGGCTTCAGGTATTACAGGTATGCCAAGGAAGACCCCGATTTCTGCACAAAGTGCCATATGATGCAAGAAGCGTTTAAGACATGGCAATTGAGCAAACACAGGGATTTCCCCTGCCAGAGATGTCATAGGATAAGCATGCTCGAGCAGAACAAGATGCTCATTTCCTATGTCGTAAAAGGGACCGGGACAACCGCGAAGCAGACCCATGGCCGTATCTCTCCCTGGAATTCCTGCAAAGACTGCCATCTTTCCGAGGTATCGCAGGGTTCCGTCACTCTTAGCAATTCTTATGGCCATGCCCGCCATGTGTTCATGCAGCACATAAGCTGCGGCAATTGCCACACCGGCAGCAGCCACACATTTGCGCCGAACGAACAGGCATGTTCGGGCTGTCACAAGGACAAGGTTATCCACGGCATGGGTATGGAAGGGCTTTCCTGTCTGAAGTGCCACAGTTACGGCGAGAAAACTCCTAAGATGATACCTTTCGGCAGATGCCTGACCTGTCACAAAGACATTCCTACGAAAGGGACGATGTCATCGCTGAGATGCTTTGATTGCCATCATCCGCACGGCAAAATCAAACCTTCGAGTCAAGACTGTATGAAGACCTGCCATGGGAGCGAGACGAAGGTGGGGCA
>Ga0316628_100003673_pt1 | contig 11866 bp, 15 predicted proteins | sample OWC_Aug_M2_C1_D5_FD_207648 | JGI IMG/M metagenome (GOLD analysis project Ga0316628, IMG submission 207648) | Wetland soil microbial communities from Old Woman Creek delta, Ohio, United States - OWC_Aug_M2_C1_D5_C | ecosystem: Environmental > Terrestrial > Soil > Wetlands | place: USA: Ohio...
GCTTGCAGACCTGGCATCTGGACAGCATGAACTCGCCGAGACTCTCGATGGGACGGATCAACGAGACGGACTCTGGCCGTCAGGGAAAACGCTAGACAGGATCCTGAAGATATCAAGCTCATCAAGGAAGGGCGGTTTCGCGGACGTCTTGACCTTGGTTCTCACGTAGGATGCCAGCATCATCCGATCGACATTGAAAAGAAGGCCGAGGAATATCCCTGCGTTTTCCGTGAGATGATACTCTCCGCAATACGCACATCTTATCCCGTATTTATTCTCGTCGTCCGTGTCATAGCGCTCGGCTTTGGCCTTACATAGAGCGCACACGATCTTCTTGCACATACATGCTTCCCCTTTCTATCAGGCAAGGAAAATAGTAAAGAGCTCGTCAGAACGAGAACGCTCGGCTCTATGTCCTGTCCGCCTCCTTTCAACGGGGGACAAAAGCTTGGGATAGGGCCTTATCCAATACCCTTGAACTCACTCCGGATATGTCCAGCGGTCAGCCGTTCTTGAGCTCAGCGACGACCTCCTTTTTAATGATCTCCTTAAAGGATTCTACAAGGACATTCGTTCTGCTGAGCGCCCGCGATTTCTCCTCATCGGTGAGGCAGAGGTCATAGGGGAGAAGGCCGAACGAGTCGGCGATCTTCAAAAAACTTTCGACCTGGAAATTTTTACGGCTTTCGATCCGGTGGACGGTAGCCCGGGAGACGCCGACCTTTTTCGCGAAGTCGGCCTGGCTCATGGCGCCTCGCAGCTTTCTGACGTTCTGACTGAGGACAGTCAGGTAGTGAGTAATGAACTGCTTCTTGCCTTTTTCCATTGACCTTATCCCTTTCTCTTATTCCTGAGGCCTGGAAAAAGCAATAAATAAGACCATCACGGAAGAATATATTTCATACTAGATATTTTATGTATAAAAAGAGAATAACAATGTCGCATAAGTGAGACATCACTCTCCTCGGCCTCTTACGCCGATCCCTTTCTTCGACCAGAGATATGATATATCAAGATAATCTGTAAGTCAAGCTGTTCTACGCCTGGCCCCTGTTAGCGCTGGGCGCGCCTGCGGACGGCCGGGAGCCTGCTTAAAACGCGGATCCCGGCGGAGGTGATGGGGCAGCGCAGCAGGAGGGCAAAAACCTTGTTCTTGCCGCCAGGGATGCAGACGGCGCCGCGCCCGAGCTTTCGAAGGGAGATGCGGACGACGTCCTCAGCCTTCATCCAGAGGATCTCGGGCATGCCGGACGTATCGATTTGGGCGGCGGCATGGAACTCGGTATGCATCAGCCCCGGGCACAGCGCTTGAACGACGACGCCCGTGCCCCGGAGCTCGGACTGGAGATTTGCCGAGAACATCATCAGGAAGGCTTTGGTGCCGCTGTACATCGGCCCGGAGAAGGGGGAAAAGGCTGCGATCGAGGCGACGTTGATGACGGCGCCCCGGCGGCGGGCTATCATTCCTGGAAGGGCGGCCCAGGTGAAGCGGACGGTCGATACGACATGGACATCGACGATACTCATGTGCGTGGGGATGTCCCGTTCGACGAAGGACCTTCCGCCGCTGAAGCCGGCATTGTTGATGAGAAGGTCGAGCGTCTCCGTCTTGGCGATAAGCCCCTCGACGCGTTCGATGCCTTCCGAAGTGGCCAGGTTGGCCGGCACGGCTTCGACCCTGATGCCGTTTTTTTCACGGAGCGCCCGGGCCAGCTCTTCGAGAACTTCCAGGCGCCGGGCGACGAGGATGAGGTTCGTCCCGGCGGCGGCGAGTTCGCGGGCGTATTCGGCCCCCAGGCCGGCCGACGCGCCGGTGATCAATGCGGTCCGAAAATTCCTCCGGGGCATGGCCTTCCTCTCGCCGATAGTCTACGGGAACAGGCCCCGCATTTCAATTGACATCGGCCCCTTTCCCTATGATAATAAAAGCAATGGCCATCATCCGTTGCCCCTATTGCCACGCCATCATCGACGAAAACGACAAATACTGCAACAATTGCGGCACTCAGCTTCTTTTCTCCGAAGACGAAGAGATCGAAGAGGAGATCCCGGGCGAAAAGATCATCGACGCGGACGTCGAGGAGAAGGACTACACGGTCGACGAGCCCGAAGATGAGAAACGCCCGGCCGCGGCCAAGGACCTCGAGAGCGACATCGATGAAGAGCTCGAGGAGGAGCTCCGGGAGGAAACCGAGGAGCTGGCCCTGGACGAGCTCGTTGCGAAAGAAGCGGGTGAGGAAGCCGGGGACGAAGTCACCGAAGAGGTCATCCTGGTCGACAAGATCGACGCGGCCGAAGCGGAGGCCAAGGTTGAGTCCGGGGAGGCGGCAGAAAAAGAAGAAATAGGGCCAGAAGAAAAGGAGCCAGGAGGAAAAAAGCCGGAGGAAGAAGAGCCCATCATCGAATACATCGCCAAAAATGCGGGCGGGGACGAGGCCGCGACCGCCGGTGACGCCGCGCTCCGACCGGTCACCTTCGACACGACAGAACTCGAGGGCATCGGCAAGACCGTGGAGCTCGGCATGGACAAGGTCGAGAAATTTATTGAAGTCCTGGCCGAGAAAGAGGCCGAGGCGGCGCCGCCCCGGAAGGAGACCGGCGAGTCGACCGGAACCCTCCCGCCCTGGGCCAGCACAATGAAAGGCGCTCCCGTTTTTCCGGAAGACACGGGGCCGGTCGAGACGCGGAAGGTGCTCGGCGAGGAGCGGCCGGCGCCGACCACGGAGGAAGAGATCGAGATCTTCCCCCGGCGACGGGACTCGGACTCGACCATCGGGCTTCCGGAGCGGGTGGGCCAGGCCCCCCTTCCCTTCGGGCGGGAGACCGTCGAAGAGGCAGCTGAGGAGGAGGGAGAGGCCGAGGAGGAGCCCAAGAAGGAGATCGTCGTGCCGGCCGGATCCGTCCGCCCGGCCCGGCAAGCCGTCCTTCCCGTCCGCGAGCCGGAACGCCGCGAGATCGAGGCCGTGGAGGAAGGCGAAGAGCCCGCGCCGCGGCCGCCCTTCAGCTTCTCCGCATTCTTCAAGTCCAAGGCCTTCGACGTCCTTTTCGTCGGCATTTTCTGGCTCGTCGCCCTCTGGCTGGCCGCTTATTCCCTGGACATGACCTTGTTCGAGATCCTGGGATCGATGTCCGGTTCCATGCTCCTGCTCTACGCCGTGCTCGTCTTCCTTTACATATTCCTATTCAAGTTCTTCCTCGGCGAGACGCTGGGCGACAGACTCTTCCGGCGGCGGGAATGAAATCCTGAGAACCGTCATCAGCGCCTCCCGGCGCACGGACCTCGTCGCCTCCTTTCCGCGCTGGCTGGCCGCCGCCTTCCGGCTGAGGCGGGTCCGGGTCGCCGGCCCGGCGGGCGGCGTTAGGGAGGTCGACCTTTCCCCCGATGCAGTGCACACGGTCGTCCTGTGGTCGAAGGACTTCTCGAATCTCTTGCGGAACGAACATGGACTGCGGGACCTCGCCGCCGCCTACGACCAGGTCTATCTCCATTTCACGGTCACGGGGCTCGGCGGAACGGCCGTCGAGCCCGGCGTGCCGGGGCCCCGCGCGGCCCTGGCCCAGCTCGCCGAATTGACCGCGCTCGCCGGCCATCCGCAGCGGGTTTCGGTCCGGTTCGACCCCGTGCTTTTCTGGGAGGAGGATGGGGCCGTCAGCTCCAACTTCTCTTTTTTCGAAGAGGTCGCGTCGTCGGCCGCGGCGCAGGGGGTCAAGGACATTCGGATGAGCTTTGCCCAGTGGTATGGCAAAGCGGCCCGGCGGGCCGCGGCCCGGCGCTTCCCGTTCTTCGTCCCCTCCGACGAGGACGAGCGGGCCCGCGCCGCGGAGCTCGCGGCGATCGCCGCGGCTCACGGCCTCACCCTTCATGTCTGCTGTCAGCCCGGCCTTGCCGGGGTCCCCGGCGTCAAGCCGTCCGCCTGCATCGACGGGAGGCTTCTCGAATCCCTCCATCCCGGACGCGAGCCGGCCTCACGGCGCAAGGACCGTGGCCAGCGGGCGGGCTGCCTCTGCACGGAGTCGAAGGACATTGGGAGTTACACCCAGGCCTGCCCGCACGGCTGCGTTTACTGTTACGCGAACCCCCGGACCTGAGGACCGGGCTCAGATGCCCAGGCTCAACCGCTCGGCCAGGGCGGGCGGCAACTTCTCGTCGATGATCCTTTTCTTCGCCCCCTCGATGTCGTAATCGACGCGGCTGAACTTGACCAGCCGGGCCTCGGAATCGTAGATGGCGAAGGCGGCCCGGGGGTTCCGGTCCCGGGGCTGACCGACCGAGCCGGGGTTGATGAGGTATCGGACCCCTTTCTCGAGCCGGATCTCGTTGGTATTCCCCTCGAGAAAAGTGCCCTCGACGTTGCCGTCCTTCTCGGCATAGACGAAGGGGAAGTGAGTGTGGCCGAAGAAACAGACGGGCGTCTGGATGTAGGAGAAGGCCTCGGCAGCATCGAACTCGCCGAAGATGTAATAATCCTCGTCGAAGGGCGCGCCGTGGCAGAGGGTGATGGAGCCCTGGATGATCTCCGGGCTCTGTTTCAGCCGGACCAGGAAATCGAGGTTCTTCCGGGAGATCGATCTCTTGGTCCAGAAGATGGCCGAGGCGGCGATGGGGTTGAAAGTCTGGATGGAATCGAGGCCGGAGACCGCCTTGTCGTGGTTGCCGCGGATGATGGACAGAGGCTTGAGGGTCAGGATCCTCTGGATGACCTCGTTCGGCGAGGCGCCGTAGCCGACGAGGTCGCCGAGGCAGACGTAGTGGTCCACCCGCCTTTTCTGGACGGCCTTGAGGACCGCCTGGAAGGCCTCGAGATTGCCGTGGATGTCCGTGAAGATCAGGTAGCGCATGGTGCTCCGTCCTTTTCTCGGGCCGCTTCAAACAGCCGTCCGGCCTCGTAGGAGCTCCGGACGAGAGGTCCGGAGACGACCTCCTGGAAACCCGCCCGGCGAGCGGTCGCCCCGAAGGTTTCGAATTCTTCCGGCGTGTAGTATTTTGCGACCGGGGGGTGGGCCGCGGTTGGCTGGAGGTATTGGCCGACGGTCAGCAGGTCACAGCCGGCCCGCCTCAGGTCGGCGAACGTCCGCAGGATGTCGGTCTCGCTCTCCCCCAGGCCTATCATCAGGCCGGACTTGGTCAGGGCGCCCCGCCTTTTTGCGGCCGCCAGGACGTCGAGCGACCGGCGGTAGTTTTCCCTGGGGCGGCGGATGGCGGGGTCAAGGGATTCCGTCGTCTCCAGATTATGGTTGAGGACGTCAGGGGCGGCTTCGAGGACCGTCTCCAGCGCCGCCGCGTCGCCCCCGAAATCCGGGATGAGCGCTTCGACCCGGGTTCCCGGTCTGTTCGCGCGGATGGCCCGGATGACCGCCGCGAAGTGGGCCGCCCCGCCGTCCGGGAGATCGTCCCGGGTCACGGATGTGATCACGGCGTAGGAGAGGCCGAGCGAGGCCACGGCCGCGGCGACTCGGGCCGGCTCGTCCGGATCGAGGGCGAAGGGCCTCCCTTTGGCCACCGCGCAGAAGCCGCAATCCCGGGTGCAGGTCGGGCCGAGGACGAGGAACGTCGCCGTCCCACGCTCCCAGCACTCGCCGGCGTTCGGGCAGCGGGCGCTTTCGCAGATGGTGTGGAGCCGCCCGGCCTTGATGATCTCCGCGACACGGAAGAACTCGCCGTGCGACGGAAGCCGGACCTTCAACCAAGCAGGCTTGTGTGTCGACGTGGCTCCCCCTCTCTCGCGATGGACCCGGCCTTTCGGATAAGCTCGTCGTTCGGATCGGAACGAAAAATGCCGCCGGGGAGATGAAAGTTCTTAGTACTCGATGTCGCGCTCTCTCTTGATGCGCCGTCTCATCCGCTTCCGCGCCTGGGCTTCCTTCATCCGCCGCTTTTCTCCGGGCTTGAAGTAAACGGAGTGCTTCTTGATCTCCTTGATGATGGCTTCCTGCTGGACCTTGCGCTTGAACCGGCGCAGGGCGGATTCCAAGTTTTCACCTTCGTCGAGTTGTACAAACGCCAAAAACTTTCACCTCCTCACTGGGGAAAGTACCGCAGATTTATACCGGATTGGCCTGGGAAAGTCAAGAAGGCCTTCGGGACTCGTCTTACGCTCTAAGCCTGGCGCCGGCCCGTTCGACGGCCGCCCTGGCCCCGATGTCCATCGGCTCGACGAGCGGGACCGGGAAGTCCTCGGCCCGGAGGACGAGCGGGACCTCGGTGCATCCGGCCAGGATGGCCGATGCGCCCCGGCGGACGAGCTCCCGGCCGACTTCGAGGAAGGTGTTCCGGGGCGGGCCGTCCATGAAGCCGGCCTTGATGCCCCTTCTCCCGTAGATCGCGATCATGACCTTCTCTTGGTCCCGGGCGGAGGGGACGATGATCTTGATCCCGGCCGGCGCGAGGACTTCGGCGATGATCCGCGACTTGACCGTCCCCGTCGTGGCGATGAGGCCGATCGTCTTCGGAACGGGCTCGGATCGCTCGAGCACGGCCAGGGTCTCGTCGAGAAGGTTGAGGAGGGGGAGGGGTGACCGGGGAGCGAGCCGAGGGAAAAAGTAATGGGCCGTGATGCAGGACATGACGGCGAAATCCGCGCCGGCGCGGCTGAGGGCATGGAGCCCGCCGAGAAGGGCCGCGACCGGGCTCGGGCCGCCGTGGAGGATGGCCTCGGTCCGGTCCGGGATCTGGGGCAGGCTGCAGACGACGACGGGAGGATGGTCCTGGTCTCGCACGGCCGCGGTCACCCGGATGATCCGCTCGAGGAGATAGGCTCCCGCCTCGGGGCCCATGCCGGAAAGGATGCCGATCGTCTTGAGTTTCTTGCGGCTCACCTGAGGAGATCCTTGACCCGGTCGAGGGGGAGCGCCTCGGCCGCGCGGCCGTCCTTGCCCACGGTCCGCACGGCCTTGAAAAGGGAGTTGAGGATGGCCTCCTCGGCGGCCTCGGCCGCCGCCTGGAAGAGCGGCGAAAGGCTCTCGTCCCCGAGGAATGCCACCGTCCGCATCGGCGACGCCGGGCGATGGGGGACCCGGACTGAGGCGGCGGTCGAGAACGCGATGGCGTAGTCGCCGCTGCCGTTCGAGAAATAGCCCCCGGTGCGGGCGATGCCGAGAAGGGCCCGCTTGGCCAGGCGCCGGAGGTTCCTGGGGTCGAGAGGCGCATTCGTGGCCACGACGATCATGCAGGAGCCGTCCCCGGCGGCCGGATCCGCCGCCGCGGCCGCCGCGGCACCCGGTCCCTTCTCGTCGAAGGGGACGCCGCGGATGGTCAGGACGCCGCCGAAGTTCGTCTGGACGAGGACGCCGACCGTCCAGCCGCCCTTCGCCTCCGGCAGGCGGCGCGAGGCGGTGCCGATACCGCCCTTGTAGTCAAAGCATGTCGTCCCGGTCCCCGCGCCGACCGCTCCCTCGGCGACGGGGCCTTCGGAGGCCGTCCGGATGGCCTCGAGGATATGGGCCTTGGTGACGTGTCGGCCGCGGATGTCGTTGAGCCAGCCGTCATTGGTCTCGCCGACGACGGGATTGACGGACATGACGCGCTCGTTGCCGGCCAAGCCGAGCGTCCAATCGATGACCGCGTCGGCGGCGGTGGGGACGCTCAGGGTGCTGGTCAGGATGATGGGCGTTTCAAGCGTGCCGAGCTCTTCAACCTGGGTCACGCCGGTGAGCTTGCCGTGACCGTTGGCGACCGATATCCCGGCCGGGACCTTGTCCTGGAAGATGTTGCCGCCGTGAGGGAGGACGGCCGTGACGCCGGTCCGGACGTCCTGGCCTTTGATGAGGGTCACCTGGCCGACCCTAACGCCGGCGACGTCGGTGATAGCGTTGAGCGGGCCGGTGGGGAGGACGCCGACGACGAGCCCGATGTCCCGGGCCCGGGGCCGGTCGTCCGAGGCCGACATGACTGCGCCGGGCAGGACGAGAGCCAGGCCGAGAGCGGCGACGGCGGGCAGGCGCCTTTCCTTCGCGGACATGTCCTCTTCATCATACGAAGACGGGCCCCAAATGACAAGCGTCGACGGACCGGACGCCTTGAGCCGGGACAGGCTTTCTGCTATTACTGGGGCCATGACCGGGGACGGACGGCCCTTCCTCACCGCGCCGCGGCTCGCGGGGAGCCCCTGGCTCGTCCACGGCTTCGGCGATGCCGGATGGGGCGAAGCGGATCTCCTGGCCTTCGCGGCGTCGCGGGACGTGCGGCCGGTCGTCATGCGCCAGGTCCATTCGGACATCATCTGCCGGCTGGAGGAGGCCCCGGCCCGAAAGCCCGAGGGCGACGCGTTGATGACGAACGTCCCGGGGTTGCTCCTCGTCATCCGCACCGCGGACTGCCTGCCGGTCCTCCTTGTCGACCCGAAGAACCGGGCCGCAGCCGCCGTCCACTGCGGCTGGCGGGGGACGGAGAAGCGGCTCCTCGAGAAGGCCGTCCGATCCATGAGCCGGGCCTACGGATCCGAGCCCGCGGAGATGACGGCCGCGCTGGGCCCCTGTATCGGGTCCGCTTGTTACGAAGTCGGGCCCGAGGTCCGGGAGGGGTTCTTGCGGGCCGGCTTTCCCCGCCGCGTGCTGGCCGGGGCCCCCGGCCGCCCCGGCAAATTCCTCCTCGACCTCCGGGCGGCCAATATCTGGCTTCTTGAAGTTTCGGGCCTTGGCCGTGCGAACGTCCTCAATCGCGGCCCCGTCTGCACCCACTGCGAACCGTCTCTCCTTTCCTATCGCCGCAATCCCGGCGAATCCCGCCGCATGTACAACTTCATCGGTCTCCTTATTCACTGAAGAGCAAGACGGAAGGCTCGTTGCAGATATTTTCTAGAAGTGCCGCTCCCATCAGCTCCCGACCGGGAAGGCGTGAAGAATCACCGCACCGAACGGCAACGATACCCCGGCATCCCTCTGCGGCCTGTCCGGCGAAAATGAGGAGCTGAATAAACTGGAAAAGCGGGCCGCCCGTCGCATTTGATTTTTAAAAATGATTTGGCTATCCTTGATTGGTTCAAAAAGGAGACGGCTATGGAGCGTCCGATCGGAGACATCGAGATCGCGGGCATCCCTCTGTTCAAGAGAGGCAAGGTCCGCAACGTCTACGAGGTCGATGACAAGCTCCTGGTCGTCGCCACGGACCGCATCTCGGCCTTCGACTGGGTCCTGCCCTCCCTCATCCCCTACAAGGGCATGGTCCTGACCCAGCTGTCGAAATTCTGGTTCGATTTCGTCGGCCTGGTCTGCCCCAATCATCTCCTGGCCACGGAAATCAAGGACTTCCCCCCCGCTCTCGCCCCATATGCCGACATCCTCGCCAAGCGCTCCATGCTCGTCAAGAAGACCCAAGTCATCCCCGTCGAATGCGTCGTCCGCGGCTACCTCGCAGGCCTCGGCTGGAAGGAATACGAGACGGCCGGAAAGATCTGCGGCATCAGGATCCCCAAGGGGCTCAAGGAATCCGATCGCCTCGACGAGCCCATCTTCACTCCTTCGACGAAGTCCGAGAAGGGCCACGACGTCAATATCTCCTTCAAGGACGTCCAGAGGCTGATCGGGGCGCGGCTGGCCAAGAAGATCCGCAGGGCGAGCCTTGAGCTCTATCAGAAGGCCTCCCTCCACGCCGTTTCCAAGGGCATCATCATCGCCGACTCGAAATTCGAATTCGGCCTCGGCGGCGATGAGCTTGTCCTCATCGACGAGATTTTCACCCCCGACTCCTCGCGCTTCTGGCCCCTGTCGCTCTACGAGCCGGGCCGGCCCCAGCCCAGCCTGGACAAGCAGTTCGTCCGCGACTACCTGGAGACGACGAGCTGGGACAAGAACACCCCTCCGCCGGGGCTGCCCGCGGAGATTGTCGCCAAGACCTCCCAGAAATACCTGGAAATCTACAGGGTCCTGACCGGCCTCGACGACCTGACATGAGCGGACGGGTCGATCTCCACGTCCACTCCCACAAGAGCTCGGACGGCGATTTTTCGCCGGCCGAGCTCGTCAACTTCGCCGGGAAGCTCGGCCTGCGCGCCATCTCGATCGCCGACCACGATACCGTGGCCGCCTATCCCGAGGCCGTCGAGTTCGGACGGCGGGAGGGGGTCGAGGTTGTCCCCGGCATCGAGGTGACGACGCTCTTCGGCGGCCGCGAGTTCCATCTCCTCCTGCCGTTCGTCGATTGGACGAGCCCGGCCCTGGTCGCGATCATCGAAAGACAGACCGAGTGCCGCATGAACGAGACCCGGGAGCGCATCGCCAAGATCCGGAACCTCGGATTCGCCCTGACCATGGACGAGGTCCGGGAGAAGTCCAACGGGGCGCCCCCCCTGGGGGTCAAGATCGCCCAGATCCTCCTCGAGAACCCGGAGAACGAACAGAACCCAGCCTTGGAATTCTTCTATAGGGCCGAGAACCGGCCGCGCGCGCCTTACCTGTTCTACAAGGAATACTTCGCCGAGGGGGGGGCCGCCCACGTCCCCAAGAGATTCATCGACCTCCTCGAGGTCCTGATTGCGGCTCCGGCGACCGGGGGCGCCCCTGTCCTCGCGCACCCCGGCGCGTATTTCCAGCGGACGACAGCCGAGGACGCGCGTGTGCTGAAGGAACACGGGCTTGCCGGCATAGAGGTCTACACGTTCTACCACGCCGCCGAACAGACGGCCTTTTACCGTGGACTGGCCGGGGAGCTCGACCTCGTGGCCACGGCCGGCTCCGATTTCCACGGCCGGATCAAGCCCCATATCGCCTTTGGGGTCCTGCCGGAGGGGGACTACGGCATGGTCGAACGGCTGAGGGCAAGGAAGGGAGGGACGGCATGAACTGGCTCGATATCGTCCTGCTGACCATCATGATCCTGACGGCGATCGTCGGCATCTTCAAGGGGTTCGTCAAACAGGTCATCGGCCTCATCGCGGTCGTCGCCGGCCTCGTTCTGGCCAGTCTCTACTACGAGGCGGCGGCGGGCGTGTTCGCGACCTTCATCAAGAACGGTCTGCTCGGCAATTTCCTGGGCTTCCTGCTCATCTTCGTCGTCGTCCTTATCGCCGGGGCCATCCTCGGCCACCTGATCACAAAGGCCATGAAGGGCCCGCTGGCCCTCGCCAACAGGCTCTTTGGCGGCGTATTTGGTTTCATCAAGGCGGTCCTCATCTGCGGCATCCTTGTCTTCGCCCTGGTCTCGTTCGAGATCGCCAAGCCGGCCCTGGAGACGTCCGTCATCGCGCCGGCCTGCCTCGGCGTCACCCGGGCCGTGATCAACATGATCCCCCAGGACCTGAGGGCCAAGTTCAACTCCTCATATAAGGAGATCCGCGAGAGCGGAGGGAAACATGGACAAAAGATCTAGCGACCTCAACCTCCATCAACGCATGGAGCTCATCGTCAAGGACATGGTGGACAAGGAGATCAGCCTCAAGGACGCCCTCCGCGAGTTCGAGAAGATCTTCTTCGAGCAGGCGGCCAAGAAGCACGAGGGGAATAAGACCAGGATGGCCCAGGCCCTCGGCATCCACAGGAATACGCTCCACAACCGGGCCAAGCTCCTGAAGATCAGGAAAAAGTATTAGCAGTCTTGAGTCGAGACTGCTAATTTTTCTCATTTCCCCCTTGACAAACATCCATGATTTATGTATGATTAGCGCTCAGATTTTGTGACTGCTAATTCTCAGGTATCACCAAGGAGGTTTTTATGAAAGTTCATCCTCTGTATGACAGAGTGCTCCTCAAGAGACTCGAGGAACAGGAAGTCAAAAGAGGCGGGATCATCATCCCGGACACGGCCAAGGAGAAGCCCCAGGAAGCCGAGATCATCGAGGTCGGCAAGGGGCGGGTCAATGAGGACGGCAAGACGATTTCCCTCGCGGTCAAGAAGGGCGATCGGGTCCTCATCGGCAAGTACAGCGGCACGGAA
>Ga0316628_100003674_pt1 | contig 11864 bp, 10 predicted proteins | sample OWC_Aug_M2_C1_D5_FD_207648 | JGI IMG/M metagenome (GOLD analysis project Ga0316628, IMG submission 207648) | Wetland soil microbial communities from Old Woman Creek delta, Ohio, United States - OWC_Aug_M2_C1_D5_C | ecosystem: Environmental > Terrestrial > Soil > Wetlands | place: USA: Ohio...
AATATCTTCTGGTTTCCGCCTGCCTGCGGATCGACCCCCTGGACCTTCCCCCTTCTGGAGTTGAGGTCCCCGATGATCGCGCCGAGCGTATCGTCCGGGGTGGTGACCTCGACCTTCATGATCGGTTCGAGAAGGATGGGCTTCGCCTCTGTAACAGCCTTCTTTATCGCCATGGAGCCGGCTATTTTAAAGGCCATCTCCGACGAATCTACGGTATGATACGACCCGTCAAAGAGAGTGACCCGCAGGTCAACGATGGGGAAACCCGCGACAACGCCCTCGTGCATGGCGTCGACAATACCCTTCTCGACAGCCGGTATATATTGCCTCGGGATCGCCCCGCCGACGATCTTGTCTACAAACTCGAAACCGGAGCCCCTCTGCAGAGGCTCGACCCTGATATGACAATCGCCGTACTGCCCCTTTCCACCCGACTGTTTCTTGTATCTTCCCTGGACGCTCGTCGACGCCTTTATCGTCTCTCTGTAGGGTATCTTAGGTGTCTTCATCTCCACCTCTACGCCGAATCTCCTCTTGAGGCGTTCGAGGGCGACCTCGATATGGACCTGTCCCATGCCGGAGATTATCATCTCCTTGGTCTCCTCGTCTCTCGTAAACCTGAGCGTCGGATCTTCTTCAAGCACCCTGTGGAGACTGATGCTCACCTTCTCCTCGTCGCCTTTGCTCTTGGGCGCTATGGCGTAAGATATGATCGGGTCGGCAAACTTGACCTTGTCAAAAACAATCGGCTTTGCCTCATCAGAAAAAGTATCCCCTGTGTTCGTCCCTTTCAGTTTCGGGACGACGCCGATCTCACCGGCGCCCAGCGACTGGACAGGCGTCTGCTTCTTGCCGAGCAGATAGAAGATCTGTCCGATACGTTCCTTTGTATCGGAAGTCGAATTGAATACATTCGAATCCGCCTTCAGCGTACCCGAATAAACCCTGAAAAGCGAAAGCTTGCCCGCGTAAGGGTCGGCGATGGTCTTAAACACATATGCGGAGAGGGGCTCGCTGTCGGCCGGCTTCCTCACCACTTCGCCCTGGTCCTTCGGGTTTTTGCCCTTGACCGGAGATATGGCCGCCATCTCTACAGGCGAAGGGAGGCAGAGGACGATCGCCTCCATCAGGCTTGAAATGCCGATATTCCTCAGGGCCGATCCGCAGGTGACCGGGATAAACTTCCTGGTCAGCGAACCTTCCTTTATCCCGTTTACGATCTCGTCGTTTGTAAGCTCGCCGCCCTCCAGATATTTTTCGAGAAGCTTATCGTCGGATTCGGCTATCTTTTCGATGAGTTTCTTTCTGTACGTGTCCGCCTCGGACTGCATATCGGCTGGAATATCCGAGGCCTCGGCCTTGCCGCCGCTGAAGCGATACGCCTTCATCTTCACGATGTCGATGACGCCGGAGAAGCCTTCACCCGCTCCGATCGGGATCTGCAGGGGCACTCCCTCCGTGTCGAAGGATTTTTCGAGTTCGCTGAGCGCACGCTCGAAATTAGCGGTGTCTTTGTCCATCTTGTTGATGAATACGATCCTCGGTATCTCGAATTCACACGCATATTTCCAGACCTTCTCGGTCTCGGCCTTCACCCCGGACAGCGCGCTCACGATAATGACCGCCCCGTCAGCGACCCTAAGACACCCACGCGTGTCTTCGATAAAATTTATGAATCCGGGCGTGTCCATCAGATTAATCCTGTGCTTGTCCACGTTGCAGAATGCCAGCGACGAGGTAATGGTGATCTTTCGGTCGATCTCTTCCGGCTCATAGTCCGTTACCGTGGTCCCGTCCTGCACGTTACCCATACGGTCGGTCATGCCGCAATCAAACAGCATCGCCTCAACAAGAGACGTCTTCCCTGCGCCGCCGTGCGCGATTACCGCAACATTCCTGATCTTGCCTACCTCGAAGTTAGCCATGAAGTCCCCCTATATCAAAATATTTCTTCGGGACCGTTCCACGAACCGCCCCTTTAATTCAATATCTCTTCGACGACCGGCCTAGACTCGGCCTTGCTGCCCGCTTTGTGGGCCCAAATCTTGACGATGAGAAAGGACAGAATACATGCTCCGAACCCGAAAAGGGCCGACAGCACATCGGGATCGGCAGAGGTGAAGACCCTGCTCATAAGTTCCTTGCCGACAACGGCGCCGGCTACCAGGCCTACCGCCGGCAACCCGTAAACTAACATTGCCCCCTTCATATATGTGTACGACTTTATAGCCACCTTCACCCGCTGGCCCGCCCTTGCGCCGGCCTCGTTCCACGCCTCTATTTCCATGCTCCTGTCTTCGGGCTTGCAGGCCCCCAGAGTGCAGCCTTCGCAGGCGCTTTTTTTCGGCACTGCGACCACGGCGATCATCCCTTCCACGCTCTTTACAATGCCCACTTCTTCTATCACCTAAGCATTTTACCATAGCGGGTTTTAAAAAATCTGTAGCCCCGCACGAGGGAGGAGAGCCTGCAGACTCGATAAACAGGTCGGGGAGAACAGCCTGACCGGAATCTCAACCGTCAATATTAAGTTTTGATCTGAGATGACCGGTTTTTTTTGATAGCCTACCCCAGTAGAGCAGACCGATCCCGGCAAGCAAGACCATGACGCCGTACTTGATGACCATGACCCGGGACGACTCGTACTCCCTGAAGAATATCGCCCTGGGTATGCCCGCAATAAGCAGCCAGCATAAAGAATACCTGGCTGTCCGCGCCACACCCGAATAGACGCGCACAAATGAGAAGTCCAGGGCCGCATCTCCGGATGAAGGAAAGTTTTTTGAAAGCATCCACACAACCGCCAGGCTCACCGCCAGTAAAGCGGCCGCCGCATCGTGGGAATAATTATTTATCGCGATAAGGACATCACCCATAAGAACTAGAAATTTTACCACAGCAGACGGGGACAAGACCATTGTAAGTAAGCCTTAATCCACCCTCAGTTTTGCATAGGGATGCATTCGAACGGCTCCAGCGGGCGTATTGCCTCACCTCAAAGGAGAGGCGGACCGGTGCCTCGGAGCGCAGCGAGGATGAGAGAGAATGCCGTCGCCACGCACACAACAGTAATTCTGATGGCGGTCCAACAGGAAAACTTCCAAATTGCTTTTATCCCAGATTTCCGTTACATTCTATAATGAGGCGTACAGAGCGCCTCCCTATCATATGCCCGGAATTCATTACAGAAAAAGGTTCTTGAAAGGACTTTTCATAGCCCTCAGGATAATCATTTCCTACAGGGCCGGGCACTTCTTCGACCTTTTTCTGCCTGCGGAAAAGAAAGCCGCGCGCCTAAAAAAGCTCCACAGAAAAAACGCCGCACTCATCAGGGAAAAGGCGCTTGAAATGAAAGGCGTTATGATCAAGGTGGGTCAGTTCCTCAGTTCCAGGATAGACTTCCTTCCGGACGAATACATTGAGGAGCTTTCCCAGCTACAGGACCAGGTCCCGCCCCATGAATTCGAAGAGATAAGGCAGCGGATAATAGATGAGCTGGGTTCTGCCCCCGAAGACATCTTCTCAGAGTTTGAAAAGGAGCCTTTGGCCGCTGCGTCGCTCGGACAGGTGCACAGGGCCGTCCTGAAGGACGGGCGTGAAGCGGCCGTCAAGGTCCAGTATCCTGGGATAGAGAAAATAATCGAGACGGACATCAAGATGTTCGAGTTCCTCATAAACATTATGCACGGCAGGATGGGCTGGATCGATCTGAGGGTGCTGCACGAGGAGTTCTCAAAGATAGTGCGGGCCGAGCTAGACTACGTACAGGAGGGAAGAAGTGCCGAGCGTTTCAGGCAGAATTTTCTGGAGGACGAGAGGGTCGTAATACCCAGGGTATATTGGGAATTTTCAAGGGGGAAGGTCCTCACCCTCGAGTTTGTCGGAGGGATCAAGATAACCGAGTGTGCGGTGATAAAGGCATCGGGTATGGACTGCCGGAAACTGGTCAACCTTCTCGCGGAGACATATGCGAAGATGATCTTCGTCCACGGTTTTTTCCACGGCGACCCCCACCCCGGGAATATATTTGTAAGCGAGGGGCCGACGCTCATCTTCGTCGACTTCGGGATGGTACAGGCTATACCCGACTCGACAAAGAGAAATTTGCGCCGGTATGCCAATGCGATCGTCGAAAACGATACGGCCGCCATCGTCGAGGCCCTCGAAGACCTCGGGTTTCTCATCGAAGGAGCGGACTATAAAGCGATAGCGGACGCCACCCAGGACCTGATCGATAAATACCGGTACAGCACCCCTGACGAACTGAAGTCCCTTACGGTGGACGATATAGGGGATGAGATCAATAACATCCGCGGCGTGATCGATAACTTTCAGGTACCGAACTATTTCATACTCCTCGGAAGGACGATCGGCATGCTCAACGGCATGGCGTACCGGCTCAATCCCGATGTCAACATCATCGAGATCGGAAAGCCCTATGTCAGGGAATTTTTCCGGGGCAGCCAGGAGGAACGCGTCAACCAGATCTTCTCTACCGTAAAGAAGCGGTTTTGGGACCTCCTCGATTTCCCTTCACAGGCCCAGGCCTTCCTCAGGAAGGCAAACAGGGGCGAACTCTCCTTCAAGATCGCGAAGGCCGAGATACAGGACATTGCCGGCCGGCTCACGTCCCTCTCCGACGTAATGCTCCTTGTTATCCTTACGGTGACAGCTTCCTCTGCCGGTCTTTTCTTCGCCCTCCTTGGCAACAAGACGCCCTCGATCATCGCTGCCGGCATGTCCCTCTTCCTCGGGCTTCTGTCGGTGTTCAGGCTCTTGAGGCGCTAGAGACACCAATCCGCAGGCGACTGTGCGTGAGGATGCATTCGAACGGCTTCAGGGGCCGTACGGCCCGGTGCCTCGGAGGTCCCGATTTATCGGGGCCGAGAATGAGTGAGAATGCCGTCCTTACGCATCATTCTTTCTTGATGGTAGGTTTGGGCCGCCCTCACCCTTTGAAGATTTTTTGCAGTTGGGTATATACTGGAATATAAAAAAACTCTTCGACTGACGGCATGAAGACTAAAGAAAAAGATCTCTGCAAAAAGATTACCTTTACCAAGGACAATCCGGACAACTTAAGAAAGGTTGTAGAATGCTCAAAGAACGTCCTCGTCTGCGGCGTCAAGGGCGTCGGCAAGATCACGAACACCGTCCAGGCGGTCAGGGAAAATACGAACGTCTATTACATAGGCAACCCGGTTGATTACGAGGGAAAGACGAGGCCCGGAAGCTTCGAAAAGTATCTCACCTACATCCTTGCCCTGAAGAAGGACATACACATCGTCAACAACATGGACGAACTCTTCACCGTGAAAGACAGCATCATCCTCATAATAGATGAAATCTACGGCAGGAGCGAAGCGCAGCTGGTCCAGATCGACCGGCTGCTCGACATGAAGAACATCCGGATAATCCAGATCGTCGGCTGCATGAAGTACATGGGAAGCCTCATAGACAAGATAGACGCTATAGTCGAACTCCATCTCGACGGCGCATTCATGATCGATAAGGAACTCGGCAAGGCGATCTGCGAGATCCTGGGCAAAAAATGATGGAGGAACAATGAAGAGATTCTTTGCAGCTGCGATACTGCTCGCGCTTGTCATTTCGGGATGTTCAGGCAACAAGGCCGCCGAACTTTATGATACGGCGCAGTTCGAGGAAAAACAGAACAATAATGAGCATGCGGCCAAATTATATGAGGAGATCCTGAAAAAATATCCCGACAGCGACTTTGCGAAAAAAGCCGGCGAAAGGCTTTCGAAGATTAAAGGAGATCTTAAGACCCCGTCAGATAAATAGAAGACAAAAGAGGCCGGGCAGAGTCACGGGGTCGGACTTACATCCATATTCGGGCGGCATCTCACTAATGTCCCAACTTCAAGGCTATGATTACAATCACGCCTGCCAATATAATTGTCGGGGTCAGAAATGATAACAGCATTGCCCATGCACCGGTTTTATTGCCTAAATTGAACGTCCAGCCCAATGCCGGATTTCTCTTGGGGACCAGCCACCTTGTGTCACGTTTTGAGAAATAAAATCCCGGCGAGGTCCAGTTATCCTGGTCTTCCCACTCCGACTTGTTAATCTCATCGATACCTGGCATCCTCACCCGGGTAATGTCTCCCCCGCTAATTAAAGTACAACACCCGCATCTTGCGGACAATTACAGAAAGCATGGTTTCTTAACGCCCCTGACAGGATTCACTCGCCCGGCATCTGTACACCGTCTGAACCAGTCACCACTTCCCCAAGCCAGCCGCTGACCCCACCCCGGAGGCACCTTGAGTTGAACCCACGGTTGCGCAGAAGAAATGTCGCCACCATGCCCCTTGAATCATTGAGGCAGTATGTAATATATTGCTTCGATTTATCAAATTCGGCACATTTCTCCCGCAGCACTTCAACCGGTATATTTATCGCGCCGTAGATATGTTCTTCATCATATTCGGCCGGGATCCTGGCATCGATGACCACAAAATCATTAAGATATGTCTCAAGCGGGATCTCTTCAGGGAAGATATTTTCCATAAACGCGGCCTTCACTATCTGGTCGAAATCCTTTTTGTTCAGTGCAAGGACCGCCGTCTCCTCCACTGCGCGACAGGTCGCATTGCGGGGGTCGTCTCTTATGAGCGCCTCTTCCCCAAAGGCATCGCCGTCCCCGAGCGCCGCTATTTGTTTATATTCCTCCTCGCCTTTTTTCTTTTTTAAGACTGCAACGCGGCCGGATTTGATAATGTAATAGAAGTCGCCCTTGTCTCCCTGCGTGATGATGTCCTCGCCGGCGGCGTATTTCTTTTCTAACATCTTCTCCAAGACCGCATACATCCTGGCCGGTTCAAGGAGCCGAAAAGGCTGGAGGGTCTTTATCCTGTTGAACTGGATATGTTCCTCCACCTTCTGATAAAGCATGCTTCGGAATGCAGACTCCTGCAATACCACTTCTTCAAAATCCGCCTTCGAAAGTTCGAAGAGCTCGACGTCGGTGACGACATGGACCGAGCTTGAACGGACGGAACAGGTCAGCAGGGCCATCTCCCCGAAGCCTTGTCCGCTGCCGACGACAGAGAGCTTAGCCACCTCTCCGGATTTCGTCTTCTTGGTAACCTCAAGCTGCCCCTGTTTTACAAAATAGAAAGCATCGCCCACCGAGCCTTCTTTCAGTATCTGACTGCCGGCGGGGAAATTGACGACCTTTATTTTTCCGGCCAGTACCTCCAGCGCACCATCGGAAAAACCCGAAAAATAATCGTACTTCTTAAGGTCAGAAGACAGTAATTCCATTGCAGACCTCCCCATATGCGATTTCTCCCCGATAAGGGACCTCGTCATTCAATAAATCTATGCCGCCCGTATCTATCGTCGCCATACAAGCAGACACGCATCCCGCCATTTTTTACCACATTATTATCGAATTAATCAAATCCTCTGCCGCCTGTCATGCCTATGTACGACAAAGGCCCCTCCAGGAAGATTTACCCTGTGTTTCCTTTTTTCTACTTCCAAAAAATTTTCCCGTCTTCGTGATGAACCTCACTCTGGTCTCATATTGACTTTGGTCTAATCTCGAATATGATATAAATCATAGGAGCATCGCAGGCCTACGTTTATAATAAGTACCGAATATCATACCGAGGAACATGAAAGTTCCGACTCTTGAGTCAAAAGAATTCGTCTCTGGCAAACCCCGTTTAGAGGTCAATCATAGTGAGGAAGTAGAAGGGAGGTATCCAACGGAATAAACTTAAGCGCCTGATATTAAGGCGGAAATACGATGTAATAAAATGTGAACCTTTGAGAGGAGAAAGTTAATGAAACATTTCAAAATTGTGTTAGTGATCGGCTTCATAGTTATATTAAGCAACGCCGCTTTTGCGGCCAAACAAAAGAGCGCTTGCATAGATTGCCACAAGAAGGTGACACCCGGAGTTGTAGCGCAGTACTTCGAAGGCAAAATGTCTAAAAAAGGGGTTGACTGCTCATCCTGTCACGGGTCAGAACACAAGAAAATGGACGATGCTAAACTGGCAAAGATGCCGACACCCGAGACCTGCGCAGGCTGCCACAAGAAACAGACCGACCAGTTTAAGGCAGGAAAACACAACCTCGCATGGATAGCATCCAGTTCGATGCCTATGATGGGTCATCAGCCCAAGGCTGTTGCCGGTGAAGGGTATAAGGGATGTTCGAGCTGTCATAAGATAGGTGTTCAGCCCGATGCGGTAAAGACCAATTATCGTTATGGCCATGCACAGTGCGACTCGTGCCATACGAGGCATTCTTTCAAGAAGTCCGAGGCCCAAGACCCTCGCGCATGCCAGACCTGTCATATGGGGTTTGACCATCCGCAATGGGAAATGTGGTCAACATCGAAGCACGGCACCATATGGCAGATAGAGGGGAACAAGTCAAAAAGGGCACCCACATGCCAGACATGCCACATGCAAAACGGAAACCACGAAGTCATGACCTCCTGGGGCTTCCTTGCGCTGAGACTCCCCGAAGATGACAAAGACTGGATGAACGACAGGGTCGCCATTCTGCAGGCGCTCGGAGTCCTTGATGACAAAGGTACGCCTACCGCAAGACTTGAGCTCGTGAAGGCAGGAAAGGTCGCGCGTCTCACGAAAGAAGAGTTCCAGAAGGAACGGGACAAGATGATCACCACCTGTGGTCAGTGCCATGGAAAGGAATATGCAAAGGGTCAGCTTGAAGCAGCCGATATGGTTGTAAAAGATGTCGATAAGATAATGGCCGAAGCGATCAGGCTGGTGCAGGGCCTTTATACTGACGGGATACTTCAAAAACCCGCCGACTGGGCCTTTGCCCCTGATCTTCTCCAGTTCTACGAGGCGAAGAGCGCGATAGAGCAGGACCTCTATGTAATGTTCATGGAATACAGGATGAGGGCGTTTCAGGGCGCGTTCCATATGAACCCGGACTATATGCACTGGTATGGCTGGGCTCCGATGAAAGAGACACTGCAGAAGATGAAGGACGAGGCCGAAAAATTAAGGGCCGAGAAGACCGCGGCAAAGAAATAACGTCACTGTTCAAGGGGGGGTATGCATATCCCCCCCTTGATGCCCACAAACTCTCACTCATTCATCGAGTGGAGAGCCAGCCGGTTTCCCTCCGTATCTTCAAAATGCGCTATGAACCCGTACTTTCCGATGCTCTTCTTCGGAAGCAACGTTTTGCCGCCGTTCGCACTGACCTTCCGCAATGTTTCCTCGATATCGTCGACGGTGAAATACACGACCGTACCTGCATGCGACGGCTCATAGGTTTCTCCCTTTATAAGCGTACCGGCCGCTCCAGGTGCACCTTCAGTCCATGGAAAGAAGGTCATCATATACGGCCCCATCTCCTCCGGGGTCAACTCCGAACCGAAAACCTTCTCATAGAATGTTCTCGCTCTCCCGATGTCTTTGACCGGGATCTCAAACCATATTACGGGATTTGTCTTTATTGCAATGCTGGTCATATTTACCTCCTTCGCTTAACAGCGATTACGACTTTCGTCTCACCCTCGTTCTCTCCCCAGAAAGGAGAAAACCAAGAAAGGAGAGGTTTATAGGTTCATAATTTATATTCACCTTCTCTACATAACTTATTATAACACTCCAAAAATTATACGGATAAACGCCTAATTGCCCGTAATTTAAAGAAAAAGCCAGCATGAACTACTTTCAATTTTCACATTGCCGCATATTTTTTTTGAATGCGCCGTGTGATATCATCTTACTGTATGATAAGAATACAATTGAGGCACCTGCTGAGTTTGTTTGTCATGCTTTTTCTTATGTCTTCGCCTGCACTTGCAGAGAAGACAAAGAAAATTCAGGACAATTCTTTTCTCATCGAGGAGGCTTATAACCAGGAGGCCGGAGTTGTTCAACATATCCAGGCTTGTCAGTATCTGAAAAAGTCGAAGTCGTGGATATATACGTTCACTCAAGAGTGGCCGGTACCAAAGGAGACTCATCAGCTTTCTTATACAATACCTGTTGCTCATTTTCAGGAAGATGGTTCAACGACAGGTCTGGGAGATATTCTGCTCAATTATCGCTACCAGCTTATTATGACGGATGACCTTGCCATTGCGCCGCGATTCTCACTGATATTGCCGACAGGCGAGTATAAAAAAGGACTCGGCACCGGAGCTTTAGGGTATCAGGTGAACATCCCCGTCAGCATCGATCTCTCTGAACGATTTGTGAATCACTGGAATGCGGGAGTCACATTTACACCACACTCCAAAGAAGCGGGAGGAGCAAAAGCTGACACTATGGGATATAACCTGGGGACAAGTATTATCTGGCTGCCCTCTGAAAACTTTAATGTCATGACAGAGGTGGTATGGAATTCAAATCAAGTTGTTAACCCTGACGGATCGAAATCGAGAGAAAGAAGTTTCTTCGTTAATCCGGGGGCACGGTGTGCGATCAATTTCCCATCCGGCTTGCAGATCGTGCCGGGAATAAGTTTCCCGATTGGCGTCGGACCTTCGAATAAGGAGTATGGGGTACTTGTCTACCTTTCCTTCGAGCATAAAATGTTTTGATGAGGTTAAGATGAGTGAAAGAATAGCGCATGACGCAAAAATTGTAAAGATTCAAGGTTATCAGCTCGCCCTCCAGAAAAATTAACCCTGTTTTTCTTTTTTCTACTTCTAAAAAATATTCTATCCTGCTGCCGAAAGTAATCTGATTCTAACAAAAACGTTCAGGGGAAATTTCCTCCTGTAATCCGCAGCAGTTCGTATTTAAACCATGAAGCGTGTCCTTGACGTCTCCGGAATAACGTGAGAAGATTTGGGAAGGGAAGCCGCAGTTTTTCTATTGATTTGGTATTTGAAGAAAGGTATGCGATAACTATGCGAAAGGAGACGGAAATGAAGAGAGGCAAGAAGTTGGTGAGTATCATTTGCATCCTTGGAATGGTTGTTACAGCATCACTGGGCGCCGGGTGTGCTACGGAAGGCCAGAGAGGAGCAGCCATGGGCGCAGGAGCGGGCGCTCTCATCGGAGGTCTTGCCAATATGCATGGGTCGTGGGGAGCTACAGCCCTGATCGGGGCAGGTGTTGGCGCCGGGATTGGGTATCTCATCGGCAATGAAGAGGACAAGAAGGCTGCAGAAAAACGCGGACGGGCGACCGAAGAGGAGTTGAGGCCTCTTGCCGGAACGACCTGGCAGGTGATCAGCGTCGTGCCGAAGCCCCAGAAGTCCCACAAGTCCGTTGTTTCATATTTCAGTCATGACGGGACCGCTGTGACGACAAAGACGAATATGGACGGGAAGGTCGAAACAACCACGGAGCGGTATCGTATCGTTGGGTCAACGCTCATCCTGAGTACTCCCGACTACGTGGAGAACGCCAAATTCAGGATCGAGGGCGACAAGTTATTTATCGATTACGGAAACGGGAGTGCCGTCCTGCAGCGCGTCAGCTGAGAATTGGCAGTGTAACCATTGGGAAAATTGGATTGCCAAATGACTACTTCTTCGAAACCGATATGCTTTAATTAAAAGGAGAAAGCAAAATGAATAAGTTACTTTTGGGGACAATCTTTTTGGCGTTGGCAATTGTAGTTCCTATTCCAACAACGGCAGGGGTAGATATAGACATTGGAATTAATCTGCCGCCGCCCATCGTATTTGAGACACCTCCGGCTGTGATAGTGCTGCCTGACACGTATGTCTACGTCGTCCCTGACATAGACGTGGACATCTTTTTCTGGAATGGCTGGTGGTGGCGTCTATGGGAAGGTCGCTGGTATCGCTCACATTATTATGACCGCAGCTGGGGTTATTATAACAATGTCCCAAGTTTTTATTTTGATGTAGACCC
>Ga0316628_100003675_pt1 | contig 11863 bp, 8 predicted proteins | sample OWC_Aug_M2_C1_D5_FD_207648 | JGI IMG/M metagenome (GOLD analysis project Ga0316628, IMG submission 207648) | Wetland soil microbial communities from Old Woman Creek delta, Ohio, United States - OWC_Aug_M2_C1_D5_C | ecosystem: Environmental > Terrestrial > Soil > Wetlands | place: USA: Ohio...
CGAGGATATATCTTCCCAGGGACAGGACTTCCCCGGCCGTCGCCTGCCGCCGCGCCCGTTTCAGGACGGCCCTCAACCTCAGGACCAGTTCCTCCAGGATGAACGGCTTGGTCACATAATCATCGGCGCCGATTCGAAACCCCTCCACGCGGTCGTCTTTCAGGGACCGGGCGGTCAGAAAGACGATCGGCAGATCCGCGTCGAGATTCCGGATTTCGCGGGCCAAGGCGAAGCCGTCCTTGCGGGGAAGCATGACATCGATCAAGGCCAGGTCGTACCGGCCGCTCCGATATAGGGCGAATCCGGCCTCTCCGTCTCCGGCCAGGGCCGCGTCGAAGCCCTCCCTTTCGAGAGCGTCCTTCAGCAGGCCGCCGAGGTTGGCGTCATCCTCGACAAGGAGGAGCCGGGGCCTGGGGTCCGTCATGGCTCAGGCTCCCCGGCCTTTAACGCGTTTTTAGGCGAAGGCCGCCGGGGGAGAGGCAGATCGATTTCAAACTCGGAGCCCTCGTCGAGGCGGCTTCGAACCCGGACGGATCCTCCGTGGGCCTCGATGACCCAGCGCACATAGCTCAAACCCAGGCCGAAACCCGGCGTTTCCTGCCGAAGGCCCTGGGAGACGCGGTAATATTTCTCGAAGACGCGGCGGAGGTCGCGGGCCGGGATTCCGTTTCCGTTATCGCGGACGACGATCCGCAGATTCCGGGCGGTCCCCGAGGTCGTGACGGAGATTTCCGGCGTGCGGCGATTATACCGGATGGCGTTGTCCAGGAGATTATCCAGGGCTCCCTGCCAGTGGAGCTCGTCCAGGTCCAGCCGCGTCATGGACGCTCCCCGGATCAGACGGATCGTTCCTCCCCGTTTTTCGGCTTCCGGGATGAATCGTTCGATCGCCCGGCCCAGGATTTGGTGGATATCGACCGGCCGCAGGGCGAGGACCGAGTCCTTCTTCTCCAGCGCGGTCATTTCCAGGATTCGTTCCGCGTGGCGGCGCATCCGCCCGCTTTCCTCGAGAATGATCCGTCCGCAGCGGACCAGCTGTTGCTCGTCCCGGAGGACGTTTTCATGGGAGAGGGCGGCACCGGCGAGGTTCAAGGTCGAAAGCGGCGTCTTGAAGGCGTGGGCCATGGCGTTGATGAAATCCGTCAACCGGGAGGCGAATTTCCGCTGGCCGGCCAGGGCCGAGAGGGTGACGGCGAAGCAGCCGACGGTGATGCCGAGGAAAACGAGGGCCGCGGCCGCCGGAAGGATCATCCCCGACAGGATCGCTTTTTTTTGTCCCGGAAAATCGAGGACAAGCTCGTATGGCTCAGGCGTCAGGTCGTGGGGATAGAGCCGGGCCCGGATTCCCGAAGCGCGGAGCATGTCTTCGGACCCGGAGGGAACCGCATGGAGAAATTCCCCCGTGTCCGTCCGGAGAATCCCATAGGCGGAGTTGATCTCGATTTTCTGGTTGCGGAGCATGGCCCGGACGATTCCGTCCATTTCCGTCATCGGGATCCGGTCGGCCATCGTTTTTTTCCCCCGGCCCAGGGTTTGGTCCAGGATTTTGTCGATCCGGGCCATGAGGACGGGATCCGCCGAAATCGGGATCGAGACGTCTCCGGTTCGGGCTTCCGTTTTCCCTCCGAGTCCCAGTCCCGTCCGGGCCGGGCTTCCGTCCGGGCTCGGCCGAACTTTCACGTCGACGAGGCGTTCCAGGGTTTCCCTGGTTTCCAGCTTTTCGACGATGCCGAGAAGCGCCGTCTCGGCGTTGCGGCGGAACAGGGACAACTTCTGTTGATAGGTTTGTTCTAGCAGGAGAGCCTGGACGAGGATCAGGCCGGCCAGGGAGATCGAGATCAGCCCCGTGACGGCGATCAATCGCTTGGCGTCCGGGCCCATGAGGGCATCGTACGACAAAAAAGACCGAAAAATCCATTTCTTAACCATTATTAACCTTTCTTTACCAACCTTAACTCACGGCCCCTCCATCCGGCGTGCTAGGTTGAAGGCGAGGAGAAACGCCATGACCTTGCGACATGTTTTCGGAGCTTTTATCGCCGCCCTCGCCTTCGTCTTTCCGGCTTTTCCCCAAGCCGGTTCCGGCGAACGGCCGGTTGTTATCGGCCATTATGAAACCTTTTCTTCCCGAATCCTCGCCGAAGACAGGACGGTGCTGATCGGCGTACCGGAGGATTACGCCGAATCGCGCGATACCTATCCGGTCCTCTATGTTCTGGACGGGAGCACCGACAGCTTCGCCGAAGCGTTATCTTTCGTCCGGACGCGGGGCGAAGTCCTCGTGCCGGAAATGATCGTCGTGGCTGTCCAAAGCCCCAACCGGAATCGGGATTTTCTTCCCGGCCCGGGGCGCGGACAGGCGGACCGGTTTATTAAATTCTTCGCCGAGGAGCTCTTCCCTTATATCAATTCCCGCTATCGGGTCTCTCCCCTGCGCCTGCTTTACGGCGGGTCCAACGCCGGGCTGTTCGTCATCTACGCCCTCTTGGAGAATCCCCGGGCGTTTTCGGCTTATCTTGCCGGAAGCCCGATGATTGTCCATCGCCGGGATTTTCTCTTCGACAAAATCGACGCCGCGGCCGCGGGCGACTATCGAAAGAGGTTTCTTTCGATCATTTACGGCGACCGGGACATGGGGCCGGACGTCCGGGAAGCGATCGAAACCGCGATTCCCCGCTTCGAACGGTTGAGAACCGCCGGCCTGCGTCTGAGGACCAGGGACGAGCCCGAGGAAGGCCACGTTCCCACCGACAGCCTGTCCGCCGGGCTTAAAGACTTTTTTTTCGGCTATTCCTACCCGCGGGACAAACGGATCGGCGGGGGATTGGCCGAAGCTCGAGCCTATTACGAACGCTTGTCGGACGCCTTCGGGTGCAAAATCGAGGTGCCCTTCTCCGTCCTCGCGACGATCGCGACCCTGGAGCTCACGGAGAGAAAAAATTACCCGAAGGCCGTCGAGGCGTTTTCGGAGGCCGTGAGCCGGAAGCCGCGGGATCTCGGCTGGAATTTCTTCCTGGCTTTGTCCTTTTTCCGGAACGGCGATCTCGACCGGGCCAAAGTCTCCTATTTCAAAGTCAAGGAGATCGATCCCAAGGGCTTTCCCGCGCCCGAATTCGAGGAGATGAAGAAGGCCTTCGAAAAATCGGCGGCGAAGGATTTCCTGGACCGGAGAGACCGGTCGGGGACGGCCGCGGCCCTGTCCTGGCTGGCCGGGCTTTCCCCGGCGGATGCCGGATACGTTTTCGACGAAAAGGAATTCCTGGGGGCCGCAAATGAAATGAGACGGAGCGGCGAAGTGGAAGACGCCGGCCGGCTTCTCGGAAAGGCGACGGAATTCTTTCCCGTCTCGGCCGCCGTCTGGGAGGCTCAAGGTTCGATTTTCACGCGTCTTGCGCGGAAGGACGAGGCCGTCCGATGTTTTCAAAAGGCGGTCGATCTCGATCCGCAAAACAGGTCCGCACGCGGCGGCCTGTTGATGATCGACGCGCTGATAAACGCAACGCGGGACGAAACCCGGATCAAGGCGAAATTCCGGCCCGGCGAAGCGACGGGTCTCCAGGGCGCCTTTCTGGGTCAAAACCCACCGGGGATGAAGCCGGAATTATTCGCTCCGGGCCTCGTCTCCGTCTTCGGCGGTGACGAAAACACGCTGACCATAACGCCCGACGGAAAAGAAATCTTTATCGGCAAGGAATCGGGGATTTGGAGATGCCGGCTCACGCCCGACGGCTGGACGGCGCCCCGGAACACTGGATTTCCGGGGTATGAAATGTGGATCTCTCCGGCATCCGGGGAGCTGTATTACACCGGCTATGATTCCGGCCTGTGGGTTATGGCCAGGTCGGGTGAAGAGTGGGGGCCCCCCCGCAAAGTCCTACCCCGGGCGATGTTCGCGACGATGACGCGGGATGGAAAAATCTATACGACGGTCTTCCCTAAAAATGAGCCGAGCATCGGCGTCTACGAACCCGCCGGTGGAACATATGATGAGCCCGTAATCCTGGGCCCGGAAATCAACCGCCCGAATTGCTTCGATGCCCACCCCAATATCACTCCCGACGGCCGGACCCTCGTTTTCGATTCCGATCGGCCGGAAGGCAGGGGGTTGTATGTATCCTTCGTGAAAGAGGATGGAACTTGGACTCCGGCTCGGTTCCTCGGCGGCGAATTTGCCGGCGGTTCCTGTTCGACGTATTCCCCGGACGGGCGATATCTGTTTTTTATGAAAAACCGTGATATCTATTGGGTTTCCGCGAAAGTCATCGATACGCTTCGAAATCCATAAGCCTACTTCAGCTTCTCCTGCCCCTCGAACTTCCGGTAGGGCGAGAGCAGGTCCATGATCTCGCGGTCCTTGGTCGGCAGCGTGTCCGTGACCATGTGGGACAGGATCTCGCCGAGGCCCGGTCCGAGCATGAAGCCCTGCCCGCACATCCCCACGGCCAGGAGGAAACCCTTGACTTCCCGGGACCAGCCGACCAGGGGGAAACCGTCGGGGGTCATCGGGTAAACGTTCCGCCAGGTCCGCCGGACCCGGAGGTTTTGCAGGCGCGGGATCAGGTCGACCATCCGGTGGGCGACCATAGGCAGGAAGGTGCTCGATTCGCGTTTTTCCATTCCCCAGATGCTGGGATTGGGGGTGATGCAGAAGATGATCTGGCCGGTCGAGTGCTGGTAGAAATAATAATTGGCGGAGCTGTCCGTCGGACGGATGTCGACGACCATGGGCTTGAGGAACGGGGCCACCGGCTCGGTCACGGCCGCCTCGTGGGCGTCCGGCTTGACCGGCAGGTCGAGGCCGGCCATCCGGCCGACTTCGGAGGCCCAGCCGCCGGCCGCGTTGACCACGACCCGGGCGTGGTAGTCCCCCTTCTCCGTCCGCACGCCGCGGACGGCCCCGTTTTCCATGATCAAGCCGGTGACGATCTCGCCGAAATGGAATTCCGTCCCCGCCGTTTCGGCGGCTCTCCAGAAGGCGTGGGCCGAAAGAAGCGGCGAGGCGCTGCCGTCGTCGGGGGAGTACGTCCCGCCGATCAAGCCTTCCGGGTTGAGGTCGGGGACCAGGGCGAGCATCTGCTCCCGGTCGAGCCAGTCGATGTTGAGCCCGAACGCCTTCTGGGTGACGAGCAGCTCCTTGAGGGATTTTTCCTCCCGATCGCGGTAAGCCACGAACATGTAGCCGTTCTTGTGCCATTCGATCTCGTCGCCCCGGTTTTCCTTCCAGTTGGAAAAGATTTCGAGTGACCGGAGGCAGATGCGGATTTTGGCGGGGTCGGAATGGGTCGCCCGGATGCCGCCGATGGCCCCTTTGTTCGATCCCTGGCCGACGCTGGGCATCCGGTCGAGGACCAGGACCCGGAGGTTGTTTTCGGCCATGGCCAGGGCGGCCGGCGTGCCGACGCTTCCCGCCCCGATGATGATGACGTCGTAAAAAGTGATCGTCTTAGTAGCGTCCACGGTCGGCTCCTTCCTCCGCCGGCCCGGATTCGCTGCCGGCGAACGTGCCTAAGGGCACCTCCATGAACAACGGCCGTTTCGGCTGGTCGATGATGTCCTTTTCGGGAACGCCCTCCTCCCGGAACAGCCGGTGGATGAGGGCGGTGCAGGTTTTCGCCCCGCAGGATCCCATGCTCGCCCGGGTGACCGCCTTGATCGCGCTGATGTCCCGGACGCCCCAGCGGATGAGCGCCCGGATCTCCCGGGCCGTGACCCGCTCGCAGCGGCAGATGATGACGTCATCGTCCATCCGCTCCACGTACCGGTCCATCGGCTTGGTGACGTCGTCCGCCTGGACGCGGATGCCGGCGATTTTCTTGGCGATGGCTTTCGGGGCTTTGACCTTCACCAGGACGGTCCGGTCGTTGGCTTTGATCGCCCGGACTCCGACGACCTCGACCTCGCCCAGGTCGGCCGCGCCCGTGTCGAGGACATGGATGCGATCGCCGACTTCGATGCCTTCCTGGAGGAATTCGTAGGGAATGGTGACCGTCGGATTTTCAGGGTCTTTCCGGTAATCGACGAGGGCGACGGCCAGCCCGGGGCAGATCGTGACGCACTTTTCGCAGCCGGTGCAGCCTTTGGCCGGATCGGGAACCTCAAACGCCGGAAGGCCGCGGATGTCGTCGGCGTGGATGTGGATAAGATTCCGGGGGCAAACGGTGGTGCAGGGATCGCAGGGGATTTCCTGGATGCAGTGGAGAACGGGCAGGACGCCCGTCTCGTCCGCCGGCAGGACTTCGGGTATGGTTTTCCCCGGCCGGGATTTCAGGATGTCCGCGGTCATGTACCAGTCGGGAGAGATCTCGCCGACATCCCGGCCCATCGCCTTGAGGATCTCGAGCCCGCGGATCTTCCCGGAGAAGATCGCGGCCGAGGCTTCGGCGATTTCCTCGGCGTCGCCGGCGGCGTAGGCGGCCAAGCCGAATTCCTTGGCTTTGGTGTAGAACTCGTCGACCGGATCGAGGCCGATGGCGATCAGGACGGTGTCGCAGGCGAACGATTTCTCCGTCCCGGGCACGGGCTTCCATTTCTCGTCCAGGCGGGCGATCGTCACGGATTCGACGGAGTCCGTTCCGTTGGCGCTGAGAATCGTATGGGATGTGTAGATGGGGACGCCGAACCTCATGAGCTTGTCCTTGTGGACCTTGTAGCCGCTGCATTCCGGGAGGGCTTCGACCAGCCCGGCCACGGGGATTCCCGCTTGGAGGGCGTGATACCCAGCGATCAGGCCGACGTTGCCGCCGCCGACGATGAAGAGGCGGCCGGCCGAGCGGACGAGATCGCGATTGACTAGTGTCTGGAAGGCGCCCGCCCCGTAAACGCCGGGCAGGGTGTTGCCGGGAAAAGCCAGGGACTTCTCCCGCGCGCCCGAGGTGACCAGCAGGATCTCGGGATTGACCTGGACGTAGCGTTTCCCGTCCTTGAGGATGCCGACTTTCCTGTCGCTGTAAACCGCCAGGGCCGTGCTCTGCAGCCAGATCTGGACGCTGGGATAGGTCCGGAGCTCGTTTTCCAGCTTGGTGGCGATATCGATGCCCCGGGTGCCGGCGAAGACCGCGTCATAGGACCCGAAGAATCGGTGGGTTTGGAGGACGAGCTTGCCGCCGAGGCGGTGCTTGTCGTCGATGAGGAGGGCGGAGACGCCGCGCTTGCCGAATTCGATCGCGGCCGACAATCCGGCCGGGCCGCCGCCGATGATCAGCACCGGGACGGAGATTTCCTCGATGGGCGTCAGCCGGGCCGAACCGGTCACGGGCGGCAGGACGGGAAGCCCGTCCACGGGCTCGAGCTTCTGCCCCGGCCTGACCAGCTCCATGCAGGCTTTGACCGGGAGGCCATCGGCCAGGACCAGGCATTGGGCGCACTGGCCGTTGGCGCAGAAAATCCCCTGCGGGGCGCGGTCTTTATGGTGATAGCTGAATATGCGCTCGCCGTGGGCGAAGAGGGCCGAGGCGATGGTTTCCCCGGTCCGGGCCGAGATCGGCCGACCTTTCCAAGTCACGGTGATGACTTCGGCGGGGGGCGGGGTCAGGATGGGATGCTTCTCGATGCGGAAGTCGTTCACGTTGGCTCCTTACTCATCCTCTCGAGGCGAATCCGGGTTCAATCGAGCCCGAAATTATATCACATTTCAGGCGCGGTGAGGCTTCGGAACCGCACCTATCCTTCACGACCCTGCGAGGGTGGAAGCACGATAAGAATAGTTGGGATTCGTCATGGATAAAGGCTTCCTTGGAGAGAGTCTCCGTGATATCCTTTTCTTTCTGTCATGGGCCTTCTGGACGTTCTTTTGCGGCGCCGTTTCCCCTTCAAGTTCGTCTATCATGAGGAATACTGGATGCTGAAAACGGGAAAACACGTTTTCCCGGTCCGCAAATACCGGCTGATCCAGGAACGGCTCGCCTCCCTCGGCGCCCGGAAAGATAATTTCCTGGAACCCGAACAAGTCTCGTTCGAAACCCTCGGATTCGTTCACGCGGAAAAGTATCTCCGGAAAATCCAGACGGGAACCCTGACCCGGGACGAGCTTCAGGCCCTGGAGCTGCCGTTTTCCCCGGAGTTGGTCGCGTTCTCCCGGTTGAGCGTCGGCGGAACGATCCTGGCGGCCGAAAGCGCCCTGGCCGAGGGGCTGAGCGTCCATGTCGGCGGCGGTTTTCATCACGCCTTCGCCGACCACGGCGAAGGCTTCTGCCTGCTGAACGATACGGCCGTGGCCGTCGAAAAGCTCCAGCGGGAAGGCCGGGTCGGGAGGGTCATGATCGTCGATTGCGATGTCCACCAGGGGAACGGAACGGCTTCCATCTTTAAAAATCGGGCGGACGTCTTCACCTTTTCGATCCACCAGATGGACATCTACCCTTCGGAAAAACAGACCAGCACCCTGGACGTGGGGCTTTGGACCGGCGACGGGGACCGGGCTTTCCTCGAAGCGATGTCGGCGCACTTTCCGAAACTTTTCCGCGAATACCGTCCGGACCTCGTTTTTTACCTGGCCGGCGCCGATCCGCTGGCCGGCGACCAGCTGGGCGGCCTGACAATGACGAAAACCGGCTTGATGGCCCGCGATAGGATTGTCCTGGAGGGCGCGTTGCTTCTGAAAGTACCGGTCGCGGTCCTCCTGGCCGGAGGATACGCCCACGACCCGGCCGAAACGACCGAGGTCCACATCAATACCATCCGGACGGCCGCGGCGATGAAGCGCCGGGCCGCGCGCGAGATAGCGCGCGAGGCGGCCGCCGCGGCGGAACGCTCCCGCTTCCGGCCTTAAGCCCGGGCGGCCTGCGTCTTGACTAGTCTGCCCCACTCCCGGGCTTTTTCCAGTTCGCCCTCGAGCAGCGGGCCCTCTTTTCCCTTCACATAAAAGGCCTTGGGTTCGGTGACGAGCCGGGCGCCTGCGCCGGCCAGGGCCTTTGCGATCTTCCCCGCCGCGTCGCCGTGGATAAACAGCTTGACCCGCGTATCGAAGGCGGCGGCTTGGACGTTATTCAGCCGTCCCGGCCCTAGGGAGCCGAGGAAGGTGAGCATCCGTTCCGAGGGCTTCCAGCCGAGAATCGGGCTGCCGACGACAAGCAGTCCGATGCCCGAAAGATCCTCAGGCTGGACGTCCGAAACGGATATGGCCCGGGCGCCCAGAGCGTCGGCGACGGCTTCCGCGATTTTCCGCGTGTTTCCGTAATTGGTGTCGTAGATGACTATTGCGCTCATGGTTTTTGAAAGTCCCGCAAAGAATTTGTGAGAGGGGCCGCTAGGACTCCTTGACCGTTCCCTTGACGGTGACTTCCTTGTGGGCTCCCTTTGTCGTATGCAAACGAAGGCCTTCGCGGCCCGGCAACCAGACCTCGGCTAGGATGTAGATCGTGACGTATTCGGTGTAGGAGGGTTTGAAATCCCCGACCATGTGGAAGATGACTTTCGGCTCGGCATCCGGTGGATCCGGCCGGGCCATTTTCTCGGTGACGGTAAGGACGGCTTCGGCCCCGGTGGATTCCCTACGGAGAGTCAGGGTTCCGTCCTCCTTCCATTCCAGGAAATATTCGCCGGCCGGATAGTCTTTCCCGGCGGCCCGGAAAGGAAAGGAGAACTTGAACGCGTTCGCCGCCTGGGCTTCGAGGCAGCCGAGGACCAGGATCAAAACCGCGGCCGCAACCGCGAATCGGAACGGACGTTTCATATTTCACCTCCTGGAGGCCGGGTTTCCCGGCTCAGTCAAAAAGGGGCGCCGGGACGGCGTCCGCCGCGTATTCGGCCGTCGGAACGCCGTTTTTGACCGCGTCCGCCATTCCCTCGACGAAAGTGTCGATTTCCTCGAGAGTCGTGTAGATGTTCGGGGATATCCGGAGGGCTTGGTAATCGAAGACCTGGTTGGGCGGGGCGCCGCCGACCAGAGGGACGACGACGATCCGGTACTTGGACATCAGGAACCGGGCCAGGTCGCGCACGTCGATTCCTTCGATATGGGCCGCGGCCACGCCCCAGGCTTCGGGCGGCTCGCCGAGATTGGTCAGGACTTTAACCCGAGGATATTTCTTGAGGGCGTTGGCCCAGCGCAATGTCAGGTAGCGGAGACGGGCGGCTTTCCGCTCGCCGCCGATGGCTTGATGGAAGGCCAGGGCTTCGCCGAGGGCGGCCCGGATGCCCCACGGATGCGTCCCGATGGATTCGAATTTGCGGATGTCGTTGTCCTGCTGCTCGGGCGCGGCTTGCAGCGGCCAGAACTTCGGGATCATCTCCCGGCGTACGTAGAGGCAGCCGTTGCCGATGGGGGCCATGAGCCACTTGTGGAGGCTGACGCCGTAGGCGTCGCATTCCAGGTCGCGCAACTTGAAGGGGAACTGCCCCAGGGCGTGGGCTCCGTCGACGATCGTCACGATCCCCTTCGACCGGGCGAATTGCGCTAAGCGCCGGACCGGGAAAAGCTGGGCCGTGAGGTTGGTGACATGGCAGAAATGAAAAACCTTCGTCCGCGGGGTGACGGCCTCGACGAACATTTTGTAAAGCTGGTCCGCGGTCGCCGGGACGGAGAATTGAAGCCGGGTCACCTTGATCTTATGCCGCCGCATTCTCTGGTCCCAGGTCGTCAGCATCCGGGGATAATCCTGTTCGGTGGTGATGACCTCGTCCCCGGGTTCCAGGTCGAGGCCGTTCTGGGCGATCTGCAGGGATTCGCTGGCTCCGCGGGTGAGGGCCAGCTCTTCGGGATCGCAGCCGAATTCCGCGGCCATCCGGCGCTGGATCACCGGGATGCCTTCGGCGACCAGCGCCTGGTAGCGGACCGGGAGCATGTTGATCATTTCCAGGAAACGGAACTCGGATTCGAGGACCACCCGCGGACAGGGCGCGGTAAAGCCGTTGTTGAGGTTGATCAGCGTCCGGTCGAGTTTGTAGGCCAGCTGAACCTCCCGCCAGTAGAATTCGTCGGCGGCGACTTCCTCGGCCGTCCGGCCGGCGACCGATTGGGACGCGGCTTCGACCCGATCGAGGCCTCCGGCCGCGGCGGCGATTCCGAGCACGCCGCAGGAACGGAGAAAATCGCGTCGGCTGAAGTTATCGGATAACATGCGGCTCCTCCTTGGAGGGTATGAATATGATGCGCGTATTATAAGCCCGTTTCATTCGATCGGGAAGAAGCGGAGTCGCGGAGAGAAAATGTAATATATCAGCCCTTGCAGATCGTTTGGATATCGTGTAGAGTCTCCTCTTCGCGAGAAAAAAGGATCGCCATCGGCGAGTCCAAGGAGATAAAGCTCATGTTCGCAAAACAAATTTATATCGGGCGTCGGAAGCAATTGCTGTCGAATCGGTTGTCGGGCCTGGCTCTGTTCTTGGGCAACGAGGAAAGCCCGATGAATTATCCCGACAATGCCTATGATTTCCGGCAGGACAGCTCGTTCCTTTATTACTTCGGCCTTGAGCAGCCGGGCCTTGCTGCGGTCGTGGATTTCGACGCCGGGACGGCGACGATTTTCGGCGACGACTTCACCATCGACGACTTCATCTGGCGCGGACCGCAGCCGACGATCGCCGGCCAGAGCAAAGCCGTCGGGATCGACCGGACCGCCCCGCGTTCCCGGCTGGTTGACTTCTTGGCCGAAGCCCGCCGGGCCGGCCGCCGGATTCATTTCCTGCCGCCGTACCGGGCCGACAACGCCCTCAAGCTCAAGCGTTGGCTCAGTGTGGATCCCGACCGGGCCGCGAAAAAAGCGTCGGTCGAGCTGATTCGAGCGGTCGCCGAGCAGAGGGCGGTCAAGGCGCCGGAAGAGATCGCCGAGATCGACCGGGCCGTCGACGTCTCCACCGAGATGCACGTGGCGGCCATGCGGATGGTCCGGCCGGGACTTTCCGAAGCCGATATCGCGGCCGAGGT
>Ga0316628_100003677_pt1 | contig 11859 bp, 8 predicted proteins | sample OWC_Aug_M2_C1_D5_FD_207648 | JGI IMG/M metagenome (GOLD analysis project Ga0316628, IMG submission 207648) | Wetland soil microbial communities from Old Woman Creek delta, Ohio, United States - OWC_Aug_M2_C1_D5_C | ecosystem: Environmental > Terrestrial > Soil > Wetlands | place: USA: Ohio...
CTGGGCCCTCGCTCTTCTCCGCCTCCGGTCATTCCGGCCGACCGAGAAAGACACGTTGGTTGATCTAGGCCTATTCGCGCATATCCGACATCCTATTTACAGCGGCCTTCTTCTTGACTTCATTGGTCTGATCCTGATACGGCCGACCATTCCGGTCCTGGTGGCCGGCGCCCTCGGCTGGATTTTCGTCTTCGTCCAGGCAAGGTTTGAGGAATTGGACCTTGTGGAGCGCATCCCGCCGTATCGGGATTACATGCGCCGCGTCCCGCGCTTTTTGCCGCGCTTTCGCAGATCTTGACGAGACCGCTACACGAAAATCTCTTTTCGATCCGAGATCCTGGCTCAGATCGGTGCCGGCGGGCAAGAAATAGCAGGTCGCCCTATTATCTCACGCCCGAACGACGGGTGGCGGAGGCGGCTACAGGGGAGGGGAGCGCTCCGTTATTTCGCGGCACGCTTGTAGCTGATCGATATCCCAGCTAGGCTGCCTGGGGCGAACGTCGTTTCCATAGCGGGAAGGCTCTCGACGTACGCGATAAAATCGGGGCCTACCCAGCCGCGCAGCCTTTCCGAGATGTTGTGAGCGGCGAAACATCCGCCGACCTCGAGCTTAGGCAGGACGGCCACGAAATATTTTTTGTACCAACCCTTGTCTGCGTCGCAAAAGACGAAGTCGAATGGCCCCTTGAGTGCCGGAACGAGATCGTGGGCGTCCGCCAGCCGGGCGTCGACGTAGTCCGCGAGGCCGGCCTCCCGGAAGTTGGCCACAGCCTGCCTGTAGAGGCCTTCGTCGATCTCTATGGTGATGAGTTTTCCGCCCGTTTTGCTGAGGGCCCAGGCGATCCAGATGCCCGAGTGGCCAGTGGAAGTGCCGATATCCAGGGCCCGCTTGTAGTTGTTCTTGAGGACGAGGTCATAAAGGATCTTTCCGTCGTTCGCCGAGACGTTTAGGTCCTGCCATTGTCCGCGTCGGCTGTCAAGAAAAGCCTTGACCTTCTGGTCCAGATCCTGGACGCCCAGGGTGATGGGGTCGAAGGCGGCCAGCGCCGGGACGGCGAGCAGTGATGACACGATGAAGATGAGCCCGATTCTCATGGGCATGTTGACTTCTCCTTTTTTATCGTCTACCTATTAGACAACTCGCACAGCCGTAGCTTGGCGCCTTTCATCTTCCGCCCCGGCGCGCCCTTCTATGACTAGGCTGAAACGTTTCTCCTGAAGGATTGCTTTTAAACTCCGACCCATTATGCTAGGATGCTTTTGACTTTCGTAAGCGGGTCGGCGAAAGTTCCCACCTTTTGGTTCCCATCAACCCCCCCTTTTGCTTTACGACCCGCATTCTGGGCCCGGGCTGAGAGCGGCGTGGAAAAGGGGGATTGTAATGATGGGTTTGATCTTGATAAGATTTCATATAAATTAAATTGGCCAATTGAGGGCCAAGAATCGCAAAAGGGGCCCGCGACAAGGAGGGACGGACATGAGATCTGCCAGCCTGAGCATCTTGGTTCTTATCGGGCTAGCGATGCTCGGAATGAGTTGTCGGGGAGAAAAGGCCACTTGGTCGGGGAGGCTCGAGGTCGTCAATGGCATCGTGAATGTCCATAATCCCGGCAAACCGAGATTCGAAGATCGTGCTCTCGTCCTGGATGAAGATCTTTCCATTGGAGAGGATAGAGGCCGTCCGGAGTCTATCTTCTCGAGGATCGGGGGCCTGGCAGTCGATGAGCAGGGCAACATCTACGCAATCGATTCAGGCGAATCGGCGGTCCGAGTCTTTGACCAAGAGGGCAGATATGTTCGGACAATTGGCCGACGAGGCCAGGGGCCTGGAGAAACGCAGTATCCGGTCTTCGTCCAAGTCACTGCGCAGGGAGAGCTAGCGGTTTACGACTACTCCGTGGCACGCATGCTGTTTTATTCGCTCGACGGGATCTATCTGCGCCAGCAGACGACTTCTCGGCCCGTATTACCCATCGGTCTAGATTCGCAGGGCCGTCTGATCGCGCAGTATGTCCTCGCCCCGCCTCCTCTCGGCGGAAAGGAAATCTTGAAGTTTGATCGCGAATATAGTTCCGAACAAAAACTTGCCCGAGAGGAAATGGGAAAAGAAAGAGCGTTCGATATTGGGCGGCCATCGTGTTACGCTGCGCTATCGTCGAGCAATACGATCGTTTGGGGGGATTCCGGTCAATACATCCTGCATGTGCTGAATCCGGACGGCACGTTGATCATGAGGATCATCAAGGAATTCTATCCTAAGGCCCTGACGAGTGAAGATGAGAATGAGTACCGGCAGAAGTATGCCGAGCCTTTAAAGGCAGGGATGAAGATTTCTTTTCGCGACAACTGGCCTGCATTCAGCGGCCTCTTCTTTGACGACGAGGAGCGCATTCTTGTCAAGACGTACGATCGGGTCGGCGGGGGTGCAGCTTCGTTCTATTATGACGTCTTCAACAGGGAAGGCGTTTATGAGTCGAAAGTGATCATGCCCGTTACCTTGGATAGATATTACATTTGGAAGAACGGAAGGGTCTATACCGTCGAGAACGATGAGGACGGATCGCCTTTGATCAAAAGGCATCGGATCACTTGGAAGACACGCACCCAGAGATAGGCCGGTCTAGGCCTCGTTCAGAGGTCGTTGGATGGCCTGGATCAAAACCTCCCAGAGGGCGCAGGTTAGGGCGGTGATCGCGCCTCTTAAAGATAGTCGAAGATAGGTAGGGGAAATTCTTATTAGGGGGGATAACATGACCACCGAAGAGCGTCTGGAATTTATGGAAGAGGAATTGAGGCGGATGAGAGGCCGTATTCGTCGGCTTCGGCGACTCCGACCACGCGTCATTCCATGACGCCAAGATCCCATGGGTCTGGCCGTTCACGGCCATCACCCAAGACCTTCACCAGCCGAGCGACAGCGTGGAGAAGGTCGACGCGCAGCTGATGGAGAAGATCTCCAAGCTGATGTACGTCATCGCCTGGATGACCGCGGAGAAATGATCAGGAAGGCCAAATCCCGTTCTTGGGCGCTCAGGCTTTGCGGATCGCTTATCGAAAATCTTGGATCCTGGCTTTCCTGCTCAATGTTTTCAAAAATGCTTTGAGAGCCGATTCGGACATTCCCTCGAGCTGAATTGTCTGGTCTGAACCCGCCGCGGCCCCTACTCCGAGTCCAATTAGCCCACCGGCGACTCCGCCAATCGCCCCAAAAACGATTGCCCCTGCTCCTTGTGCTCCGCTATCTCCCTCATTTTGATGGTAGACCGCTGAAGCCAGTACCACGGCGCCGGCCAGGAATCCGCCGGCCGCTCCCAGTCCGGCCTTGGATCTTCTGACGATTCTGATGGCCCTGATTCCGGCAAGGTCGACGGACTCGTCTTTCCCGGATGGGCTGAACAAAAGTAACGAATCGGGCTTGACGGCGATGAGCTCGCCCGTGACGGTTTGGCCGTCCTTCAGGGAGACGGCGAGATTGGCCCCGTGCCTCTCCCGGGCAGAAAGTGCTCCGGGAAGAACGAGTATCAAACAGGCCACGACCGTTGCGACCAGCTTGTCGATCTTCTGTTTCATGGAGCGCCTCCTTCATCCGTAATAACAATGGGCATTTCCGCGAATAAAGTTGTCAAAGATCTGTCAAGACTTTATAAATTTGTGCGCGGTGATGCTGCCAAAAAAGTACGGATCAGCAGGTCCGGTATTCGATTCGCCCGGGCGCGCTCTTCTCGCTCGGTCTCCGTTGGCACTCGCCGTTGGAGCTCATGCCGTTTCGCAAAGAACTCAAGAGAGGGTTTTTCAAAAAAGGAGTTGTTGACTTTCGCTTAGGTCAAGGCAATATAATAGATCAACAGGTCAGTCAACAAAGAGGAAGGGAGGGGATGATGAAAAAACAGCTTTTCTTTCTCCTTATCTCGAGAAGGATTGTGCCGGCCGCTTTATTGGCGGTTGTGATAGTCAGCGCTTCTGGGAATTCTCGGGAGCCGTCTCGGGGGGACTCAGGACTAACCGTCCATAGATTGGCGATCCGGGGTAAGGCTTGGGCGCTTGAAGTCGCCTTGCCGAATTCGTTTTCCGTTAGGGCCCGCGAAGTCTCCGAAGACGGAGAGAGCGTGAGGCTCTTCGCAGATGAAGATAAATCCGGAATGGCCGTGAGCGTTTTCTTGGAAAAAAATCCGGGCGGCGGAGACGCGCTGGCGGCGAGAGACTACTATACGAACAAAGGGGCCGCGAGTCCGATCCCCCAAGAAGACATCAAACAGTATGAGATAGGTGATCTCGCCGTAAGGGAATATATGGTCAGGGAGTTTCTAGGCGAGAAAATCGAACAGAAAAACATGAACTGCTTCCTGTCTCATGATGGATACTGGGCGGATGTCCATATCTCCAGGGCGCTTTATCGGCCCTCGGATAAGGAGTATTTCGACGCTATTCAGCAAAACATAAAAATCGGCCCGATTGACCCGACGACGCAAATAGAAAAATCCGGAACTGAGCCCTATTCTTTTGCCGTGCCTCAACACGGGTCCCTCATCCTGCCCATTCAGGCCTCTTGGATAAGCGCTGTGGAAAAATCGCCGAAGCGCTTGCCTCCCACGCTCGTCCTCCGGCCCGGGAAGGGGGAGGCGTTCGAGCTCATGATAACGCCCCTTTGGAGCCCCACCAACGACGTGAATTTCAATAGACCTGACAACCTTAAAAAGTATATCAACGCGGGCCTTTCTCAGATGCTTCCATCGGCGGTTGAAAAGGACGTTGCTATTCAGGAATTTAGCGCCGTCGATGGGCCGGGATACTATTTCATCGTCACGGACAAGGCCCCTGGACCGGGGGAGTTCCCCCTGGCGATGTTTGCCACAGTTGGGGTTGGCGACCTGCTCCTGTCCGTCACCTTATTGTTCAGGGATAAAGAATCCGCGGAGATGACGTCGACGCTAAAAATGCTCCAAGGAATCCGTCAAGAAAAGAAGGATTGATCGGCTCCTGGATCGGTTAATGAGGAAAACGGGCTTGAAGACGGTTAATATCCCACCTTGACCCATCTTCCGGATTTGTTCGACTTTACGGCGGCGTCGATGACGCACATCATCTCGTGGCCGGTCCGGAAATCGGGGAAGGTGGGCCTATAGGGTTTTCCCTCGCGCTTGGCCGCCAGGGCCCCATAATAATCCCGGAAGAGGTTGTAGACCGCGTCGTGGTAACCCATGGGATGGCCGGTGGGCAGGGAGGCGTAATGACGCGTCCCCTCCGCCTGCAGGAGTGACGATTCGTAGAAGACCTCGTTGGCCTTCTCCCGATGGCCGATCCAGAGGGCGTTGGGATGGACGTGGCTCCAGGCATAGGATTCCTTTGAGCCGAAGACCTGGATATCAATATCGACCTTGCGGCCGGCCGCGGCCTGGCAGGTCGTGAAATTCCCCCTGGCGCCGTTCTCGAGCTTCAGGAAGAGCGAAGCGTAATCGTCGAGCGCGATGGCGACTTCTTCCGATTCGCCGGCCTCCCCGGCGCCGAACGAAAGCGGCCCCGCCTTCGGCTTGCGACGCTTGGGAAGGCAGGTATGGAGCTCGGCCATGACCTCGACGATCTTCTGGCCGGTGATGAACTGGACGAGGTCGCACCAGTGACTGCCCAGGTCGGCCACGACGTTGGCCTGCCCGGCGACCTTGGGGTCGAGTCGCCAGGAGTAGTCCGTCTCGAAGAAGAGCCAGTCTTGGAGGAAGTGCCCGACGAAGGCCCTGACCTCGCCTAAGTCGCCACGCCGGGCCCTGGCCGCCGCCTCTTGAACGACGGGGTAATACCGGTAGCAGAAGTCGATGGCGGTCAGGGTTCCGTGCTTATCGGCCAGCGCCAGCAACTCCCCGGATTCCCGCGAATCCAAGGCCAAGGGCTTTTCGGACAACACCTCTTTCCCGGCCCGGATGGCTTTGGCGTTGATGTCGAAGTGGACGTTGTTCGGGGCGCAGTCGTGGATGACCTCGACCTCGCGGTCAGCGACGAGCGCGTCGGCGCCCTCGTAGGCCCTGGGGATCCCGAATTTTGCGGCCCCCGCCCGGGCCAGGTCCCTGTTCGTATCGGCCACGGCCACGACCTCGACGCCGCCGAGGCGCCGGAGCATTTCCAGATGGACCATACCGATATATCCCGTTCCTATGAGACCGATCTTGATCGCTTTCATGCGTCCCTCCGTTCTTCGGACAGCATAAACCAACCGGGGTCTCTTGGTAAAGGAGGCCGGACCGATTGCCATTTCCGCCGAAATCTAGTAAAAAGGAGGCCATGGCCCACCTGGCCGCGAGAACGGGCTACCAAAAACTCGTCAAAAGACTCAACAAATACCCCCAGGGCGCTCCGCCGTCCGAATTGCTGTTTGGAATCCTCAAGCTGCTCATGAGCGAGAAGGAAGCCTCGCTCGTGGCCCTCGTGCCCATCAAGCCGTTCACGGCTGCGACGGCCGCGCGCGCTTGGAAGACGAGCCTGCCCGAAGCGCAAAAAGCCCTCGACACCCTGGCGTCGAGGGCGCTCCTCATCGACGTCCATGGCCGCAAGAACCGCTATTACGTCTTACCGCCGCCCATGGCCGGCTTCTTCGAGTTCTCCTTGATGAGGCTGCGGGGCGACCTCGACCAGAAGGTCCTGGCCAAGCTTTATTACCAGTACATCACCGTCGAGGAGGATTTCATCAAGGCCCTGTTCACGCAGGGTGAAACCCAGCTCGGCCGTGTCTTTGTCAATGAGCCGGTCCTGTCGAACGAGAATGCCCTCCGCGTCCTCGACTACGAACGGGCCAGCGAGGTCATCAGGACGGCCTCGCACCGGGGCATAGGCCTGTGCTACTGCCGGCACAAGATGGAACACGCGGGCCATGCCTGCGACGCCCCGCTCGACATCTGCATGACCTTCAACACGACGGCCGCGTCGCTCATCCGGCATGGCTACGCCCGGTCCGTCGACGCCGCCGAAGGCCTGGCCCTCCTCGACGAGGCGCGGGACCGCGATCTCGTCCAGTTCGGCGAGAACGTCAGGAACCGGGTCAGCTTCGTCTGCAATTGCTGCGGCTGCTGCTGCGAGGCCATGCTCGCCCAGCGCCGCTTCGGGCTCCTTCACCCCATTCACACGACGAACTTCATCCCAGCGGTCGACCGCGCGGCCTGCACGGGCTGCGGCGAATGCGCGTCCGCCTGCCCGGTCGAAGCCCTGGCGCTCGTCTCGGCCAACGATCCGACGCAGCCCCGCAAGAAGACCGCCAAAATCGACGAAGGGATCTGCTTGGGGTGCGGACTCTGTGTCCGGGTCTGCAGGCCCAAGAGTCTCCGGCTGGTCTCCCGGCCTGAGCGCGTCATCACGCCGCTCAATTCCGCCCACAAGGCCGTCCTGATGGCCATAGAGCGGGGCAAGCTTCAGAACCTCATCTTCGACAACCAGGCCCTGGCCAGCCACCGGGCCATGGCCGCGGTCGTCGGCGTCATCCTCAAGCTCCCGCCGCTCAAGCAGGCCATGGCCTCCAAGCAGATGAAGTCCCGTTATCTCGAGACGCTCATAGCCCGGCTCAAGCTCTGACTTCCGCCGTCGGAAGAAGCACCTGGGCCCATGCGCAAGGGCAAAAAAAAAGCCTCACGCCCGCCGCGGGGTGAGGCCCAGGAGGTAAGGGAAGCTCGTGCTTATCCGCCTAGAAACCGATGCCGACGAGGGCCATCAAGGACCTGTTTTTAAAGGCCACGGTATCTTCGGGAGACACGGGCGCGTGGATGTTCCTCAAGCCGTAGTTGTAGCGTCCTTCGATGGAAAAGGAGATGCCGGGCAGTTTGAATTCGATCCCAACGCCGCCGACAGCGCCGTAATCGTACTTCTCAAATTGATCGTCCACGTCCACATAGGGGCTAGTGACGCCGTTATCAATGATGGCTCCTTTGGCCGCAATAAGATAGGAGCCATAGCCGCCGGCATAGATCACGGGACGGACAGGGCCCAGCGGAATGACACTGAACTTCAAAAGCACGGGGACTTGGATGTAGTCCAGCCGATAAGCGAGGCCGGTCCCTTCAAGCTCAGCCTTGGTGCCCAGCCGGGCGTAGAGGACCTCGGGCTGGATAGCCAGGGGGCCCAGCTTAAGGCTGAAGTATATGCCGCCGACCGGGTTGGAAAGGTTTGCGACAGGATAAGGTAGGCCATCCAGACTGACGGAAAATTTGGACAACCCATACCCGCCCTTGAGGCCGAAGCCGGCCGACAGGGATTGGGGGAGCATGGCGGCCACGCACAGGGCGGCCAAGGACACGATCAGGAATCTTTTCATCTAAGCCTCCTTTTGTTGGCTTTATAAATAGCCGCGCTCGCCACGGCTGTCCCCAGTCTATAACAGGGGCTCCCGCGGGCAATCCCCGTTTGGGGGGTAATCGGGGGTGATATTCCAGCCGCCCCGCTCACCCTGTACGGGGAGGGATCCGGCCGGTTGACGGGTCCCGCATCCCCATGCTATAAGCCAGGCGAGGTCCCCGTGAAAAGACGCGAGTTCGTCAGGTCCGCCGGTCTGGCCTCGCTCGCCGTTCCGTTCCTCGGGTGCGGACGCTTGGTCCGGCGTCCGCTCGAGCGGCCCAATATCGTTTTCATCATGGCCGACGACCACGCCTCCCAGGCCATCGGCTGCTACGGCAGCCGGGTCAACAGGACGCCCGGCATCGACCGGATCGCCCGGGAGGGCGTCCGGTTCGACAACTGCTTCTGCACGAACGGCATCTGCGCCCCCAGCCGCGCTGTCATCCTGACCGGAAATCACAGCCATATCAACGGCCTCCGGGACAACGCCGCGGCCTTTGACGGAAGCCAGATGACCTTTCCCAAGCTCCTCCAGGCCGCGGGCTACGAGACCGCGCTCATCGGCAAGTGGCACCTCAAGAGCGACCCGACCGGGTTCGATCGCTGGACCATCCTGCCCGGCCAGGGGGAGTATTACAACCCCGACCTTATCGAGATCGGCGGGAAAAAGCGCGTGGCCGGATACGTGACGGACATCCTGACCGGCCTCGCGGAGGACTTCCTGAAGGTCCGCCGGGACGCGGCCAAGCCTTTTCTTCTCATGCTCCATCACAAGGCGCCGCACCGCAACTGGCAGCCGGCCGAGCGGCACATGACGCTCTACGACGACACGGAATTCCCCGAGCCGCCGACGCTCTTCGACGACTATGCGACGCGCTCGCGGGCGGCTTTCGAACAGGAAATGACCATCAAGGACCACATGACTCTCGACTCCGACCTCAAGCTGGGCCCGCCGCCCGGCCGTCTTGACGATTCCCAGAAGGCGGCCTGGGAAAGGGCTTTCGGTCCCAAACGCGAAGCGTTCAGGAAGGCCGATCTCAAGGGCGAAACCCTTGTCCGCTGGAAATTCCGCCGCTACCTCCAGGATTACCTCGGCTCGATCGCCGCCGTGGACGAGTCGGTCGGCCGGGTCCTTGATGTACTCGACGAGACGGGCCTGGCCGGGAAGACCCTCGTCATCTACACCTCGGACCAGGGTTTCTTCATGGGCGAGCACGGCTGGTTCGACAAGCGGTTCATGTACGAAGAAGCCCTGCGCATGCCCCTGGTCATGCGCTTTCCGGACCGCATCCGGCCCGGGTCCATCAATGACGACATGATCTCTAACCTCGACTTTGCGCCGACCTTTCTTGACGTCGCGGGCCAAGGGAAGCCCGCCGCGATGCAGGGCCGGTCGTTCCTGCCCCTTCTCCTCGGCCGGCCGGTGGCCGGCTGGCCGGAGTCGGTCTATTATCATTACTACGAATACCCGGCCGTCCACATGGCCAAGCGGCACTACGGCGTCCGGACGAAACGATATAAGCTCATCCATTTCTATTACGATATCGACGCCTGGGAGCTCTATGACCTGGAGACAGACCCTCGGGAGCTCCATAACGTGTTCGCCGATCCTGCGTACGCGGACGTCCGTCGCGGCCTCGAAACCGAGCTGGCCCGGCTCCAGACGTTTTACCGGGACTCGGAAGCATCGGCCCGCCGTTTTGTCGAAATGGACACGAAAAAGTAATATGGACCTTTTCGCCCTCGAAGAGCTGGTCATCGTCCTGGCCGCGTCGGTCCTCATCATCTACCTCTCCCACAAGGTGAAACTGCCTTCTGTCGTCGGCTTCCTCATGACCGGTGTCCTGATCGGGCCAGGCGGCCTGTCCTTGGTCAGGACAGCCGGGACGATCGACATCCTGGCCGAGATAGGCGTGGTCATGCTCCTCTTCACCATCGGCCTCGAATTCGCCCCCGAACGGCTGAAGAGGATCCAAAGGAATTTCTGGGCGGGGGGCGGGCTCCAGGTCTCGTTGACCACGGCGGCCTGCGTCGTCCTCCTTGTCGCCGTTTTCGCCATGGGATTCCGGGAGGCCCTTTTCTACGGCTTCCTAGTCTCCCTGAGCAGCACGGCCGTCGTCCTCAAGATCCTGAAGGACCGCGGCGAGACCGATTCTCCCCAGGGCCGGATCGCGCTCGGCGTCCTCATCTTCCAGGACATCGCCATCGTGCCCATGATCGCCCTGGTGCCGGTGCTGGCCAACGCCGGCAGCGTCTCTGCCGGGGCCATCGCCCTGCGCTTCGGGCTGAGCGCGGCGGCCATCGGCGCCGTCTTTGTCGTCGCCCGCTACCTCATGCCCCGGGTCCTCCATATCGTCGTCCGGACGCGCATCCGCGAGGTCTTCCTTATCGCCGCGCTCTTCATCTGCCTGGGCATGGCCCTGTTGACATCGTCGCTCGGGCTGTCGCTCGCCTTGGGCGCCTTCCTGGCCGGCGTGCTCATCGCCGAATCCGACTACAGCCATCAGGTCGTCTCCGACATCCTGCCCTTCAAGGACGTCTTCAATAGCCTCTTTTTCATCTCCGTGGGCATGCTCCTCGACACGGGGGCGGTATTGAAGTTCAAATACATCGTCCTCGGCCTCGTCGGCGCCATCATCCTCCTCAAGGCGCTTGTCGTCGTCCTGACCGTCGCCGCGCTGGGCTACGGCCCGCGCATCGCCTTGATCACGGGTCTGGCCCTGGCCCAGATCGGGGAGTTTTCCTTTGTCCTGGCCGGCGTCGGCCGGGCCAACGGCCTGCTCGGCGGCGATATTTTTCAAGCGTTCATCGCCTCGTCCATCCTGACCATCCTGGCAACGCCCCTCCTCATCCAGGCGTCCCCGGCCGTGGCCGACAAGTGCCGGCGGGTCTTCGGCTGGAAAGACAGGGCTCCCGACCGGAAAGGGAAAGCCGGCCGGGATCTTACTGGCCACGTCATCATCGCCGGCTTCGGCCTCAACGGCAAGAACCTCGCCCACGTCCTCAAGGAAGCCGGCATTCCCTATCTTATCCTCGAGCTCAACCCGGTCACGGTCAGGTCCGCGGCGGCCGAAGGGGAGCCCATCATCTTCGGCGACGTCTCGAGCCCGACCATTCTTGAGGAGGCCTGCGTCCGCCGGGCCAAGGGCATCGTTTTCGCCATCTCCGACCCGCTGGTGAGCCGCCGGGGCGTCCGGGCGGTCCGGGAGCTCAACCCCGACATGTTCATCATCGTCCGCACCCGCTACGCCGCGGAGATCGATGACCTCCTGGCCCTCGGGGCGGGTGACGTCATTCCCGAGGAGTTCGAGACCTCGATCGAGATCTTCACCCGCGTCCTCGAGAAGTACCACGTTCCCCGCAACATCATCGACGCCCAGGTCAAGGTCCTGCGGGGCGAGTGCTACGGGATGCTTCGGGGGTCTTGCAGCGCCGTGCGGCCGGCGGCCGAAAGGATCGCCGACCTGCTGGCGGCGGGGACGGCCGAGACCTTTTTCGTGGGCAAGGGCGCCTGGCCGGCGGGAAAAACCCTCGGCGCCCTGGACCTCCGGG
>Ga0316628_100003678_pt1 | contig 11859 bp, 4 predicted proteins | sample OWC_Aug_M2_C1_D5_FD_207648 | JGI IMG/M metagenome (GOLD analysis project Ga0316628, IMG submission 207648) | Wetland soil microbial communities from Old Woman Creek delta, Ohio, United States - OWC_Aug_M2_C1_D5_C | ecosystem: Environmental > Terrestrial > Soil > Wetlands | place: USA: Ohio...
GAACCTCACCTTCGGCAACTACAAATTGACCGTGTCCCTCGCAGGCTTCGAGACGCAGAGCCTTGACGTGCTGGTGCAGTCGGCTCGCACCACCGACGTAAAGGCCACGTTGAAGGTCGGAGCGCTGCAAGATGTCGTTGAAGTCTCCGGCGTGGTGCCGCTGGTGCAGAGCACGACCAACGCGATCAATACCACCATCGACATGAAACAGATCGAAGAGCTGCCCCTGGGCGGCCGAAATATCGCGCAACTTTCGCAGTTGGCGGCCGGCTACAACGGCACTTGGAATGGGTTGCCGTCGGCGGCGCAGGGCAACACGGTGGACGGCATTATCGGCAACACCAACCGCTGGCGGTATCAGACCCTAAACAGCGCCCAGCAAACCGCCATCACCCCGCGTCTGGAGAACATCGCGGAAATGGTGGTCAGCACCGACCAGCTGGACATGAACCAGGGCTTCGGCAATTCCAGCATGCAAATCACCTACGTCACCCGCCGTGGCACTAACACTTTCCACGGTCGGCTGTACGAGGATTTCCGAGCGGAATGGCTGAATGCCAAGAACTGGGGCAGCACGGTCAAGCCCAAGTACCACCAGAACGAGGCTGGCGTCAGTGTTGGCGGCCCCATTTTCAGGGACAAGCTGTTCTTCTTTGCCAGCGGCTCCCTCCTGGACGTTCCCGGTAGCCGCCTCACCAGCCGCACCTTCTTGGCCGACCCCGCGAAGCAGGGGATATTCACCTACGGCAACGGCGCCCAGGCGAACCTGTTCAATATCTTTGCGGCCTACAACGCGGCGAAAGGCACCACGTTCCCAGCCTCCGTCTCGCAGATGAATGCGATGGTGCAGGCACGCCTCGCGGAAGTGGACGGCTATCGGCAGAAGGCCGGCGGCCTGTCGCGTCCGGAGGTCCAGCCGACCGATCCGAACCTGCTTCAATGGGAGTGGCAGTCCGCGAACTCGAACCGGACCTACTACCCGACCTTCCGCGTGGACTACAACATCTCGAACCGTTGGCGCGTGAACGCCGCGTACAACCAGACGAAGTACCGTGCGCCCTATGCTAACGCTGAGCACTGGCCAGGGGATGGCCGCGGCGCAGCGAATTACAGCAATAATGTGAGCACGGCATTCGGCGTCGAAACCACTCTTTCGCCCACCCTCCTCAACCAGTTCAAGGGCGGGTACCTGTACACGTCCGCGGCGTTCGGGCAAGGCGGGTCCGACGGGTTCTACACCAACCCGAACGTCGAGTACGGTTACGGTAACTACGATGAGTATTACGAGATGCCGAACTCGCGCAAGCAGCCCATCATCAGCCTGTCCGACAGCCTGACCTGGCTGAAAGGCTCCCATACGTTGGGCTTCGGCTTCAACGCCTATCGCGAGGTGAATCAGTACTGGGATCCGCCGGAAGGTTTCACTCTGATGTCTTTGGGCCTGGTCGAAGGTGATCCCTCCCGGGACGTGCTGACCAAGGAGGCCATCCGGGCGGCGGCAGGTCCCGGGGCTCCCTTGCCGACCGACGCCGAATGGGGCAACGCCCGGCAGCTGTACGCGATGCTGACTGGACGCATTTCCGACTTCTGGGGGCGTCACGCGTACGTTCCGGCCACAGGTACGTACGCGACTGGAAGCACGCCGGAGCGGACCGGGGTCGCGTTCTCGACGTTGGACGAACTGCTGACGTCCTGGGGCCTGTTCGCCCAGGACTCCTGGCGGATGAAACAAAACCTGACGGTCAACATGGGCCTGCGCTGGGACTTCGTCTCGCCCGACAAGGACCGTACCGGGAAGTACCACTCCCTGACGCCCCAGGATCTGTTCGGCCCGACCGGCGTTGACAATCTCTTCAACCCGGGCGCGGGATCGCTGACCGGAACCTACGATCCGGTTTACACGGCCCGGGAAGCTGCGTACGGGAGCTGGAACGTCACCCCGCAGCCGGCCGTAGGCATCGCGTGGACGCCGCGCTCCAATGGCCACTTCATCGAGCGGCTGCTCGGTGGCGACAAGTCGGTTCTGCGCGCCAGCTACTCGTTTCGGCGGTTCACGATGCCGCAGCAGTTCGTGTGGGACATGGGCTCCTCCTACGGCCTCGCGTTCTACCAGAACTTCGCGGCAAGTCCCAGCACCTCGGGTGACCCCGGAACGTTCATACCTGGGAGCATCACGCTCGGAGGCCCCGGCTGGCTGCCGCAATCGTGTGCCAAGGCTCCCTCCGCTCCGGCGTGCTTCGAGTACAGCCCGCAGCAGTACGACAAAGTCATCCATATGAAGGAGTCGACCTTCATCGGAGGCGCTGCCGCAGCCATCAAGAGCGACATTCGTCAGCCTTACGTTCAGTCCTGGAGCGTGGGCCTTCAGCGGGAGCTCGGCGGGGGACGGGCGATCGAGGTTCGTTATAACGGCAACATGACGCGGCGCCAGTGGCTCGCGATGGATATCAACGAGGTCAACATCTTCGAAAATGGCTTCCTGGGTGAATTCAAGAACGCCCAGGCGAACCTGGCGATCAACCAGGCGGCCGGAGTGAATTCCTTCGCCAACCGCGGCCTGCCGGGGCAGGTGAACCTCCCCGTCATGAGCGCGGCACGCATCAGCTTCACCAACTCAACCTTCATCAACCAGCTGCGCAACGGCCAGGCCGGGAGTTTTGCCAACACGTTGGCGACCAACCGCGACTACTTCTGCCGGATGGTGGGCACTTCGTTCGAGCCGTGCGGCACCAGCTACGGCGCGGGCGCGGGCTATCCGATCAACTTCTGGCTGGCCAACCCGTTCGCCATCGGCTCCTGGACCGGGGCCTCCTACATGAGCGACACCGGCTACTCCAACTACCACGGGTTGCAGGTGGAGTACCGGCAGCGCCTGTGGCACGGCGCGTCCGTGAACGCGAACTACACGTTGAGCAAGACCATGGGCGTGGCGACCGCGGGCGACTGGACGGGCTCCTACACCCAGTTCACGGTGCGCGACCTCGCATCCAGCTACATGCCTGCCAGCACCGACCGACGGCACGTGATCCACGTGAACGCCACCTACGACCTGCCCTTCGGGAGAGGCAGGCAGTGGCTCACGAACAATGGCGTGCTCGAAAGGATCGTCGGCGGCTGGACGATCTCCACGATCATCACGTTCCAGAGCGGCACCCCGTTCCGGATTTCGGGCAACAACAACACCTTCAACAACAAGCGCGACGGCGGCCTGATCCTGAACGGAATCAGCCCGCAGGACATTCAGGATCGCGTCGGCCTGTACTTCAACGCTGCCGGGCAGCCGTACTTCCTGCCTCCAGACTGGGTCACCCAGATCAAAGCGGATGGCACCATTACCGCCAATAACGCGCCGGGAACCTGGGGGCAGATCTTCTATCTCCATGGGCCACAACAGACCTACACCGATATCGGGATCACAAAGGCGGTGCCCATCACGCAGCAGGTTCGCTTCAAGTTCCAGGTGGAAATGCTGAACGCCTTCAATCACTTTACGTTCGGGCAAAGCACGACCGGCCTCACCTCGACCGGGTTCGGCCGTGCCAGTCAGCTAGCGACTTCGCGCCGCATCGAGCTACGGGGGAACATTGAATTCTGATCCGGTTGGGTGAGACACGATGCGTTCACTGGGACCTCGAACCTGGGGTCACCAGTGAACGCATTTCCCTTCAGGACGCCGGCAGATGCATGCCGGTGACGCAGAGCAGATTTCCTGTCCGGCTGCGTTCATCAACGTTGATCCGCGGCGTGCCTCGAAACGTGACCTCCTGACCTCGTGCCCGCCGTCGAGAAGGTCGGGAAGCGCGGCTTCGACATCCACGTTGTGTTTTGGGAGCAGGCCGTGGCCTACGCGAAGGGCGGGCGACGGCGTCGCGGCTATCGCGTTCACGTCCGGCACATGTCGATGTGAAGACGATCAGAACCAAGCTGGGCATGACGCAGCGCGCGTTTGCCGTCCGATTCGGGTTCAGCATCAATACCCTTCGGCATTGGGAACAGGCAAGCGGGAACCGGAAGGACCGGCACGCGCATATCTGTTGGTGATCGAGCGCGCACCGCGCGTTGTCGAGCGCGCCCTGAAGATCGCGTAGCCTGCAGAGGCGAGCCACACATGCAGGGTAGGGAACGCCGGATGCGAGCCCGACGCTCGATCACTCCGCGCGCAGCGCGGTCGCGGGATCCACCCTCAGGATTCGCCGCGTTGCAGCCCAGGCAGCGACGGCGGCAGTCGCCAGCAGCACAGCGGATGCGAGGACGCAACTCCACCTGTCGAGCGGCTCCACGCCGGAAACGAGGTGTTGCAGGGAGCGGCCCAGGCCGAAGGCGCCGGCAATTCCGATCACGGTTCCGGCAAGGGCCGGCAGCAGGGTCTGCCTCAGGAGAAGCAGTCGCAAGTTCGCGTGTCCAGCGCCGACGGCCAGGCGCAAGCCGATCTCGTGGGTTCGCTGGCCGATCGAGTAGTTGGTTACCCCGTAGACGCCGCTGAGCGCCAGCAGCAGCGCGAAGCCACTGAGAAACAGGATCGCCGTCGTGTAGAAACGAGGCAGGGCCGTGTTTTTGGCCAGCCGCTCGTCCAGCGTGGCGATGTCGTATACCGGAACCTGGTGGTCGACACTCCCGATTGCGTCGCGGCACATCGACAGGAGACTTGCCGGATTCCCGCGCACTCGCGCAACGAGGGTTGCGAAGCCCGGCCGCGACTGATCGACGGCGAGGTACACCTGGGCCATTTCCCGCGACGCCGGTCCGCTCAGCCGCTCCGTGCGCACCACACCTACTATGGTTACCTCGCGGCCCTGGTAATCCCAGAGCCTTCTTCCGACCGCGCGTCCCGGACCAAGTTCCCGCGCGAACGCCTCGTTCACGACCATCACGCGCTCCGACCCCGCCCGGTCCGCGTTGTCGAAATCACGCCCGTCGAGTACCGCAGTCCCCACCGTGCGGAAATAGCCGGGCGTCGCGTAGTTGAGGATCGCAAAGGTCCCCATTCCTTTCTCCTGCGGAGACGCCATGAATCCGGTGCCCCTGAAGCCTTCGACGGGCATGAGTGGCAGGTACTGAATCGCCGCCGCGGACTCCACACCCGGCAGCGCCCGCAGGCGGTCCACGGCCTGCCTGTAGTAATCCCGCTCGGTGCGGCCCGTCTCGTAGCGGCTACCCGCCAGCGAGACATTCAGCGTCACGACATGATCCGTTCGGAATCCCAGGTCCGTTCCCATCAGTCGCACAAACGTCCGACCCATGAGGGCGGAGCCGGCAACGAGCGCGAGCGTCAGAGCGGCCTGCAGCACGATCAGGGCAGTGCGCAGTCGGCTTGCGCCGGGGCGTCCACGAGAGCGGGAACGCCAGGCGTCTGCCGAAGGCTGCGCGCGGCCGATGAGAGATGCCGGCAGAACCCCGAAAGCGATCCCCGTCAGTGCCGCGAGCGCGACGGCGAAGGCGAGCACGCGCCAGTTCAGTACCGTGTAGTTCTGGGCAGCGAGTTGCGCGGGCAGCACCGAGGCAGCCAGCCTCGACACCCAGTAGGCAATGGCAAGACCGCCGGCGGCGGCAGCCGACGTCAGCACCACGCTCTCTGTAATCAACTGCTGGACCAGCCGGGCACGGCTCGCGCCGAGCGCCGCGCGGATGGCCAGCTCGTCTCGCCGCTCGGACAGTCGCGAAAGCAGAAGATGCCCGACGTTCGCGCACGCAACCAGCAACACGAAGGCGACCATTCCGAGCAGCACGAACGACGCCTGCGAAAGCGGACCCGCCAGTTCCTCGCGAAGCGGAAGGAGCTCCGGATGAGTGGTGAGGATCGTGCCATCCGGCGTCATTCCCACCTTCCGCTTCAGGAAGTCCGGGTTCCGCCGCGCGACGTCCGCACGGAACCGGGAACGTGCGGCGGCCAAGCTGAGACCGCGGTTCATCCGCCCAAGGGTCCGCCGGAACGGCAACCCCGACTTCGAGATCATGTGGGTGTCGAATATCGTCGGCGTCCAGACGACCGTCCTTTGCGGGAAATCGAATGCGGGCGGGGCAACACCTACAATCACGAGCGGCGTCCCGTTCACCCGCACCGTCTTGCCCAACGCTCTCGGATCGCCTCCGAACCGCTGCTGCCAGAACCCGTGGCCGATCACGGCGACGCCGTCGCGTCCCGGCGTTTCCTCCTCAGGCGCAAACGCACGTCCCAGCACCGGACGCCTTCCCAGCAGATCAAAGAAAGCCGCAGTCGTTTCGGCAACCGTGCCGCGCACGGCGGCGCCATTGGCCTCGACGTTCATCTCGTGCGGGGAGTAGGCGGTAACGCCATCGAGGTACGCGTGGCCGCTCCACCATTCGTGAAAGGCGGAGCGGCCGTCGAAGGCATTCACCGGAGCGTCCTCGACGACGACAAGGCGGTCTGGTTCGGCAAACGGCAGCGACCGGAGAAGCACGGCGTCGAGAACGCTGAAGACGCCGGTTGTCGCTCCGATGCCGAGGGCCAGCGCCGCGAGCGCCAGGAAGGTGACGAGTGAACGCTGCCGGTACACTCGCAGGGCGAACCGCAGATCGTGCGCTACCTCGCGCCCGAATTCCCGGGGGAGCGACATCGCCAGGTCGCGGACTGCACGGCCCCAGAAGGAAAGACGCTCCCCGGCGCTGCGCGCCTCGGCGTAGTCGTCGCGGAACTGCTGCTCCAGGGGCGCGGCGTACTCCTCTCGGAACCGGGCCGGATAGAGCTTCAGCAACAAGCGGTAGACGTCGTGCGCCAGCGCCATGTTCTGCCTCAAGCGGACTCGGAGAAACCAAGGCGTTCGGCCGCAAGACGAACGAGGTCGCGCAACCTCATGGCTTCCGCCCTGGCGACACGACGCCCGAGCGGCGTGAGTCGGTAGTAGCGACGGCGGGCGTCATCCAGGTGCGGGTCGGGCCGCTCGGAGGATTCCTCGATCAGGCCGTCATCGAGCAACCGGCTGATGGTGCCGTACAGCACGCCGGACCCGAGGTTCAGCTTCCCGCCGGTCCGCTGCAGGATTTCGCGTTTGAGCGCGTACCCGTGCCGTTCGCCCTCGCCGAGCGACAGCAGGATGTGAAAGACGGTGGCGGGAAGCGGCAGGTAATCGTCGACCGGAGATTCTCGCTTGGCAGTCATACTATGTCTTCAGCAGACACAGTATGCACCACTTTGGACATATTGTGTCAAGCACAAACCTTCGATCAATTCGAAGGAGGCGAAGGACGGCGAATCCCGGGGGCCGAGCGGCGGGGTCCCGCTCTCGCGCACGCAGCGGCGCCCTCTCCAGACGCGTCGGAGGTCGCGGGTTCGAGTCCCGTTTCACCCCGCCAATCCCTTCAAAGACAACAACTTCCAGCCTTGGTTGCTATTCAACACGTGAATGAATATGAGGCACATCCAGACCTTTCAGCGTGAGTACGGGAAAGCCTCCCGAGCGGGCCTCGTCCTTCACACCGGCAACACGGTGGAATGGCTTGCGCCAGGCGTGCTCGCTGCTCCTTGGTGGCGAGTGCTGTGACGCCGCGGCCGGGGGGACCAGAGGGCTATCTTGGACCGAACGGTGGCGCACGGGTCTCGGCGTGTGTCAGCGGTTTGTGAGGCTCCAGCGCCCCCAAGTTGAAGCGACTTTTGCGCAGCTGAACAGCGGACACGTGCTCCACTGACGCTTCCTGCGCCCGCGTGCTCGGTCAACCGCATCGGGCGGGTGGACGAACGGAGATGAGGCCGTGAAGATGACACGAACTGCCGTTCGCGGCTGTCTGCTGGCCGCTTGCATTACCCTGACGCCCCTCGCTCAGGTCCGTCCGCAGCCGCTTGAACAGATGGCGGCCACGCCATCGGCCGATCCGCGGAACCCGATTGTCATGGGGTGGTGGGGTACAACCGCCGGCTTCGGCGCCCCGATTGGCCGGGAGTGGCTCGGCGATCTGAAGTCGCGGGGCTGGGAAGTGATCCGACAAGACGTCCAGTACCTCGCCGTTGATCGGATTGCACCCCTCGTTGCGGAGATCCAGGACGCGGGCTTTCGACCGTTCCTGCTCATGACGGCCGCTCAGACCCCGCACGTGCCGCGCGGTATCGACGTGAACATGCTCGACGCTCCAGACCCTACGCCCGGCGGAATGGAGCCGTGGTTGCGCGTCAGCGCCGAGTCGTACGCCGCCGCCATCAACGCGGCGATGCCGCATGCGCGGGCGAGGGGCCTGCGCGTCTGGGTGGGGTTCGTCCACATCGGCGAAGCACAACCGATGGCCTGGTTTCGGCGCGTGTTCCCGTTGCTCGATCCGGACGTGCGGATCTGTGTGAACCGCTATCCGCCGGGTGGCGCGACCACCTTCAACGCCAGCAACCTCGGCGGGCGCGAAAAGGAAATGAGCGCCTTCAAGACCATCATCGGCACTCGCCCGTGGTGCGTATCCGAGGTCGGGTGGCACCAGGGCCCGCTGAAGCACTGGCATCAGCGACTCTTCGGTGGGCACTACCACCTGACCGACGCCCAGATCGCGGGTCTTGCGCGGCAGGAGGCGGCATACTGGCAGCGACACGGCGCCGAGATGATGTGCTGGTACCAAGTCCAGGACGAGCCCGACCGTTGCCCGCAACATCCGAACATGCCGCTCACGTGGCAAGGCGGGTTCGGATTGCGCAGGCCATCAGGGTGGAAGCAGGTGAGCACGGTTCCGATGCAGTGACGAGACGCGGCGGGGTCAGGCCTCGTCGCCTGAAACAACAGAATCGACCGGCCGTCCTCGAACGCACGCGCGGTCCGCATGTCGCGCCGTCGAGGTAAGCCGAACACGTGCCAGAGACGAGCGGAGTCAGCGCCCCTATGACAACGGGCGGCAGGCTCCGCTCTACGGGGTGCGGGTAACCGCTTCGAACACGCGCATGAAATTGCCGCCGAGAATCTTACGGATGTCCTGCTCGCTGTGACCCCGGGCCCTCAGTTCCTCCGTAATGGCCACCAGCTTTCCGGCGTTCTCCAGCCCCTTCGGCGTGGAGCTGATGCCGTCGTAGTCAGAACCCAGCCCGACGTGGTTGGCCGAGCCGGTCACCTTGATCACGTGTTCAATGTGATCGACGACCAGTTTGACGTCCACCGGCGGCAGCGCCTTCTCGACGTCGGCATACGCCTGGCGGAGGTCGTTCATGACCCGTTCACGCCGGTCCGGCTCCATCGTCTGCCACTGCTGCTCCAGGTAGCTCAGCGACATCGGAACGCTCGCGTCCGCGCGGATGCCATGCTTCTTCGCGACCTCGATCAGCGCCTCCTGCTGCTTTCGATCCAGTTCCACGTTGAGGAAGCCAGGCGCGAAGTTGATGCCGACGACCCCGCCGTTCTTTGCGAGCGCCTTCAGCATGTCGTCCGACAGGTTCCGGAAATGATCCGAGAGCGCTCGGGCACACGAATGCGATGCGACAACCGGCTTCGTGGACACGCGCATCACGTCCCAGAACGTCTCGTCGTGCACGTGCGAGACGTCCACGATCATGCCCAGCCTGTTCATCTCGCGTACGACCTGCTCGCCGAACCCGGTCAGCCCGCCCAGTTCCGCCTTCTCGTCGCCGGACGCGTCGGCCCAGTCCGTGCGGTTCCAGTGTGTCAGCGTCATCAACCGCACGCCGGCGCGGTAGAAGGAGCGGAGCAGGCCAAGATCGTTCTCGATCGCGTATCCGCCTTCGATGCCAATCAGGATGCCCGTCTTGCCGCCGTCCTTGAGGGGCCGGAGGTCGGATGGCGCGAGGACCAGCGAAAGGTCGCCCGGGTTGGCCGCGACGAACCGGTGGATCGCGTCGATCTCGTCGAAGGCGCGTTTCGCCGACGAGATCTTCTCGGTCGCGTTCCGCGGCGGCCCGACATACGCCGCGAAGACCTGCAAACCCACCGAACCTTCGTGGAGCTTCGGAATGTCGATGTGCCCCGTCGGCAGGTCCTTCGTGAGGTCCTCGCCCTCCATGTACCGCGAAATCGTGTCGCAGTGCATGTCGACCACCGTCGCGTCCCGGTGGATGAACCGCGTGAAGAACCGGGGATCGAGCAGCGTCCGGCCGGTGTTCGCCAGGTGCGTGATGATCTGCCAGTGATAGTCGGCCGCGAGCGCGAGCAGCTCCGGCCGGACGTAGGTCGGGTCGTCGCCCGCTGCATGGTACTCCGGGTGCTCGTCGTCCAGCTCCTGCGTGAGCAGGCCACCGGTCCGCAGGCTGATCCACGGCACTCCCTTCTGCCGGAACGACGAGTGATCGGACCCCGTGTACTGCAGCCGCGCATGCATTCTCTTCTGGATCTGCGGGTCGAGCCCCTCGCGGATCACGTCGAACAGCTCGCGGAACTCGTCCAGGCCGCCGACCCACAGGTCCTCGTCCCCGGTTCCGACCATGTCCATGTTCAGGTAGACCGCCGTCCTCGCGAGGGGAAACAGGGGGTGCTCGGTGTACCAGCGCGATCCCACCAATCCCATTTCCTCGCCCATCCAGGCACAAAGCACCAGCGTGCGACGAGGTTTGAACCCGCTCTCGTGGAGCAGGCGCGCAACCTCCAGCACGGTTGCCACGCCCGACGCGTCGTCGTCGGCGCCGTTGTAGACGAATCCGTCGACGCCCGTGCCGACGTGGTCGAGGTGCGCGCCAAGGAGGATGTATTCCGTTGCGAGCACCTGGTCGACGCCGGGAAGCACGCCGATCACGTTCGGTGCGGTTCGGTCCTCCCAGGACGTGTGGACCTCCATCTCGACGACGGTCTCGATCGCCACCGGCGAGGGTTTCCTCTCACGCAGCATCCGGCTCGCGTGGTACCGCCAGCTCTCGCCGACGACGTAGAAGGCGTCGTCGCAGAAGCTGGCGCCAGCCCGAACGACGACGAAGCCTGGCGGGCATTTGTCCTTGCCGACACCGGACGTCGGCCTTTGAACCGTGCGCAGCTGCTGCCCCGGCACCGTGACGTCCATCTCGATCAGCCCGACGGCGCCGTGTTCGCTGGCGGCCGCGACCTTGCGCTCCAGGGGCCACGCCTTCCGCTCTTCTTCGCTCGTGCCTGGCGGCGCGCCCGCCAGGACCATCACGATGCGCCCGGCGACGTCGACGCCGTCGTAGTCGTTCCACCCGGTTGATCCCGACACGACGCCGTAGCCAGCGAACGCGAGACGCCCACGAACGAGGCCGGCACCGGTTCCGGCGAGCGGCTGGAAGTCGCGACGATAGCCGGGGAAGTAGAACCGGCGGGAAGGACTGGTGATCGCGAGCCTGACCGGCGGCACCACCTCGCGGACGTCCGTGATCGGGACCTCCTGGAACCAGCCGTCCTGCTCACCTCCGGGGCGGAGACCGTACTCCTTGAACCGCGCGGCGACGTACTCGGCCGCCTTCCGGTATTCCACGGTGCCCGATCGCCGGCCCCTCATTGCATCCGACGCAAGGTAGTCGACGTGTGCCTTCGCCTTCGTGCCGTCCGCCCTGGATCGCCTGGCGTCGGCCTGCCGAGCATCGACTCGTGGTGAAGGCGGAAGGCAGAGGAAGAACAGCGCCAGCGCGACCCACAGGGCTCGCAACATTGCCGGGAACCTCTCGGGCGGGGCAGTGGACACCCGAGGGTATCACGGAGTGCAATTGCCCCCGGTTCGTTTCCCTGCTAGCATCCGCCGAGTTCGCCGTCCTTCACGCGCGAACGCCAGGGAGAAGTGATGACGACCGAGGCACCGGCCGCGCGCCGTGCGGACAACTACCTAGCGCCGCTGGCCGTGCTGACGTCGTTGTTGTTCATGTGGGGGTTCATCACCTGCCTGAACGACATCCTGATTCCCCACCTGAAGGTCATCTTCTCGCTGAACTACACGCAGGTGATGCTGATCCAGTTCACCTTCTTCGCTGCCTACTTCATCGTC
>Ga0316628_100003679_pt1 | contig 11858 bp, 9 predicted proteins | sample OWC_Aug_M2_C1_D5_FD_207648 | JGI IMG/M metagenome (GOLD analysis project Ga0316628, IMG submission 207648) | Wetland soil microbial communities from Old Woman Creek delta, Ohio, United States - OWC_Aug_M2_C1_D5_C | ecosystem: Environmental > Terrestrial > Soil > Wetlands | place: USA: Ohio...
CATCTTACCCGGAGCCAAATCACTGATTGTTCTCGCGTATAAATCACTTTCAAACCTTGAAACTGAAAATATGCAGATCGCTATGGGAGGACGGCTCGATGAATTGGAATTTACCCGGTCCTGTAATTACAGAATGGCCCGATTCTTAGATAGGGAATTTAAGGCCAAAGCCATGACGGTCCCTCCTTCTTATCCCTTGTACATGAGTTATGAAACCAAGGGAACACTGGGAGATGTTTCCTTGCGTCACGCTGCCGTTGCTGCAGGTCTTGGCAACTTTGGCCGGCACAACCTGGTCATTCATCCTAAAATGGGCACAAGGGTACTTTTCACAGCACTCATTACAAACCTGGACTTACCTTCAGATTCTCCAGTTTCTGAGAGGCTCTGCACGGATTGCAATGCCTGCGTTGAGAATTGCCCCGCTGGTGCGCTGAACGAAGAAGGAAAAACAGATGACATGAAGTGTCTTAAGAATAGCCAACCTTATGGCATTGGAAGCGCTATCCGTTTCTGGACGAAGTTCGCAGAGAGCCCGACAGAAGAACAGAAAAAGATGGTAAAGGATGTCCATTTTTGGCGTCTCTATCAAGCCGGCTTCATCGGCTTCCAGTATTTCTGCTTCAACTGCATTAAGTCCTGCCCAATCGGCGAATAATATTCTTCCCCTCCCCCCTGCCTACCGGTAGGCAGGGGGGAGGGGAAGAGTGGGGGTATTTCTCTAGCTCCCCCCACCTTAATCCTCCCCTACAAGGGGGGAGGAGTTTTTATGCGATTTCGGATTTTATTACTTTCAGTTTTCATGTCGATTACCATACTATTTCTGGTTAAGGCACCTGTCTTCTCAGCAGAGCCTGACGCAAACAAACTCGAGATGAAAAAACTGCTTCCCCAGGAAAGTTTAGGTTACAAATCAGATGGTCAAGACGAATTTTATGACAGGCAAACCACTTTTCGTTACATGGATGGGGCGGCAGAGTTGTATCGATCGTTTGCATTTAAACTTCTAATGGTTCGCCGTTATGTGAAAGCAGATCATCCTTCAATCGTGGTTGAACTATTTGACATGGGTTCCTCCGAAGATGCCTTTGGAGTCTTTTCCTTTGAAACCGAAGGCGAAGACGTGCGGGTCGGCCAAGCATCAGATTACGGCGGAGGGCTTCTCCGGTTCTGGCAAGGAAAATTCTTTGTCAATGTTTACGCAGAACAGGAGACGTCGTCAAAAAAGCAAGACGTTTTAGAGTTGGGAAAAGTCATTGCCAGCTCCCTCAAGCACGAAGGTCAAAAACCGAAACTCATTAATTATCTGCCGGAAGAAGGTTTGTCTGAAAGAAGCATTCGCTATTTCCATCTTCACCAAAGTCTAAATTACCATTACTTTGTTTCCCATGAAAATATCCTCCGCCTAGAGAAACGGACTAGCGCCGTGCTCGCAACGTATCAAGTTACAGAAGAGAAGGGTAAAACCTTCCTTCTTTTGATTCAGTATCCTACTAGGAAACTGGCTGAAGAAGCTCTCAAGGGTTTCGTCAAAGTCTACATGCCTGAGTCTTCCGCTTCAAAAGTGACCCAGACTGAGAACGGTAGATGGGCTGCTGCTCAATCCCATCAGGAGTTTGTGATCGTCGTTTTCGATGCTCCCCTCAAAGATAAAGCAGAAGAATTAATCCAGGCCACCAGAAAAAAGTTAGGAGTGAAGTGAAACAGTCCCTCTTAAATTGTCATTGCGAGGAGCATAGCGACGTGCCTGCACGCCGAAGTGTGTGCCTTCGTCGAACCGCTTCGTGCAAGCAGGCGTTCCGGCACGCAGGCGTGACAATCTAGTCTAGTGCGTCAGAAATCCCTTTCCTTTATTTGTCATTCCGGGCTTGACCCGGAATCCAGTATTTCTGAACTGGATTCCCGCTTTCGCGGGAATGACGGCCTCCGAATTAATGTAAAGAAGCGTTAGACGCACTACACTAGATCACTCACATAGAGATTCCTCGCTTCGCCCTGAACACCATCTGGTGCAGAGCTTGGCTCGGAATGACCGTTATGCTAAAGAAGGGAAACACATGAAGAAAAACAGAGTCATCACCCGCAGGGACTTCCTCCGAGGTACGGTATATACTGCTCTCGCAACCTCGGCCGGCTTACCTATCGGAAAGGAGGTCAAGGCAGAGGAAAAGGTAAAGGTAGTACTTATTCGCGATGAAAAGGTCACTGATCAACAAGGTCGCATCAACCAGGAGATCCTTCAGCAGATGCTCGACCAAGGGGTAAGTCATCTTTTACAGGAGGAGAATCCTACTCAGGCCTGGAAGAAATTAATCAAACCGACTGATATCGTGGGTATCAAAAGCAATGCCTGGTCCCCCCTTCCAACTCCAGAGGAGTTAGAGGGGGCCATCCAGCAGCGCATTCTGGATGCGGGCGTTCCAAAGAGAAATATCAGCATCGATGACCGTGGAGTATTGGATAATAAAGTTTTTCAATCCTCTACTGTATTGATTAATGTCCACCCGCTAAGAACCCACTTCTGGTCAGGTGTCGGAGGTTGTATCAAGAACTACATTATGTTCACTCCGACTCCATGGCTCTACCATACCGATTCCTGCTCGCCTCTGGCATCGATCTGGAGCAAACCAATCGTCAAAGGAAAGACCCGATTAAACATCCTTAGCCTGATCCGAACACAGTTCTGGAGTCGTGGAGCCCATCATATTGATAGAAGATATGTTTCCGAATACAAGGGTCTTCTCATTGGTAAGGATCCTGTTGCACTCGATGCCGTCGGGGCCCGCCTTCTCCAACTTCAGCGTATCGCATGCTTTGGAGAGGATCGACCCATAGACACCCAACCCAAGTACATTTTTGTCGCTGATCAGAAATATAAACTTGGAGTGAGTGACCTCAATCGTATCGAAATCGTGAAATTGGGATGGATGGAAGGATCACTGATCTAAGGTACCTCACATACTAATACAAGGGTTGGATTTGACACGAGAATCTATTCACTATATGATTCGCTTCTGAAGCTAGGCTCCCTAGGACGAACCCATTCATCAAGAAAGAAAGGAGGGAAAAAAATGATTAGAAAGTTAGCACTCTTATTTTGTGTTTTTACGTTTCTGGTGGCGGGCAGTGTTCTCGCTCAAACCCCTAAGAAAGGGGGGATAGCTGCCCCAAAGGAAACGGAAACACTTGCCCCGAAGAAAGGCGGAACACTTGTATTTGGCCGAGGCGGTGATAGTGTCGGACTCGACCCAGCCTACGAGACAGATGGAAACTCCTTTATGATTTGTGACAACGTCCATGAGGCCCTTGTTTTCTATAAAGAGGAATCCACAGCGCTAGAGCCAGGTTTAGCTACCTCCTGGAGCATCAGTCCCGACGGTCTGACCTACACCTTTAAACTGCGTAAAGGGGTCAAGTTCCATGATGGCACCCCGTTCAACGCCGATGCGGTCGTCTTTTCTCATGGCCGGATGATGAAGGAGCGTAAGATCAAATTCTTTGGCAAAGGCTGGGATATCCCAAAGCAGGAGCGTCCACCCGAATATTGGGTTTCCATGGAGATGGACAATACAATAGACTCGATTGAGGCCGTGGATGAGTATACGGTGGTTTACAAACTCAAGAGGGTTGAGGCGCCCTTCTTAGCCAATATGGGCATGGACTTTGCTGATATTATCAGCCCGACAGCCTTTATGAAAGATCCAGGAGGCGCTGTTCGCAACCCAGTCGGCACAGGTCCGTACAAATTCGTCAAGTGGGTCAAGGACGACAGCCTAACCCTGGAAGCCTTTAAGGATTACTGGGACAAGGCCAAGGGCCCCTATATGGATAAGGTGGTGTTTCGGGTCATTCCAGAGAACTCAGTCCGATTCCTAGAGCTGAAGGCCGGTAGCATTCATATCTGTCAGTTCCCCAACGCGGCCGACATTCCGATGGCCAAGAAAGACCCTAAGCTCTGGGTTCCTACACAACCGGGCATGAATATCGGCTATCTGGGTTTCAACTTTAAAAAGGAGCCTTGGAAGACCAATGTCAAACTTCGCAGGGCCATTGCCCACGCCATCAACCGTAAGGCGATCGTAGACAATATCTACCAGGGAATGGGGGAGGTGGCCAAGAATTGCATTCCACCAACCATGTGGGGATACAACAAGGATGTTCCAGGATATGCCTACGACGTTGAACTGGCTAAGAAGTTGCTTGCTGAGGCTGGCTATCCAGAAGGAAAGGGCCTACCGGAGATAACCCTCTGGTCTATGCCAGTTCCCAGGCCTTACAATCCTGAAGGCCTAAAGGTCGGCGTTGCCATGCTCGGTGATTTGGGAAAGATCGGGATCAAGGCCAGAGTGATCAGTTACGACTGGGGAACCTACCTCAAGCGCCAGCGCGAACAACCAGACGATATGGACTTATTCCAGCTTGGTTGGACTGGTGATAATGGTGACCCTGACAACTTTTTAGCTGTGCTCTTCGACGGTCTTGCCAACCCCGCGGTCCGCACACAGTGGCAAAATGAGGCTTACCACAACCTGATGTTAGAAGGGAAACAGACTATTGACCAGGCAAAGCGTGCCGAGATCTACAAGAAAGCACAGCAACTGATGTATGATGAGTGTCCGGTCATTCCCATTGCCCATTCGACGGTGATGTGGCCAGCTTCGAAAAAGGTCCAGAATTTCAAACTCCACCCCACTGGCTCAGTAATGTTAAGGAGTGTGTGGCTGCAGTAAGGTGACCTAAGCCTGGGAAGGAAGGTGTCTTCTTTCCCAGGCCCAAGCTGCGACCGAGTTCCCTTCAAATCATGATCGGCTTTATCATTCGGCGTACCCTAGTTGTCATTCCTACCCTTCTCGGGATAACCATCATTATCTTTACGATGCTTGCGATCACGCCTGGCGATCCAGCTGAACTATTACTGGGTGAGCGAGCGACCAAAGAGTCGCTGGAGGCCATGCGGGAATATCTCGGTCTCAATAAACCCCTTTACGTCCAGTACGGCATGTTCCTAAAAAGAGTGGCTAAGTTCGATCTGGGCGAGACCATTTGGACACGTCAGAAGGTCTACATAGAAATCATGGAGCGCTTTCCAGCGACGATTGAGCTGACTCTTGCCGCCATGATCATCAGTAGTTTTCTCGGAGTCCTCCTTGGAATCATATCAGCGACCAAGCAGTATTCATGGTTCGACTATGCCAGTATGCTCGGTTCGCTTTTTGGTGTCAGTATGCCTGTTTTTTGGTTGGGGTTGATGCTCATGCTGATCTTTTCACTGAGCCTGGGCTTGTTCCCTATGTCAGGAAGATTGGGAGTGGACACCAACCTGACCGTGATTACCAACCTCTTTGTCGTTGATTCCATTTTGACGGGGAATTGGACAGCCCTCAAGGATGCATTGATGCACCTGGCTTTACCAGCCATAGCCCTGAGCACCATCCCACTTGCCATTGTGGCCAGGATGACCCGATCATCCATGTTGGAGGTGCTCAGGCAGGACTACATCAAGACAGCAAGGGCCAAAGGGCTGAGCGAAGTGAAGATCGTTCTGAAACATGCTCTCAGAAACGGATTGATCCCGGTGGTGACCGTCGTAGGCCTCCAGTTCGGGATCCTTCTGGGTGGAGCGATTCTGACCGAGACGGTATTTGCCTGGCCTGGAATAGGAAAGTGGCTCTTCGATGGTGTCGTTAAGCGGGACTATATGGTCATCCAGGGGGGGACTCTTCTTGTAGCCACGATCTTTGTCATCATCAACCTTATCGTGGATGTGCTCTATGCGATTATCAACCCACGAATCAGCGTGAAGTGAAGGTGAAGAAAAACAAACCAAAAGTGAATCTCTGGGCAAGAGTGACCAATCCTGAAGATCGGCACCCTTTCTTCGACCAGATTGAGAAGCTTTTCGAGAACAAGACAGGGGTGGCTGGTCTGATCATCATCGCCCTCTTCGCTTTAACCGCCATCCTTGCTCCCGCGATCAGTCCTCACGATCCAGATGAAAATTCCCTCTATGACCAACTCAAACCACCTGTGTGGAATGAAGGAGGGTCGACCAAAAACCTTCTCGGCACGGACGACCTGGGTCGGGATATGCTCTCTCGGCTGATTTATGGGGCGCGCGTATCGCTGACTCTGGGTATTGTGAGCGTAGGAATAGCTCTTGTCTGTGGCTGCATATTGGGAGCCCTTGCCGGATACTACAAGGGCTGGCCGGATAACTTGATCATGCGCCTAATGGATATCATCTTGGCCTTCCCCTACATCCTTCTGGCTATCGTGATTGTCGCCTACTTGGGACCCGGGTTGAGGAATGCCATGATGGCCATCGGTATCATCAACATCCCCCGCTTTGCCCGCATCATTCGGGCCTCGGTCATAGAAGAGTACGAGAAGGACTATGTCACTGCCGCCAGAGCGGTGGGGGCTAGCAACAGGCGGATCATTTTCAATGCCATCTTTCCAAACTGTTTGGCCCCAATCATTGTCCAGGCCAGCTTAGGTTTTGGAGAGGCCATTCTGAGCGGTGCTGGTCTAAGCTTTCTGGGCCTCGGCGCCCAGCCTCCGCTTTCAGAGTGGGGAGCCATGATTGCCCAAGGCCGATCCATGATCCTTCGGGCCTGGTGGGTGATGACCTACCCTGGTATCGCCATCCTTCTCGCAGTCCTGGGCTTTAACCTCCTCGGCGACGGCCTGCGCGACGCTCTCGATCCAAGGCTGAGGGACTGAAGGCATGAGCGTCGAACATCTTCTCGAGATCCGCAACCTTAAGACCTACTTTGATGTCCGCGGTGGCGTCCTGAAAGCTGTCGATGACGTGAGTTTTACGATCGAGGCAGAAGAGACCTTGGGCCTGGTGGGTGAATCCGGCTGCGGCAAGACGGTCACTGCCAACTCCATCATGCGGCTTATCCCCATCCCACCCGGACGTATCGCAGGAGGTGAGATTCTCTTTGAGGGGACTGATATTCTAAAACGATCTGCCTCCGGGATGAGGAAAGTCAGGGGGAACAAGATCTCTATGATCTTCCAGGAACCCATGACTTCTCTCAACCCAGTCTTTACAGTAGGAGATCAGGTTGCCGAAGTGATCCAACTTCATGAAAAGCTTTCCCAGCGAGAGATTCGAGATAGAGTCATTGAGGCCTTTCGCTTGGTGCGCATTCCAGCCCCTGAATCGCGGATTAAAGAATACCCTCACCAGATGAGCGGGGGAATGCGCCAGCGGGTCATCATCGCCATGGCCTTGGCCTGCCATCCAAAGTTGATGATCGCTGATGAACCGAGCACGGCGTTGGATGTAACCATCCAGGCCCAGATCCTTGATCTGATGAACAGACTAAAGGAAGAGACCGGTGCTTCCATTTTATTTATCACCCATGACTTAGGTGTGATCGCTGAGATGGCTCAGAGGGTAGCCGTAATGTATGCCGGGAAGATTATGGAGGGGGCGGACGTGGACACCCTTTTCAGCGAACCGAAGCATCCCTACACGATCGGTCTGATGAGTTCGATTCCCATCTTAGGCATCGGGAAGAAGGAAAAGCGACTGAGTACGATCCCTGGGGTAGTCCCCTCTCTGTTCAAACTACCTCAAGGCTGTCTCTTCCACGAACGCTGCTCAGTCGCTTATACAGAGTGTGGTCAAATAGAACCTCCAATGATCGACCTGGGCAACGGTCACATTGTACGGTGTCACAAATATGCCTGAGGCGAAGAAAAATACGAACGGGCCGCTGCTCGAGACCAAAGAGGTGGTCAAACACTATCCCGTCACGGGTGGGGTTTTTCTGCACCAGATTGCCTCGGTGAAAGCGGTCGATGGAGTGAGTTTGAATATTCTGCCTGGCGAGACCCTGGGTCTCGTGGGAGAATCGGGCTGCGGCAAATCCACCCTGGGACGACTGATCCTTCGTCTGGAGGAACCGACGAGTGGCGATATCCTCTTCGAAGGAAAAAACATTCTCAGTTACGATTCTAAACAGATTAGGGCGTTACGCCGAGAGATGCAGATCATTTTCCAAGACCCATTTTCCTCACTCAATCCGCGAAAAAACGTGGCTCATATTGTTGGAGAGCCGCTCTTTGTCCACGGCATGACTGACCGACATGAACGAGAAGCCCGAGTGCTTGAACTTTTACAGGTGGTGGGTCTCATGCGCGAGCACATGCGCCGCTACCCGCACCAGTTCTCAGGGGGTCAGCGCCAGCGAATTGGAGTGGCCCGAGCACTGGCCCTTAACCCGAAGCTGATCATCTGCGACGAGCCTGTCTCGGCCCTTGATGTCTCCATTCGAGGTCAGGTTATCAATCTGCTTCAGGATTTGCAGAAGGAGTTCGGCCTAACCTACCTTTTCATCTCCCATGACCTGAGTGTGGTAGAACACATCAGCGATCGCGTGGCGGTCATGTACCTTGGCAAATTGGTGGAACTGGCTGATTCCGAAACACTCTACAAGATCCCGCTCCATCCTTATACCCAAGCCCTCCTATCAGCAGCACCTGTACCTGATCCTAAACGAAAAAAAACGCGGGTCATTCTGTCTGGAGATGTTCCCAGTCCCATCGATCCCCCTCCAGGGTGCCGATTCCATACGCGCTGCCACTATGCGAGGGATATCTGCAGTCAACAGGAGCCGTCGCTCAGGGAAGTGAGGGAAAAGCATTTTACGGCCTGTCTCTTTGCTGAGGAGATTTTCAGATCAAATCTTCTTCAATGACTCATGTCGCCCAACTTTCTAATTTTCCATTGTACAAAAAATCGTAAGAATAGAATCCGTGCAAAATTAGAAAAATCTAATTTCCTGGAACCAAATTCCGTCTCTGTTGTCTATAATAATAAAACCTGAGATTCATCGCAGATTGCAGATTTGGGATTTCAAATTGAAATAAAGGAAAGGAGGTCATTTTTATGAAAAAAGTGATTGTTTTCGTCACGCTCATCTCTTCTATTTTTTCTATCCAAATAGGATACGCCGCCCCCCTCACCAGCACCCTTAAGGATCAGCAGAACGTGTCTGTTACCATCTACAACTCAAATATAGGGCTGGTGAAGGATACCCGGCTCATCGATCTCAGATCGGGGACCCATGAATTGAAATTTATGGATGTGGCAGCCAAGATTGATCCCACTACCGTCCACATCAAATCTCTATCGAACGGAGCGGGCCTCGACGTATTAGAACAGAACTATGAATACGATCTTCTCAGCCCTCAAAAACTTCTTGAAAAGTTTGTGGGTCAAAAGGTCCAGCTCGCGACAATTAATCCTGAGACAAAAAAAGAGGAGATCGTTGAAGCAACACTTCTCTCCACTCAGGGAGGGAATATCTTTCAAATTGGAGATAAGATCCACGTCGGCCATCCTGGAAGAATCGTTCTCTCAAGAATCCCTGAGAACCTCATCTCTCAGCCCACCTTAGTCTGGATGTTGGAAAATAAATTTTCAAAACCCCAGAAACTAGAAGCCTCTTACCTCACTTCAGGAATCAATTGGAAGGCTGACTACGTAGCCGTATTGAATAAATTGGACACTCTTACCGATTTAACCGGATGGGTCACCATTGATAATAAGAGTGGCGCCACTTATCAGAATGCATTGCTGAAATTGGTAGCAGGGGATATCCACCGAGTTCAGCCTGAGATGAAAACGGACTACGCCAGGCCCATGGCTGCGGCGAAAGAAGTAAGCCAACAATTCAAAGAGGAGTCTTTTTTCGAATATCATCTCTATACGCTGGACCGGAGGACTACCGTCAAAGATAATCAGACGAAACAGATGACCCTTCTCGATGCCAATCAGGTTCCAATCAAAAAACTCTTTATCTTTTCCGGCTCTCCTCAATACTACTATTACCAAATGGAGCAAGGCTCGAATAAACAAAAGATAGGGGTCTTTCTTGAACTGGAAAACGCCAAAAAGAATAACCTTGGGATCCCTCTCCCCAAGGGGACGATTCGGGTCTACAAAGAGGACAAGGACGGAAGTCTCCAGTTTGCGGGGGAGGACCGAATCGATCACACGCCAAAAGATGAAAAATTCAAGATTAAGATCGGAGAGGCCTTTGATGTGGTCGGAGAGAGAGTACAGACAGATTACAAGCGTCTTGGCCGAAATTTTTTCGAAGTGGCCTTTGAGGTAGGCTTAAGAAACCACAAAACGGAAGATATCAAAGTCTTGGTGGAGGAACCGATCCCCGGCGATTGGGAAATGCTCTCAAATACCCATCCTTATGAAAAATTGAGCGCTCATCTCATCCGTTTTGATGTGCCGGTGGCCAAGGACAAAGAGGTGAAAGTGAAATATAGGATTAGGTTCAAATATTAGTTCCGAGTAATTAGTTCGGAGTTCGGAGAAACTAATCTGAAATTATTGGTTTGAGATTTTTCGTTTAGATTTTTTACTCCGAACTCTGAACTCCGAACTCATAACTCTAACGGACGGGTTTCTGTTTTTCTTCCATTCCTTTCTTTTCATTGACGGTCCATAAGATAATCATCCCAACAACGAAAAAGATCAGAACGGAAAGGACGCCTGATTGGACGTTGCCTGTGATGGCGATCAGGATTCCATAGATCAGAGGACCGAAGATGGAAGCGAATTTCCCGGAAACAGCGAAGAACCCGAAAAACTCAGCACTGTTTGCATCAGGGGTGAAAAGTCCCTGGAGAGAACGGGAGGCTGCCTGACTGCCACCGAGAACAATCGCAACCAGGATTCCCAGGATCCAATACTCAGTCTTCGGATCCCAGACGATTCCCAACTGAAAGGCCCAAAGGACGATGAGGGACCAGATCCCCAGCGTGATGATCACCGTCCTTTTATTTCCGAAGGCATCGGCCAGAAATCCGAAGGTCATAGCACCCACAAAGGCGATTCCCTGGATCATCAAGAAGAAGAGAATAAGTTCATTCGTCTTCATCCCCAAAACCTCAGCCCCGAATATGGAAGCCATAACGATGACGGTTTCGATCCCTTCATTGTAAATCAGGAACGCCACCAGAAACTTGGTCAATTCCCTGAAGGATTTCATCCGGCGAAAGGTATGCTGAAGCCTCCGATAGCCTGATCGAAAATATCCTCCTTCAGAGGAAGGTTCCTTTCCATAGGCCCTTTCTCTTATCAGCAGAAAGGTGGGAAGGGAAAAAATCAGCCACCAGAAAGCGACCGAGAGAAAACAGTCCTGAACCGTGAAATACCCGGTGGGATATCCAACCCATTCCGGATATTTCAACATGATCAGATTGATGGCCAGGAGAAGCCCTCCGCCCACATACCCCAGAGCCCATCCCAGGCCTGAAATCCGTCCGATATTCTGATCCGTTGAAATTTCAGGAAGAAAGGCATTATAAAAGACATTTCCACCGGCAAAGCCAATATTAGCAATGATGAAGAAGATGGCTCCTCTCCAGTAATCGCCCTCGCGGACAAAATAGAGAAGACCTGTGAAGAGAACAGCGACATAGCAGAACACCATCAAAAAACGTTTCTTTGTTCCTGAGGAATCAGCCACAGCTCCTAAGAAAGGAGAGAGGACAGCCGAAATGGCCATGCTAATAGAGATGGAGAAGGTGAAGAAGGAGGCGCCGTGGAGTTGAAATCCAAGGAGATTGACTCCCCTCTCTCCACCGGCGACGACTTTGGCAAAGTATTGATTGAAGATGACGGCGAGAATGGTCGTGGCAAAGGCTGAGTTGGCAAAATCATACATGGCCCAGCCGAGGATCTCTCGCTTTTTGATAGGCATACTTTAACATCCTTTCAAAAAAAATCCCCTTCTTTCCCCCTTTTGAAAAGGGGGAAAGAAGGGGATTATACACTATGCTCCATACGCTATGCTCTATGCAAGTTCAGACGGTTCTGA
>Ga0316628_100003681_pt1 | contig 11857 bp, 21 predicted proteins | sample OWC_Aug_M2_C1_D5_FD_207648 | JGI IMG/M metagenome (GOLD analysis project Ga0316628, IMG submission 207648) | Wetland soil microbial communities from Old Woman Creek delta, Ohio, United States - OWC_Aug_M2_C1_D5_C | ecosystem: Environmental > Terrestrial > Soil > Wetlands | place: USA: Ohio...
GCTGAAAAATTATTCCTGCTTATTCATCAATATATACCTTCATGTATGAGGTACAAACTTCCCGCACGGTACAGGGACTTACCTTTTGTTGACCTAAAACGAGAAGGTAGTAAATATAAAAATAAATTAGTGGAACAGGAGATTATTTCTGTTAAAGAGATGGATAGTAGTTCTAAGAATTTGCACAAATATGATATTGAAACGGAAACTCATAATTTCTTTGTGAATGGAGCTCTTGTTCATAATTCGAATACACGTCTGGCTCTTCTACCTACTTCAGCAAACACTTTATGGAAAAAAATTCTGAAATTCTTCAATCTTCTTCCCGCCTATGAATTTTGCTATGGTTCTAATAATGTGGAGCTAACAAATAGGAAGAACTTTAAGGGATACTATGGAACAGACATTTATGGACAGGCTTTTGACCGAATAAAAGCAAGGGAAAAAATCAAAGAAAATGAGATAGCTTATTTTGAACTAGTAGGGCAGGGTATTCAAAAAAACTATGACTATGGGCATAAAATACCTCATTTAGTTCTTTTTGATGTCAAAATAATGGCTCCCGATGGAACATTTACGTGGCTAACTCCTGACGAGGTTGAAGTGTATGCCAAAGAGCGCGACTTTACCATGGTTCCTATACTCTATAAAGGTGTATGGGATAAGGAAAAGGCGTATGAATTAACCAAGGGAGCAAGCGTCTACTGCCCTGCTCAAAAAATCAGGGAGGGAATCGTAATTAAATCTACTGATTATAATGACCCATACTGTTCTTCTCAAAAAAGAGCACTGAAATGGGTGAGTGAGGCATACTTGGATAAAGAGCAAACGGATTTCCACTAATGATTAAGTGTCCTAAATGTAGCATGGAGGTTTTGAACTCAGGGCATGTTTGCAATCCCTTTGGTGTTAATCCCCTTGTTGAAGATATAATAAATACCTATCCTGTTCCGGTTTTTGTTAGGGGTATAATAGAGACCAAGAAGGGCTACACCACTGTAATCCAAGACGGGGAAGGGGTGGTGCATATAATGGAAAATTACTATCCCTCCGTTGGGGTGGGTTGCAGATTAAGATAAAAATGTTATAATATTAGAGGTTCATCCATTGAGCTTCCTTTTTGAACGAGACCCTTGTGTCTCGTTTTTTATTATAATGAAAGAAATTTTACTAGGCGCTTTCCTGCTTTTCCTTATTTGCATAATCACGATTATTAATGTCTTGTTTTCGTGATATAATTTAAGTATGAAAAGAGAAACATTTTATTTAATAGCAACCAATATTATCTGGGTATTAATAGTCTTGAATTTATGGCTATGGATGCACAATCAAAGCACTGTTACTTATTCAAATACTTTTGTATACAAATTTAAACCACAATCACAGACACAACATGCCGAAGTTAAAACTGCTTCGACTACTAGTTTTGACGAATTATCTTATTATTTTGATGATAAAGCTACATTAGTTCAGGACAATGCCTCTCAATCTATTGAGATTAAGAGCAAGGTCGGGGTTAGTATGAAGGAGGATAATGTAACAGTCACCCATCAAATATTAGAAGCTTCAACAACTACCAACGGAAGGGTAGAGGTGATGAAAGCCGACCCAATCAGTGAATTTTTTGCATGGGCTTGGAAAATGATAAATAATTTCGGTACAGGATTACTTGTCGGAATTGTGGCGGGACATTCAATAAGGTAAAAAGAATCGCAGAAACATGAGCCATCCGAAAGGGTGGCTTTTTTAGTTCTTGACAAATCAAGATAAATATAGTATAATATATTTATAAGATTTTTAAGGAGAGTCATGAAATACTATATCAGCAATGCCGACAGAAATGTGCATAATCCTTAATGATGTGAAACATGTATTGTCAGAAGATGGTCTCACTGCCTTGATACTGGCAGAAGATGATGAAGTTATGGATGAAGTTGGTGTTCATTCACTAGAGGAAATAGTTAAGCTAGTTGCACAGCCAATAGAATTTGAGGAACTGGTGAATCTACTTCTAGTAAAGTAATAAAAAGGATAATTCGGACAATTTCAAACAGGCGTTAAAGGAGAAATATGAACATTTACGAAAAAATCAAAAATGGAGACTACGAGAGCAAGCTTCATTATCCTTCTTATGAGGAGGAAAAGGAGGCTATTAAGAAGGTGGAGGAAACCTTTGTTGGAACAATGACTCAAATTAAGGATGAAATAGATAGAGTACAGGCTGGGATAGATGAAAAACGTACAGCTTACAAGAATGATAATTATCACCTTGAGCATTGTGTTTTCAAGAAAGACCTAATGAGAGAATGTGGGGTAGAAAACAACCCCAAAGCAGAACGTGCTTGGGAAATGGCATGGGATAGGTCAAGTGGTCTTGAGAGCACTGCCCAAGAGTTTGAAGAACTTGTGGAGCTTATCAGATAATATACCCTATCTAGGAGAAGAAAATATTAGTTAGATAGGAAAATTGAGAATGAAGAACGAGATTCAACAGGAATTAAGAAAAATCAGTAAGTTGATGGGAAGAGAGATAACGCTAGAAGAATTAATAAACTCCCTTCCTACCCATAGTGATTACGAGATACTTATCCTTGTGACAGGAGCGAGAATCGGGATGGAACTAGGTAGAACCAAATGTGTGGAGTGCAGAAAATGATAATGTTTTATATCAAGGAATAGGAGGCAAAGAAGATAGTTTATTCACAACTATTCTTTTCGTGGAGTGAAGCTGATGAATTTCAGGAAAAAGTGCGCAAAGACCTGAAAGAGGAATATTACACTGAATTAGAATTTGCCATATTTAGTACTTGACAATTTGGTATAAATATGCTATAATGTGTGTATAAAATTAAAAAAGAAAAATGAATAAAGAACTTTTAGCACAGATGATAGACGAGAAAATAGTAGCGGTACAGAAGCATGATACCGCTGACCTATTTATCTATAACTACACAGCGCTAGCGCAATATGGGAACATATGGAATGAAGTTACCTTGCAGTGTCGTGGTCTTATAATGGATAGTGCTGGTAATATAGTAGCTCGCCCATTCAAGAAATTCTTTAATATTGAGCAGGTATCGGAACTACCAAGTCTCCCATTTGAGGTCTATGACAAGGCCGACGGCTCATTGGCTGTAATGTATTGGGTGGAAGATAAACCTTATATAGCTACTCGTGGTTCGTTTAATAGTGACCAAGCAAAACATGCTACACAGCTCCTGCATACAAAATATGCTCATATATGGGAAAACCTAAACAAAAATCATACATATTTGCTTGAGATAATTTACCCAGAAAATCGTATATGCGTAGATTATGGCGATATGGATGACCTCATTCTGCTTGCTGTCATAGACACACAAACAGGCGAAGACCAGCCATTAACAGATGTTGGTTTTCCTATAGTACACAGGTACGATGGGGTGAATGACCTTGCTAAACTTCGTGACTTGGAACTAAAAAACAAAGAAGGATTTGTGGTGAAATTCTCGAATGGTTTCAGGGTTAAAATGAAATTCGCTGAATATGTCAGGTTGCACAGGATACTTACAAATGTATCAAATGTGGTAATATGGGAAAATATGAGCTCAGGAAAGCCACTTGATGAGATGCTGGAAATGGTACCTGATGAGTTCTATAACTATGTAAGGAGTGTGGAATCGGAATTAAAAACAAAATATACCGAGATAGAGGAGAAGGCTAAAGCTTCGTTCAAGGTTCTTGGTGATAGGAAGGAAACAGCTCTCTACTTTAAGACTCAGGAGCACCCTTCAATTCTTTTTAATATGCTTGACGGTAAGGGTTATTCGGAATATATCTGGAAACAGATACGTCCCAAGTTCTCCAAGCCCTTCATGAAAGATGAGGCTTGACATTTCAACAGCTTTGTAGTATAATTTAAGAAAGTTTCAAAAAAGGAAAATATATTAAAAGAAAAGGAATTTACTAGAAAATGTCCGCAATGTGGGCAAGCTAGAACATATTCCTCAAAGGGTGCATTTGACGGGGCAGAGAAGAAAAAGAGTATTTGTCGTTCCTGTGCTATTAATAGGGCTCACGATGTTAATAAGGCTAGGGGGATAATGGGTGCTAATAATCCGTTTTTCGGTAAAACCCATACGGCAGAAGTCAGGGAGCTTCTATCTAACGCAAGGAGGGGTAAACGAAATTCTCCTGCTACTGAATTCAAGAAGGGGAATGTGCCAAATACCAAACCTATTTATGATTGCTGGTTGGAGAAATACGGAAAAGAGGAGGCTGATAAAAGATGGGCTAATTTCAGGGAAAAGCAAAAAAACAATCGACCAACTAAGGGATATACCAAATTGAATGGTAGGCATGAACACAGAGTTGTTATGGAGGAATTTTTGGGGCGCAAGTTATTAAAATCAGAAGTTGTTCATCACATTGATGGAAACAAGAAAAATAATAGCATAACAAATCTTGAACTTTTGTCAAGGGAGGAACATGGCAAATTACATAATACTAAAAATAGAATTTGCATAATTGAAGAATGTGGTAAAAAACACCGCAGTTTGGGCTATTGTGAGAAACATTATAAACAATTTAAGAGGGAAAATAAATGCTAAGGGTAATAGTGCTAAAAGGGCTTCCTGCCAGCGGCAAAAGTAGTTATTGTAAGAATTTGATAGATGCTAATCCGAATCAATATAAACGCATTAACAAAGATGATATTCGTGCAATGCTAGACAACTCCTATTTCTCAAAAGGTAATGAGAAGTTTGTTATCAAAGTACGCAATCAGCTTATTTTAATGGCACTTGATGCTGGAAAGCACGTCCTGATTGACGATACAAATCTTAATCCAGTCCATGAGAAGGATATTAAGGCACTTGTTGCAGGTAAGGCGGTAGTAGAAATCAAAGATTTTACTCACGTAGACGTGGAAACATGTATTGCGCGTGACCTTAAACGTCCAGTATCAGTAGGGGAGAAGGTTATTCGCAAAATGTACAATGATTACCTGAAGCCAAAAACTGTTAGCGCGCAGGTGGTCAGGGAGCACAATCCGAAACTACCACATGCTGTTCTTTGTGACCTTGACGGCACCCTTGCATTGTTCGGGAATAAAAACCCTTACGAAAGGGACTTTATTAATGATGAAGTGAATAAACCAGTCAAAATGGTACTTGACCTCGTGGCAAATAGTGGGAGGACTATTATTCTTGTATCGGGACGTAATGGTAAATTCGAGCAGGAAACATTACAGTGGCTTGTTAAGAATAATATCCCACACAATCACCTCCTTATGAGGAAGGAGGGCGACAGCCGTAAAGACAGCGTAGTTAAGAAAGAAATCTTTGAACAGGAAATTGAGCCCAAATGCAATGTGGACTTCATTCTTGACGATAGGTCTCAGGTTGTTTCCCTATGGAGAAGCCTTGGTTTAACATGTTTTCAGGTAGCGGAAGGAGACTTCTAATGAATGAGAAAATTATAAAAACATACTGCCAGCAAGGGAAGTCTGATAAAGTGATAGCTAGGTTGGTGGGATGCAAAATGGAAGCTGTTAGAAAAGTGAGAATTAGGTTTGGATTTCCGCTTCAGAATCATGGATACATAAAAGATGAGATTATGCAGTTGAGGCACGAAGGTGTGAAATTGACTGAAATAGCAGACAAATTGGGATGTTATTTCAAATATGTTGTCCGCATTTGCACTAGCACTAATTTGGGGATATGTTCTTGTGGAAAGAAAACAAAAAACGAAAAATTGAAGTATTGCCCAGATTGCAATGTTGAAATAAATAAACACAGAGAAATACAAGTTTGCGTGAAAAGGGATAAGTGCAAGTGTGGGAATTATAAATTAGTACAATCTGATTTATGTATCAAGTGCCATGCTAAAAAAGTGGCAATCACCAGAGTTCCAAACTGCAAATATACGAAAGATAAAGCCATACGGTTAAGAAGGAGGGGATTATCATTAACTGAAATAGTGGAAAAACTAGGATGCTCCCCTCATACCGTCAATGAAGCCTGTGGGAGTGTTGATGCGGGAATATGTTCATGTGGAAAGAAGATAAGAAATAAGAAATTTAGATATTGTTCGGACTGTAGAGTGGAATTAAGAAAATATAAATTATTCTCAAGACCCAGTGAAAGAAATAGATGTATTTGTGGTAATCCCAAGTTAGTAAAATCTAATTTATGTGGAAAATGTGCAGCAACCTCAAGAGTGAGGTCTTCAAGATATACGGAACAAGAACTTATTCAGATGTATAAAGACCTTGAAAAGAAGATGGGGAGAAGGATAACTTCAACAATCTGGAAGAAAGAAGGATTTCCTGATGCCAACCATGTGATTAGGACATTTGGTAAATGGAATAAATTTGTTAGTATAGCAGAGGGAGAAAATGAAAAGGGATAGAATTATTCAGCTAAAGAATAGGGGTCTCCCAATGGCTGAAATAGCTAGAAAAATGGGTGTTACCCGACAATACATTCATTCCATAGTAGGTAATGAGAATTCGGGGATATGCTCATGTGGGAAAAAGACGAAAAACAAAAAATACAAGTATTGTGCTAAATGTCTCGCTTTACCTGAATTCATAGCACAGAAGAAGAAGGAGAGTTATCTTGTCCGCAAGACCCGACTACACAGCCAGAGGGACACATGCAAATGTGGTAATCTCAAAGGACATAAATCCAAAAGATGTAACATCTGTATGGCAAGGGAGATGAGCAATATGAGACGCAAGAATTTCACCAAGCAGGAGCTACTTAGTATGTATATGGAGCTCAGGAAGAAAATGAATAAGCGTCCGCTCGTAAGAATCTGGAGGGAAAAAGGATACCCTAATCTCATCCATGTGATTAATGTGTTTGGTAGCTGGCGCAATCTTGTTTATGAGGCTGGAGATAATCTAAAGAGGAATTAAGGATGGATATTGTTACGATAGTACTAGGGATAATAGGCATTTTTATGTTGCCTTGGATGGTGTATGTGGTAATTGATTGCTATACATTTCATTATGAAATGACCCAAGAGATTGAGCAATGTGGCATAAGATTGAGTGATGATGTTTATAAAAAATTGCAAGATATTCCACAAATAGCTAATAGGGTTATCCTCTATATTGTTCTTGACCTTATTTACCTATCCGTGATAGGATTTCTTCTGATTTGACTTTTCAGCCTCTTTATGATATAATGGAGGTATGAAAGTATTATTTAAACATGTAGCAGGAAGTTACCTATATGGAACTAACACCTCTAATAGTGACTTAGACTATCAATCAGTTTATATGGCTGATTTGAAAGATATAGTTCTCAAGAGGGATGTAGAAACATATAATAACGGCACCAATAAAAGCAGGAACAAAAATACTGCAAATGATAAAGATGACACCGTAAAGGATTTGCGTAGATTTTTGGTAGATGCAATGAAAGGACAGACCTATGCTGTAGAAATGCTCTTTGTGCCTCAGCAATTTGTAGTTTCGAGTAGTCCTGAATGGGAGCAAGTGGCGAAAAACCGTGACAAACTCCTCACCAATCAGTCAGCTTCTTTTGTTGGTTATGCCAGACAACAGGCGGAAAAATATAGCAGAAGGGGTACGCGGCTAGAAGACCTAGGGAAACTAGAAGCAACGCTCAAAACTATGGAGCCAGCCAGTAAGCTGAATACAATGGCATGGGAAGATACTACGCAGGTTTATTGGACAGAAAAAGAAGGTTGCAAACATCTTGCCGTCCTTGAAAAGTTTTATCAGCATAATCGCAAATCAGGCGATGTTCTCAAATTGGTTCAAGAAACCATGAAAAGTTATGGTCATAGGGCGGTCACAGCTAAAGAACAAGGGGGCTTTGACTGGAAAGCGGTTAGTCACTGCTATAGAGTTACCTATGAGGCTCTGGAGTTTTTCACTACAGGTACTATGACATTCCCACTAAAAGAATGGAAACATGTTTTAGCTGTTAAGCTGGGTGAGGTTTCGGAAGAACAGGTGAAAAATGAGCTGGATGAGCTCAGGGATAAGGTGGATGAAGCGGTAAAAAAATCTACCCTCCCGCAAGAAGCTGATACACAGTTTTGGGAAGAGTTTGTATTGGATTTATATGGGGTAAAATGAGGTTATTCATAGATGATTTGAGACCAATTCCGCTAGGTTTCACCATTGCGCGCAGTAGTGAGGAAGCCAAAACTATTGTAGGCGAATTCGGGATTCCTTCCTTTATCTCATTTGACCATGACTTGGGCGGACAGGATACATCAATGGTATTTATAAAATGGATGATAGAAGGGATTCTGGATGGTGACTTGGAACTACCAAAAAATTTCGGTTTTGCGGTACATAGTGCAAATCCCGTTGGCAAAGAAAATATAGAAAGTCTACTCAATAATTTCTTGACTAATTATAGAAAAAATGATAAACTAGATTAATTAACAAAAAGAGGGGCTTATGACGGATATTGATTTTGAGGATATAGCCCTATTATTCGGACAAATCGAGGAAGAGCCGACCATAGAGGAGCTTTTAGTAGAAGAAGTTGAAGAGGAAGTGATTGAAAAAAGGGTTATTATTGATAATCCCGTTCGGGCATACCTGAAAGAAATAAGTAGGATACCACTTCTCACACCAAACGAGGAAATAGAACTTGCTAGAAAGGTACTAAAGGGTGATATTCCAGCCAAACAAAAGCTAGTAGCCTCCAATATTAGGTTGGTAGTTTCAATTGCCAAAAGATATATCGGCAGGGGGTTGTCGTTTCTTGACCTCATACAGGAGGGTAATCTTGGGCTTATCCGCGCAACTGAAAAATTTGACCCAACCAAGGGTTATAAATTCTCTACATATGCTACATGGTGGATTCGCCAGTCAGTTGTAAGGGGGCTTGCTGATTATGCTCGTACTATTCGTATCCCTGTGCATATGGTTGAAACTATCAACAAGATGAGACGTGTTACCCAAGAGCTCACTGCTGAAAAGGGGCGCAAGCCATTAGAAGAAGAGATAGCTTCAAAAATGGGGCTTCCTCTTGGAAAATTACGAGACATTATCAAGACGTCGGCAGAACCCATTTCGCTGGAGACCCCGATAGGAAAGGAAGAGAATAGTTTTCTTGGGGATTTCATTGAGGATGAGCGTGCTAATGTCGCTATCGAAAACGTAACCAATAATATGCTGAAAAGAGACTTGTTTAAGGTTTTGGATACTTTAACGGAGAGGGAACGGGAAGTATTGAAGCTCAGGTTCGGAATAGGCGGTGGTGGTGAAAAAACGCTGGATGAAATAGGGAAGAGATTTAATGTATCTCGTGAGCGTATTCGACAGGTTGAGGCGAAAGCATTCCGCAAACTTAGACACAAAAGCAAAATAGAGAAATTAAAGGATTATTTATAAAAAGTATGGTATAATATATAGGTTATGAGAACTCATAACTTTCTATTTTATATGCTTTATCTTTGGGAATAAGTTGGCGCTTATCCTTGTTTAGAAAATCCCGCGAAGGATTCAGGTCAGCTTAATTGCTGACCTTTTTTGTTGCAAGAAAGTATGGTAGGGGTTAGGCATTAGGATATAATAGCTTTATGGTTCTAATGTAATTCGCTCCATACTCAAAGGTGATTTTCCTACAGTGCTTGAACTCTCTATAACATCCTTCTATTTTGTAATATGTGGCATCTGGTGTTATACGAATCTCCTCTAAATAGCCAATATACCAAGGGTCATATGGGTCTTCGTCACTATATTTAGAGGCAAGGCAATAATCCCCAATTTTCAAATCCTTATTTGCAATTTGTTTCGTTTTCATTATTTCCCCTCTGTATTACAATCTCATCCGATGTGGCAACACTTGTTTTAGAGATATATACCCTTGAAGGATATTGACTTATTAGAGTATTTGCCTTGTTGATTAGTCTATTAAATTCATCTATTGTCTTAGCATTTATTATAAGCTGATATTTCTCTTTCTTCATCCCTGCACCTATAATAAAGACCCTATGTCCGTTCCTGAAACAATAATACTTACTAAAAGACAGGTGAGGATAAGTAATGTGAATATCACCAGTAGACCTATTGTATATTCTCTTTCCATCTTATTCATGTGGTGTATTATTATTTTGCATAAACCAACGCCAAGAAGCCGCTGCTTGTGTTGCATCGCCCTGTTGCGTAGGCTGACATACTGCACTTGCCGCAAATTCCTGTTTAACGGTGTTGGAGAAATCAGGCACCCATTTCCAAATAAATAAATCCTTATCTATCTTAGTGAAGGTCATGCCACCGATACCAGCAGGACAATAGAAAGATTCACCAATACCCAACCCTGATATTAGCAATGTTTTAATAGCTTGTTCCGAAGCAATATAGGGACTGGCAGGTGCCATGGGTGCCGCTACAGATTTTTTCTTGTAGGTCGGGGGCACGTATTCAGCCATTGCCGAGATAGTTGTTAGATATACAACTAGTGTAATTATGAGAGTTCTTTTCATGTGTTTTCCTTTTAAGATTATGCGCCTACAGAAAATTTTGCTGATGCTGATTTACCGAAACCACCACGACTAATGGGCTTAGTATTGGACTTAGCTATGTGGGATTTGGTAGGTGATACACTTTTATTTTGTATGACTGGATGCCTATCCTTGCTGGTAAGTAAATGCCAATACAATAAATAAAATAATAAGTCGTTATTTTCACTATGGTTGGATGTATCACTAATGGTAGGTGTATTGCTGGGCTCCCCTAGTTTCATAATACCATATTCCTTGTTATCCGATAAATCAGAAGCATGGGCAGTCATACTAACAGAAGCTATTAGCACCAGCGTTATCATTTTAGAGCGTTTCATGATTCTCCCTTATAATTTCGTTCCTAATCCACCTCAAAAATACATAATCTTGCACAAAATATGTTATTTTATCACCTTTTTTGTCAGTATATTCTATCTGAAAAGCGTTTCTGGTTTTCTTTAAGACAATATAGTAATCTCCAGTGAAGCCATTGTCAAAATCACTCCAACCTAGATATTTTTTGCCTTCCCATTTATTCTTTTTCATGGTATATATTGTAACACAATTGCCTCAATCCGTCAAGTACTATTTCTTATCCAGTAATATCATGAGCGTATTGCCTATCATTTCATTGTTATGCTTTATGCTACTGTTCATTACATCATTATATTGATTCTTCCAATACTCTGCTTCTTCTTTGGCTTTTTCTAACCGTGCTGTTAGTATATCAATTTCATCGCATAAATCACTTACCAGTATGTCGTATTTTCTCATTTAGCTATTCCTTTTAATATTCTATCGTAACAAACCCACGCCAGCAGAAAAGAGATACCACCAAATAATAAACTAGCATGGAAGGTTGGCATATCTAGTCTAAAAAGACTATATAACAAAAGAAGGGTAAAGATAATAGTCTTACCCGCTGTATCTATAAAAAGTATTACCCATATCATAGTTAATAAATCTAGTTCCAACCACCATTTTTGTTTCATTTACTCTTGTTAGTCCGTATTTAGTTATTATCCATAATAGGCATTAATATTGCCTCGCCGCCATCGAAATGAACCAATGCTGATTTTATGCCCCTTGTCGCTATTTTGCAATTTGTAAAATTTTCCTGAAACAGCAAAAGATAATCAGAATCGAATTTAACTCCGTTTATAGTCGTATGCGGATTAGCTAATACCTTATTGGTGCCACCGCATTCGCTACAATCTTCGGCTTCGCTATCTCCCTCTGTAGATTCCCCATCGCCATCACATGTTTTGCACTCAAAACTATATGTGCTGTAATCATTATCAAACTCGACTTCTCCTTCCCCATCACATTCAGGGCACTTATAGATTTTGCCTTCTTTGCAATCAGGGCATTCTTTTTG
>Ga0316628_100003682_pt1 | contig 11856 bp, 8 predicted proteins | sample OWC_Aug_M2_C1_D5_FD_207648 | JGI IMG/M metagenome (GOLD analysis project Ga0316628, IMG submission 207648) | Wetland soil microbial communities from Old Woman Creek delta, Ohio, United States - OWC_Aug_M2_C1_D5_C | ecosystem: Environmental > Terrestrial > Soil > Wetlands | place: USA: Ohio...
GTTCCGCGTACTTGTCTTTGAGCGCGCGCAGGTTCAGAAAGACGCGCTCGTCGAGGTCGGTCAACACGGCGTCACACTCGTCGAGCATCAGGATCACATCCCGGCGGCTGGACTCGTCGTCGAGTAGGGTAATGATCGCATCGTTAAAGGCGAGCGGGATGGCAAACGCGCTTTCCGATTCCACCACTTTGTTGTAGAGCGCCTCGATCCGGTCACACAACTCGTGGCAGTCTTCTTCGGACTCGGCCAATCTCTCCAGGGCGGCACGCAAGATCACCTCGTAGAATCCCTGGGCACTCATCTGAAGCATCCGATTGCAGTCCACGTAGACGAACATCGCGGGACGCGCGGTCACGGTCCGGTACGTATCCGCCACCGACGGTTCGCTGAGCTGGCGCAGCAGCGTGGACTTCCCGAAGTTGCTCAAACCCACGACCGCTACGGCCTGATGAGTCACCAGAATATCCAGAATCGCCGCCACATCACGAGAGCGGTACGGGGTGAGGTGCGCGCTATCAGGCATAACGAGTTCGAGGCGATGACATAGTCATTTCAGAGGTTAGCCCCCCTCACAGCATGAGGGGGGCGCTGGTTTGACTTTTCCTCCAGGCAGGCCGGAGGGGACTTAGAGCGTGGAGCGCGTCAGGCCGAAGTCCGCAGTCGGCGAGCAATGAACAGCACAGCGATCAATCCCGCCGCTGCAATGGCGAGCACCGTCAGCCCGCCGGTGCCACTCCCACCGCTGCCGATATCCTCGAAGAAGCCGGTTCCAGGCATCGTCGCTGCTGGTGTGATGGTGCCGGTCACCTCCAAAGTAGCGGTCAGGGTCACGATCGCAGGCACGCTGGTCCGGCGGGCGACCTCGGTCGCCGTCTGGTCGATCGAGCTGAGGCCCGGAGGACTGGTCGGAACGGGAGTGGGGAGCGCGCCGCCGACCTCGAAATTGATCTCGCCCTGTACGGGGACGGTCACCTTGATCACCAGGGGCGATCCGGCCGGCACCAGCGCCTTCAGGTCAGGCGGCAGCGTGTTGTAGTCCAGCTCCAGCCAGTACACTCCCGGTTCCAGCGAGCCGAAGTCGAACGTACCGTTGGTGGCCGTCGTGATCACGCTGATCAACTCATCCGGACTGACCTGTGGTGTGGGGTTTTGCTGGGCGAAAGCGACCGCCAGCGGTTTGCCCGTCATGCCCGGATGGTAGCCCGTCGAACCGCCCGTGGTCGGCGTGGCGCCCGGCTCCGCCGGTGCAGTCGGGCTTCCGCCCGCTCCCGGCACACTCAGACCGAGACTGAGCATCAGCGAATAATCCCCGGCCCCCGCGACGCTGCTCACCCGAATCGTGTACTCGCCGCTGGTCGGCAGCCGGTAGCTGGAAATGCGCGCATTGGACTCGTCGCCGCTGTCGTCGTCCCCGATCAAAACGTTGCCGTTCGGGCCGAGCAGTTCAAGGAACATATCCATCTGCACCGGATCGCTGGCAATGGCATCAATGGTCACCACGTCATTCGCCGACCCGGTGAAGGTCCACGCGACCTTCTGGCCCGTGCTGAGCGTGCCCTGAATCGTCTCCCCGTAGTTGACCGACCCGGCCGCCGTCGCGCCGCCTTCAGCACCCGCCGCACCCGCGCCGGGCGTGGGTGTCAGGTCGGCGGGCGAGAAGACGCCGTCGCCGTCGTCGCGGTAGAGCTTGAGGGTGGCCCCGACAAAGGCGGTCCCGTCTTTGCCGAACACACGCCCCTTGAGCGTATTGGCCTGCGCCGTCGCCGTCAGGCCCTCGTTGACCTGAGCCTGGGTGGCCGTCTGAGCCGCCGCCTGGGTCTGGTTGGCAATAAACTCGGCCGTGGCCGTCTGGGCCGCGTTGGTGGCGTCAATCGCGCGCTGCGTCTGGGCCAGAAACTCCTGAGCCGTGCCGGTCATCTCGAAGTTGCGCACGGCCGTCTGGGTGGCCTGCTCGATCAGCGCCAGGGCGGTGAGTGTCGCGTTGTACTGGTTCTCAATGGCGACGTTCGTCTTGACCACCGCCGTGCTGGTTTTCTCGTTGGAGGTGAGCTTGTTGCCCCGGTTGAAGGCGAATAGCACCAGCAGGACGACGATCGCGATCACGCCCAGCGCAATAATGCCGCCTACGATCTTGAACGTACGGCTGACGCCCCCCTCTTCCTCGGGCCCGCCCAGATCCGGCAGCGGCTCCTCTCCCAGGTCAAAATCTGGCGTCTCGGACAGATCGCCAAATTCGTCCAGGTCATCGAACAGCTCTTCATCAGCCATATAATTCCTCCGCGATAATTGCCCGCGCGTGGCAGTCCAAACAGACTAACCAAGTAACTCCAGATTCGCCAGGGGGACCAGCCCGACGCGCTCGTTCGAGAGCCGTACTCTGGCGCTCGGCACCCGTAGCCCACTGTCGACCACCTGTGGAGACTCTGGTAGCTCCACGACCTTGCCGATCAGACCTTCCCAAGGAGCGCGTGTCATCCGTACCAGCGCGCCCACCGTCAGCGCGCGATCCAGCGCCGGGGTCGGAGGCAGAACCCCTCCCGCCGGCAGTGGAATCACGATCTCAGGACGATCCCACGACCAGGGATCAGGAAGCGCAGCGTCAAACGCGGCCTGCCGCTTCATGTTGTCCTCCAGCAGGCGGTAGATCAACGGCGTCGGACGGCGGTGGCCAAAACCTTCTGTCAGCAATACTGGGAATGTAAGCTGCATTGCGAATTCGCGCAAGTTGGCTGGCATGCTCGGCGCGACCACGCCTCCCGCTTCCTGCTGCTGCGCGACCATCAGATCGCCTTTGTTCAGCGGCCGGGGGCTGACCACCACCACGCCCCGGTACTCCGAAATCCGGGGGTCGAGCTTGCTGAGGCCGACAAAGCCGTCCTCTGGCACGAATTTGAACACGCTGTAGCTGTAGCGGCCATTTCCCCAGGCGCACTGGAGCACGGCCCCGTTGCTGACGATCTTGACCTTGTGGCTCTCGACCAGCTCGATCTCGCCGGGCATATTGGCCAGGACTTCGAGCGCCCTTTCGCTGACCTGGATGAAGATCAGGGGGCCTTCAACACGCACGACCACCCCTTCCACCGGAGATGGCAGTACCTTACCGCGCCGCCCCCTGCCGCGCCGGGCCAACTCTTGGCCGATCTGGATGCGCTGACCCTCCGACACCTGGATCATCCCGGCCATCTGGTCGGAGTCCGTGCGGCGCAGCTTGAGCGCTGCCGCGGCATCCAGAATACGATAATCGTGCAGCAGATCGCCTTGCAGCACCACGCTCATCGCTTCGACATGCGATCCGACGAGCGTCCCCGGCGTAAGGCGCGGGATAGCCTGCGGAGGCAGCCTGCGTTCGCGCACGACGCGCGCCAATCCCTGGATCACCGTCGTCTCAGGATAGTACGGCATCGGCGGTCTCCTGTTCCTGGTCCAGATTGGACAGCGGATCGGTCTCGGCCAGCAGATCGTCCACGCTGGGCAGCGGCTCAACCTCGGCTTCCAGCCGTGCGCGGCGCTCGCGGCCCATGGCCGCGTTCTGCCACTCCATGAACCGGACCGCGCGCTCTTTGGAGCGCGGCATCATCAGCGGACGGCCTCGCGCATCGAACAGGATCCCGGCCGTACCGGCCACCACGCGCCGCCTGATCCGCCGCCTGCCGTCAATGGACAGGCCACGCGCCAGCCTGACCGTCACGTCGGCCGTCACACCCGGCAGGACCGGGGCCGCCCAGATATCCCCACTCCGGATGATACGCTTGAGGACCTGTCCATCCGGCAGGCGCACCTGCACGCGCATCGCGTCCCGACCACGCCGAATATGGCCCAACGGGCAAAACGCCGTGCCCAGGTTCACCAGGCCGCCCGCCTCGAACGCCTGTACGGTCACGATCGGTTTGAGATACGCCACAACCCCCAGGGCTGACACCAGATTGTGCGGATCGAGGCGAAGCTCGACCTGGCCGGTCGGTTGCAGCGCATCCAGCAGGAGCATGGCCGAAATGCCGGGATGCTGCGCCTCGGTGAGGACCGCGCCCGCAGCAATAATGGGCCGGAAGTCCGGAAGGAGCTCGTCGCCGTCCACGGCACCCCAGGCGGGGCGTGCCTCGACCACCAGCAGCCGGATAATCTCGCGGGCCAATGCCTGCTCGACCATCAACTCCTCAGGGGTGCCGGGGATCGTCGCCGGGTGTAACTGCTTGTTGACCATGTAATCCCACAGGTCCTCGGCGGCGGCATTGAACGGCAGCCAGCGCGTCAGCTTCTCCGGGGTCACCGCCTGGAGCGCGCCGACCGCGTTGTGCCCCACGCCCAGGTCTGTGCGGATGATGTAATGCGGTTCCTTGTGAACACCGGCCACCACAGCGCTGTTGGCGCTGCCTACATCAATGCACAGCGGGCCGATCCCCCGCCCCGGCAGTTCACACAGGTAGCGGACCGCGCTAATGTAGCCCTGAGTGGTGGGCACGACGCCGACCTGGCTGTACCGGCCGACCTCGTCAAAGCCGCCTGGGCTTTTGCTCCGGTAATCGTCGTACACCAGCGCCAGCTCGATCTGAGCGGGGAAAAGCTGCTCCTGACCGAACGCGGGCCGCACATTTTTGGCGACGAAGACGTTCGTGTGTTCGCCCAGCAGGTCTTTGATGTGCCGCCGGAGCGATTTGTTCCCGGCGAACAGCACGCTCGGCATGGTCCCTCGCTTGATCAGGGAGAGCGCCCGCTCGACTTTGCGGGTCATGTCGAGCAGGATATCGTCGGCCCCGTCGTCGGTGCCGCCCACGATCAGAATCATATCCGGCTCGCCACTCAAGATGGCGTTAATCTGTTCTTCCTCGCTGCGCAGGTCATCCGGGCACAGCATGTCGGTCACGGTCACGTAACTCCCGGCCAGCACGCGCCGACCGCTGACGAGGCTGACCTCGGGAGTCAGGCCGACCAGGAATACGCGCATCGGGCGACCGGCGCTCCCGGTGGCCACGAACATGTCCACGCCGTGCCCGGCGCTTTCCGGGGTCAGGAATAACTGGTCGCTGTCCGCGCTGACGAGCTCGCGCCCGATCAGGTCGGTGATGTTCTGGGCGGCATGATCCAGGCCCAGACTCACCTTGCCGAGCGGCGGCTGAGCAGTCGTGTGAGCTCGCGCCGACGCAATCAGCCGGTACTGGCCCTCGACCAGATCGATCAGCACCAGGCGCGTATGAACGTTGCCAATGTCACCCACCAGGAACGAGTTGACTTGCTCGAAGGCCATACGCCGCTAGCCTCCTACTTTGTCGAGGATGAATTCAAGCTGCTGGCGGATCACGTCGCTGAAGACCGCCACACTGGTCAGGATCGCCCCGGCGTACAGCGCGCCGAGCGCGACCATCACGAACAACTGCCCTACCACGCTCAAGGCCTGCACCGGGCGTGCCCGGCGGATTTCGCCGCGCTGCTCGACGGCCACATACTGGAAGTAGATCAGCGTGGTGATCACGCCCACCAGGATCACGATGCCGTTGACCGCTTTGCCACCGACCGCCTCGCCCGCCTCACGCGACAGCGGGACGATCGTGCCGGATACTGCGCCGACCACGGCCACAGCCAGGCCGACGCCGATAATGAAGGCCATCCCCAGGTTCCCGACAGGGGCTAGCCGGGGCGAGAACTTGAGGAGCAGTAACGCGCCGAACAGGAACGGCACCGCGCCGATCACGCGCAGGGCCGCCATAGTCTCCGTGCTACGGCCCGCGCTTTCTGCCAGCAGGGTGTCGTTGAGCCAGGGCACCAGCACGCTTTCCGTCGTGACGACCACGACATAGCCCGCGGCCACGCCGACCAGGACATGCACCGCGATCCGGTACAGGAAGTTGTCACCCAGCAGGTAGCTGAACACCAACAGGGTCAGCACCAGGGAAACCCACCCGCCGATCAGGTCGAGCGTATGAGGAGTCAACTCCGCCCCCTCCGTGCTAATGCCCGGAACAGATTCAGGACCATGCCCAGCGCCACCAGCCCGGCCGCTACCGCAGCCCCTAGCGCGATGCTGTGCCAGCGCGAGAGCTCCGGGTCAGGAAGCTCGACTGGCAGGTCGCCTGGCATCTGGTAGGGCTCAGTCGTGCCGGTGTTGCGGGCCGCATTGTAGCTGTACGTATCGCGTACCCCGGCCAGATACCCGGCGTAGGCGTCTTTGTTCACATACGGGGTGGTTAGGGGCTCAATGGCCGCCGTCACCAGCGCGACCTTCGGCACAGGCACACCCTTTAATTGCTCCGCCCAGGTGCGTACGGCCCCCGACTCGTCGCCGACGACCAGGATCAGCGCGATATCCTTCTCCAGGCTGGTAATATTCAGACCAGTCTCGTCACCGCGCAGGTCGGTCTTGAATATCAGGAACGGCTCCACATTGCCGCTGCGGTCCGTACTCGGGTGGCGCAGCGAGCGCACACCCACCGCTTCACCCGGCAGATAGGACAGGAGATAGTAATCCTGGCCAGCTTTCAGGGAAGTCTCCCCGGTGGCGCGCGCCGCCAGTAACCTCTGATCATCGACCAGCGGCGCCAAAACTGCCTCGGCGTGGAACGCGCCCGCCGGATTTGTGCTGAGCACCAGGGGGATCGCACCCCGAGCGAGTATGTCGCGCAGCACGGCTTCGGCCAGCGGATCTAGCTCGCCTGACGCCGTCGGGCTGTACTCCAGCGCGACGAGCACATAGCTGCCCGCCGTCAGGGTGTCCACGGCATTGGCTACGGCCAGGCGCTCGCCGCTCAGAGCGGGCCATTCGGCGGCGAAATGCAGCGCATCAGTGGCGAAGGGCGCGAGCAGCGCCAGCAGGAGCAGCAGGGCGATGATTGGCCGGTCGGCCTTGAAACGGCGCGCGCGGCGCGCACGCTTCGTCGGAGGAGCCGGGGCCGCTTCGGCGCCAGGCTCAAGCCCTTCCAGCGCAAACCGTTCGGCTTCCTCGAATTCGGCGCGCTCTGTTTCGGCTTCTTCTTCCTCCGCGGCGACCAGATCCAGGAGCGCCTGAAGCTTCTGAACCCGCTTCTGCTGCTCCTCGCTGATCACCAGGCCCTCGACGGGCTTCACCGTGGCGCGGGGCAGCATCACGTCCGCTGCCGGGAGCGCGCCTGCGATCCCGGCCAACGGCCCGGACTCGGCCGGTGGAGCTGGTTGCTCGGTTTTCAGTTCGTGCAGCGCCTCTTCGCGGAAGGCACGCAGCCGCTCCGGTAGCTCGACGACCTGTTTCTGCTTGATGCGGATCTCCGCCCCTCCGGCCTTGACCGTGACAGGCAGATCAGACGGTCGCATTTCCTCGACCCACTCCGGATGTGGCCCTTCGGTTGTCGGTGCTTCGGGCGGCGGGCCGGGTTCTTTGAATTGAGGCGGCGCCTCGGGGGCGCGGCGACCTGGCGGCCCGGCCGCTTCTTCTTCGCCGAACACTTCTTCCAGCCCCGCCTGGTCGAACAGCGAGCCCAGTTCGGGGACGCCTTCGCCTGGCCCCGCTTCCGACAGCAGGGCCCTCAGACTCGACATCTCGTCAAGGGCCGCGGCGGCCTCCGTATCAGGCACGCCCGTCACCTCGTAGAAGGCGGGCTCTTCGGCTGGCGGTTCTTCGCTGACCTCTTCCTCTTCCGGGAAGGGCTCTTGTTCGGCAGCCTCCGGAAGCGCTTCCTCGATCTCAGGCTCTGGGATTTCCGGCTCGTACAGGCTCAGCAGTTGGTCGATTGCTTCGCTGTCGAGCGGAGCCATCGCGTGAGCTTCCTCGACCTCCACTGGACTGGGCGCGGCTGGCTCGTGAGGGACATCCTCCGGCGAAATCTCGGTCAGCCAGTCCAGTTCCTCCGCCGCCTGCCCGGAGGTCGGAGGCGCCTCCGGCGTCCTTGCCGTCGCTCCCTCGTCGGCTATCTCGCGCAGCCATTCCGGCGCTTCTTCGTCCAGAGCCGCCGGAAGCTCTCGGAACTCGTCCGGTTCCAACGGTTCAAAGCGCTCGACAAAGTCATCGGCCGGCTTGGTTGGTTCTTTCGCACCGCCTGGACGCTCCGCCTGGAGCGCCGCCAAATCGAAGGCCGCCTCGGTCGGCATGGCCTGATCGAGATCGAGCTCGGGGAAACGGATCTCCTCCGGCTCTGCGATCTCGGCGGAAGCAGGAGCGGTGGTGGTCAGCCAGTCGGGCACTTCGCCCGGCGCGATCTCCTCGCGTTCAGGACCTCCCAGGGCCTCCAGATCGCGGAACACCAGCTCCTCGTCTTCCGGACCAACCAGGGCAGCTTCTTCCTCCTCAAAAGCGGCCAATTCGGTCAGATCGGGCAGCGGCAGTTCCTCTTCCGGGCCGGTGGACTCGGGCCAGTCCGGGGGTTTTCCGGCTTCGACCGGCTCTTCGGACGGAGGGCCCGGCGGCGCGCCAAACGCCGCCGCCCAATCCACGCCCTGAAGCTCCGGGGCTCCCGCGCCTTTGAACCAGTCGGGGACTTCCGGCTCCTCGGAAGTAGGTTCAGATGATGCCGGAACCTCGAAAGGTTGGGCTAGCGCGTCGGCCGAATAATCCAGCTTCTCAAACCAGTCGGGCGCTTCCTCAGCAGGCTGTTCCTCCAGACCGGCGTACCAGTCCGGTCTGAATTCCGGCCCGCCTGGCGGGGTGGGCTCGGAGGGCTTCTCCTCAGCGGCCGGTGGCTGGGCGCCCAACGTGTCAAACCACTCGGGCACTTCCTCAAGCAGCCGGTCTGCGTCGGTCTTTTGAGCCTCGCGCTCGCGCTCGATCTGGCTCTGCTCCCATTCTTCGTAGGTCATGGGAGACGGCGCGGCTTCCGGTGCCGCTGGCTCTTCAGACGGTTCCTTGGGGCGCGGAACCAGCCGCCGAATGCCACGCGGGCGCTGGGGCGGAGGCTCCTCGGCGGGTGGGGACACCCAGTCCGGGAGCGATGGCTCTTCCGGTTCGGCAGGCGGCTCCTCTTCGCCGAAGCTACCCACGCCACCACCCGGTACCCCCTCATCCGGGGAAACGGGGCGGGCAGGCTCCTGCGCCGGTTCCTCCTCGCCGAGCCAGTCCAGATCGCCCCCTTCGCTGGTGGGCATGGCCGCATCATAAGCCGCCGCCTGTCCAAAGCCGCTCATCCAATCGGACTCTTCAGTGCTTAACGGTTCAGCGGGCGGTGTCTCGCGTTTGGGCGACAGGGCACGCAGCCGGTCGGCCAAGGAGGGTGCCTTCGCAGGCGGCTCAGGTTCGGAGGGAGCACCCTGGTCGAATTCCGCCCTCAGTTCCGACATGGTGAACCGCTCTTCCTTCGAGCGGCCCCGCTCGCTCGACAATGGCTTGATTTCCGGCTGTTCCTCCGGTGCGGGCTGGTCGACGTTCCGCCAGGGCAACTGGGCCGTCATGCCATAGTCAATGTCCACCGGGGGCTGTCCGGAGGCGCCCCCGGGCACCGGTTCCCAGTCGAAAGTTTGGTCCGCCTGGGCGGTCTCCCCCGCGCCTGGGCCCTCGACCGCAGGTCCGGGCATCTGTTCCCAGGGAGTAGCCGCGGGCGGCACTGCTGGTGGAGGAGGCTCTCCGGCTTCAAACACTTCCCAGGGCGGCGCAGCAGGAGTCAGTGGGGACGGCCTCGAAGGGACCTCACCGCGCAACTGATCCCAGGGTGCCTCCGTCTCAAACGGCGACACGTCGCCGAACAGGTCGCCCCCGGACTCGTCAGGCGACGGCTCCGGGGCCATATCCCGCATCCAATCCGGGATCAGATTATCGTCGTCGGTGTAATTTGGATCCTTCGGCATACTTTACATCCTACCCTTACGGGTTCTGTCGCGCGTCAGGTACGATCCGATCGATTCTGCGGGATGCAGGAGCGCGGATTGCTGCGCGCCAGCAGGGATGCATCCCACCCCCAAAGACCTGCGTCGGCTGACCTAGCCCCGGAACGAGCGATCCTGGCCGATCAGCACGCGCACTCCGACCGTCACCGTTCCTAACCCGACACCGATCAGGAGGCCCCGCGCCCCGGCGCTGACCGGCACCCGTATCAGCCAGTCGCGCACATCGGCCAACGCATCCGTCCTCTTTAACGGTATCGATCCTAACAAGACGATCACGACCACGGCGCTGAAGGCGACATTCCAGACGGTCACGCGGCGGCGCAGCAGCCGGTAGGCGGCATACACCAGGAAAAACACCAGCAGCGCTGCCAGCGCGGACTCCAGGCTCACCTGCACGGACTCGAACACGCGCACACTGATCTGTTCGCCCTTCAGTTTGCCCGGCCAGATGTCGGCCCGATCCAGAATGCGCAGCACGATCACGGCCAGTGCGGTGACCAACGCAATCAGGCTGTAGGGCCAGCCGTGTTCTGAGCGGACAAAGCGGCCCATGTGCACCGCAATCAGGTTTAACACGCCGACAAACAGGGCCACCGCCGCAATGACCGACACCAGCCGGATCAGAAAGCTGGCGAACGTCGCCGGGGTCGTGTCCTCCCCGCTAACCAGGCCGATGAGGGTAACCAACCCCATGCTGATCACGGTGACCGTGGCCAGGAAGTTGACTAATAGATGGCGTCCCACGCCGTTTCACCTCGCCTTCGACATCCAGCTGGCCTGGTGGCGCTGTTCGCTGAGTGTCTGCCGACGGCCCGGCGCTAACGCCGGATGGCCTCTTGCAGCGCTACCACCAGGATGCCCAGAATCACCAACCAGCGCAGCACATCGAGCGCGATCACACCGCCCCGCTCCAGAGCCGTGCCGTTCATGTAGGCCGGGCCGACGTATAGCTCTTCGCCATACAACATCTCATCCGCCTGGGCGAACGCAACTGCTTGCCCCTCCACCAGGTCGCTATGCGCGATCAGGCGCTGGTCGTAGCGCAGCGCACTTTCGCCGATCAGCGCCGTCTCATAACCGAAGCGCCCCAGCAGCACATTGCTGTCGGCGTCCGCGTCCGCGGACAGGCTGGCGACGCCTGCAGCAAAGGCCAGCGAGCGCGGCCCCTGGGGATACCACGCGGCGGCGCTGCTGCGGTAATACGCCATGTTGCGCCGGTACTCATAGGCGCGCCGCAGCGTATCCTGGGCCAGCGGCAGCGTGATCGGGTCGCTCAGCGTGATCAGCGGCGTCAGGCGGCTGATCGCCAGCCGTTCGGACAGGCGGTAGATCACCTCCGCCGATGCCAGCGCGCTGATGGTGCTGGGCTGGCCGAGGGCGCTGCTGCCCAACGAAAAATGCACGCGCCGGTTGCCCTCCACGGCGTTCGCCGCCAGCTCCGGCAGCACGGTATACGCCCGCAGAGGACGAAAATGCACGCCGAAACGCCGCACCATGAACCGCCCGGCCATGGTCGCGGCAAATGCTATCGCCAGGAATATCAGAGTCCATCCAGCATCGCTGATCATTCTTGCGCCTCGTCATCCGGCTTGACCAACTGTTCTCGCAGCCACGCCATCCCGCCCGGCTCATCCAGCAAGCGGGCCAGCGACGCGACATTGTCGCGCGGCATGAACAACCCCAGCGCAGGCTGGGCGATCCACAGGCACTGCGCGCCTAATATGCTCAACGGCTCAGCCGCCTCTAGGAGCGCGCCGACCATGCCGTCCAGGTGTGCCGACCGCAGCCGACCGGACCAGCGCGCCAGGCCAGCCGCCCAGCGACCTGTGCGGGGATCGTCTTCTACGAAAGACATATTGCCAGTATAGCACAGCGGTAACGGTGAAGAAAATCGGACCCAACGCCTATAGCGCACGGCATATCGGGCGAGATCCAAATGCCAGGCTCCTGATACGACATGCGCCCGGCAACTGGCTAAAGTGCGTTCCACGCACAACCCGTCGCTAGGGAAAACTGGGGCTGGATCGCTGAACGCCTTCCCCTGGCTTGGCCGGGGGAAGGGCCGGGGATAGGGGCGTT
>Ga0316628_100003683_pt1 | contig 11855 bp, 11 predicted proteins | sample OWC_Aug_M2_C1_D5_FD_207648 | JGI IMG/M metagenome (GOLD analysis project Ga0316628, IMG submission 207648) | Wetland soil microbial communities from Old Woman Creek delta, Ohio, United States - OWC_Aug_M2_C1_D5_C | ecosystem: Environmental > Terrestrial > Soil > Wetlands | place: USA: Ohio...
CGAGCCGCGGTTGCCGATGCCCAGGCCGCCCATGATGATGCGCTCGCTGGGAGCGACCCGCCCGTCACGGCCGAGCGCCGTGGCCGGAATGACGTAAGGCGCCGCCGCAAGGACAGCCGTGCTCTTGAGGAATGCACGCCGCGTGAGATTTGCACTGTTCTTCGACATGAGAAGTCTCCTAATAGGCCAATTTACGATTTACGATTGCCGATTGACGATTGTAAAGCGAAGACCGAGAATCGCAAGTCCAAAATCACGAATTGCCGATCCCAAATCGCAAATCGCGGCTTGTCGATTGTTGAACGCGGCTTTAGAATGCAAAATCGTAAATCGCAAATCATAAATCGAAAATCAGGAATTGACTTTGGTTGGGGCTACTCCAATGAGACAGCGAAAACAGGTGTTCGTAGCGGTGATGGTGGCGGGTTTGCTTTGTGCAACGACGGGCGAGGCGGGGCAAGCGAAGGCCAAACTGGAACGCGACTATAACGTCAAGCCGGTCCCGTTCAATGAGGTTAGGGTCGAGGACGGTTTTTGGACGCCCCGGCTGCAAATCAGCCGCACCGTCACGATTCCCTACACCTTCCTGCAGTGTGAGCAGACCCCGAGGATCAGCAATTTCGAGAAGGCCGCAGGGCTGCGGCAGGGAAAACACCAGGGAATCTACTTCGATGATTCGGACGTCTATAAGGTCATGGAGGGGGCCGCGTACAGCCTGCAAGTCTATCCCGACACGATGCTGAGGCTGTACTTAGACCAGCTCATCAGGATCATGGCCGCGGCCCAGTGGGAGGATGGGTACCTCTACACGTTCTACTCGCTGCCCGAAAAACAGCCCCAAAAGCGCTGGACCAATGAGAAGGACATGCACGAGCAATACTGTGCGGGGCACATGTACGAGGCCGCCGCCGCTCACTATCAGGTCACCGGCGACAAATCGTTCCTGAATATCGCGACAAAGAACGCGGACATGATCTGCAGCACCTTCGGGCCAGGCAGGCGGACCGACCCGTCGGGCCACGAGGAGATCGAGATCGGCCTGTGCAAGCTCTATCGCGTCACAGGTGACAGGAAGTATCTGGAGGAAGCGAAGTTCCTCCTGGATCAGCGCGGCCGGCTGGGCAACCGAGGCCCCAAAGGCGACGGGAAGCTCTACGGTGCCTACGCCCAGGACCATATCCCCGTCACCGAGCAGACCGAAGCGGTCGGCCATTCGGTCAGAGCCGCCTATCTCTATACCGGCATGGCCGACGTCGCAGCCCTGACCGGCGACATGGCCTACATCAAGGCCATCGACGCGATCTGGCAGGACGTCGTCGGCACCAAGCTCTATGTCACCGGCGGCATCGGCGCTTCCGGCGGCAACGAGGGCTTCAGCGGCAAGTACGAGCTGCCCAACCTGACCGCCTACTGCGAGACCTGCGCCTCGATCGCCAACATCCTCTGGAACCATCGCATGTTCCTCATGCACGGCGACGCCAGGTACCTCGACGTCCTGGAACGCGTGCTGTACAACGCGGTGCTGTCGGGCATCTCGATGAAGGGCGACCAGTTCTTCTATCCCAACCCGCTCGAATCCACAGGCCAGCACGAACGAAGCCCCTGGTTCGGCTGCGCGTGCTGCCCCTCGAACGTGGCGCGATTCGTGCCCTCGGTGCCGGGGTACGCCTACGCCTCCAAAGGCGACGACGTGTACGTGAATCTCTTCATCGGGGGCCAGGCATCTATCGAAACCGCCGGCAACGTAGTGAGCCTGTCGCAGCAGACTAAGTACCCGTGGGAAGGGGCCGTGACGATTACCGTCAAGCCGCAAAAAAGCGCAACGTTCGGGATCCACGTCCGCATCCCGGGTTGGGCGCGGAACGAGTGTGTCCCCAGCGACCTCTATAAGTTCAAGGAAACTGTGGACGAACAGGCGACGCTGAAGGTCAATGGCAGGGGGGTGCCGCCCGAGCTAAGCAATGGCTTTGCCCGCATCGAGCGTAAGTGGCAGGAGGGTGATACGATTGAGCTGAATCTGCCGATGCCCATCAGGCGGATCATCGCCAACGAGAAGGTCGAGGCCGACCGGGGCAGGGTGGCGCTGCAGCGAGGTCCGATTGTCTTTTGCCTCGAAGAGTGGCACGGGCTTCCAGCCCGTGAAAGCGGTCACGGCCAGGATGGCCATGCCACAGGCAAGGTCCTGAACCTGATAATCCCCGACGACGCAGAGCTAAAGGCCGAATTTCGCCCTGACCTGCTCAACGGGGTAGTGACCATCACCGGCACCGCGACCTTGTCCAAACGCACCGAAGAGGGCAAGATCGTCCAGGCCGGCACCAGGCCCTTTACGGCGATTCCGTACTACGCCTGGGCCCACCGGGGCAAGGGCGAGATGACCGTCTGGCCCCCCCGAACTCTCGAAGCTTCAAGGCCCGCCCCCGCCGATACGTTGACCTACGTCAGCAAGACTACCGCTTCGTTCGTGCATGTCTCGCTCGATGCGATCAAGGACCAGGCCGAGCCGAAAAGCTCGTCGGATGGATCGTCGCAGCAATTGGACTTCTGGCCTCATAAGGGGACAACGGAGTGGATTGCGTTCGAGTGGGGCCAAAAGCGCGAGATTTCCGGCGTGAAGGTCTATTGGTTCGACGACACCGGCAGGGGGGAGTGCAAGGTCCCCACGTCGTGGAAGGTGCTGTATCGCGACGCGTCAGGCGGCTTTAAGCCGGTTCAGAACAAAACCGCCTACGGCGTACAAAAGGACGCCTTCAACAAGGTTGATTTCGCGAGGGTGAGCACCGATGCCATCAAGATCGAAATCACCCTCCAGGAGAAATCCTCCGCCGGCGTCCTGGAAGTGATAATCGAATAGTAGGGACGGCCCCACGTGGCCGCCCTATAGATCGGGCAACCACACGGGGGTTGCCCCTACCGGTCAGCTTTCGCCGCCGTCATTTGCGCCTTCGGCGGAGTCGTCCTCCATGTCTGAGGGCGCTTGCCTGATGCCCTCAAGGATCTCCAGTATCTTATCCTTGAACTGCGAGGGGGCCTCGACGTGTCCCCAGCCTTTGGAGAACTGGTAAAGGCCGTCAAAAGCGCCGTCGGAGTAGCTCTTTACCAAATGAGGGATTTCGCTCTCGGCCAGCTCGGCATCCAGCAGCCTCGCTTCAACTTCATTCCTCAAAACCGCTATGCGTTCAATCTTTTCCATAGTATCCCGCCCAGGCATATCTATAATTGTACCCACGTTGCGTACACAATAACGTCATTGGCATCCGTATATACGTCAATGCTCCTGCACGGAGGCGTAACAGCATAAAAGCGGAACAATTTTTTGCCGGTGCAAAACGATTCATCTTTTACGTTCCCCCATTCCACAAGGTCTTTGACGTTACTGAATTCTCGCATCGGCAGCCCAAGCCGCTCGGCGATTTGCGATACGCGAATCCCCGGTTTGGCCAGTGCAAGCTTGTCAAGAAGCCGATTGCTCGCTCGCAGCTCCAACAGCCAAAACCCCGCCGCGGCGGACACAAGACATAACAGCACTCCCAGGACAACCACTGCTGTGATTAGTTTGTGCTCGTTCATCGCAGATCCTCACAAGGAACTGGTGCAATGCATCACGCTTTACCGACTGCCCATTGGCTTTTTCTGGACGGGCACTAACAATTCGGCATTGCCCACCCAGAGGGCAAAGTAGGGTCTGTTTGCCTCGCGGCGCTTGATCAATATCAGGAACGGCTTGTCAAAAACAAAACTCCTCTCCATAAGAGCACCGGCCATGATGGCTTCTGATTTCAGCACCGCGCCTCGCTCGTCGAGTCGAAAGCGGACCGTCTGTGCGGCGATGACTATGCTTGTGCCGTCAAGTCTCTTGTTGGCCGTGCGAATGGAATGCCCACACAATTCCGAGTACCTTCGCAGGATGTCGAAGTCCAGCACCGGCACGTACAGATCCTCTAACTGTCTCATCTTGTCGGGCTTTGCGTTTTGGATCCGTTTCTCGACCGCGCTTATCGTTTCGCCAAGAGTGGCTTCAGGCGGGATCTTCGCAAGGATCAGTCTGTCGTCTTCTGCCTGGGTCTTGAGCTCGATGATCAGGTCGTCATTGTTCCTGTAATCGAGAATGTCAACCTGACTCGCCATCCTAACCTCATCCCTTTGATTGTCGAGGAGTTGGTCGATGCCGAACGAATCGACATAGTATCCCTCAAACATCAGTTTTTCGTGAAACCGAGTGAAGGCCCAGCGGAACGGAAGCTCCTTGAAGAGGTAGGCATAGGCGACCCAATCCATCTCCGGCGTGGCGTCAAGCAGCTCGGGACTCGCCTGCCCTTTGAACTTCTCTTTCAATTCTTTGCGTATCTTTCTGTAGATGCCCTCATTAGCCAGACCCGCCATCGCTACATAGCAGGCCTGGTCCAGGTCCTCTTTGGATGCGCTTCTTTTGTTCAGGATGGGCACCATAGCCGGGGGCGATTCCATGACTATCGGCCCGCCGGTCAGGTCACAGAGTTCGTTCCACGCGAGCTGGAAGGTGCTGCACCACAGGACGTTCATGTTGGATGCGATCTGCTGCTCAAGGTGCGGCGTAACGATGGTGTATTTGAGCTGGTTGGCGTCGGCCTTAAGGTCGGGCTGGCCTGCGATCTCGGCGTGGGTCGGCTGCGTGCCGGCCTGTTTCGGCAGTTCCCGCAATATGGATGAAGCGACAAAAAAGCCGAGCGCCACGGCAAGAGCGGCCAGAAGGATAGATGCGATTGTCTTCATTATGCACTCTGCGCGAAGATACCGAAGTATATTCATCTGAGACAGCCTTCAAAATTTTGGGCCCGGGAGATACACCACTCCCGTGGGCCAGGGGGTGCCGCCCAGGGCTTTGACCATCGCGGGTTCCGGGGCCTTGTATTTTTCGCCCGTTGGTGCGACTTCGTCGTAAACGAGGTTGTTCACTAAAACGTAGCCGCTGGATTGGTAGATATAAGGCTCGCCGAACAGGACTGCAAAGTCGTACCCGTGCGCGATGAGCCAGTCGTCAATGCACGCTAACATCGCCTTGACGAAACCCCGGCCACGATAGTCGGGATGCACGCACACTTCGGCTAAGCCGCCGATCCGAAACCGCTTCCCATCTGTCTCCACGGCCTTCTCGTGCACACCTGCATGGGCGATGATGCGGCGCTGTGCGTCGCGTATGACCCAGCGATGAGGGTACGGCTCGACAAAATACCGCCTGTCTTTGAACACCACATCCTGCGGCTTGGTGAAGCACGTCGTCAGCAGCCCTCTGATTTTCGCATCCAGCAGCGCATCGACCGAGGCGTCGGGGAGATAGTCAACCTTTGGTTCGTTCTTTTTCATAAGCGGATTGGTGCGATTCATCGCACCCTACGATTTCGGGTCCTCTTGCTCCTTGGGTTCGTCAGTGTTCTCACGCTCATTTTGCGGCTCAGGTCCGCTGTGAAAGAGCAGTCCTATCAGCATGAATGGGACGTTCCAGACGATCATGAATAACCGGAGCAGGCGGCCGGGCCACGAGACGTCGCGCGACCATATCTGCCGCCAGACCTGGCCCCAGATGCGCGTTTCCCACGGGATACTGAGGTAGGGAATGTACGGCGTGAGCTGCCCCGTCGCCTGGCCGCAATGGGGGCAGTAGTGCGCCAAAGGATCGACCGGCTGGAAGCACCGAATGCAAATCGGCGTCCCGTCGCCCGCGTCCTTCGGTTCATTGTCTGGAGTTTCGTCTGGTTCCATTTGTGTATCCCAGTATCAAGCCGTTGAACTTTCTGGCTTGCCGTTGATAGATGTGGAAGCAAGCCTGCTGCATTCGGCGATGGCCCTGATGTTGGACTGATACTTTTCCTTCAACTTTTCTTCGGCTCCCGTTAATTTGACTATCATATCGATCCTTTTATTCGTCCCGGCCACGGCAGACTCAATATCCCCGATGAATACCGCAAGAATGAGAATAAGCTGCATCTCAGAGCTGATTTCGACATTGAACCTGTCCAAAACAAAAAGAGTCAATAGTAGCGGCCAAATCAGTACGAGTGGAAACCGATACCATTTTCTCACCCCTCCGGTCAGTATGCTTCTGGCCTTCTCCATTGCTTTCAACTCTGTCTCCACTTGAACATTAATCGAAACTTCGCTCATATTCTCTCCCTTTCTACTTTCTGCAATCTTTCTTCTCTGTGTCCTCTGTGTGCTCTGTGGCTTATTTTGCTTTATGTCTCTGTGGCAAAGGCTTTCATCAATTTTACTTGCTGAATTTGGTGATGGGGGTCAACTCGAGTTTTCGGAACTCGACTTCGGCGCCTTCGGCCTGGATGGCGATCTGGCCTTTGGAGGCGGTGCAGTCGTAGCCGTGATTGACAAGATCGCCGTTGACCCACACCATAACCTCGTTATTGAGGCACTCGATAACCATCGTATTCCACTGGCCCACCGGTTTCTCGGAGCCGTCGGTCAGGTTGAAAATCCGGCGGGCCTTGCCTTCCGTCACGCCCCATTTTTCCTTCGGCCCGCGCCGCTTTTCCATGTCCGGCACGCTGATATCCTCGACGATGCACCAGAAATCGCCCGCGTTCAGGTGGTTCATCTGGACCTCGATGGACTTGGGGAACATTTTGTAGAGCGAGCGCGGCGTCGAGGCGTGGATGAGGATGCCGCAGTTGCCGGGCTTGGCGGCGAAGCGGTATTGGGCTTCGAGCCGGTAGTTCTGATAGACCGCATCGGTGATCAGGTGCCCGTTAGGTGTGCCCAGGCTTACCAGCAGGCCCTCGCGAACGATGAACGGGCTTTTGACGGCCGGGTCATTGTCCATCTTGGGCACATCGACGTGCCAGCCCGCCAGGTCCTTGCCGTTAAAGAGACTCTGCGACCGTTTGCCCGACAGAGTTGCACAGGATAAGGTTGCCGCTGCGGCCAGTGATACGATGATGAGCTTCTTCATAATGCCGTCCCTTTCCGTGTCAGTGATTCATCGTTACCAGTTCCCACGCTCAAGATACAAACCTCTGATTGTTGGGATCATACCACAAGCCCGGCCACCGCTACTATCGCAATTTCCTTCCTGCGGCTCATAGATCAGGCTCTCCCTGAGAGTTCAGCTCGCCGGTTTGCGTTGCTCGATGCGAGTCGCAAAAGACATAACGATGGTTCTCAAGGAATAGAAAGGTTTGCCTGGTGACAACGGCCAAATCCACATCCATGCTTACAATCTTGTCCGCTGGCGTGTCCACCCACCATGACAGGCAGTCCACCCGCTTGCCGCGCCCGACAAGTTGTCCAATAACATCATAAAACTGGCCAGTCGCCTCAATCTTATCAGGCTCTTCATAGCACCAGTCCTGAGGCATGTGGAATCCCAGGTCGGTTGAGAAGAACAGGCGGAACGTGCAACTGCAGCTACTCTTGGAGCCAACGTACCACTTGTGGTCGAACTGCAATAGGTCGAGAGGGGCTTTATCACCCTGGTCAAGATTGCGGTCGAACCTAAGCAGCGGCGAGTTGTGGGCCGTCAGGTCGGCGTCATCGTCCGTTGATAAATAGAGAAAGTAGCACATGATTCAGGACCCGGTGGAGCGATCAGTAACCGGCGCCGCTTCCGGCGGGGCGGTCGAGGCGGCCTGTTCGGCCTTGAGTCTTTTGACAAACGCCAGAAGCTCGTCGGGCGACGATATCGTCACCTTGAGGTTGTCGCCACGGCTACGCATCAGCGACAGATCGTCCTTGTTGAGAACGTGCCCGAGGAATGTAAGTTTGTGCTGTTGGTCTATCCAGCCAATTTGGTTTCTTATGATATTGAATTCGACAGACTTACCATCTGCAAATGAAACCTTGCAGGGACCGTCTGGGCCGGCGGACGTGAATCTCTGGGGCGAATCTACAGAACAGACCACACCGACGCCCTCGCTGCCTAATGAATATGCGACGAAGAGATTGGCAAAGCTGAAAGCGGCGCCTTCGAATGACGATGCGGAAGAACGATTCTCAGACCGGTGAAGATCGTTCAGGAAGCTCATGGCGGAATATCCGGTCGTTATAGACAGCAAGCATACCAGGACGATTATCAGCTTCTTGATGCTTTGCGGCGATTGCCCGAATGACTTAAATCGAGATACGATGAAAGCCAGGATCCCAAGAACGACCCCCATCATAATCATCAGGGCTATCTGAGGAACGACATCCGGCGTCGGGGTCAGTATTGCCGCCACAAAAGACAAAGCAATCAGTCCTATTACGAACCTTCCTACCAGCGTTGATATTCTCATGACCTGTCTCTCCTAACTACTATCTGTATTGTTTCGCACAAAGCCCGGCTTTGCCGCCTGCAAACCGTGCGTTATTGCGGGCGCACCGCCTCGAAACTGAGAATCCCACGTAAACCCGCTTGACGACAGAACGAGTATATAACACGCCTCCGGGATTCTGCAAGAAGAATCGCGGCGAAACGTCCCGCGTCGAAGCCGAAGCGGGCTCGCGCGAACCTTAATGTGTCACCGCAGTATTGAGTATAGACGCCGATTCCGCCTCGGGGGCCAAGCCGAGGCAAATGCTGGAAATCGCCGGACGGGCCGGTTATGATACGGACGCAAAAAGCCCAGTTGGGCCGGTGGGCAAAGACTGTTGTGCAATTATCGGGGACGCTGATGGACGATCGCGCGGATGGCTCAGGCCACAAGCAACTGCTCTATGATATCAACGAGCTGAACGACCTCTTTCGTGAGAGCGCCAGCATTCAAACGCTTCTGGATAAGACCGTGGCGATGGTCGCCTCTCACACGGAGTCGGACGTCTGCTCGGTCTATCTATATAGCAGCGAGAATCGCGAGCTGGTCCTGAGCGCCACGCGAGGCCTGAGCCCCGCCTCGGTCGGCAAGGTCAGGCTCAAGCTCGGCCAGGGTCTTACAGGTCTGGCCCTCAAAGAGCTGCGTCCCATCTGCGAGAAGGATGCCGGCCGCAGTCCGAATTACAAGTTCTTCCCCGGCATCTACGAAGAGCGGTATCAATGCTTCCTGGCGGTGCCCATCGTGCGGGGGATTTCGAGGATCGGCGTGCTGGTCGTTCAGCGAGGAGGCGCCCGATACTACAATGACTCGGACATTGCGGCCCTCGAGGCGGCGGCGTCGCAGCTCGCCAATATCATCGAAAACGCGCGCTTTCTGATGGCGATGCACGAGCCGCACGAGCCCGTCGTGGCGACGCCGCACTGGCCGCCCGCCAACGGCGGAACGGAGGGGCTCAAAGTCGTCAGGGGCAAAGTAGCCTCGGAAGGTTTTGCCTATGGCCCCGCGGTCGTGACCGACAAAAAGAAGAGCCTTGCGCTGCTGCTGCACAGGCAGTACGAGCACCACTATTGCGTCGAGGACTTCCATCAGGCCATCGCCAAGACGGCAGAGCAGCTCGAAGAGCTTCAGGAGCAGGTCGGCCAGAAGCTCTCGGACGCCGCGTCGCTGATCTTTGCGGCGCACCTGGTGATTCTCAAGGACAAGTACTTCGTGGGCGGCGTAGTCAAGCTGATAGAGGATGGGGTCAATCCGCCGCTGGCTATCCTGCAGGTGGCCCGTCAGTACATGGAAAGCTTCGCCACCAGCGGCAACGCGTACATGCAGGAGAAGACCCACGATATCGAGGACCTGATCATCCGGCTGATGAGCAACCTTCTGAGCGAGGTGGACGAGCTGGCCAAGCTGAAGCGCAGGATTGTCATTACCCGCGAGCTTTACCCCTCCGACCTGCTGATTCTCTCTTCGGAAGAGGCTGCGGGCGTTGTTCTTGTGGGAGGGACCGTGACGTCGCACCTGTCCATCCTGGCGCGGTCGCTGCGCATCCCGATGGTGGTCAGCGCCACATACGAGCTTCTCGATCTGCCGGACAATACGCCGGTGCTGGTTGATGCCGAGGTCGGCAACGCGTACATCGACCCCTCGGACGAGATCCTGGCGCAGTTCGAATCGCAGCAGAAGGCCCGGCTCGCGCTGGCCGAGCGCAAGAGCGAGGTCAAGCCCGTCACGACGACGCGGGACGGCACGCGAATCAGTCTCTTTGCGAACATCAACCTCTTGGCCGACCTGAAGGTGGCCTGCGAGATGCACTGCGAGGGCGTCGGTCTGTACCGCACAGAATTTCCGTTTATGATCCGAAGCAATTTTCCAAGCGAGGCCGAGCAGTTCGCGATTTACAGGAGGCTCGCCGAGCTGATGCCGGGCAGGCCCCTGACGTTTCGCACGCTCGATATCGGGGGCGACAAAACGCTGTCATACTACCACGACGTCAAGGAGCAGAACCCGGCCCTGGGCCTTCGCTCGATACGTTTTTCGCTCCAGAACAGGCCGGTGTTCGCCGAGCAGATTCGCGCGATTCTGCGCGCCGGCGCCGGGACGGATTTGCGGATCATGTTCCCGATGGTCTCGTCCATCGACGAATTCTGCCAGGCCCGCGACGTTGTCGCTGAATGTCTGAATGAGCTCGACAAGCGGAGCGTCGAGCACAACCGCAAGCCCAAGCTCGGGATCATGGTCGAGCTGCCCTGCATCGTGGACCTGATCGACGATTTCGCGGCCGAGGCGGAGTTCTTCTCAATCGGGACCAATGACTTCATACAGTTCATGCTGGGCGTCGATCGGACCAACGAGAACGTCGCTGCGTCGTATCTGCCCTATCATCCGTCGGTGCTGCGCGCCCTGAACAAGGTGGTCGGCTCGGCCACGCGTGCCGGCCGGGACGTCTCGGTCTGCGGCGATATGGCGCACCAGGAGCCCTATCTGCCTTTCCTGCTCGGGATAGGCGTGCGCGTCCTGAGCATGGACCCGGGTTACCTGCCTCGCGTCCAGGAGACCATCGGCGGGGTCGATATCAGCCAGGCCAGGGCGACGGCGCAAGACATGCTCTCCCAGAGCAAGGTCGCGAGCCTGGCGCAAACCCTGAATCTTGTGACTGGTAAATAGTGAATGGTAACTGCGCGCCGATGCGCGATTACCAGTTACCAATCACCAGTCACGAGTCACCATTTCCGATCCGACCGATGGCTTGCCCATTGCCGCAGGTGTCTGTATCCGTTATAGTGGGTGGGTGTAAGTCCGTGCTCACTTTGCCGGTTATTTTTCGATGGGAGAAGCTATGAAACCGTCTTGCATGTCTCGCCGTGCCTTTATGAAGTCTGTTGGCTTAGCTGCTGCTGCGGCCCTGGTGCCCGCCGAGCTGTGGGGCGCCGGTACAAAACTTCCGAACGTGGTCGTTATCTATGCCGACGACCTCGGTTATGGCGACGTAAGCTGCTACGGGGCGAGTAAAATCAAAACGCCCAACATCGACAGGCTCGCCGCCGAGGGCGTGCAGTTCACCAACGCTCATTCAGCCGCGGCGACGTGCACGCCTTCGCGTTACGCCATGCTGACGGGCGAGTATGCCTGGCGGCAGAAAGGCACCGGCATCGCGCCGGGTGACGCCCGCATGATCATCGCGCCTGGCCGGACCACGCTGCCTCTGATTATGCAAAGGGCGGGCTACGCCACCGGCGCCGTCGGCAAGTGGCACCTCGGGCTGGGCGCGCCCGGAGGCGAGCTGAATTGGAACGGCGAAATTCGCCCCGGTCCGCTCGATATCGGCTTCGACTACTGCTTCCTCATTCCTGCGACGGGCGACCGCGTGCCGTGTGTGTTCGTGGAGAATCGCCGCGTCGTGGGGCTGGATCCGAAGGACCCCATCGCGGTCAGCTTCAGCGGGCCTATCGGCGACGAGCCGACCGGCAAAGACCATCCCGAGCTGCTCAAGATGCACCCCAGTCACGGCCACGACCAGACCATCGTCAACGGCATCAGCCGGATCGGCTACATGGTCGGCGGAAAAGCCGCGCGATGGGTGGA
>Ga0316628_100003684_pt1 | contig 11853 bp, 11 predicted proteins | sample OWC_Aug_M2_C1_D5_FD_207648 | JGI IMG/M metagenome (GOLD analysis project Ga0316628, IMG submission 207648) | Wetland soil microbial communities from Old Woman Creek delta, Ohio, United States - OWC_Aug_M2_C1_D5_C | ecosystem: Environmental > Terrestrial > Soil > Wetlands | place: USA: Ohio...
GTGAGGACACTCTTTCTCACGTCCGGTCTTTTTCACGCAATCGCCGCAGAGGCCCTTGAGATTTTCAGGCCTCTCAACGCGCTTCTCACTGGCGGCGATATCATCTCATCCAAGGCGGTGCATAGTGTTCTCGAAGGAATCGACGGTATCACTGTCATTAATATCTACGGTCCCACGGAAAACACCACCTTCACCTGCTGCCACCGGATGACAAAAGGCAATCCACCTGGCGCCACCGTCCCCATCGGTCGTCCCATCGCCAATACAACGGTATATATCCTGGATGCCGACTTACGACCTGTTCTCCCGGGAGAGGCAGGTGAACTCTGCACCGGGGGTGATGGTGTCGCTATTGGCTATCTCAATCTTCCGGATCTCACCCGGGAAAGGTTTGTGGTCGATCCTTTTTCCTCGGAACCAGGCGCGCGCATGTACCGCACCGGAGACCTCGCTCGCCTCCTTTCGGATGGAAACATCGAATTTCTGGGCCGCATCGACCGGCAGGTCAAGGTGCGCGGCTTCCGAATCGAGCTCGACGAGATCGAGGTCGCCCTCTCCCAGCACGAATCAATACAACAGGCTGCAATCACCACCCATGACTTTGGCCCGGAAGACCGCCGGATCATTGCATACTACACAAGCGCAGAGAGCCGTACCTCCCTTGACCAAGAGCTCCGCACCTTTTTACGTGCTAAACTCCCTGCCTATATGCTGCCCCACCACTTTATCCGGCTTGATGCGCTTCCGCTGACGCCCAATGGCAAGGTGGATCGAAAGGCGCTTCCGGATCCAAGTGATTTTATCATACGCAAAGAGGCCACTGCCCCATTGAGCGAAACCGAACGACAGGTCGCCGCCCTCATGGCGGAAGTTCTCCATTGCGGCGCGGTTGACCCGGATGACGACTTTTTCGCACTCGGCGGCCATTCACTCCTGGCCTTCATGCTCCTGGCGCGGCTCACGAGCCGTTTCGGAGAGGCAGTATCGATTCGGGCCTTCTTCTCCGCCCCCACCGTGCGCATGCTGGCGGCAGCCATTGAACAAAGACGGACGATCGGGACGCTGAGTGTTGAGCCCCCCCTCGCGCCATCCGTCTACACTGTCGGAAACCTGCCACAGTCTTTTCCGCAACAGCGATTATGGTTCCTTGATCGATTCGCACCAGAGGCAATGGTCTATGTTTTGCCCTTTGCCTTCCGCCTGCATGGCCACGTCGACCCCGATCCCCTGCAGCGCGCTCTCAACACACTCGTCGAGCGACACGAGGCCCTGCGCACCACCTTCGACCTGGCCGACGGTCAGCCGGCGCAGCGCATCAACGTCCCCTGGGAGGTGCCATTTCCAGTCGTTGATCTCTCAAACAATTCCGGACGGGAGGACGAGCTGAACATATTCATGCGGGCCGAGATCAGGAAGGGGTTCGATCTGGCGCGAGGCCCCCTGCTCCGGGCGTTTCTTATCCGCATGGCGGAAAAGGAATACATTTTCTTTTTCCTGGTGCATCACATCGTCTTCGACGGCTGGTCCCTTGACGTATTTCTTCGTGAGTTGAAGGAGTGTTACGAGGCCTATCGCAATGGTCGGGAACCTTCCCTCCCATCCCTTGAAGTCCAGTATCGGGACTTCACCCTCTGGCAGATCAACCGTACGGACGACGCTCGCTTGGCAGGGCATCTCGCTTACTGGCGCGAGGCGCTTGGCGGTGAGCTGCCCATTCTGGACCTGCCGACCGACCGTATCAGGCCGGCCGCCCTTACTTATGACGGCGCCCTGCTGCAATTGGACATCACGCCGGAACTCACCCAAAAACTCTCTGCACTGGCCCTCGCCAACAAGGGCAGTCTCTTTATGGCGTTGGCAGCGGTGCTTGCGGTCCTGCTGTTTCGATACTCCGGTCAGAGGGACATCCTTCTCGGCTGCCCAGTGAGCGACAGGGGGCGGCAGGAATTCGAGGGGACGATCGGCTTCTTCGTCAACACCCTGCCCATCCGCTTCACTTTTGATGGCAACCCGTCCTTTGTCGATTTTTTTATCCTGACGCGAGAGACGCTGCTCTCGGCCCTGGAACACCAGGACGCGCCATTCGAACGGATCGTGGAAGCGGTCGGCCCTCCTCGCCACCCCGACCGCACTCCCATGGTGCAGGCCTTCTTTGCCTATGAGGATCTTTCCGACCAGCCCGCCACCCTGGACGGATCGGACTTCCGGCAGATTCATGTTGACTCCGGTCTCGCCAGAACCGACTTGACCGTGTGGGCATTTCGACGCGACGGCAAGTTTGAGATCGTCGCCGAATACAACACGAATCTTTTTGACCAGGAGACGATGTGCAGGTTTCTTGCCCACTTCCGCAATCTACTCGAAGATATAGTGGCGCGGCCCAACACGGGTATTGAGGAATTTAACCTTCTATCCGATGCCGAAAAACGCCAACTGCTTGTCGACTGGAATCATACCGCCTCCCCTTATCCTCGCACCGCAACAGTGTATGAGCTTTTTCAGAAGGAAGCGATAGCGGCCCCTTTAAGTGTGGCCCTTATCCACGATAACGGCCAGGTCACCTACGACGAACTGGAAAAAACCGCCAACCGCCTCGCCCATCTTCTCCTCGATCATGGAATTCGTCCCGGCATGCGGGTCGGGATTCTCGCTGACCGGTCTTCTCTCTTCGTTATCGCCGTCCTTGCCGTTCTCAAGACAGGTGGCGCATACGTGCCGCTCGACCCCTCCTATCCTCGGGAACGGCTGGAATTCATGCTTCGGGACGCTGCCGCCAGCGTCATCCTGACGGAAGAGCGACTCCGCCGGTTTTCTCCCCCCGGACTTGCCGAGGTTCTGAGCCTTGATGATCTTACCTCCTCTGGTTTGGAGGTTTACCCCGATACAGCGCCAATTGTGAAATGCGGGCCGGAAAGTCCCGCCTATGTCATGTACACCTCCGGCTCAACCGGGGTTCCGAAGGGGATCGAGGTCACCCATCGCGGCATCGTCCGGCTGGTAAAAAACACGAATTATGTTTCTCTGGACAGGGATACGGTCCTGCTCCAGAATTCCTCTGTTGCCTTTGACGCATCAACCTTTGAAATATGGGGTGCTCTACTTAATGGCGGCCGACTGGTGCTGGCTCCGCCCGGACTGCTCTCGGCTGAAGAGCTTGGGCGTATCATCCGAAAATGGGGAGTGACCACGCTCTGGCTTACGACCGGGTTTTTCCATGCCATTGCTGAGGAAGACCCCAATATTTTTGCGCCCCTGCGGGAACTATTGACCGGCGGTGATGTAGTCTCCATGGCCGCTGTCAACTGGGTTCTTCACACCCTGCCCGCACTCAAAATCATCAATGGCTACGGGCCAACAGAGAACACCACCTTCACCTGCTGCCATCCCGTAGGCGCCATCCCCAGGGAAATTTGCGGCCGAATGCCCATCGGCCGCCCCATCGCCAACACCAGGGTATACATCCTCGACTCCCGGCTCCAGCCCGTGCCAGTCGGTGTCGTTGGCGAGCTTTACGCGGCCGGTGATGGGGTGGCGCAAGGTTACTGCAACCGCCCTGATTTGACCGCAAAGGTTTTTCTTGCCGATCCTTTTGTTGATGATGAGAATGCCCGGATATACAAAACCGGTGACCTTGCCCGCTACCTTGCCGATGGAGTCATTGATTTTCTCGGTCGGGCTGACACTCAGGTGAAGATTCGCGGCTACCGGATCGAACTGGGAGAAATCGAACAGATTCTGCTTCAATACGGCACTGTGCGTCAGGCCGCTGTTATATGTTTAGAAGACGAAGCAAAGGACAAGCAGCTCGTCGCCTACATTGTTCCCACCCAGGGCTGTAACCAAAATCCCGCGGGCATCAAGGCCTTTCTTCATGAGCGGCTGCCGGCCTACATGATCCCGCGGCACATGATATGGCTTGACGACTTACCTTTGAATGCCAACGGCAAGCTCGACCGCAAGGCGCTGCCGGCACCCGACCCGTTGGCAACTATTGACGAGGATGTTTACGTCCCGCCTCAAACAGAGACGGAAATGCATTTGGCCGTCATCTGGCAAGAAATTCTCCAGCTTAACCGCGTGAGTATGGAGGATAACTTTTTTAAAATAGGAGGCCATTCCTTACTGGCTGTGCGTCTTTTCGTCCGTATCCAAAATTTGACCAAGTTTGATCTCCCCCTTTCCACTCTTTTCAAGGTGCCAACCATCAGGGGGCTTGCGAAAATCATTGATATGAATTTTTCTGCCACCTCAATCAATAACAACGCGCTTGAGCCACAAACTGAAAAATGGCGTTCTCTTGTGACGATTCAACAGACAGGCGATCAGCCTCCTCTTTTTCTCATTCATGCTGCTGGAGGGAATGTGCTCAATTATCGAATCCTGCTTGGGGCTCTCGGTTCGGCCCAGCCAGTGTATGGCCTCCAGGCAAGAGGGCTTGATGGCGTTCAAGATCCATTTTCCTCCATTGAGGAGATGGCCAGAGTCTATCTTGCTGAAATCCGTTTTGTGCAGGATAGCGGACCCTATTATCTGGGCGGAGAATCCTTCGGCGGACTGGTTGCCTTTGAAATCGCTCAGCAACTTGCAAAACGGGGTGAAAGAGTATCATTCCTGGCTATGTTGGACACGCCAGGCCCTGGAAAGAGAGGGTACCGCTCCCTGTTTTCCTTTGAAAGAGGCTTATCTGGTGTCCGATATGCTTTCGCTTACACTTCCCTACCCCTTTATCTGTATAAAAAGATATGCAACAGTATCCGGGTCCGCTTACATAACACGATGAGACTGACCAGGTACGTTTTCTGCCGTCTGACGAATTCTCCCCTCCCTTTGGTTCTGCGGGCCTGGTATTTAACCCGAAGCCATATCAGGATCATGAAACGATATATTGTCCATCCCTATCATAACAGCTCAATCGCCCTCTTTCGAGGGCCTGTTACCCATGAATTTCCTTATAACGACCCGGAACTGGGTTGGAAAGACATTGCCAGGGGCGGCCTCAAGATCATTATCATCAACGCCTTGCATCGCGAGTTTTTAGAATCCCCGGAATTGCACGCCCAATTTGCCCGAGAACTCAGGACGGCTCAAAACCATAGTCTCGTTGACGACATCACGTTCAACTGATCCAAAGCGCGGCCTATGGCCGCAGTGGCTAGTTAATAGTGAAAAACTGCTCAAACATTCGCGCGGACATGTCAAATCCTGCGGAGTAATTTTATAGAACATCGAAGTATCCACGTTGATGGCTCGTGGCATCCCTGTATTGATGTGTTATCCTCTGGAGGATACCCGATATCTGATCACCCCATCCCATGGCAAGGCATGAAATTCGCTTTCCAGAGCAGCCTCGGGAATATTTTATACACCTTATGCGGGATATCCGCTTTGGCTTGCGTTGACAGCAAAGTAATGGACAAGACGAAACCATGCCCGCCATCACCAACTATCTCACCATAGATGTCGAAGACTACTTCCAGGTTTCGGCCTTTGACCGCGTGGTACGGCCCGAGGAATGGGATTCTTATGAGTCACGCGTTGAACAAAATACACGGAAGATCCTTGAGATCCTTGCCCGGCGCCATGTCAAGGCAACATTCTTCATCGTCGGCTGGATAGCGGAGCGGTTTCGCACTCTTGTTCAGGAAATAGACCGGGCGGGCCATGAAATCGGTTGCCACAGTTATCTGCACCGGAGGATCTATACCTTAACCCCGGATCAGTTCCGTGACGATACGAAGAAGGCGAAGGATATCCTGGAGAATATCATTGGCAAAAAGGTAGCTGGATATAGGGCGCCGAGCTATTCCATTACCAAAAAATCCCTCTGGGCGCTGGATATCCTGGAGGAAGAAGGGTTTCTCTATGACTCCAGCATTTTCCCGATCCTTCATGACCTGTACGGCATGCCGAATTCGCCCCGGTTCCCTTATAAAATTAAAGGCCGATCCATGATGGAGTACCCGATTTCCACCCTGCTTCTTATGGGGAGGAAGATCCCGGTGAGCGGCGGCGGGTACTTTCGACTTTTTCCCTATCGGTTTACCCGCTGGGCATTAAAACGGATCAATACCATGGAAGGGAAGCCTTTCATTTTTTATCTCCATCCGTGGGAGATAGATCCCCAACAACCAAGGATAAAAGGGGCCGGTCTGAAGTCCGGATTTCGTCATTATCTGAATCTGGACCAGACCCTCCCGCGTTTTCAGAAACTTTTAACCGACTTTCGCTTTACCCCGATTCGGCCTTGATCATCGTTTCGGCATAGTTCAATGCTTTTTGGTTCAAATCGTCTGGTTAGGCGTTTTTTGCCGTAACCAAACGTTTAGGCTTACAAAATCGGTATTTTCTCCTGAATTTGAACGGAAGAGGCTGTTGCCCTTCCAGGCCGGGATCGGGAGCAAGATGCTGCGGCGTCTTGCCGAGATACATAAAAGTCGCAAGGCCTGGGCGGAGATTCTGCAGGACCGGTTGGCAAAATCAGGGGGTATATTTATTCAACCGGTTGCAGGGGCGGAGCCCGTGTATTTGCGGTTGCCAATTTTATCCAGTGCCGGCGCGCCAAGGGAAAGACCAGATTTAGGAATTATTAGATCCTATCCCCTGACCCTGGATGAGGTTTCCGGCCTGCAACCCCATCTAGTTTTATCGGGAAAGAATCCGGTGGCTAAGGAACTGGCGGAAGGCATCTTGACCCTGCCCACCCATGAATTCGTGACGGACAGAGATATTGAGGCAATCAGGGAACATATGGCGCAGATGGCTGTCCCGGATCGGTGCTGACCGTTAGTACGAATCCTTTCGTCTTGGTCAGTTTTGTGATACGATAACAAAATTGATACCGATTAAACAACCTGAGTAGTTGCAACTGACAAGTAAATTGGAGCCTCTTGCAAAAGACCATCATAGTCTTTCCGAACGAAGTCAGGAATCTTTCACTGCGTTGATTTCCTTAAGATTTCTCCCGTTGGTCGAAACGACAAAACTACGGCTTTTATGACTGTTACAAGAGGCTCAACTGGTATGAAGTATTCGTGAACATGCTCAAAAAGTTACGAGCCGCTTTTGTAGAAAATAGGGTATTGTATACTCGGCATGCCCGGCTAGAAATGGAACAAGAGGAGTTTGGGAAGATTATTAACTCTGATGCGTTGTATTATCTGCCATGGTCCTGAAATTAAGTTGCAGCAAGTTGATGAGATCATCAAATTTGGAAGTGACATTATGCTGATCACTCTGAGCCTCCAGGTATGCACACAGTGCGGTGAACGTTATTATTCACGGGAGGCCATGAAAACGATCGAGTCAATGAGGGATAAGGTGAGGCGGCACGAAATTGACGCCGAGCCGGTCGGTGTTGTGCTACGAGCAAAAGCAGCGTGAAGCACCGAATTGTGCAAGCTTAAGGGGCCTATCCAACCTGAGTAGTTACAAATTGTAAGGTGTAAAATATGGAAAAAATAAATATCACGCGTGAGATAGCCTCATTGCCACCAGAAGCACAGAAGCAGGTTATCGATTTTGTGTCTTTTTTGAAAACGCGTTATAACGCTACAATCCTTGCTAAAAAAACAAGGTCTGTAAAATTAACCGATGAACCTTTCATCGGGATTTGGCGGGATCGGGAAGATATGCAAGATAGTTCTGCATGGGTGCATGATCTGCGGAAACGCGAATGGGATTCAAGCGAATGTCCGGAGTGACTATTGTTGACACCGACATCCTGATTGATGCGGGGCGTCAAGTCAGGGAGGCTATTGATTGCCTGAACAGAATCGAAGAACGGTCAATGCTGGCTATCAGTGTAATAACACATATGGAATTGTTGGTTGGATGCAGGAATAAAACAGAGCTACGCAGCGTTGAACTTTTTTTGCAACGTTTTCAAGTAGTCACTTTGAGCGAAAAAGTGTGTGCCGTCGCAATTGAACTATTACGGCGGTACCGGTTGAGTCACGGTTTGCTGATACCTGATGCTTTGATTGCTGCCACAGCAATGGAGCTCAAGTTTTCTTTTGTGTCTAATAATCAACGAGATTATCGATACATCAGTAAATTGCAGTTGCTGACATATCCAGATTTGTTGGCCTCGCAAAAAGTCGCTCCGCCAATGCGGCAAGGTTGATAAGTGCTTGATATTACGAGTTGGCAATTTGAGCTTTTCGACTTTTACGAGATTATCAGATTTGGCGCTGTTGGGCAAGCAGGCTGATAAAGTGGCCCAATAAACGATTCTGGCCGCGGACATATAGGTGACCAAATGAAAATGAAAATAATCGCAACACACTGTATACTTTTTGTACTTCTTGCCCAAACTACGGTGGTTTTTGCCGTGGAGGTGGCGCCCAGGATTACCGACCGCGAAATCATCGAGCGCCTGACCCGCCTGGAAGAGGGGCAGGCCGCCCTCCTGCGGGAGATGAACCAACGCTTTGATGAAATGAACCGGTCCATTGATCAGCGCTTTGAGTCAGTAAACCAACGTTTTGACGGAATGAACCTGTCCATTAACCAGCGTTTTGAATCAATGGATAAGCGCCTCGATATGGTGGTCAATCTCATGTATGTGATCATCGCGGGTATTTTCGGGCTTATCGGCTTTGTGGTCTGGGACCGTCGCAACGCTACCAAGCCCGTGCGGCAGGACATCGACCGGTTGTTTCAGGTGATGAGGAAGCTGGCGGAGAAAGACCAAAAGATCGCCGAGGTGCTTCGTTCGGTTGGGCTGTTGTGACTTTGGCACATGCAAGGAAATTTATCGATGGGTAACGACCAGAGAAAAAACTGAGGAGATAACTTATGGCACAACCACTTAAAAAAAGACTAGATAACCTCATACATGAGATCAAGTCCATACGCAGTGAGCTGATTCTGAAAGATACCACCATGCCCAGACAGGCAGGCCGTCAGCTCAGAAACACCTCATGGGAGGCACTGGGCACAAAAGTTTCATCCGCATGGGATTCTGTTTCAGCGCTTGATGAAATTGCGCTCCAGCGTGAAAAAGTCTGGTGAATCTCCTCACGGTTGACAGTTGCGTCATTATTGCATCTCTTCTTGATAAAGAGCCCCGCCATCAAGAAGCTCTCGACAGCAAGTAACTAAAGGATTGACAATTCGGCCACAGCAGGGGAAAATATAACAAAGTGTTTAGAGAAAATGTATACTTGCTCTTGGAAGGAGCGGGTAATTTATTCTTGACCAAAGAGCCTCTTGCAAAAGTCCGGAAAATGCACTTTTCGTCATTCCGGCGCTCTGGTTAGTCCTCGCTTGACGGGGAAAGGCCGGAATCAAGTTATTTCAAGGAGTTACGAAATCAATGGACCCCGGTTTTCACCGGGGTGACGACTTTTCCAAGAGGTTCTCGTAAAAGTCGAAAAGCTCAAATTGCCGACTTGTAATATCAATCACTTATCAACCTTATCGCGTTGGCGGAGAGGCTTTTTGCGAGAACAACAAATATGGAAAAAATAAATATCACGCGTAAGATAGCCTCTTTGCCGCCAGAAGCACAGAAGCAGGTTATCGATTTTGTGTCTTTTTTGAAAACGCGTTATAACGCTACAATCCTTGCTAAAAAAAAAGGCCTGTAAAATTGACCGATGAACCTTTCATCGGGATGTGGCGGGATCGGGAAGATATTCAAGATAGTTCTACATGGGTGCATGATCTGCGGAAACGCGAATGGGATTCAAGCGAATGTCCGGAGTGACTATTGTTGACACCGACATCCTGATTGATGCGGGGCGTCAACTCAGGGAGGCCATTGATTGCCTGAACAGAATCGAAGAACGGTCAATGCTGGCTATCAGTGTAATAAACGATTCTGTCCGCAGGCTTGTAGGTGACTAAATGCAAACGAAAAGAATTGTAGCACTCAGTATGTGTTTTGTGTTTTTTACGCAACCGATGGTTTTTGCCGTGGAGGTGGCGCCAAGAATTACCGACCGTGAGATCATTGAGCGCCTGACCCGCCTGGAAGAGGGGCAGGCTACGTTCCTGAGGGAGATGAATCAGCGCTTTGATTCAGTGAATCAGCGCTTTGAGGCAGTGAATCAACGCTTTGAGGCAGTGAACCAACGCCTTGACGGAATGAACCGGTCCATTGACCAGCGTTTTGAATCGATGGATAAGCGCCTCGATATGGTGGTCAATCTCATGTATGTGATCATCGCCGGTATTTTCGGACTGATCGGCTTTGTGGTCTGGGACCGCCGTAACGCCACCAAGCCGGTGCGGCAGGACATCGACCGGTTGTTTCAGGTGATGAGGAAACTGGCGGAAAAAGACCAAAAGATCGCCGAGGTGCTGCGCTCGGTTGGGCTGTTATGATTTCGGCGGTCGCAGGTCCTTGGTTTTCTTTAAAGCTTGCAACAGGATTGAAGATCCAAAGGAGAGGTATGGTCATGGCACAATCCGATCTTCGCAGTCGCATCGAAAACCTCAAGCAGCAACTTGTCGCAAAGTATTCGCCTGAAAAGATCATCCTGTTCGGATCAGCAGCCCTGAAAGATGCCGATGTGCATGACGTGGATCTCTTGATTGTCAAAGATGATGTGCCCCACATCGGTGCTGAGCGGATACGCCAGCTCTACAGGTTGATGGACACCGACTTGCCGGTGGATTATCTTGTCTATCGGCCTGCAGAGATAACCGAACGTCTGTCTTTGGGCGATCCATTTGTTGAAGGGATTTTTCGGGAGGGAAAAGTTCTTTATGGCTGATCCGGGTATTGTCAAAGAATGGCTAAACAAAGCAGATGAAGACTTCCGCTTCGCTGAGATAAACCTTGAGGAAGGAAATGATTTTTTTGCCCAAATATGCTTTCATTTCCAGCAGGCAGCCGAAAAATATCTAAAGGCGTATATTATCGGCAAAGGCCTTCCATTTGGAAAGGTCCACGACCTCCTTCATCTTCTCAATATCTGCTCCGCCCATGAACCGGCTTTCGCGGTCCTCAGGGAGGATGCCATCACCCTCAATACCGCCTATATCGAGACCCGTTATCCAGTTCATTGGCCTACGGACTACACCGGGGAAACCGCGCGGCAGGCCTTTGAATCTGCCAGTAATATTGCCATGGTGGTTCATAGGCAGTTGGGAGGGTGACCAGACGAGTTGCGTGGGGTTGTGGGTTGCAAGGAGATGCGATTGCACGGGACGGGACGCCAGCGGCTAGGCGGGGGTCTCGCGCGGTGCTGGAAGATAGGGATGTTTGGACAAGGCTGCCAGACTTCGGCGGAAACTCCCGTTGTTCGCGGCCAACCTCATGTATGTCATCATCGCCGGTATTTTCGGACTGATCGGTTTTGTGGTCTGGGACCGCCGCAACGCCACCAAGCCGGTGCGGCAGGACATCGACCGGTTGTTTCAGGTGATGAGGAAGCTGGCGGAAAAAGACCAAAAGATCGCCGAGGTGCTCCGTTCGGTTGGGTTGTTGTGATTTAGGTGCCACAGTTATGATCAATTCTCTACGGCTAACGCCCACGGAGGTTGCCTGAATGGACGAACAGCGTATAGACTATGACAGCCCTTGGAAAGAGATGCTGGAGCGGTATTTTGAAAAATTTATGGCCTTCTTTTTCCCGGAGGCTTATGAGGATATTGACTGGCTGGCGCCCTTCGAGTTTCTTGATGCCGAACTGCAACAGGTGGTTCGCGACGCCGAGCTTGGGCGGCGCTACGCTGATAAACTGGTCAAGGTCCGGCGCAAGAATGGGCAGGAAATCTGGGTGTTGGTCCATATTGAAATTCAAGGCTGGCGGGATTCGGACATTGCGGAGCGGATGTTTGTTTACAACTATCGAATTTTTGACCGGTATCAGAAAAAGGTGGCCAGTCTTGCGATCCTTGCCG
>Ga0316628_100003685_pt1 | contig 11849 bp, 13 predicted proteins | sample OWC_Aug_M2_C1_D5_FD_207648 | JGI IMG/M metagenome (GOLD analysis project Ga0316628, IMG submission 207648) | Wetland soil microbial communities from Old Woman Creek delta, Ohio, United States - OWC_Aug_M2_C1_D5_C | ecosystem: Environmental > Terrestrial > Soil > Wetlands | place: USA: Ohio...
CACGGCGCGCGCGAGCTCCCGATAGGCCCGGTCGATACGCATTTCCGCCGCCATCGCGTCGCCGGCAGCCTCGCGAGTGCGCTTCAGCCAGGCGCGGGTCATGCCGGCCCTGGGCTCGTCGAGCACGCGAATCGCGGCCTGGAGCAGCGACACGCGCTCGGCCGGGATGTCGCTGGCGCGCGCGACGCTCAGGACCTGCTCGATCGCCTCGGCGGGCGAGGGTTCGCGCAGCGAGGGCGCGGGCGGTGCCTCGACGCCAGCCACGAGGTTCAGGTCGAACTGGTTGACCCCGGCCTGCGCGCGCAGATCCGAGACCGCTTCGTCGAGCAGCGCCTGGATCTGCCTGACGTCGCCGGCGCGATACCCGTAGTGATCGCGCAGCCAGGTGGCCACGATTCCACGCGTGCGCTCCACGAGCTGCAGCCGCTCGAGCGCGCTGTTCGTGCCTGCCGCCTGGTTGATCGTCCGCGCGACCTCCGCCGTCAGCGCCGCGTAGTCCGTTTCGCCCTGGGAGGTCGCGTACTGGGCGGCCCGCACGGACACCGCGTACTGCTCGGTCTTGACGAGGTCGACGGCGCCGACGGGGAGGTTGACGACCTGCAGGCCCCGCGTGGGTTCCGTGCTCCCGACGGCCATCGAAAAAACGATGCGGTCGCCGACCCGGGCGAAATCGCCGTAGGTCGCGACGGCGGTGCCATCCCGCAGGAACACCCGGAACGAGGCGTCGGCGGCACGCGGTTGGCCGGCACGCGCCGCTCCGTCGGCCGTCAGGCACACGATGATTGCCACGACCACGTGCAGGGACTTTGCGGGGAATGGCATGGTCACGGGCTGCTTCTACCTGATCCGCGTAACTCCAGCGTAGTGGCGTGTGACACGGCCAGTCAAGACCGGCACGCGCGTGCACGGCCACGCCGACGGCCATCGACGACGGGGAAACCTGCGCTGTGGATAACGTGTGGACGCACCGTGTATTTCCTGTGGATGAGGTGTGAGCGGGAAAAAATTGCGATCGAAAACCTTCGCCATTCCCGCCTGCGGCGAACGCGCCGCCGCCCTTCGCGTCTGCTTTCGCTTGCACTTGCCCGCACGCCGCGTAAAATCACGCTGCCTCTTGCGCCTTCACCCATGAGCACTCATCGCTACGAGCAGGTCATCGGCGGCCGCGTGTACCACATCGAGGCGGCCCCCGTGCACGCGAACAGGTGGCGAGCGCACATCGTCCGCATCCCTGGCATGCCCAACGCCCTCATGCCGTTCTACGGCACCACGCCCGACGAGGCCGCCCAACATCTCACCGCATGGTTGACCCGGGCACACGAGAAGCTGCCAGGCGCGGTATAGTGCTGAACGCCGCCTGCCAGGTGGGGGCGGCCTGTCCGGGCAACGTGCCGATCGCACCGACTCTCCCATGTTCAACCGTGGTTTGCAGCCGCTTCGTCCCCTGCGCCACCTGCTGATCGCTGTCGTACTGGCTGCCCTCGCGGCGCCGGCGTGGGCACAACCCGCGAGCCTGCCGCGCGTGCGGTTGATCGCAACGGGGGGCACGATTTCGAACCGGATGGGCGGGCGGCTGACCGCCGAGGAACTGATCAAGAGCATCCCTGATGTCGCGCGTTATGCGCGGCCCGAGTTCGAGCAGTTCGCCAACCTGCCGAGCAGCGCGCTGACGCTGGCGCAGTGGCTGCAGCTCGCGCGGCGCATCAACGAAGTGTTCCGTGAAGACCGCGACCTGGCGGGCATCGTCGTGACGAGCGGCACCGACACGCTCGAGGAGACCGCATATTTTCTCAACCTGACGGTGCGCGCCTCCCGGCCGGTCGTCGTCGTCGGCTCCATGCGCAACCCGAGCACGCTCGGCTACGAGGGGGCGGCCAACCTCCTGGAAGGCATCCGGGTGGCGGCCGAGCCCGAGGCGCGCGGCAAGGGGGTGCTGGTGGTTCTGAACGACGAGATCAACTCGGCGCGCGAGGTCACCAAGACCGACGCGCTACGTCTTGAAACCTTCCAGAGCCGCTCGTACGGCCTGCTGGGCGTCGTCGATGCCGACCGCGTGGTGTTCTATCGCCAGCCGCTGAAGCGCCACACGGCCGACAGCGAGTTCGACGTGTCGAAGATCGCCGAGCTGCCCCGGGTCGACGTCGTCCTCGTCTACCAGGACGCTCCCGGCGACATCATCACCTCCGCCGTCGAGCACGGCGCTCGAGGCATCGTGCTCGCCGCCGCCGGGGCTGGTGCGACCAGCGGCACCCAGGGGCAAGCCCTGAGCGACGCGGCGAGCAAGGGTGTGTTCGTGGTGACGAGCACTCGAACCGGAAGCGGACGCGTTGCGGCGTTTCGCACGGCGCCCCAGCCGGCGACCCAGGCAGCCGCCGGGAACGCTGCCGCCCCGCGGCCGCGCGGAATGCTGCGCATCGCCGCAGAGGATCTCGCACCGGTCAAGGCCAGGATCCTCCTGATGCTGGCGCTCACGCAGACCAACGATGCAGCCGAGATTCAGCGGATGTTCACGCAGTACTAGGGCGCGCCACCGTCACCGGCCAATCGGTGTGCGCCGCCCGCTCCTGCTGGACTGTGACGTGCCGCTAAGCTAGTATTTAGGAGTTCCAACCTGCGGCGCGGACTCTCGGCCGCAGTTGTACGCCTCAGTGGGCCAGTGGCGCAGTTGGGAGCGCGCTTGAATGGCATTCAAGAGGTCAGGGGTTCGAATCCCCTCTGGTCCACCAGTTCTCCTTTGTCGTCGGAAACGGAGCGCAAGTAGTTGAGACCCGTCAGTGTTGCGCCGGTTCCAACGAGCTTCTTCCCGTCGAATCCCATTCCCTCCGGAAAGAACACCTGCTGCAGGCGCTGCTTCTGAGCGAGTGACGACTGGACCCCGAGGTTCGATGCGCTCGGTCGGCGCCACGCCGAACGGCGACGCCGGATTCATGCCGCCGAGCGGGTGATTCGCCGTCTCGCTTTCCACTGGTGGCAGAGGTCCGCCGCGGCGTCACACCAGCTCGGAAACTTGAACGCGAACCCGTGTTCGAGCAGTCTTACGGGGACCACGCGCCGGCTCTTGAGGATGAGTTCGGTTTCGGTGCGCAAGAACGCCGCGCCAACCTCGAGCATCCAGCCTCGAGCAGGCAGACCGAAAGGTACACCGTACGCTTCGCGCAGCACGCGCATGAACTGCGCGTTCGGCAACGGGTTGGGCGATGCGATGTTAACGATGCCGTCGATCTCCTGCCGGTCGATTAGCCAGCGCACGGCTGCCACGAAATCCTCGTAGTGAATCCACGACACGAACTGGCGGCCGTTCCCGGCGGCGCCGCCGAGGCCCCGACGCACCAGTCCGAGGAGCGTGTCGAACACTCCTGCAGCATCGGGACTCAGCGTCATGGCGGACCGGAGTGCGACCTTTCGAGTGGCGGTGGTGACTGCGTCGTCAAATGCGCGCTCCCACGCTCGCGCGACCTCGATGCTGAACTGCCAGGAAGCGGGCGCGTTCGATTCGTTCCCGCCGAGCACGCCCGAGCGCTCGTCATTTGGGCCATCGTATCGATGCGCGTAGATTGTCGCCGTGCTTGCCTGCAGCCACACGCGGGGCGGGTTCATTGCACGGCCGATTGCCTCGCCGACGACATGCGTCGATGTGATCCGAGACTGCAGGATCTCGGCTCGATTCGCCGTGTTGTAGCGGCAATTGACACTGCGTCCTGCGAGGTTGACTACGACGTCCGCGCCGTCGATCTCGCGCTGCCACGGCCCGAGCGCCACGCCATCCCACTGGACGACCCGCCAGGAGCGAATCTGCGACTGTCGGCTGAGGACGACGACATCGTGGCCATCGCGGTGAAATGCACGCGCCAGGATCGTGCCGACCTGTCCCGAACCACCTGGTATCACGATTCTCACAATCACCTGCCCGTCAGTCGATGAAGCGGCTTCGGAACTCAGGGCGCGGAACCAGACAGCGATCGTAGCGTCCGAACACGCGATATCGATTTCGCGCCACGAGGTCGTAGGCCCGGTCGCGAATCCCATGTGGCACAAAGCGCATCAACCGCGCCGCCTTCCACGGCCAGCCCAATGCACCAGCGACGAAGAGCGCAGCATCGCTCCTGGTGAAGATACGTGAGGCTGCCGTCCGGTAGTCGGCGACGACGTAGAACGAGGTCAGTTCGCCAGGGTTCCCGCCGCTCCGCTCCAGGATCGACTGGCCGACGGCGCTTTGGAGCGATGCAAAACTGAACACGTGACGCCGGTCGTGTCGGAGCAGGAACCGTAGAAGGCGGCTGCAGAGACCACAGACGCCGTCATACAGAACCAGGTGGGCACCGACGAACCCTGGCGGCGGTTGCGCTTCCGAATGAACCATGTTCTAATATTAATGAACATGTTCACCGAAAATGTCAAGCGAGGGAAACGCGGGCGCCCGCCGGGTCAATCGGCGCAAGGTGCGGCAGCGCGACAGCGCCTGTATGAGACGGCGATCCGGATGATCACTGAGCGGGGCTACGAGGCAACGACGCTGCGGGGTATCGCCAAGGAGGCGCACGTCAGCGTGGGGCTGCTGTACCGCTATTTCCCGAGCAAGCAGGCGGTCATCATCGCCTTGTACGACGAACTCTCCCGAGAATTCGCCCGCCAGGCGGCCGGCATGACACCCGGGAAGTGGCGCGACCGATTCGTCTTCGCACTCGAAACGAGTTTGCGCGTTCTGCAACCGCATCGCACTGCGCTCCGCGCCCTGATCCCGGTTCTCGTCGGCGATCCCGATGACGGGGTGTTCGCGGAAGGCACCGCGTTCTCACGTCTCCGCGTGCAGCAGGTGTTCGAGGATGCCGTGGCCGGTTCGGCAGACGTGCGGAAGGCGCCGTTGGCTGCCGCTCTGGGCCGCCTGCTCTATCTCGTGCATCTTGCCGTGCTCCTCTGGTGGCTGCTCGACAGGACGCGCAAGCAGCGCGCCACGGACGCGCTCGTCGGACTGACCAAACGACTCCTGCCATCGGCGGCTCTGACGCTTCGCCTGCCACCCATTCGGCGATTCGTGATCGCTTTCGACGAATTGATCCGTGAGGGGCTATTCGGCAGTCCGGCCGCGACGTGAGGGAATCGTGTTCCTGATGCGACGATTTGAGGCAGCGAGCCCGCGAGCGAGGACGGCCCGCGCGAGGCGTGGACATCACGTCATCTGTTCGGCTCTTCCCACAACCACGCAGCGCCGCGTACGCCACTCGAGTCGCCGAAGCGCGGTCCGACGAGCGCGGTGTCCACGCGATCCGAGAACACGTACCGACCCCAGATGCGCGGCACCGCGCCGTAGAGGCGCGACAGGTTGGACATCCCGCCTCCGAGCACGATGACATCCGGATCGACGACGTTGATGATGCCGGCCAGCGCGCGCGCCATGCGATCCTCGTAGCGCTGCAGCGTCTCCTCGGCGGCGCGGTCTCCGGCTTCCGCCGCCTCGGCGATCTCGGCGGGCGATCGCAGGTGCCCGGTCGTGTTTGCATAGTCGCGCGCCAGGCCCGGCCCGGACAGGAACGTCTCGATACAGCCCCGCAGTCCGCAGTAACAGGACGCACCCGGGATCTCGTCGCCGCCCGGCCATGGCAGCGCGTTGTGCCCCCATTCGCCGGCAACCGCATTTCGCCCGGTCAGTACGCGCCCGTTCACGACAATGCCACCACCGGTTCCCGTCCCCACGATGACGCCGAACACCACCGAGGCGCCGGCCGCCGCGCCGCCGCGTGCCTCGGACAACGCAAAGCAATTCGCGTCGTTCGCGAACCGAACCGGCCGACCGAGCCGCACGCTGACATCCCGGTCGAGAGGCCGTGCATTGAGCCACACGGAATTCGCGTTCTTGACCAGCCCCGTCGCCGGCGAGATCGTTCCCGGCATGCCGACGCCAACGGTCATCTCGTGGCCCATCTCGCCTTCCAGTTCCGCGACGAGCTGCACAATCGACGCAATCGTCCCCTCGTAATCGTCACGCGGCGTCGGCACGCGCCGCCGCAGCACGATCTGCCCGTCCTCGGCCACGCATGCCGCTTCGACCTTCGTTCCGCCCAGGTCTATTCCAATTCGCAGCATCTGGACTACCGAAGATGTGGCTGCCCCCGCGTCAGATGTCGAGGGGCAGCCCGATGTACCGTTCGTAGTCCTCGGGCGTGTCGATGTCCTCGAACGCCCCTGGATCGTCGACCTGCACATCGAGGACCCGATCGAGGTGGGCAGCGATGATCGGCCGCACCCCTCTCGAGGAATCGGCACCGCGCAACTCTCCGAACAACCGTCGATCGAAGATGACCGGGTGACCGTGCCGACGGCCCCGCGCGGGTCGGGCAACGAGCGGCGTCGCGTGCTCGTACCCGGCAATCACGGCACGCACCGTTGCGACCGACACGAGCGGCATGTCCACCGGCATGACGACAACGGCACGCACGCCGGGGCGATCGACGAGATCGAGGCCGGTCACCAGCGACGACAGCTGACCGCGGGCGTAGGCACGATTCTCGACGACGCGAGCGAGGATCGGCAGACGTCCAATCGCTTCGGCAACACCGTCGGCGTACGCGCCAAGCACGACGACAAGATCATCCGACCCGGCGTCGGCCATCGTGCGCAGCACGCGCGCCAGGAACGTCTCCCCGTCGCGCGAAATCGGCAGCAGAGCCTTCGGGCGGCCCATGCGGGTGGAGGCACCGGCGGCGAGGATCACAGCGGGAATCATGGGTCACAAAGCTGGCTCGGGAGATGCTATAACGGGCAGACTGCGGTGCCGTGCTAGAATTCGTTCATGCCCGAAATCGACGTGCGCATCAAATGCCAGCGGTGTGGCGAGCAGATGGAATTGCGCGACCCAGCACCCGGTGACCCGTGGAAGCCTGACCAGTTCTGGGTGTGTCCGCACTGCGGCAGGCACTTCTGGTCCACGTACGCGGCGCCGCCGACGCGGGAAAAGACACCTCCAGCGCCCGCCAGATCATAGCCATTGTCAGCCATCAGAGTTCATCATGTTTGATCTCCTGCCGTTCAGTCGCACAGTAGTTGCCGCCTCAGACCCAGACGACCACGACGAAGACGACGAGGAAGAGGAGGACAACGAGGAAGACGAGGAGGAAGAAGACGAGGAGGAGGAGGACGACGACGGCGGCGAGACCTGGTACGTTCGCCTTCCGATTTCGTCTGCGGACCACCTGATGCTTCCGCTTGACTTCCCTAGGGGAACTTCCTACACTTGCCGCGTATTTTCAAGCTCAGCGCTCGTTTTCGCGGCGCGCGGCCGCGAGCGCAGGGCGTTTTCTTTTTTTTCCTGGGTGGCCTCATAGCCGTCTGTCATCTAGAGAGGTGCAGGCAGGGGCGCCGTGCAAGAGGGCCCAGTTCCTGGGATGAGCCCAGGTTTCACGTAGAGCGGAGGACACGGGTATGCCGTCCGGGACGATCGCACGACTTCTCATCGACAAGGGGTTCGGTTTCATCAGGGACGAGGGAGGGATCGAGCACTTCTTCCATCGCAGCGCGGTACGCGGCGCCGTCTTCGAGTTGCTTCGCGAGGGCCAGCGCGTCGAGTTCACGCCCGAGGAATCGGCCAAGGGGCCGAGAGCCGGGGAAGTTCGGCTCGTCGAAAGCTAGATCGGGACCGTTCAAGGGCCCGTTCGACACTACCTCCTTCTCGGCGGAATGCGGTTTCGTTTCCGTCTGTCTGGCGCCCGGCTGGCGAGATTGCCTCGCCGGCTTGGGCGCCGTTCTGGCAAGTCTTCCATTCGCCGGTCACGTCCTGTACACCGAGATCCTTCCCAGCGTCGGGACGCCATTCTCGTATACTCCGGGACATTTGCCGAACGTCCGCTCGAGGCCTACGACCTGTACCGAGACGGCTATGCGCCGGTCATCGTGCTGACCCGCGAAGCGCCCGACGGCGGGCAGGCGGCGCTTGCGCGCCGCGAGATTCCGGTCACCGACAGAACGGACCTCGTGCGGAACCTGTTGACGCGACTCGGCGCACCCGCACGGGCCACCGTGACGCTGAACAAGCCGCACGACAGCACGGCGGCGACGTGATCGGGTAAGATCGACCGCGGAAGCGAACGGGGCCCGGTGGCCCTCCCGGTCTTCAAAATCGGTCGCTCCCCGCGATTGCGGGGGGGCTGGGTTCGACTCCCAGGCGCTTCCGCCAACCGTTGCTCGCTTGCACGGGAACCGAGCTACGGTTGGCAAGCCAACCTTCGCGCGAGGTCATCGTGCCGGCCGGCGAAGGTTGTCCGCCGTAGCCCGTTCATCGACTTCTGCAGGGCGAAGGTGGACACCCGCCGCGTCATGGAGAATGCCCTGAGCGATCCAGCGTCAGGCAGCAAGTCGAAGGGCAACCTCGCACCTGTCACGACTCCCTACTTCGTCTACATTCTCTCTTGCTCCGACGGTACGCTGTACGTTGGGTCGACCTCCGACGTCGCTCGACGCGAGCGAACGCACAACGAAGGACGCGGCGCGAAGTACACCGCGGGCCGTACGCCGGTGCGCGTCGTCTACTCCGAGACGCACGAGACTCGATCCTCCGCGCAGAAGCGCGAAGCGCAACTCAAGCGCTGGTCGCGACCGAAGAAGCTGGCACTGATCGAGCGGAACGGCGAGCGTCTTCGCGGCCTGCCCAGCCGGTGACGCTGCAACGCAGGTGGGCCGAAGTGCCTCGACGGGCCGCCAGGCCAAGCGAAGGCCGCAAGGCAGCGAGCGCTGATCCCTATCGCAGCAACTCCAGGAAGCGGGCCGTGTCGGACAGGTCCTCGAACACGGCGTCGGCGCCGCTCGCCTGCAACTCCCCCGCCCCGTGCCCGCCGGTTGCCACGCCGAATGCGTGCGCGCCCGACGCGTGCGCGCACGCGATGTCCAAGGGCGTGTCGCCAACCACGATCACGTGTTCGAGCGCGCTGGGATGCGCCCCGCATGCGCGCGCGCGCCCGACTGCGACCGACACCAGCTGGTTCCGGTCGGACGCCTCCTCGCCGTACGCGCCGCACGCAAAGTACCGCCACAGGTCGAAGTACTCCAGCTTGATGCGCGCGGCGTCCGTGTAATTGCCGGTAAGCAGGGCCAGGAACGTCCCGTCGTGGCAGGCGAGGGCATCGAGCAGCGAACGGACGCCGGGCAGCACGCCCTTGCGGGGCCCGGGCGCGCGAATCTCCTCACGCAGGCACTCGACGTATCGCGCGCGGAATCGCTGAAGCACCGCGGGCTCGACGCTGACGCCCGCCCGCGCAAACGCGTCCGCGAGAATGTGCGGGTCGGTGCGGCCGGGCATCGGGATTCCGCGAAACCCGTCGTCGACGCCGACGACGTCCCGGAAGGCCCGCGTCATGGCGCGGCTGCCTGCGCCGCCGGTGAGTACGAGCGTGCCGTCGATGTCGAACAGGATGAGATGTGGCATCGAGCGCCAGCGGGCAAGCCCCTGCCAGGGCGCGCCAGCCGTCGAAGGAGACTAGTACGCCCAGGCAGCCCCATTGTAGACTTTTGTCTCGCCCGCCGCGGTCTGTCACTCCCGGAAACGCCGGGGGTTACGCGGCTTCGGGGCGCACATCGCCGGCGCGCGGTCCCTTGCTTGAGGGCTCCTCCTCGAAACTCACGCGCTGCCCTTCGTTCAACTGGTCGAAGGACGAATCGCGAACCGCGCTGCGGTGAAAGAACCACTCCTGTCCGCCGTCGTCCCGGATGAAACCAAAGCCACGGTCCCTGACGAGTCGCTTGATCGTTCCCTTCGGCATCGAGTCTCCTTCGCGGTCGAGCTGGTCGAACGTCGCCGTCCCGCGACCAACATCAATTTCCGTTCCAGATGGGGTCCGCGACGCCCTCACGAGAACCAAGCTCGACGGCCCCGTCGCCGTGCGGCTCCGGTTACAGGATCGAGCAGCAATTCCCGATCGGCGTCGGAGGTGAAATCACGGTCGGCGCTCACAACGAGCGCCGAGCACCGGTGGTCCCTGATCAGCTTGAAGAACCCCGAGGCCAGCCCCGGCACCACCGCCCGGGGGATCGACGCGGTGGGATGCTCCAGCACGAGCAGGCGCGGCGCCGGCACCAGCGCCCTCGCCAAGCGAGTGCGCAGGCGCGCCACCGGCGACGCGTCGCCGGCAGCCGTTTCCAGTTGCTGCGGCTCCAGGCCCACGGCGCGCGCCAGATCGCGAACGGCCGCCGCGTCTTCTGGAGACAGATCGTCGAGATCCAGCGCCAACGGCAGGGCGATGTTCTGCCGGACGCTGAGCGTGTCGAGCAATCCCGCGCGTTCGCTGACGATGCCCAACCGGTCGAGGCTGCGCAGCCAGGCCTCGGCGTCGGCGATCGCGGCGGTGTCCTCGCCAAGGACTCTGATCGAACCTGCGTCGGGCAGCGTCGCGCCGGTAATCAGGTTGGTGAGTGTCTCGGTGGCCAGCGCATCGGTGCCCGCGAGCGCGACGATCTCGCCTTCCGATAGTGTGAGAGCGCGTACCCGCAACGGCCGCAGGCCGTGGTAGTGCTTCACGACGCCCGTGAGTTCGAGGATGGGGGCCATGGCGATCGAGAGCGACGTCAGCAGGTCCCGATGACCCGACGCGTTCACCGCATCTTCTCCAGGCAATCGAAGTCCGCGACGGGCAGCGTGATGCGCCCGAGCAGCGCGGCGCCGTGAACCTCGTCGCCGTGAAAGTCGGATCCGCCCGTCACCGCCAGCCCTTCACGACGGGCAATCGCGGCGTAGCGGGCGGTCGCGTCCTCGTCGTGATCCGGGTGGTACGCTTCGATGGCCCGCATGCCGGCGGCAACGAGATCCGGGATCAGCTCGTCCCGGCCGAGCAAGCCCGGGTGCGCGAGCGACGCCACGCCGCCGGCGGCCACGATGAGCCGCACGACCTCCGCGGGCGTCGCCCCGGACCGCGGCACGAATGCCGGGCGGCCTTCGGCGAGATACCGATCGAACGCCTCCCGCGTGTCGGCGGCGTGGCCCGCCTGAACGAGCGCGCGCGCCACCTGGGAGCGGCCGATCGCGTGCGGCGTGCGGCTGCCGACGGGCACGACGACCTGCGCGAAGTCGACCGGCACGCGCAACGCGCGCAGGCGGTCGAGTATGGCGTGGACGCGGCGAATGCGATCGGCGAGCTGGCGTTCCAGGAAGCGCGTCAGAACCGCGTTCGACGGATCGAGGTAGTAGCCGAGCACGTGCACGTCGCTGTCTTGCCAGACTGCCGTGATCTCGATGCCCGGGACCGTGCGAAGCCCGGCGGCCCCCGCCAGCTCCGCGACCTCCGCCTGGGCCGCGAACGTGTCGTGATCGACGACGCCGACGACCGAGAGGCCGCTCGCGGACGCCAAGCCGACCAGCTCGCGAGGCGAGCATCGGCCGTCGCTGGCGTTGGTGTGCAGGTGAAGGTCGATCACGCGATGGGACGCGATCAGGCCTGCGCCCGCCGGGCCCGGCCGGATCGCTGGCGCCCGGGGCGTGCGCGGCGCCTCGACGAGGCGCGGTGCTCGCGAATGAGCAGCTCCAGGTGGGAGCGTTCCTCGTCGGCGACCTCGAGGAAGACCTGCTTGCCCTCGGAGTCCTCGAACTGCTCACCGTAGCGCTTGAAGAATCGATGGGCCGTGCGCTCGCACTTCATGGCGGCGACGAGCGCCTGCTCGTCGGTCACCCCCTGCGCCACCTGCTCGGCACCCGCCGCGAACAACCCGTTTGCCGCGCCCTTGAAGAAGAGGAATGTCGGCCGGGCCTCCAGCTGAGGGTCCTTTGCCAGCAGCGTCTGGTAGCGGGCTTCGAGCTTCCCGAGGTGGTCGCGCTCCTTGTCCGCCAGCCGACCGAACGTGCGGCGGTTGCGGGGACCGTCGGCCGCCTGTGA
>Ga0316628_100003686_pt1 | contig 11847 bp, 9 predicted proteins | sample OWC_Aug_M2_C1_D5_FD_207648 | JGI IMG/M metagenome (GOLD analysis project Ga0316628, IMG submission 207648) | Wetland soil microbial communities from Old Woman Creek delta, Ohio, United States - OWC_Aug_M2_C1_D5_C | ecosystem: Environmental > Terrestrial > Soil > Wetlands | place: USA: Ohio...
TCAGTCCGAAGCGCTCGCCCCGCCGCCCCCGGACCGCGAGATCGACGGTGAGGAGCCGCCGCTCGCCCGCCATGCGCATCTCGTTTCCGGGCATGTACATCATGGCCACGTAGTCGCCCAAGGAGTCTTCGACCGCATTGGTGAAGCCCTGCGCGTCCTGGGCCTTGTTCATCTGGATCTTGGCCATCCGCAGGGCCTCCGGGCTGTTCTCGGCGACGCGCCTGGCCCAGGCGAGGCTTTCCCGTTCGAGGTCGGCCCTGGCGTAAACGCGGTTCACCAGGCCGTACTGCGCCGCCTCCGCCGCCGAGATGAAGCGGCTCTCGAAGACCAGCTCCTTCGCCCGCCGGATGCCGATGTCCCAGGGGATGGAATTGTACTCGACGAAGCCGCCCAGGAACTCGGCGTCCTCGGCCGCGAAGATCACGTCCATCGCCGCGGCGAGCATCCAGCCGGCGTAGATGCAGTAGCCTTCGACGATCGCCAGCGTCGGCTTCGGGAAGTTGCGCCACCTCAGGAGCAGGTCGAGGTTGTACTTCTTGAACTGGTCGTAGGTCTGGATGCCGGGTTTCGCCCCGAGCTCCGCGCGGTAGGCCATGCCCTCCGGCGTGCCAAGGTCGTGGCCCGTCGAGAACACCCCGCCGGCCCCGCGCACGACGACGACACGGACCGCCTCGTCGGACCTCGCAAGGTCGAAGGCGCGGTCGATCTCGTCGAGCATGCGGTAGCTCTGGGCGTTGCGGTAGTCCGGCCGATTGAGGGTGATCAATCCGAGCCCGTCCTCGACGGCGTAGACGATGTCTTCGAACGGCACGCTTGGCCTCCCTTCCTTATCGTTGTTCAGACTATAGGCAGGGCGCGGGCGCGGGGCGAGGACGAGGCGAGGCATGGCGGCGAGGCAGAGCGACATCATCGAATCCAGCCTGGAGGCGCTGGCCGAGCGGGCGGGCGACCCGACCGGCGCCGTCTACGAGCGGCTGTTCGCCCGCTATCCCGAGACCGAGGCGCTGTTCGTGCGCGACCAGAACGGGGCCGTGCGCGGCGAGATGCTCGCCAAGATCTTCGAGTGCGCCCTCGACCTTGCCGGGTCCAACACCTATGCGGCCAACTTCATCCGCTGCGAGGTCGTGAACCACGAAGGCGTCGGCGTGCCGCGCGACCTCTTCCCGCGGTTCTTCGACATCGCGGTCGAAACCTTCCAGGACCTTATGGGCGAGGCCTGGACCCCGGACATGGACCAGGCCTGGCGCAGCCTCGCCGCCCGCATGGAGTTGCTGGCCGAGACGGCGTGAGCCGCAAAGCAAAAGGCGCTCCGCCGAAGCGGAGCGCCCTTACCGTTCGATCCGGAGCCGGAGGCTAGAAGAAGCGGTACTGCACTTCGACGCCGAAGGTCCGGGGCGGAGTCATGAAGTAGGTGCTGGCGATGCCCTGGTTGACCGGGATCGCGACCGCGGAGTTCGGATTGCTCAGCGGGATGCCCAGGGTGTAGCCCGGGACGAAGCCCGCGTTGCGGACGGCCGAAGCCCCGCCTTCGTAGCCGATGTCGTCGAAGATGTTCTTCACGAAGGCGATGACCGTGTACTTGTTGTCGCGGTCCTTCCAGGTCAGGCGCGCATCCCACTGATCGTAGGACGGAGCCTGATAGTACGAGCGGTTGAAGATTGAGCCGTACTGCTTGTCCCGCCAGATGTAGCTCAGCGAGCCCGTGAGCGAGCCGGCCGACAGGTCGTAGGTGTAGTTCAGGTTCACCGCGACCTTGTTTTTGGGCGCGTTCGGCAGGTTGCCGCCCGAGAGGTCCTGGCCCCGCTGCAGGTTGCCGGTGAAGACGTCGCAGCCCGGGGTCGTGGGCGTCGCGCAGGCGGTGAGGGCGCCGATCGGCTTGGCCCCGGCGGCGACTGCCGTGGGGTCGGCCGGGTCCACCACGCCCGAGCCCTTGGTGATATGGGCGTCGAGGTAGGAGTAGTTGAACAGCACCTGCAGGTGGTCGAGCGGCTGCCAGGTCGTCTCCAGCTCCACGCCCTGACTGATCGACTTCGGGATGTTGAAGAAGATGTCCTCGGATTGGGCGAGGCCGCCACCGGTCGGCAGGACGGAGATCGGGACCTGCGCGTCCTGGTAGTTGTAGCGGAACACCGCGATGTTGGCCTGCAGGGTCCGCCCGAAGTCTTTCTTCAGGCCGATCTCGAAGGCGTCCATGTGCTCGGGCTGGGTCTCCGGCGACGTCCCGATATGGGTGTCGATGCCGACCCGGAAGCCGCCCGCCTTGTAGCCGCGGCTGTAGCGGAAGTAGGCCATCGTGCCCGGCTCGGGATCCCACTGCAGGCCGAAGGTGCCGGTGGTGGCCTCCCAGTGGTCCTTGTAGCGGCGGGTGGCGAACCCGGATGCCGGATCCACCGTCGTGTTCGAGGCCACGCCCGGCGTGCCGACGCCGCCCGGGAAGCCCGGGTATCCGGAGATCACGGTGGGCACCTGGGTCAGCTCGAGCAGGAAGTTCGAGCCGAGCAGTTCCGGCGTCGTGCCGCAGGCGGCGGCGTCATAGCAGAAGAGCCGGATGGACTCCTCGCCCTTCATGTCGTCGCGCGTGTAGCGGAGGCCGACCGTCGTCTTCCATTCGGGCGTGAACTGCCAGTCGATCTGGCCGAACGCCGCCTTGGAGGAAATCTCCATGTGCGGGCGGTCGTCGTAGAGGCGGTTGTCGCCGGCCAGGTTCGCGCAGGTTCCTCCGCTGAAGGCGCAGGCGCCGGCGAGCTGCGAGATGTTGAAGCCGAGCGAGGAGACGTCCTGCAGGGTCGTGTAGACGGGCTGCTGGTATTCCTCGTTGTAGTAGTAGAGGCCCGCGATCCACTGGAACGGCCCCTTGTCGGTCGAGGCCAGGTTGATCTCGTGCGAGATCCAGTTCTCCTTCTCCTGGTAATTGAAGGCGTAGCGCGGATTCACCACCGGGCCGCCGCCGGGGATCACGATCGTGCTGGTCTGGCCGGCGCCCAGCGTGCCCGGCGGCAGGACGCGGGGCAGGGTGTAGGCCACAATCGGGGCGCTCTCGACGGGCTGCGGGCCGGTCAGGAAGTAGTGATAGTGCGTCCCGCCCGCGATGTACTTCAGGTCCATGTTGTCGAAGTGGTAGGTCCACTCGCTGGCGAAGATCATCGTGCCGGTGAGCTTCACCTGGTAGGGCACGTCGCTGGCGAACTTCCGCGGATCGCTGGAGGACGGGTTTGTGCAGGCCTGGGCGAGCGAAATGCCGCCGGCGGTCACCACGTTCGTCACCCCGGAATTCGGGTTGCACGGATAGCCGCTGCTGATCACGGAGGGCGGGTTCGCCACCTCGAACGTGGGATAGGGCGCCGGGGAGTAGCTGCTGCGCGAGCCCGGTCCGCCGCCGTCGTTGTGCCAGTCGGCCCAGGCGAGCTTCATCCAGCCGTCGAAGCGGTCGTTGAATTTGAACTTGAGCTGGCCCTCGACGTACTTGGTGTCGATGACGTTGCCTTCCTCGGGCATGCCGGGGACGGTGTTCTTGTACCAGCCCTGGGTCTGCTTCTCCCAGTTCGCGCCGAAGCGGAACTGGACGCCGGGGATCGGCGTCGGGCCGGAGACGGCGGCTTCCAGGATCGAGTGGTCGTAATTCTGGTACTGGCCGCGCACCTCGGCGTACCAGTCCTCGGTGGGCCGCTTCGAGATGATGTTGATAGCGCCGCCGATCGAGTTGCGGCCGTAGAGGGTCCCCTGCGGGCCGCGCAGCACCTCCACCCGGTCGACGAACAGCGGCGTCTTGCCGGCCTCGACCGTCGAGGAGGTGTAGATGCCGTCCGAGTACTGGGCCACCGACCCCTGGGCGGCGTGGACGTTGGTGTTCCGGCCGACGCCGCGCAGCGTGTTGCGGTCGTTCTGGGCGTTGTACTCGAGGCCGGGCGTGAAGTTCGTCATGTCGGCGATCGTGTTGACGCCGATCAGGTCACGCTTTTCGGAGGTGAAGGCCGAGATCGCGACCGGGACGTCCTGGAGGTTCTGTTGCCGCTTCTCCGCGGTGACCACCAGCTCCTCGATGGTGTTGCCGGCCGCGGCGGTCGCGCCGGTGGCCGTCTGGGCGTGGGCGGCAGCTCCGAACGTGGTCGCAATGACCGCGCTGGTCGCAAGAAGACTGATTTTGGAATTCATCGTTGCGCTGCCTCCCCGCAGCCGTAACGGACGGCATGGGCCGCCTCCGGGGCGCGCGTGCTGCTCCGGCGCCCCATTCCCGTCAATCGGCCGCCACTTAAGTGAACGGTGATAACTTGCTAAGATTCACTTAGGCTGGCGCCGAGGACACAGGAGCGGGGGCAAAAGCGCCGCAAATCGGCCTCAGAAATCGCCGGTCGCATAACGATGTTCAACTTACAGTTGGCGGTTTACGAGCAAGATCGCATTTGTAGCCAAGTTTGATACTACTTTTGCGAGCGATCCGCCGGGCCCCGCCGCACGCGTCCGAACGGCTCAAAAACCGCGCTTGGGAGGGGCCTGCTCTTCCCCTGCGGCGGCCCTCCGCCTAAGGAGGTCCGGGCCTCGACCTGGAGCTTCGACGATGCACCGCCGCCCCGATGGAACCTGGGACAAGACGCGACTGCCCAGCCGCCATGTGACGGAGGGTCCGGCGCGCGCGCCGCACCGGTCCTACTACTACGCCATGGGCCTCGGCAGCCGGGAGATCGCCCAGCCCTTCGTGGGGGTGGCCTCCTGCTGGAACGAAGCCGCGCCGTGCAACACCGCGCTCATGCGCCAGGCCCATGCGGCTTCGGAGGGGGTGCGCTCCGCCGGCGCGACGCCGCGCGAGTTCGTCACCATCACGGTGACCGACGGCATCGCCATGGGCCACGAGGGCATGCGCTCTTCGCTCGTCAGCCGCGAGGTGATCGCCGATTCCGTCGAGCTCACCATGCGCGGCCACGCCTATGACGCGCTGGTCGGCGTGGCGGGCTGCGACAAGTCCCTGCCGGGCATGATGATGGCGATGCTCAGGCTGAACGTCCCCTCCGTCTTCCTCTACGGCGGATCGATCCTGCCGGGCTGCTGGAAGGGGCGCGACGTGACGGTGCTCGACGTGTTCGAAGGCGTGGGCCAGCACTCGGCCGGCAAGATGAGCGACGAGGAGCTCACCGACCTCGAGCAGCACGCCTGCCCGGGCGACGGGGCCTGCGGCGGCCAGTTCACCGCCAACACCATGGCCTGCGTCTCCGAGGCCATCGGACTGGCCCTGCCGCTGTCCTCGGCGCTGCCGGCCTCCTACGAAAGCCGCGACGCCTACGCCCGCGCGTCGGGCGAGGCGGTGGTGCGGCTGATCGAGAAGAACATCCGCCCGCGCGACATCTGCACGCGCGAGGCGTTCGAGAATGCGGCGGTCATCGTCGCCGCCACCGGCGGATCGACGAACGGGGCGCTGCACCTTCCGGCCATGGCGAACGAGGCCGGCATCGACTTCAGCCTGCGCGACTTCGCCGAGATCGCCGCGCGCGCCCCCTACATCGCCGACCTGAAGCCCGGCGGCCGCTTCGTCGCCAAGGACATGGGCGAGGCGGGCGGCGTGCCGATGGTGCTCAAGACGCTGCTCGAGGGCGGCCACCTGCACGGCGACTGCATGACGGTCACCGGCAAGACGCTCGCGGAGAACCTGGCCGAAGTGAAATGGCGAGACGACCAGGAGGTGATACGGCCGGTGTCCAGGCCGCTCTCGCCCACGGGCGGGCTGGTGGGCCTGTGGGGCTCGCTCGCGCCGGAAGGCGGCATCGTCAAGGTGGCGGGCCTCAAGCACATGAAGCACCGCGGCCCGGCCCGGGTGTTCGACGGCGAGGAGGCCTGCTTCGCCGCCGTCGAGGCGCGCGACTACAAGGAAGGCGACGTTCTGGTGATCCGCTACGAGGGACCGAGGGGCGGCCCGGGCATGCGCGAGATGCTCTCCACGACCGCAGCGCTCTACGGGCAGGGCGTCGAGAACGTGGCCCTGATCACCGACGGGCGCTTCTCGGGCGCGACCCGCGGGCTGTGCGTCGGCCACGTGGGGCCCGAGGCGCAGGCCGGCGGCCCGATCGCCCTCGTCAAGGACGGCGACATCATCTCGATCGACGCCGAGGCCGGAACGATCGAGCTGGAGGTCGATCCGATCGAGCTGGAGAACCGGCAGCGCCACTGGAAACCGCGCGAGACCGGCTATGGCGCGGGCGCGCTCTGGAAGTTCGCCCAGCAGGTCGGTCCGGCCCACAAGGGCGCGGTCACCCAGCCGGGCGCCGCGGGCGAGCGGCACGTCTACGCCGACATCTGACATGCGCGTACTGGGCCTCGTGGGCGGGACGAGCGCCGAAAGCACCGTGGTCTACTACCAGTCGCTGAACCGGCTCGTGCGCGAGCGACTGGGCGGACGGCACTCGGCCGAACTCGTCATGTGGTCGGTCGACTTCGCGCCCTATTCGGACTGGATGGCCGCCGACGAGTGGGATCGGGTGGGCGAGGGACTCTGCGCAGCGGCCCGCAAGCTCGAGGCGGCGGGCGCGCAGGCGATCGTGCTCTGCGCGAACACCATGCACCTGATGGCGCCCCGGGTCTCGGAGGCCGTGCGGGTTCCGCTCCTGCACATCGCCGACGCGACGGCCCAGGCCCTGAAGGCCCGCAGCGTGACCCGCCCGCTGCTGCTTGCGACCCGGTTCACCATGGAGAAGGCCTTCTACCGCCAGCGCCTGGAGGCGGCGGGGTTGCCGGCGCTGGTCCCCGAGCAGCCCGACCGCGAGCGGCTGCACGCCATCATCTTCGACGAGCTCGTGAAGGGGATCATCCGGCCGGAATCGAAGGCCGAGCTCCTGCAGGCGGTGCAGCGGGGCCGCGCCGCCGGGGCGGATGGCGTGATCCTCGGTTGTACGGAGTTCGGCCTGCTGGTCCGACCCGACGAGCTCGATCTGCCGGCTGTCGACACCGCCATCGCCCACTGCGAGGCGGCGGTGGAGTTCGCGCTGGCCTAGGGCAGCGCGCGGTCGGGTGGAATCAGGCTCGTCTCCGTGCATCCCGGCGAAGGCCGGGATCCAGTTGCACCGTCCAGGGCTGCGGATTCTTCAAGCTAAGCCGCCTGTCCGACCCCACTCTAGGGCAGCGCGCGAACCCCGAAGATGTAGGGGTGCGCCCAGGAGAGGGCCGCCCAGACCACGATCGCCAGGGCGATGCGCCACCAGCCGATCTCGGCGACGCTGAGCCGCTGGCGACCGGCGGCGATCGCGGCGAAGGGCACGTTGGAGGTCTGGGCGGCGAAGGCGTCCCAGGTCTTGCCGAGCTTCCGGCGCCGCTTGGCGTCGATGCTGACGGTCCCGAAGAGCGCCAGCGCCAGCAGCGAGCCGAACAGGATCAGGCTCGCGATGTCGCCATTCACCAGCAGGTGACCGGCCGCCCAGAGCGCCACTCCCCAGAGGAATGGATGGCGCGTGATCCTCAGCATGCCGTGCACGACGTCGACGCGCTCCAGCGTGGCTTCCTGGCGGACGCTGGTGGGGTTGGGCGTCGTCAGGCCGGGAACGATCAGCAGCATCGCCAGAAGCTGGACCACGAGCTGGATCCAGCGGGTCGGCGGAGTGACGCTCCAGATGACGTCGTTCTCGGGGCCGAGGCGCGCGCCGGCGAAGGCCATGCCCAGCCAGACGAGCGCGGCGATCGAGGCGAGGCTGAAGAGGCCCATGTAGGGACCTTCGCCAATCCGCCCGGTGACGGCGTCCCTTACGGGGGTGCCCGCGATCAACAGGTGCATCAGCACGAAGACGGCGGCGGCGCCGATCAGCATGGCCATGGGCTGGGCCCTCCCGACGCGAGACTGGCCTTATGATTTACACTGTCAAGCTGCCATCGTCCTCGGAGTCCGGGTTCGCCGGTTCCGGCTGCGCAGTTTCCGGCTCCTGAGCGAACAGCGGCGCCGGCGCGACTACGGGCGACATCCGCCGCGGGATCGCCCGCCGCAGCAGCGCCTCGGTCCGGGCGAGCCAGCGGTTCGCCTCCTGCACCGCCTCGGCCGAGGTCAGGGCGCCCCGCCGCCCGTCGTCTTCCGCGGTCCAGAGGTCGAGGTCGAAGTCCGGATAGGCCGGATCGCTGAACACCAGGCGCAGGCGGACGAACTGGTTGGCGGCGGTGTAGGCGTCGACCGCCCTGCGGGCCTCGCCGCGATGCACCCGCCCGATCACCTGGCCGTCGACGATGAGCTCCGCGCCGATGAGCTCGTCGACGAAGTAGACGAGGCACCAGGCGCCCGCGTCCCACGCCACCGCCAGCCGGTTGGTGCTGAAATTGAAGCCGACACCGCGGCCGCGCCCGCGCGCCACGAGCAGCGCATGCGGCTCTTCGCCGAGAACTTTCCTCAGGCCGCGCCGGACCGTTCGCCGCTCGTCCATCGACCAGACCACCGCGGCGCCGAGCAGCGTCAGCCCAAGCGCCCCGACGCCGATCAGAATCAGGAGTCGGCCGATTTCGACCATGCGCCCAGGCTAACCCCTTGCGGCGAGTCGCCAAACCGCCGCTCTCCGCTCGCCGTCCCCGGCCCGAGGGCGATCAGGCCCCGCCCCCGCGAGCGCCCGCGGTTCGGGACGACCGCTCCGAATGGTCCTCGCTGAGCCGCTTCAGGCTCTTCAGCAGGTCGCGGAAGATGGGCAGGCTCGCCGACAGCTCGCGCATGTTGGTGCTGGTCACCTTCTCGACGAGGAGGTCGGCCTCGGGGGTCAGCCTGAGCAGGATGCGCCGGCGATCGATCGGAGACGGGGTGCGGGTCACGAGCCTCCGCTCGACGAGGCGGGCGACGAGCCCTACGGCGCTGTGGTTCTTGATGAGCAGGCAATCGGCCAGCTCGCTGATCGTCATCGGCTCCTCGCCGGTGTGGGCGCGGATCGCCAGCATCGCCTGGTGCTGCTGGGCCGTGAGGCCGACCGACACCGCCGCAGCCTCGCTGTAAGCAGCGAACTTTCGCAGCGACAGGCGGAACGCGGCCATCGCCTGGTAGTCCGCAGCGTTCAGCGGACCTCCGGGCGGGCGACGGGACTCGGCCATGGGCTTCAGGACTCCAGCTCGATGACGAGGGGCACGTGGTCGGACGGCTTGTCCCAGGCGCGCACGTCGCGGTGAATGGAGACGCCCCGCAGCAGGTCGGCCGCCTGCGGGGAGAGTAGGGCGTGGTCGATCCGGATGCCGTTGTTCCGCTGCCAGGCGCCGGCCTGGTAGTCCCAGAAGGTGTAGGCGCCGGGCGCGCCGTCCGCCTCGAGGAACGCATCGCTCAGGCCCATCCATTTGATCGCCCGGAACGCTTCGCGGCTCTCGCGCTGGAACAGGGCGTCGCCCGTCCAGTTGGCCGGAAATTCGGCGTCCCTCGGCTCCGGGATGACGTTGTAGTCGCCGAGCAGGGCCATGGGCTCCTCGAGATCGAGGAGGGCGCGGGCGCGCGCGCCCAGCCGGCCCATCCAGGCGAGTTTGTAGGCGAACTTCTCGGTACCGATGGGATTGCCGTTCGGCAGGTAGATGGAGGCGACGCGCACCGGCCGCGGTCCCGAGACGACCGCCTCGACGTAGCGGGCGTGGTCGTCGTCCTCGCCGCCGTGGTCCGGGTGGGTGGGCAGCCCGCGGCGCACGTCCTCAAGCGGGAACTTCGAGAGGATCGCCACCCCGTTGTAGGTCTTCTGCCCGTGGATCGCGAGGTTATAGCCCAGCCGCTCGAAGGGGGCGGCTGGGAACTTCTCGTCGACGCACTTGATCTCCTGCAGGCAGGCGACGTCCGGCGCGGCATCCTCGAACCAGCGCACCACCGTCTCGATGCGTGCCTTGATCGAATTCACGTTCCAGGTGGCGATTCGCATAGGGCCCCGTCGCTTGGCCAACATACCGACGCTACTGAGACGGCGCGCGCGGTCAAGCGCGGGGGAGTTGCACCGCTCGCCCCGCTTGGGCGCCGCGGCGTCAGGAGGTTAGGGTCGCCGCCAAAGCCAGACATGGGGGACGTCGAGTGGACGCGCGTACGCCGGTGATCATCGGGGTCGGGGAATCCTCGGAACGGATCGAACAGCCCGACTACCAGGCGCACTCGCCGGTGGAGCTCGCCAGCCGCGCCGCCCAGGCGGCGCTGGAGGACGCCCAGGCCGCCAGGCCGGTCGCGCCCGAGGTCGGCGTCATGGCGTCGATCCGGCAGTTCGAGGTCTCCGGACCCAACGCCGTCGCGCCGTTCGGCAAGTCCAACAATTTCCCGCGCTCGGTGGCCAGGCGGATCGGCGCGAACCCGCGGCGGGCGATCCTCGAGCCGGTGGGCGGCCAGGGGCCGCAGCATCTGGTCAACGAGTTCGCCAACGCCATCGGCCGCGGCGAGATGGACCTCGCGCTGATCTTCGGGGCCGAGGCGATCTCCACGGTGCGCCACCTGGCCTCGCGCGGCGAGACCCGCGACTGGAGCGAAACCGTCGAGGGCCAGCTGGAGGACCGCGGCTACGGCATGGACGGCCTGGCCTCGCCCGAGCTCGTCGCCCACGGCGCGCGCACGGCGATCCAGCACTACGCGCTTTTCGAGAACGCGCGGCGCGCCAAGCGCGGCCTCGACCGCAAGGCCTATGCGCTGGAGATGGGCGAGCTGTTCGCGCCCTTCACGCGCGTCGCGGCGAAGAATCCGCACGCCATGAGCCGGGAGGTGTTCGACGCCGAAGCGCTCGCGACGATCACCGAACGCAACCGGATGGTGGCCGATCCCTTCCCGCGCCGGATGGTGGCCCGCGACCAGGCCAACCAGGGCGCGGCGGTGCTGATCGCCTCCGTGGCCAAGGCCCGGGAGTTGGGCGTGCCGGAAGACCGCTGGGTCTACCTGCACGGCGGAGCCGACATCGCCGAGGCCGCTCCCATGCAGCGGGCCGACCTGGCCGCCTACCCCGCCGCCGGCCTCGCCAGCCGCCGGGCGCTGGAGCTCTCGGGCATCGGCGCCGAGGCCGTGGCGGTGTTCGACCTCTACTCCTGCTTCCCGGTGGCGGTGTTCGACGTGCGCGATGAGCTGGGGATCGCGACCGGGGACCCGCGGCCGCTCACGGTGACGGGCGGGCTGCCGTTCTTCGGCGGAGCGGGAAACAACTACTCGATGCACGCCATAGCCGGCGTCGTCCGCGCGGTGCGCGGCAAGCCGGGCGGCTTCGGCTTCGTGGGCGCCAACGGGGGATTCCTGTCGAAGTACTCGGTGGGCGTCTACTCGACGAAACCGTCCGAGTGGCGCGGATTCGAGTCCGCCGACCTGCAGGCGCAGGTGAAGGCGTGGCCGGCCCCCCCGCCCGCCCCGGAGGACGCCGACAAGGGCGTCGTCGAGACCTACGTCATCGACTACGGCCGCGGCGCCCCCCAGGCGACGCTGGTCTGCCGCACCGCCGCCGGCGAGCGCTTCGCCGCCATGACCGATCCCGATGATCCTGCGCTCGCCCAGGCGATGGCCGAGGCGGAGCCGCTCGGAGCCAGGATCGCCACGCGCCGCGACGATCGCGGCCGCCGGATCGTGAGCCGCTTCGAGCCGGCCTGAGGTAAAGAAGAAGAGATCAGGGAGAAGACCATGGACGATATCTTGAGCCTGGGCGGACGCGTGGCGCTGGTGACCGGCGCAGGGCAGGGCGTGGGCCGGCAGATCGCCCTGCACCTTTCGCAGCACGACTGCGGCGGCGTAGCGGTCAACGACTTCTACCTCGAACGCGCCGAGGCGGTCGCCGAGGAGATCCGGCAGGCCGGCGGCAAGGCGATCGCCGTCCAGGCCGACGTCTCCAACCACGAGCAGGTCAAGGCCATGGTGGCCAAGGCGGCCGACGAACTCGGGACGGTGGGCGTGCTGGTGAACAACGCCGGCAACATGGGCGC
>Ga0316628_100003687_pt1 | contig 11845 bp, 13 predicted proteins | sample OWC_Aug_M2_C1_D5_FD_207648 | JGI IMG/M metagenome (GOLD analysis project Ga0316628, IMG submission 207648) | Wetland soil microbial communities from Old Woman Creek delta, Ohio, United States - OWC_Aug_M2_C1_D5_C | ecosystem: Environmental > Terrestrial > Soil > Wetlands | place: USA: Ohio...
TGAGAAAACTCCCGCAGCTCCTTCACGCTTCCTTGGGCCAGGATCTTCCCCTCCTGCAGGATGGCCACACGATGGCAGAGCTCCTCGGCAATCTCGAGGCTATGGGTGCACATGAACAGCGTTACTCCCTGATTCGACAGTTCCCGGAAGATCCCTTTCACCAGCCGCACGCCCTTGGGATCCAAACCGACCATCGGCTCATCCACAATGAGGATCCGAGGCCGATGAATAAGAGCGCCAGAGGTCACCAGGCGCTGCCGCATCCCGTGGGAAAACCCTTCCACCAGCTCGTTCCCCCAATCCTCCAACTCGAATAGCGCCAGGAGTTCCTCGATCTTACCATGGGCTTCTTTTCCATCGATGCCATATAATGCGGCCATAAAGGCGAGGTACTCCCTCCCCGTGAGCTTCTCGTAGAGGAAAGGACGGTCGGGAATGTAGCCGAAACGGGATTTGGCCGCCACGGGCTCCCTCTCCAGATCGAATCCTGCCAGGATGATCGAGCCGCTGGTGGGTTTGAGGAGTCCGGCCATCATCTTGACGGTGGTGGTCTTGCCGGCCCCGTTGGGCCCCAAGAACCCAAAGATCTCACCCGGGGCCACCTCCAAGTTCAAGGAATCTACGGCCAGGAACGCTCCGTACCGTTTGGTCAGGTCGATCAAGCGTATCATCGAAACCCCAGGACCTCCAGGTTGACTTTTCCGATCACCCGTGCCAGCTCCGCCTGCCGCTCCAGGCCGCCCTCGATGAGGCGAACATGGGTAGCATCGGCCGGAAACTGATTCAGGGTGGGATCGATCGCCACCCATCGGCCTACGTATATCTCGGGCCAGGCATGATAGTAGAAGTTCCCCTTAACATAGACGAGGCCCGCCACCATCCTGGTCGGGAGCCCGGCGGCTCGGGCAAGGCCAGCGAAGAGGGCCGTATGCTCGTTGCAGTCGCCCACCCGGCTGTGGAGCACCTCCAGAGAAGACGGAATGCTGAGGATGGGCCTCTTCTCCACATTCTCAAAGACCCAGGTGGCAAGCTCTTTGGCCGCAAGAAGAGCATCCTTCTCGCCCTTGAGGATGGAGGAGGCGGCTTGCCTCAGTTCGGGATGATCGCTCTGGATGAAGGACGTCGCCTGAAGGTAGGGGTCGAGGTCGGGGCCTCGCAGGGGAAGCCGAGGGGCCCGGAAATCGAGGTCCTCCCGCACGATCTCCAGGGAATTGCCGCGAAGCCTTTGCCGACCGCCCTCCAGATCCAGTCCCTCCCGGGGGAGGTCACCTAAATCCAATCTCAAGATCCGGAGGGCCCGGGGGTTCGGAATCTTCACCCGCGAGGGAACCGCGGTAGCCGCAATGAGATCCTCTGCCTTCCCCCTACCTCGCCCCTTCAGGATCGCCGTCTCCTTTTCCTCCTTGACCAGGGTGAAACCGAGCGGGCTCTCCTCCTTCAGGATCTCTCCTTCGGGTCCAACCCAGGAGCGCACCGTAATGCCCTTATAGGACTGCTCCAGTTGCAGGGCCTGAACGTCTTGATTTCCGATTCGCAGTCGCTCCTCCCCCTTCGCCCGGATGGTTAGCGTTTCCAGATTCAGGGTCGCCGGATCAAATAGGGCGACTTGCAGGCTCTTGTTCTTCTTCCAGTTCTGATCCTTCAGGAAGAAACGCAGATTGGGCCAGAGGAAAGGGACTTGATCCAGGGGCACCTGGATTACTTTATTTTCACCGACACCCAAGAGCCGCACCTCCAGCTGCTTGCCCTTGACTTCTCCCACGGCCTGGAAGTTGACCTGATCGGAGGTGAGGAGGAAGCGGAAAGACTTCAGCTGCAGCGTTGGATCCAGCAGGCATTGGGTGGAAACGTGCACCGTCTGCGGTTGGCCCATGACGGTCAGATCCATCACGGTCCTTTCCAGCAAACGGAGGTCCAGTCCCTCTTTTTCCCACCCGGTGAAGGTATAGCCGATCTTTTTTTCTCGAAAGTAAATCCCCATCCACTGCTCGCCCGGCTTAACCTTCGCCCCGCCTCCTCCCCTCCAGCCAATCTTGTGGCTGACCGGTCGGATATAGGTCTTCTCGAAGAGAAGCCCCATCATGAGGACCCAGGAAAGGACGGCCAGGAGAGAGAAGATTTTGAAGGGCCGGAGGGAGCGTGTTCTTTCCATGGAAAGTCAGAGCTCCTCAAGCAAGGAGAAACCCCAGCAATTCCAGGAACCCGGATACTCCCTGAAAGATGAATAGGAGGAGTGCGGAGAGATTCAGGTACTTGTGGATCGGCATCAGCGATACCCGCAGAGCCGGGCGGCGATGCATCGAAAAACCCAGAAAACCGGCCAGGAGGAAGAGCAAGACTATAAGGAAACCCACGGGCAGGTGGAGCCCCATATCGATTTCGTGCCCCGCTCTTTCCAGCAGCCCATTGACCACCAACCCGCCGATCAGGCCGGCGGTGCCCATGCTGCAGTAGAGCAGGCCCGAGGTGCGGTGTCGCTGCCAAGTGAAGCTTTTGCGGGTGAGGCCCATCCGGGCGCTGTAGAGGCCTACCAGGAATGTAATACATTGAAAAAGGGGATGGTAAACGCTAAGGATCTTCATCGGGGGCCTCCGTTCCCTGATCTTCCGCCAGGTCCTGCAGAAAGAGCAATTGAGCCCTCCTCATGTTTCAGGTAAGAGCCTGGGCGAGCGATCTTTGAGGGAGAGGAAAAGAGGATCTTCAGGAGAAATATTGCAGCAGCCCCTCTCCTTCCATAAATTTCAGGCTGGAGACCAGATCAGCCCGAGTACCCGCCACATCCGCCTTTCCGGGAATCTCCAGACAGAAGATCCCGGTGTACACCTTATGGAGCCGGGAGAGGAGGCGCTGATGGTCCGTATCACCCGGACCGATGACCGGCTGGACAACCCCTCCTTGGGTCGTCTTGTAGTGGACCAGACCGATACGGGCCTGGAAGGTCTCCAGGAATCCTAACACTTCCTCTCCGCAGGCGGGCGAGGTGCAGAGGGAGGTGGTAGTCGCATTGGCCGGATCGAAGGTGAATTTGATGGCGGAGGAGTCTTCGCAGAGCAGGCAGGTGCCGGCCAAATACTCGCCGAGGCCGAAATAGCTGCTCCCGTCGCCCATGAGGGGATCCCTGGCGTGCTCCGGTGCCATGAGGACCTTCTTCTGCTTTGCGTAACTCCCATAACGGCAGGAAATCCCGATCAGCTGCCCCAACTCTTCCCGGATGTACCCTTTTTTGCCCTTGAGTACGCTTTGCGCGAGGAGCATGCGCATCACCGTCCACTCTCCCAGGAGGCAAGCCCGATCCAGGGCCTTGCGAAATTTCTCCTCATCCCCCGGGGTGAGCATGTCGTTCTTAATAGCATAGGTAAGTTGAATTCCCAGGCCATCGGCCTTGCCCTTTAGATCGCGGATCTCTTCTTCGCTCAGGCTGACCTCGTCGTCCCGGATCTCCATCGCCTTCAGTCCAAGCTCCTTCCCGAGGGACAATAGCGCATCCAGCCGAATCTGGCCGGATTTTGTGCCTTGGGAAAAGATATTGCTCGTAAAGCCCAGTTTCATTCCGTCCTCCTTTCTGATCACCGCTCTTCAAAGGCTACGGCACGAATAGGAAAGGACTCCAAGCCCCCCATCATGGCGGGAAAACCAAAGAAAAGGAACCTCGATCTCTTGAGTTCTTTCAGGTTAGCCAGGCCTTCGATGATCGGGATGTTATGGGAGAGCATGAGATCGTGGACAAAATAGGAGTTGAAATCCTTGAAGATGAACTTCAGATCTTCGGGGAAAACGGTGTCGTCGACCCCCACCATCTTGATCTTCTTGTGAAGCAGATATTCTGCCGATTCCCTAATCAGGTGGCAACGCTCCGGCTCCGTGGGAGGCGCGTTCCCGACGAGAACGATATCGCTTTCCTGGATAGGGAACCCTTTCAGGACGTCAGGGGTCACGGGGCTCTTCGGGGATAGGTTCTGACAGTTCACCAGCACGGCGGGTCCGAACAGGTGGGAGAGGGAGACCTCACTGACATCTTCCGCCTTCCGCCCATACCGGGCAGTCACGTAATGCATGGGTGCTTCCACATGGGTGGAGATGTGGCTGTCCATTTCGATGTGGTGCATAAGCTCTCCGGGCGGGAAAGTATATCTTTCGATCTGGTATTTCCTCTGACCGGTGCCCACCGGACCTTCGCCTCCACCGGGTATGACCTTCTTGGTGAGATCCACCATCCGGGCCTGGGATAGATAGGCCCATGCCTCTTCCATTCTCATGTTTCCTCACCCCTTCCCTTTACAAGTTAGGGGAAAGCAAATGGGAAGCTCCCCGCCCGCAGGGCAGGGCTTTCCGGAAATGAAATGGATGTTTCCTCTATGTTCTGCCCCTTGAGCCCGCCCCCCTCCTAAAAAGCGGGGCTTGCGGGGCGCGATCGGATCGCACCACAAGGTCAAGGGTCGTGCAAAGGCTCTCGGCGATGCGAAGAGATCAAGCCCATATCTTTCCCTGCGGCCCATCTCAACCGGCTACGGGAGTTGCCGTTCCCATCGTCAAGAAGAGCGGGCTTTCTTGATCTCCTCGATGAAGCGCTTCGCCTTCTCGGTCAAGAGATCGTATCGCTTCTCCGCCACCGCCTTTTTGTCCACCAAGCCGCTGCCCACCCCGAGAGCAGCGGCGCCCGCCTTGATGTATGCCCCGGCGTTCTCCAATTCCACCCCGCCAGTGGGGACATAGAGGATCTGAGGCAAGGGAGCGCGCAGGGCGGAGATGTATTTGGGCCCTCCCACCATGTCCACCGGGAAGATCTTCACCAGATCAGCCCCCCATTGCCAGGCTGTGATCGCCTCGGTAGGGGTAAGACACCCAGGCACCGAAACCTTGCTGTAGCGGCTGCACACCTCCAGGGTACCGCGGTCCAGATTGGGAGCCACGATGAACTCGGCCCCCGCCAGGATGGCCATGCGGGCCGTCTCCCCATCCAGGACCGTCCCGGCCCCCAGCACCACTTCCTTGCCATACCGCCTCGACACCTCCCGCATGACCTCGATGGCCCCCGGTACGGTCATCGTGATCTCGATCACCGGTACGCCTCCGGCCTTGATGGCCGCGGCAATCTCCATCGCCTGTTCCGCAGACTGGGCGCGTACGACCGGAATCATACCGCAATCTAATACGGTCTTCATGTTCTCCGCTTTACTCGCCATGGATTCCTCCTGAGAGTTGTGGAAAAGCTATCCGCGAAAAAGAAAGAAATGGAAAGGCATTTCCAGGAAATCTACCGGGCGATCCGCAGGCCGGCCCCCTTGACCTGGGCCTCCACCTCCTCCAGGGTGCACCAGTTAAAGTCGCCGGGGATAGAGTGCTTCAGGGCCGAGAAGGCGACCCCGTAATCCACTCCCTTCTGGATATCTTTTTCCTTCCGATAGGCCCAAACGAATCCGGCGGTGAAGGAATCCCCCCCACCTACCCGGTCCACGATGTCCACCTCGTAGGTGCGGGTCTTGTAGATCTTGCCGTCCGCGTAAGCAATCGCGGTCCAGGTATTCTTCCACACCGAGATGTCACCCCGCAGGGTGATGGCCACTACCTTAAACTTGAACCGCTCCGCCAGCTTCTGGGCCACCTTTTCGTAGCTCTCCTCCTTGATGCCGAAGACCTTGAAGGTATCCTCTTCGGTAGTAATGAGGATGTCCACCGAATCCATCATGGGGGTCAGACACCGCCCGGCCTCCTCCTGGCTCCAGAGCTTCGCCCGGTAGTTCAGGTCGAAGCTCACCGAGCAGCCTGCCTCTTTGGCGGCCTTGAGGGCTTCCCGCGTTACGTCCGCGGCCGAGGCGCTCAGGGCCGGGGTAATTCCGCTCATATGGAAGTGCGGCGCCCCTTCGAAGACCTTCTTCCAGCTAACCTCTCCAGGCTTGATCAGGCTGATGGCCGAGTTGGCCCGGTCATAGACCACCGAACTGGCCCGAGGAGTGGCCCCAAACTCGACGAAGTAGAGGCCCAGCCGCCCCTCCTTGGACCAGATGATGTGGGACGTATCCACCCCATGTTCCTGGGCCTTGTTGCGAACGAGCCTGCCCAGGGGATTCGTCGGAAGTTTGGAGACCCAACACGACTTCAAGCCTAATCGCGATACCCCCACCGCCACATTCAGCTCTGCCCCCCCGGGCTTGATATCAAGGGTCGGGGTCTGCTCCAGGCGCTGAAAGTTGGGAGGGGACAGCCGCAACATGGTTTCACCAAAGGTGACAACGTCAAACATCTGCTTCCTCCTTTCTTCTTGAGGCCATTCGAAAATAGAAAAAGGCGCGATCTGCAGGCCATAAGGCGCATCTCATTCCTGGCGGCAATGTACCACCCGGGCCTTTGCCTGTCAAGGCAAAGCGCGAAAAGCTCCATGGGTTCCACACAGGCCTCGACCCATAGAAATCGGGCAAGCCTAATGGTTATAGGGCAATGCCAGAAAACCGTTGACAACTCGAACCGACAGGAATAAATAAGCCTTTAGAGGGAGACATTTGCAAAACTCAGGCCCACCCATGTTGGTCCATTTCCTTGTCAGCCGTAGAACATTTCGGCGCGCATGGGCAAGAACTGGAAAGAGAACAGACGCCCAGTAGAACGGATCGAAAAGGGGTGAGTGACTTAACAGTTGTTGGGCGCATAGCAGGCGGAGGCAAGGAGATCGGTCTCACACAAAGGGGAGGAGAAGATATGCACAAGGAGAAGGCTCAAAGGAGACTGAGCAGGCGGGAGTTCCTCAAGGGTGCGGCCGTAGGAGCGGGGGCACTCGCCCTGGTCGGAGTTGAAGGAAAAAAGGTCCAGGCCCATGAGGTCAACGTCCCCACCAGGTGGGATTTCGAAACCGATGTCGCCATCGTCGGATCCGGGGGTGGCATGGCCGCGGCCATTGAAGCCCTGGATGCTGGCGCTGAGGTGCTGGTGCTGGAGAAGATGAACAAGTTGGGCGGCGAGACCAGCATGTGTGCCGGAGTGGTCTATGGCGCCGGGACTTCGGTCCAGAGGGCGGCGGGAATCGAGGATAACCCGGGAGAGATGGTCAAGTATTGGATGGCGTGCGCCCATGGGCAGGCCGAAGCGGAGGTTGTGAAGGCCATCGCTTACAAGTCCGCCGAAACCATCGAATGGCTCATAGGGTTGGGGTGCGAGTTCCCGCCGGAAGAGCTTTACTTTTCCGGCGTCGAGCGTGAACTCGAATATTCGTCGATTGCCACGCCCAGACCCCGGGGCCACCATCAGAAGAAGGAACCTGGAGGGCCAATCTTTGCGGGCTACATCCTTTACCGGAATTTAGAAAAAGCAGCGAGAGAGCGCGGAGCGCGGATCCTGCTGGAAACCAGGGCCTTGGAGCTCATTGCCAGCGAAAAGAACGAGGTCCTCGGGGTGAAGGCCGAGAGCAAAGGGAAGGGCATCTTTATCCGGGCGAAGAAGGGAGTCATCCTGGCCGCAGGCGGCTTCAGCGCCAATCCGGACATGCGGAAAAGGTATGAATGGTACGGCGAGAGATTTGTAGGTCCCTTCTCCTTTGATTCCGGTGATGGCATCCAGATGGGCCAGGCACTCGGGGCCGATTTGATCAACATGAACAACAGCGGCGGCTATGGCGTGGGTGCTGCGCCCGTTCCAGCGGGAGAAAAAAGCCCCATCTCCCCGGCTCCCCGCTATCCCTCCATCTATGTGAACAAGAGAGGGTCGCGGTTTGTGAACGAAGACCTGAGCACCTACTTGATGGCCGATCTGGTCCGAAGGCAAGAGGATTTCATGATCTTCCAGGTCTTGGATGAGGACGCGAGAAAGAAGGTGGAGCCTATCCCCCCGGCGACGAAGTCCAAGCTCATTAGCGCTTCCACGATCCGGGAGTTGGCGGAGGCGGCCGGGATCGATCCGGAAAGATTGGAGGAAACGGTCCAGCGCTGGAACGCCCATGCCAGGGAGGGGAAAGACCCGGAATTCGAAAAGAGCGGAGTAACCGTGGGGCCCATTCAAGAACCACCCTTTTACGCGTACCATTTGACCGCTCCACCCATAGTGTCGTATAGCACCTTTGGAGGCTTGCGAATCAACGCCAAGGCCCAGGTCTTGGACGTGAAGGGAAAGGTCATTCAGAGACTCTACGCCATTGGGGGAAACACCGGGGGCGGCTTCGGCAGGATCTATCCGGGAGGCGGCGCGGCCATTTGCCGCACCCTCAACCTGGGCCGCATCGCGGGCGAAAATGCCGCTCACGAAAAGGCCATGGTCAGGTAGGGTTCTTCGGCCACCGTCGGTGAGGATTTCAGGAGCAGAGAGCAGGAAAAGGCAGGGTCAACGGTCCTGCCTTTTCTAATGAAATGCATGCTATGGCGTGATAATCTTTGGGGCGTAGAAGAGGGCTGGACTTTTGGGGAAGGAACCTTACCGGGGAGGGATTCATGAAAAGGGAATGGGAAGAAAAAATAGGGGGCTGGAGCCGGCGTGACTTCCTGAAAGCGGCGGGAGTGCTCGGCGCGATGGCGATAGCGCACAGGGCGGCCGCCCAGGCGCCCACCTCCGTAGAGGAGAACCTCCTGGAGGGAGCCTTCGACATGCATATCCACGCCGCCCCGGATGTGGCCGCCCGGTCGGTAAACGATATCGGGCTGGCCCAGAGGGCAAAAGAGATGGGGATGGGGGGACTCGTGATCAAGAACCACGAGTTCATAACGAACGACCGGGCCTATCTGGTGAGGCAGGTCGTACCTGGGATCGAGGTCTTCGGGGGCATCGTCCTCAACTACTCAGTCGGGGGCCTCAATCCGGTGGCAGTGGAAAGGATGGTCCGCTTTACGGGGGGATATGGAAAGATCGTCTGGCTGCCCACCTTTGACGCCGCCGGCCACAAATCTTTCTTTACGAAAAACCCCGATGCAGGCGGAATTCGTGTCACTGACGGCACGGGGCAAATCCTGCCCGAATTGCGAAAGGTCCTCCAATTGGTGGCCAAAGCCGACATCATCTTCGCTACCGCCCATGTCTCTCCTCAGGAAGCGTTGGCTTCCGTTCAAGCGGCCCGAGACGAAGGGGTGAGGCGCATCATCGTCTCCCATGCCATGTACTCTCCCGTGCAAATGTCCTTGGAGGATATGGGGCGATGCGTCGAAACCGGGGCGTTCATCGAGCATGTCTATCTCGCTAATCTGGCAGGGCCCGGTGCCCCCCTCGAATGGATGCGAACCTGGCGGCATATTTCCATGAAAATGTATGCCGAGGCCATCAAAACCCTGGGAGCCGAGCACTGTATCCTCTCTACCGACCTGGGACAGTACCTGAACCCTACGCCGGCCGATGGCATGCAGGAGTTCATTCGGGGTCTATCCCAACAAGGAATCAGCAAGGAGGAGCTTGGCTGGATGGTAAGAAAGAACCCGGCCCGGCTCCTGGGCCTTGAGCCGCTGTGAGATCCGGATGGTAAGGATCGGGCGCCCGCCTTGGTAACCCCTGAGCGTGGGAAAGTTTCTTCAGGCCGAGGCCCCTCGGCAAGAAGATCCCGATAAGGACTTGACAGGAAGGAATGCAGTTGTTATTCTAATATGCGAATATTAGAATAGTTAGGAATATGCCCAAGAAGATCTCCGGGACATTTGAAGAGGAAGCGAGTTTGCTCAGGACCCTCGGCCATCCCACTCGCCTCCGGATCCTCCAGATTTTGCTGGAGGAGGATCAGTGCGTAAAAAACATCTGGGAAAGGTTGGGGCTGAGCCAGGCGAACGTCTCCCAGCATCTAAGTATTATGAAGCACCGGGGGATCCTGAAGGCAGAGCGCAAGGGAGGAAGGATGTGCTATTCCGTCCGGGACAAGAGGGCCGTGCAAGTCCTGAGCCTCCTCCGATCCGCATGATGGCCATGAATAAAGCTGCGGCCTCAACTACAACCACGCAGAATGGATAGCTCAGGAGGTAGGAAATGAAGAGATGGGTACGGTCAGCGGCAGCCTGGCGATTGGGCGCCGCGCTGATCCTGCTGGGGGGCCTCTTATTTTGGACTCTGCCCCTTCCCTCCCTCGAAGCAACCGAGGGAGTCAACTGGTACCATTATCAAGAGGGAATGAGGCAGGCCAAAGAGAGCAATAAACCCATCCTTTTGGATTTTTATACCGACTGGTGCGGTTGGTGCAAGAAGATGGACAAGGAAACCTATGGCAACCCGGATATCCAGCAGTTCTTGAATCTCAATTTCATTCCTATCAAGATCAATGCGGAATCCAAGGAACCGGTCAAGGTGGATGGAAAAGAGATGAAGATGAAAGATCTCACTCGCAAATATGCGGTGAGAGCTTATCCCACCATTGTCTTCCTGGAGCCCGATGGAACCCCCATCGCTCCATGGGCCGGCTATTCCGAGGCCGCCTCATTCCGCAAGGTCCTGGGTTTTATCCAGGAAAAGGCCTACAAGAAGATGAGCTTCGACGAGTTTATCAAACAGCGGTGAGTTTCGAGGGACCGGTCATTAGGAGCAAAAGATGCCCATTTATGAGTACCGTTGCAAGCGGTGTGGCAAGATCTCGGAGATATTTCTCCGATCCGGTCAGGATGAGGGATCCCTCTCTTGCGCTTTCTGCGGGGAAAAGGAGATAGAACGGCAGTTTTCCTGCTTTTCCAGCGGTTCTGCTTCCGCCGGAGGCTCGGGCAGCGAAGCCACGGGCTGCAAACCTTCTTCGGGCTTTCGCTGACGCTAAAGACTCGCGGCAGGCTGTCGCAACTATCGCAGAGCAAACGAAATGGAGGCGGGAAAAAAGAAGATGAACCATGCCGTCGCGCACCCCGTACTCTCCTCCCTGATCTTCTTCCTGTTCCTCGCAGCCTGGTTGGTGCTCATGGGATTCATCCTCCCCAAGCTGGGGGTGCCGACCTGACTTTCGCCCCGCTGCGGGGTCGAGGATCGATCCCAAGAGGACTTGGATGAAATCATTGCCGAGGATCAAGGTGATCCCCCTCCCCGGGGTAATCTCCCGTCTCCGTCGGCAAACAGGGGAGGGCAGATACCGGACTGAACGATAGAACCCCCGCGCCTCAACAGGATGACAAAGAGAAGGGCCAGATGATTCCGTCTGGCCCTTCTCTTCTCGTGTGTCGTATGCTCTTGGGATTTGCCCGTCACAACCGGCTGAGGCGCTTTTCGATCTCTCCTCGCGGAATCATTCCCACCATGCGGTCCACCAGTTTCCCATTCTGAAAGATCAGGAGAGTGGGAATGCTGAGAATCCCGTAACTGGAGGTAATATTGGGGTTTTCGTCGGTGTTGAGCTTGCCCACTTTCACCAGGCCTGAGTATTTCCTGGCAATCTGGTCGATCGTAGGAGCAACCATCCGGCACGGCGCACACCAGGGAGCCCAACAATCCAGGAGAACGGGAACCCGAGCTCCGAGCACCTCCGTTTGAAAGTTGCCATCATCCACCTGGATGGGCTTGCCGTTGCTGGATCCTTCCAAGGGGATCACGGTCCTGCATTTTCCACACCGAACCGTACCCTGCCGCACCAGCGGCACTCGATTGGTCGTTCCGCAATTCTTACAGATTATATAATCATATTTCTGAACCATCGAACTACCTCTTGCACTCGTGTATGGGCCACCGGCCCTTTTCTCACCTTCAGCCAAAGGACACACGGCAGCCGTTCTTTTTAAAGTATCGCAGCCACTCTCCGTTGTTCTCGGAGGCCGGGCTTTTGCGGCCCACCTTTTCATTGCCACAATGGGGACAGCAAACCTTCTCTTCCTTATCTTCGCTCATCTGATAGAACTCAAAAGCATGTGAACAGGAAGGACACTCATATTCCCTGATCGGCACTCGTTCCACCTCCTACAGTTTTGGTCTATTCGCGCCTGTA
>Ga0316628_100003688_pt1 | contig 11842 bp, 9 predicted proteins | sample OWC_Aug_M2_C1_D5_FD_207648 | JGI IMG/M metagenome (GOLD analysis project Ga0316628, IMG submission 207648) | Wetland soil microbial communities from Old Woman Creek delta, Ohio, United States - OWC_Aug_M2_C1_D5_C | ecosystem: Environmental > Terrestrial > Soil > Wetlands | place: USA: Ohio...
GGCCGGCCGGCTGGCAGCCCTGGTGGACCAGGCGCTGGGGAAGGCAGCCGAGACTTCAACCGGAGCGGCAGCTGAGGCGCGAAAGCCGGACCCGCAGCGGGGCGAAGCGACCTGTTCCTGCGGGTCGGGCGTGGCAGTCACGAAGCTTTTGATCAACGGCCAAACCGTCGAGGTCATCGCCTTGCCGCTCATCTTCCGGCACTTCCGGCAGATGGGGCGGGGGCAGGACGAAACGACCAAACGTGACTTGTTTGAAACCGTCAAAGTCTACAATGCCGTGCCGGCGGAGGCCGAGGGAAGTTACCGCGAGGCGGTCCTGCGCGAGTACGCCGCCTATTGTCAAAAGGAGACCAAATCATGAGCCGGACCGCCACGTACAACACGACGGTGCGCTGGACGGGAGGTCATTGGGGTCATCTGCTTCTGGGCAACGGCCCGGAGATGAGGTTTTCGGCGCCGCCGGACGCTCAGGGTCATGCCGGGGTCCTCACGCCCGAGGATGCATTCGTCGCGGCGGCGAACACGTGCGTGATGATGATGTTCATTTGGGCAACGGAACGTTTCAGACTGAAATTGCTCTCCTACGAATGCCGCGCCGACGGCACCAAGCGAATCGAGTTGGACCGCACGGAGCTGTTCACCCGGTTACACTTTCGCCCGGTGATCCGCATCGCGGCGGGGGACGAACCGCGTGAAGCCGTGGATGCCCGGGCCCGCCGCGCGCTTCAAGCGGCGCAGAAATACAGCCTGATCGCCAACTCCGTGAAATCGGAAATCGTGATTGAACCTGAGATTTTGATCGAGGAGCAGGAAAAGCCTGAAACGCGACCACTGGCGAAGTCGCCGGGGCATGAATAAAGGCGCGGGCGTGAGGCGAGAAACATAAAGGAACAACCATGAGCAACAAAACCATTGGATTCATCGGCGGCGGGCGCATCGCCCGTATCCTCCTGGCCGGATGGAAAAGGGCCGGGCAACTGCCCGCTAAAATCGTCGTCAGCGACTGCGACGCGGCGACGCTCGTCAGGTTAAAGGAGCATTTCCCGGCCATCGAGACAGCTCCCGGCAACAGCGCCGCGGCCGCCCAGGACATCGTTTTCCTGGCGGTGCATCCGCCCGTCATAGCGGAGGCCGCCACGGGCATCCGAGGCAGCGTCAGGCCGGAGGCGATCGTAGTGTCGCTCGCGCCCAGGTTCACGATTGCGAAGCTCGCCGCGTTGCTGGGCGGGTTCGCGCGGGTGGCACGCGTGATTCCGAATGCGCCTTCGGTCGTGGACTTTGGTTTCAACCCGGTCGCATTTGGCTCGGCGCTGACGGAGGCTGACCGTGCCGCGCTCGCGGAACTGTTCACGTCGCTGGGGGACTTTCCCGAGGTCGCCGAGGAGAAGCTGGAAGCCTACGCGGTGCTGTCTGGCATGGGCCCGACTTACTTCTGGTTTCAACTTCAGGCCTTGCGCGACGTGGCCGCCGGTTTCGGCCTGAATGACGCCGAGACCGCGCCGGCCTTGAAGCGCATGGTCTGCGGCGCAACGCGAGCGCTGCTGGAATCCGGGCTGGCGCCGGCGGAAGTGATGGACCTCATTCCGGTCAAACCCCTGGCGGAAATGGAAGGCCAGGTCAGCGAGATGTATCGGACCCGATTGCCGGGGATCTACCAGAAGATAAAGCCGGGAAGCTGATGCGTGAAACGCGAAAGATGAAACCCGACCCCGGCTTCATGAACTCAAAACCACGCCGATTATGAAAACAGTAGCGAAGAAATTGAACCTTGCCGCCGCCATAGCGGTTCTGTCCCTGCTGGTCAGCGCGTCCCCGGCGGGCGCGGAAAAACTGCCGCGCCTCGTGGACCTGGGCGCCGACCGGTGCATTCCCTGCAAGATGATGGCCCCGATCCTCAAGGCGCTCAAAACCGAATACGCCGGCCGGATGGAGGTGGATTTCATTGACGTCTGGAAGAATCCGGACGCGGGCAAACCGTACGGGATAAAACTCATCCCAACGCAGATTTTCTTCGATGCCACCGGCAAAGAACGGTTCCGGCACGAAGGTTTCTTCGGCAAGGAAGACATCCTGGCCAAATGGAAGGAACTCGGTGTAGACCTGCGGGGCAGAGCGGCCGGCGGTCTCGTGCGCGAGGCTCCGGTTGCGCCGGACACCCGCCCGCGCGACGCCGTCTGCTTCATGTGCGATGGCGACGTCGATTCCGGCTCGAAGGTGGTCGTCAAAGGCCAGGCGGAACAGCGGTTGCTTTGCTCGCCCCATTGCTACTTCATTTACTTTTCCAGCATCGTCGGCGCGGACCCCAAGGCAGAAGCGGCAAAGATCAGCGTCACGGATTGGGCCAGCGGCCGGATGACGCCGGCCGCCGCGGCGTCCTATCTCTACGGCCTGGATGTCAGGGGGCGGCCGACCGTGAAGGCGTTTGCCGAGCCGGAAGCCGCGAGGAAAGAACAGCAGACCAGCCCCGGCAGCGTCGTTACCTGGGAGGTCCTCCGTTCGAAGGAGTTGGCGGCGCGGTGCGCGTTCTGCGAGCGCGCGGTGTATCCCGAGGATGCCTGCAGCGTGAAATTCGGCACGACGCGCGGCTATGGTTGCTGCACCCATTGCGCGCTGGGCGTGGCTGCGCGGCTGAAGCAGGACATCGAGGTTGAGGCAAAGGACGGCCTGACGGGCGAACCGCTCCGCGTGAAGACCCTCGCTGGGCAGGTGGCTTCGCTGGAGCCGGCGACGGCGATCGCGTGGTTCGGGCAGAAAAGAGGGCCGGATGGGAATTGGACTTCGGCGGGCTGCTTTAAACAGGCGTTTTTTGTCAATGAAGCCAATCTGCGCAAATGGCTCGAGGCCCGGCCGGCGATGACCGGCCGCCAGCTCACCATCGCCCAGGTGCTCGCCGACAAGATGAAGCTCACCACCGAACAAATCGCCAATGCGTGTAAGCTCGGCGAGTGCAAGTAAGAACGGCCCGGAATGCCTGGAAGATGTGGCATGAAGCAGCGCATCGGGATTGTGGTAATTGAGAGGGGAAGGCTTGCTTTTCAAAAGTCCGCCAGGAGTGTTTCCGTCGCCAGTCATCTGTAATTCATGGAGCAGCTCTTTACCAACCTCAGCCACGCCGTTGAAGGCGCGACGCTCGTTGCGCTGGGAGCGTCGGCCGTCTGGGGGATTTTGAGCATCATTCTCAGCCCATGTCACCTGGCCAGCCTCCCGCTGATCGTCGGTTTCATTGCCGGTCAGGGCCGGGTAAGCACGGGTCGCGCCTTCTCGACCGCCGCGCTGTTTTCGGTGGGCCTGCTGGTGACGATCGCCGTCATCGGCGTGGCCACGGCGGCAGCCGGCCGGATGCTCGGAGACGTGGGGCGATGGGGCAATTACTTCGTCGCGGCGATCTTCTTCCTGGTGGGCCTCTATTTGCTGGGGGTAATCCCAGCCCCGTGGTCCGGCCCCGGCCAGGTGAACCTCCGGCGCAAAGGCTTGCTCGCGGCATTCATTCTGGGCCTGGTGTTCGGGGTTGCTCTCGGCCCTTGCACGTTCGCCTACATGGCCCCAATGCTCGCGGTGACGTTCAGGCTCGCCGAGACCAACCCGTTTTATGGCGCGTCGCTCCTGCTGGCGTACGGGGTGGGGCATTGTTCGGTGATCGTGCTGGCGGGCACCTGCACCGAGGTGGTGCAGAAATTCCTCGATTGGAACGAGCAATCCAAGGGGGTGAAAATCGTTAAATCCCTCTGCGGCGTGCTCGTGCTCCTGGGCGGCGTCTGGCTCATCTACTCCGCACCGTGACCCCCCGGAAAAAAATTTTGGCCGCCGCTTGACAGGGCGGGAGGGCAGGGCTACGTATATTTCGTTGATTGGCGAAATATAGAATAAAACCATGCGCGAGTTCATGAATCTCACCCGGGCGCTGGCGGACACCCACCGGGTCCGCGCGTTGCTCGCCCTGCGGGACGGCGAGCTCTGTGTGTGCCAAATCACCGAGTTGTTCGGTTTGGCGCCCTCGACCGTCTCCAAGCATCTGTCCGTTCTTTACCAGGCGGGGCTGGTGGAATCCCGGAAAGCGGGACGCTGGATCTATTATCGTCTGCCCGGGAAACACGCTCCCGCGACGGTGCGCCGGGCCCTGGAATGGGTGACACGGTCCGTCGATGGCGACCGGCAAGTGGCTGAAGACCGGGCCCGTTTGAAGAAGATCCAGGCAATGGATCCCGTCGAGCTTTGCAGACGCCAATGTCGAAAATGAAGCCGACGGTTCTAATCCTTTGCACCGGCAACAGCTGCCGGAGCCAGCTGGCCGAAGGCATTCTGCGCGCGGCGGCGAACGACTTGGTCGAGGTTCGGAGCGCCGGGTCGAATCCGGCGGGTTACGTGCACCCGCTGGCCGTGCGGGTGATGGGGGAGATCGGCATCGATATTTCCGGCCATCGTTCCAAGCACGTGAATGAATTCCTGCAACAACCGGTGGAAACCGTGATCACGGTGTGCGGCAGTGCCGAGCAGGCTTGTCCCCTGTTTCCTGGCCAGGTCAACCGCTACCACTGGGCCTTTGACGATCCGGCGAAAGCCGAGGGCACCGAAGCAGAGAGGCTGGCGGTTTTCCGGCGCGTGCGCGATGAAATCAAAATTGTGTTTGAGGCTTACGCCGCCGGGCGCAAAGACCAGGCTGGGAGGAATAGAGTATGAATACCGCGGTGGACGAGGTGTCGATGAAAACAATAGTCGCGGACCCTTGCGTCGGTGACTGAGAAAGGAAAAAGCGTTTGTGAAAAAATCATTATTGTCGAAAAGTGACGAGGATATCCGGGCGGCAGTACGGACCGGATACGGGGAAATCGCCAAGGGTGCCGGCTCAGGTTGCGGCGGCGCGCCAGCCTGTTGCGGTTCCGCGCCGGTGGCGGCCGAAGCGCTGGCTCGCCACATCGGGTATTCAGCGGAAGAACTGGCGACTCTGCCCGAGGGTGCGAACCTCGGACTCTCGTGCGGCAACCCGAACGCGCTGGCCTCACTACGCCGCGGGGAGGTGGTCCTGGACCTCGGCAGCGGGGGCGGTTTCGACGTCTTCATCGCGGGAAGGAAAGTCGGAGACAGCGGCCGCGTAATCGGGGTCGACATGACCGCCGAGATGCTCGCCCGGGCGCGGCAGAACGCGGAGAGTTACCGGCAGGCCACCGGACTCCGCAACGTGGAATTCCGATTGGGCGAGATCGAGCACCTCCCGGTTGAGGATGCCAGCATTGACGTCGTCATTTCGAATTGCGTGATCAATCTTTCGCCCGACAAGCCGCAGGTCTGGCGCGAGATCGCGCGCGTGCTCAAGCCGGGCGGCCGGGTGGCGGTGTCCGACTTGGCGCTGCTCCAGCCGCTGCCGCCGGCGATTGCCGAGAGCGTCGAAGCCCTGGTAGGCTGCGTTGCCGGCGCGGTGCTCGTGTCCGACACTCAGCGAATGGTCGCGGACGCCGGGCTGAGCGACATACGGCTCAACTCCAAAGCCGCTTACATCGACGGGATGGCCGACTGGCAAGACCCTCTGTATCAGAAGATCATTGCCAGCCTGCCGGCGGGGACCAAACCCGGCGACTATGTGACGAGCCTGGAGGTGACGGCCCGCAAACCCGGCGCGACCGGAGAACGGGCGCACGACGCCGGTCCTTGCTGCGGGACCGATTGTTGTGCCGAATAGAACGGGCAACCCCCTTACCACATGAACATCAGCGCTCCGGCTACGACGGCCGCCAATACCCCCGCGGCACCGGCCCGCAAACGCCTGGCTTTTTTCGAGCGCTACCTGACCGTGTGGGTACTGGTCTGCATGGTAGTGGGCGTCGCGCTCGGCAAGCTGCTGCCAGGCCTGACCGCTTCGCTGAGCCGGCTGGAATTCGGCCAGGGCTCACAAGTGAACGTGCCGATTGGCATTCTGCTGTGGCTGATGATTTACCCGATGATGCTCAAGGTAGATTTCGGCGCCATCGGCGGCATCGCGCGGAGGCCCAAAGGCCTGCTGGTGACCCTGTTTGTGAACTGGTTGATCAAGCCCTTCAGCATGGCGCTGCTTGCCTGGGTTTTCATGCAGCACGTCTTCAGCGCCTGGATTGGGCCGGAGATGGCAAAGCAATACACGGCCGGCCTCATTATTCTGGCGGCGGCGCCGTGCACGGCCATGGTGTTCGTGTGGTCCTACCTGACGGATGGCGACCCCGCCTATACCCTGGTCCAGGTCGCCGTCAACGACCTGATCATGCTGGTGGCGTTTGCGCCCATTGTGATGTTCCTGTGCGGCGTGGCCAACGTGGTGGTGCCGGCCAAGGTGCTGATCACCTCGGTGGTGGTGTTCATCGTGATCCCGCTGGCCGCCGGCTGGGCCACCCGCGCCAGCCTGCTCAAGGCTCACGGCAAAGAATGGTTCGAGCAGAACTTCCTGCCGAAATTCCACCCCGTGATGATTGGCGCGCTGCTGCTCACCCTGGTGCTGATCTTCGCGTTCCAGGCGGGGAACCTCACTACCCGCTGGGTCGCCGTGCTGCTCATCGCGGTGCCGATCATCATCCAGGTCTACTTCAACTCGGGGCTGGCGTACCTGCTGATGAAGGTCCTCCGGGTGGAGCACAGTGTGGCCGCCCCGGGCGCCCTGATTGGGGCGAGCAACTTTTTCGAATTGGCTGTGGCGGTCGCCATCACCTTGTTTGGGGCGAATTCCGGCGCCGCCCTGGCCACCGTCGTCGGGGTGCTGGTGGAGGTGCCCGTGATGTTGTCGGTGTGTAAGGTCTGCAACCGGACGCGCCATTGGTTTGCTGGGTCGACGGCGGCTGTGTGAGCTGAGCCGCTACCGGGCGTTCAGGTGGCGAGCCACCGTGTTCAACAGTTCTTCCAGCTTGAACGGCTTGACCAGTTTCGGGAGCGACTCGGCCGCGGAACCGGCATTCATCTGTCCGCTCATCAAGACAATCGGCACCGCCGGAGAGCTTGCGCGCAAAAACGGGATGGTGGCCTTACCATTCAGCATGGGCATGTCCGAGTCCAGCAGCACCAGGCAGACCTCGCCCGCCCGCCGTTCGAACAAGGCGATGGCATCGGCGCCGTTGGCGGCGGTGAGGACCCGGTAGCCCTGGGTGGTGAGTCCGAGGGAGATCATTTCGCGCACCGATTGCTCATCGTCCACGACCAGGATCAATTCCCCGTTACTGCGCGGCAGGCCGGCGCGGGCAAGCCGGGCCGTGTCGCCGGTCGGCGCGGTCGTCGCGCACGGCAGGTAAATCTCAAAGGTGGCGCCGCGCCCGGGCTCGCTTTTCACGTTCACAAATCCGCCGTGCTGGCTGACGATCCGGGCCATGGTGGAAAGGCCCAGGCCGGTTCCCTGCCCGACCGGTTTGGTGGTAAAGAACGGCTCGAAGATGCGCGGCAGGACCTCGGGCGCGATGCCGAGGCCGGTATCGGAGACGAGCAGCATGACAAAGCGGCCGGGCGTACCGTTGGGGATTTGCCGGGCCTCCTCGGCGGCCAACTCGACGTTGTCGGCGGCGAGGGTGAGTTCGCCGCCTTCGGGCATGGCGTCCCGGGCGTTGACGCAAAGGTTGAGCAACACCTGATGCAGTTGCGTGGCGTTGCCCACGACGGGCCAAAGGTCGTCCGGCACGAGCGCGGCGACGTTGATGGATTTGGGAAAGGTCTGGCGCACGATGCGTTCCAGCTCGCGCACCAGGCTGGCCAGCGACAGGGCCGCCCGCTCACTGTCCCGCCCGCGGGAGAACAACAGCACCTGCCGCACCATGTCCGCGCTGCGGTGCGTGTTCTCCTCCATCACCGCCAGCATGCGGCGGGTCTCGTCGTCCGGGCGCTGCTTCTGCAATAGCTGCAGCCCCATGAGGATGGGGGAGAGCGCGTTGTTCAGATCGTGGGCCATCCCGCCGGCCAGCGCGCCGATGCTTTCGATCCGCTGCGAGCGGTAGAACTCCGTCTCGAGCCGCTTTTTCTCCGTCACATCCGTGTTGATAAACAGCAACGATTTGGGTTCGCCGCGCTCGTCCCGGATGAGCGTGCAACGGCTGGCGAGGGTGAGTTTGCGGCCATCCCGCGTCGCCTGTTCCAGTTCGCCCAGCCATTCGCCGTTGGCGAGGGCGGCCTGGCGCGCCTCCGCGGCGGCTTTCCCGCCCGAGCCGGTCCCGCCCCACATCACGCCGTTGTGCTGGAGCTCCGTGGCGGCCCAGCCGTAGAGCCGCTCCGCGCTCGGGTTGGCGTAAATGACTCTGCCCCGGAGGTCCTCGACCACAATGGCGTCCTGCGCCTTCTCGATCAGCGCGGCTTGTTCGCGGATCTTCGATTCCGCGGCGCGCCGCTGTTCCTCGAAGCGCCGTTTCTGCCGATACCATTCCAACGACTGGCAAAGCAAGGAGCCGGCGAAGGCGGCGGGGATTTGCACCGCGCTGATGATCAGCCAGGGGAACCAAAGTTTGCCGGCCGCCAGCGCGAAGGCCACGACGCCGAGCACGCCCAGCTCCGCGGCCAACGCGGCGCCCGCCGCCAGCAACGGCCGAAGCGAGAAGAGCGCCCCGGCCAGCAGCAGGGCCGCCAGCGCCAGCGCCAGCCGCTCGGTCACAGGAGACCAGCGGCGCAGCGAGTCGCCCCGCAGGAGATTGAGCAGTTGCGTGGCGTGGATTTCAACGGCGGGCATGAAATGCTCCTTGTCGCTCCAGGCGGTGAGCGGGTTGCGGAACTCGTCTTTGCGCTCCAGAAAGGTGCCCGCCATCGGGCGCGCGCCGATGAAAACGATTTTGTCGTGGAAAAAACTGTCGCCGACCGCGTCCGATCGCAACGCGGCGCTGTAGCTGACATGCGGAATCGCCAGCGGTTTGCCGTAATACCTCATCCATTGGGACTCGGGCGTGTTAGTCGTCGCGATTCCCACGAGCTTCGCCGTCGCGAAGGCCAGGCCCGGTCCGGCCAGGTTGGGAAGTTCATTGAACTGCCGGCGCACAACGAAATCGTCCTCCTCGATCGCCACGGCAACGCCCCAGGCCGCGGCGGCGTCCAAACAGGGCCGGGCCGGCATCGAAAGCTGCAGCGTTTTAATCCCTTCCACCAGCGGCGTGGCGCGGCTGGAACGGCTGATCTCCGCGGCGAGTACGACGCGCCCGTTGGCGCGCAGCGCTTCGATGAATTCCCGGTCGGCCGCGGCATTCAGGTCGGCTTCGCTGAAGACGATGTCGAACACCACCGCTTTCGCGCCGGCCGCGGTGAGCCGGCGCAGCAACCGGGCGTGCAACGCCCGGCTCCACGGCTCGGTTGGATTCTGCCTCTCCCGCAAGTACGAATCCAGATCCAGGTACACGATGACCACCGGGGCATTCGTAAAGTCGGGCTCCGGCAGCAATGCCTGTGACCAGTCATAGCTGGCGCGCACCAGGGACGCGCTGAGGCGCGAGCGGGGCGACAGCAGCCACAGGCTCACGGCCACCAGCAGGACCGCCAGGCCGGCGGCGGCCAGCCTTCGGGGACGGATTGTCAACAGTCGGCGCAACACGAAATTCGGTTCCATCATCGGCGGGGCGGACCCGGCGCGCCAGGCAGCCCCCGCCTCGCTAAAAATTCAACCGCAACGACGCCGTCACCGTGCGGCGGCGGACCAGTTCGGATTGCAGGTTCAACGGGTTGAGGCGGTAGTCCTGGTCAGTCACGTTTAACAGGCCGAGGCGGACCTCGGCGCGGCGATGCGAAAACACGTACCCGGCGAACACGTTGTGTTGCCAGAAATCGTCGCCGGGCAGCCCGGGCGTGTAGCCGTGGTTGTCCTGGTGATACCAGTCCGAGGACCACTCGGCGAAAAAGCCGCAGGGATGGTTAAAGAGCAGGAAGAGCTGGCCATGATGCAGCACCGCGCGCGTGTCCTGCTCCAGCGAGGCGACGCCCGGGAGGCCGGCCAGTTCGGGCAGGCTCGTGGTGAGCTTGGCCTCGCTGAGGCGGTAACGGGCGCCAATCGACCAGTCTCTGGCGACGAGCTGGTTCACATAGGCCGAGAGGTTGCGTTCGCGAAAATCGAGCGTTTGGCGGGCGGTGGCCGGGCTGTCGGGCACGGGTATGAAGGGGATGGAATTGGTGAACGCGCCCACATCACGCGCGCCGTCGGACTGGAGCAGTTCCGCGCCGATGCCGAGGTAGGTATGGCTGGGCAGGGATTGATCGAAACCGAGCGTCCAGGTCTCGAATCGCGCGCCGGGCACGAGCCCCTCGACCGATTCGGGGATGAGACTGCGGAAAGCGCTCACCGAGCCTGCCACCTGCGAGGGTTCGAGCCGGACGCTGTTGTCGAAAAATAGGCCGCCCAGCGAACGGGTCCACGCGCCGCGCAGCCAGCCGCCCTGCCAGGGCTCGGCGGTGAAGCCCACCTTTGGACCCAGGAGCGAACGCCGGCTTTCGGAGTCCAGGATCGGCGGCAACCCGATATTCTTCGGGTAGGTCAGGTCGTCGTAACTCAAGCCGGCCGTCAACCGAAGTTCGGTAAGCGGCCGCCATTGATAATAGCCGTAGCCGTTGAGCCGTTCCAGATACGGCGACGCGGTCTGGTCGGTGGTCGCGCCAAGCTGGCGCGTGAGGATCGCGTGCGTGTCCGCCGTCCCGCGCTGATAACGTCCGCCGACGATAAAAGCGTGGTGGGGGGACTCCCAAATCTGCTGGGCCTCGGCGGAATAGAGCGTGAAGTCTTCGCGCTGGTTCAAGGTGAAAAAGGGATCGGCGGTCACGCCGACGATGCCCGCGCCATCCTGCTGCATGAACAGCACGCTCGGCTCCGGATTGGTGAGGGCGAGGCGGTCGGCCAATCGGGAGAACAGAAACAGCGTGTGGCTCCCGGGCGCCCATTCGTGATTGGCGCCGAGGAACAGATTGGGGCTTTGTTCTTCCGTCGCGCGCAGGCCGAGGATGGCATCCGCCGGGTTGTAGTGCTGCGCCACATCACCGCTCTCGCCGTGAAAGTAACCCGCCTGGAAATAGACGCTGTCCGCCGGCGTGAGCTGCTCCTTGGCCTGAATCGAGAACTGCTGGTCCTGCCCGTCGTTGTTCGGGCGCTGGCCGTTCTGCGAAACATATTGCGCGTCGAGCGCGTAGCTGAAACCGGCGAGGGAGCCGAAGAACGTGGCTGCCTGGTGCCAATCGCCGCCGCTGCCGTACTCGGTCAACGAGCTGAAACCGACGGGGCGGACCCCGAAGTATCGCAGGCGGTCCTGCTGCGAGAGCAGTTGGGAAAGATTGCCGCCCCCCGGCGGCGCGAGCAGGTTCGCCAGCAACAGTTCGCTTTCGCGGGCGGTTTCAAAGCGCAGGTCAAACCGCCGCGGGTCTTCGCGGGCTTCCAGGCTGTTCGCGAGAAAGAGGTGGCCGGCGAAATCAGAGTACGATTCCTCCACCGCGCGGGCGGCGGCGCGTTCACTGACCTCGGTCATTCCTGCGGTGTCATAAATGGCCGCCAGATCGGCGCTGCGGGTCGCGCGGTCGCGATCCAACTGCAGCCGCGAGCGAAACACGCTGCGATTGTCATTCAGCTCGGCCGAGCGCTCCAGGTCGCGCACGGCGTCGTTGACCTGGTGCGTTTGAAAGCGGTGAAGCGCGGAATAAAGCCAGGCGGTGGGATCGGCCGGGTCGAGCTGCTGCGCGCGCGCGAACTCCTTGCCGGCGACGTTGTCCTCGCCGGCCTGGCTCCACGCTTTGGCCAGGTAGCTGCGGTACAAGCCGCGCTGCGGCTCCAGGGCGCAGGCGACCTGCAGGTCGCGGCGCGCGTCCTCGGCGCGGCCCACTTGAGCTTCCGCCAGCGCGCGGCCGAGCCGGGCGCTGGACAGCGAGCCGTCGAGCGCCAGCGCGCGGTCAA
>Ga0316628_100003689_pt1 | contig 11839 bp, 10 predicted proteins | sample OWC_Aug_M2_C1_D5_FD_207648 | JGI IMG/M metagenome (GOLD analysis project Ga0316628, IMG submission 207648) | Wetland soil microbial communities from Old Woman Creek delta, Ohio, United States - OWC_Aug_M2_C1_D5_C | ecosystem: Environmental > Terrestrial > Soil > Wetlands | place: USA: Ohio...
TCGAAGCGGGTCGGGAATACGTCCTGGGTCTCAACGGCGAAGGCTACTTGGTCATGCAGGACGATCTGGGCCATCCTCTCGCCCCGGTCATCATCAAATTCAGGACCAGGAAATAGGGTCAGCGAAAAACCCGGATCTCCCCGAATTCGGATGACGTTGACCTTAATTATTTTTCAGCAACGAAATATGGTAAACGTCACCCGAATTCAAATAGAATAGGCCCGCGAACATCACGCTCGAGGAGGGAAACCATGTTGAGATCCCGCGGACTCAAGGTCGCCCTGACCGTCGTCGCGGCGGCCGTCTTGCTCGGCGCCGCCGAGGAGAAGACGTCCAACGGCCTGGGCCTCGGCCTGGGCAACCTCAGCCGCCTGTCGAAGGCCCAGACCCGCTCCGTCAGCCCCGAGAACTTCACGGGCGAGAAAGGGAAGGCGGGGATGTCCGTCGACGGGCCGGCCATGAAAGCGGCCCGCGACCTCGGCCAGGGCTGGAAGGTCTCGCCCTATGTCCGCGTCCAGCCGCAGGAAACCTTCGTCATGGCCGACGTCAAGGGCGAGGGCGCCATCCAGCAGATCTGGCTGACGCCGGCCGGCGCCTGGCGCTTCGCCATCCTCCGTTTCTACTGGGACGGCGAGACCGAGCCCTCGGTCGAATGCCCGGTCGGCGATTTCTTCGCCTGCGGCTGGGGCCAGTACGCCCAGATCTCGTCGCTCCCCGTGTGCGTCAACCCCGGGAGCGCGTTCAATTGCTACTGGGAGATGCCGTTCCGCAAAGGATTCAAGATCACCATCGAGAACATCGCCGACAAGCCGCTCCCCGGCGAGACGGCGACCAACATCTTCACCGTCTACTACCAGATCAACTACACCCTGACCGACGTGCCCGACGACGCGGCCTATTTTCACGCCCAGTTCCGGCGCGTGAACCCGCTGCCCTACAAGGACGTTTACACGATCCTCGACGGTGTCAAGGGCTGGGGACACTTCGTCGGGACATATCTCGCTTGGGGCGTCAACAACAACGGCTGGTGGGGCGAGGGTGAGATCAAATTTTTCCTCGACGGCGACAGCCAGTTCCCGACGATCTGCGGCACCGGCACCGAGGATTACTTCTGCGGCTCCTACGATTTCGACGCCAAGGCGCCCGACGGGACGATCCAGTACAAGGAGTTCACGACGCCCTATACGGGCCTGCCGCAGGTCATCCGGGGCGACGGCCATTACCAGGTCCAGCAGCGCTTCGGGATGTACCGCTGGCATATCATGGACCCCATCCGCTTCGAGAAGGACCTCCGGGTGACCATCCAGGCGCTGGGCTGGCGCTCGGGCGGCCGCTATCTCCCGCTCCAGGACGACATCGCCTCGGTCGCCTACTGGTACCAGCAGGAGCCGCACGCCAAGTTCCCCAAGCTCCCGGACAAGGATTATCTGGAGATCATCTGAGCGGGGACGCCTCGCCCGTTCCCCGGCTGGGAAGCGCCCCGGGCGCAGTTGCGGCAGGATCGTCCTGCCTGGAGTTTCCGTTCTGGAGGATCCGGGGAATCCTGAGGCGTCGGAGAGAAAAACGGTGTGTCGAAAAAGCTTCGTCTTGAGCCGGGGCTGCCTGGTCGGGCTTGTCCTCTTGGCCGCCGGCGCGCCGGGCGTCGAGAACGGGCCGGAGCGCTCCATCAACCGGGAGCGTGTCCTGGCCCGGCTTGATGCCTTGGCCCTCATCGGCCGGACGCCCGAGGGCGGCGTCAGTCGGGTGGCCTTCAGCGAAGCGGACATCGCCGGCCGCGATCACATCCTTAGGCTGATGAACGAAGCCGGCCTTGCCGTCCGCGTCGACCCGGCCGGGAACCTCATCGGCCGCCGCGAGGGAAACGTCGCCGGACTCGCGCCCATCGTCCTCGGCTCGCACGCCGACACGGTCCCGAACGGCGGGAGATACGACGGCGCTCTGGGCGTTGTCGCCGCCCTCGAATGCGCCGAGATCCTGCGAGAGCGGGGGACGACGACCCGCCACCCGGTCGAGGTCGTTGTTTTTGCCGACGAGGAAGGCGGGCTCATCGGCAGCCGGGGCATGGCGGGGGCGCTCGACGAAGCGGCGCTGGCCGCCGTCAGCCAGAGCGGGAAGACGGTAGGTGAGGGGATCCTGGCCTTGGGCGGGGATCCCTCCCGCCTCGCCGCGGCCGCGCGCCGTCCGGGCGAGATCGCCGCCTATCTCGAGCTTCACATCGAGCAAGGCGGGGTCCTTGAATCCCGCGCCATTCCGGTCGGCGTCGTCGAGGGCATCGTCGGCATCGCGCGCTGGGAAGTCACCGTCGAGGGCTTCGCCAATCATGCGGGGACGACACCCATGGAGTACCGTCGGGACGCGCTGTTGGCCGCGGCGAGGTTCATTCTGGCTGTCAATCGAGTTGTCACGGCCGAGCCGGGCCGTCAGGTCGGAACGGTCGGCCGCTTGACGGTTGAGCCGGGCGCCGTGAATGTTGTCCCCGGCCAGGCCATTCTGAGCCTCGAGATCCGCGACCTCTCGCTCGAAAAAGTCCGGGCCTTTTTCGCCAGGATCCGCAGAGAGTCGGAAGCCATCGCCCGCGAGACCGGAACAACCTTTGCTTTCACCGCTCTCGAGGAAACCCCGCCGTCCCCGACGGACGAGCGGCTGCGCGGTCTCGTCCGGGACAGCGGCCGTGAGCTCGGCCTTCAGACGCTCGACCTCCCGAGCGGCGCCGGCCACGATGCCCAGATGATCGCCCGGATCGCGCCCGTCGGGATGATCTTCATTCCGAGCGTTGCAGGCATCAGCCATTCGCCCCGCGAGTTCTCCGCGGCCGAGGATATCGCGAACGGCGCCCGGGTCCTTTTCTCCACGCTGCTCAAGGTCGATCAAGCTTTCGGCCGTCTGTGAGGGCCGGCTCTCCGGCGCCGGCCGGAGGTCACGACCACAGGAGGAGATCCGGCGGGGGGAAAGGGCTGCCCCGGCACCGGACAGGACGACCGTTCAGACGAGCGCCAGCAGCTCGAGCGGCGAGGAGAGGAGAACCTCCGCGCCGTTCTCCAGAAGCTCCTCCGGGGTCCGGAAACCCCACAGGGCGCCGGCCGGGAACATGCCGGCCGCGACCGCCGTTTTCATGTCGACGTTCGTATCTCCCAGGAAAATGACCGACCCCGGCGCGACGCCCAGCTCGCGGGCGATGAGGAGGGCGGCCGCGGGATCCGGCTTGAGCGGCACCCCGGGCGTCGCCCCGCGGATGACATCGAAGGGGACGTCCCCGACGAGGTCCCGGATCATGACGACCGCGTAGGGATGGGATTTGTTGGACAGGACGGCCGTCTTCAGGCCGCGGGCGCGGAGATGGCGCAGGAGCTCCGCGATGCCCGGGTAAGGCCGGCTGTGGTCTTTCCAGCGGGCCTCGTACTCCCGGCGATATTCCGCGACGATCCCGGCGATGTCGTCGTCGCTCGGCGGAACGGGGCGGAGGGCGCGCCGGACCGCCTCTTCCAGCCCGTCACCGACGACACGCTTGTACTCCTCGTTCGTCCGGGTGGGGAGCCCCCGGCGGGTGAGAATGAGATTCATCGTCAGCGCGATATCGTCCAGGGTGTCGACGAGCGTCCCGTCGAGGTCGAAGATGACGGCGGCGAAGCGGCGGGCGGACGGCGCGGCGGGTTTCATCGTCGGGTTGGCTGGCCTCAGGGCGTTTTCCGGCCGCGGTGAAGGTCGCGGAGGTCGGCGTACGTCCGCCAGCCGTGGTCCAGGCGGGCCCGGTCGCCGTCGGTCATCTCGCGGCGGACCCTGGCCGGGATCCCCGCGGCGATCGTCCCGTCCGGGATGACGACGCCCTCGCCGACCAGGGCGCCCGCGGCGACGATCGAGCCCCGGCCGACGACGGCGCCGGACAGGACGACGGCGCCCATGCCGATGAGGCTGTCGTCGCCAACGGTCGCGCCGTGGACGATAGCCCGGTGCCCGACCGTGACCCGCGCTCCGACCCGGCACGGCCGGCCGTGGTCCACGTGGACGATCGCGCCGTCCTGGATGTTGGCGTCCTCGCCGATCTCGACCCAGGTCCCGTCGAGGTCCCCGCGCAGGATGCAGCCATACCAGATGCTGGCCCCCCGGGCGACCCTGACGTCGCCCAGGACGACGGCGCCGGGCGCGACCCACGCTTCGGGGTCGACCTGGGGAGGAACGAGTTGGGCGGGGACTTGGGTATCCTTCATGGCGGCGGGCTCCTTTTGGGGGCTTTCTTCGAAACAGGATTGTAGGGGCGAGGGGCGACAAAATCAAGCCGCGAAAAAGGCTTGCACGAGATATGGTATTCGTCTATAATCCTTACCGGATATATAGGGTATTGGGAAGAACAGGCGCCCGGGCCGCGCGGCCCGCTGGCCTCAAACAACGGAGGATTTCCCGATGACCGAGACGGCAGGCTTTTCCCCGAACGCGCTCAAGATCCTCGAGGCCCGCTATTTCCTACGGAACGAGCTGGGCGAGCTCCTCGACAAGTCCCCGGCCGACCTTTTCCGCCGCGTGGCGGACCATATCGCCGGCGCGGAGAAGAAGAGCGTCCGCCGCGAGTGGGCCGAGGAATTCTTCCGGGTCATGCTGGCCCGCGATTTCCTGCCCAACAGCCCCACCCTGACCGGCGCCGGCCGCGGGATGTGCCTCAGCGCCTGCTTCGTCCTGCCCATCGAGGATTCCCTGGACCGCATTTTCGAGACGGTGAAGAACGCGGCCCTTGTCCACAAGGAGGGCGGCGGCACCGGCTTCGACTTCAGCCAGCTCCGGCCCAAGGGGAGTTTCGTCCGCAAGACGCAGGGCGTCGCCTCCGGGCCCGTCTCGTTCCTCAAGGTCATCGACGCGGCCACCGAGGCCGTCAAACAGGGCGGGACGCGGCGGGGGGCCAACATGGGCATCCTCCGCGTCGACCATCCGGACATCGAGGAGTTCATCCGGATGAAGACGGACGGCCGCAGCGCGACGAACTTCAACATCTCGGTCGCGGCCAGCGACGCCTTCATGGAGGCCGTGAAGTGCGGCGGGAGCTACGAGCTTCGCGACCCGCGGACGGAGAAGCCGGTCGGGACGCGCGACGCGCGCCAGGTCTTCCGCTCGATCGTCGAGGCGGCCTGGGCCGTGGGCGACCCCGGGCTCATCTTCATCGACCGCATCAACAAGGCCAATCCGACGGCCGGCCTCGGCCCCATCCGGGCGACGAACCCGTGCGGCGAGCAGCCGCTCCACGCCTATGAATCCTGCAACCTGGGCTCCGTCAACCTGGCCAACTGCTTTGACCCAAAGCGCCGGGACCGGTTCGACTGGGACAAGTTCACCCGCCTCATCCGGACCGGGGTGCGCTTCCTGGATGACGTCATCGACGTCAACCGCTACCCCCTGCCGCAGATCGCCGAGATGACCCGGTCGACCCGCCGGATCGGACTGGGCGTCATGGGCTGGGCGGACCTGCTCCTGCTGATGAAGGTGAAATACGATTCGCCCAAAGCCCTCCGGCTGGCCGACAAGGTCGCCGCGTTCCTGCGTCAGGAGGCCGTCGCCGCCTCCCGGGAGCTGGCCGCAGAACGGGGGAGCTTCCCCGCCATCGGCCGCTCGGTCCACAAGGGGACGAAGATGCGCAACGCGACGGTCTTCACCATCGCCCCGACGGGGACGATCTCGCGGATCGCCGGCTGCTCTTCGTCGATCGAGCCCGTCTTCGCCTTCGAGGTCACGTCCCGCATCCTGGACACGGAGATCAAGGACGTCCATCCCGCCTACGCCGCCTGGAAGGAAGAGAACCCGGACCAGCCTTTGCCCGAACATTTCGTGACCGCCCACGAGGTCGCGCCCGAAGGGCATGTCCGGATGCAAGCGGCTTTCCAGAAGCACGTCGACAACTCGGTTTCCAAGACCATCAATTTCGCCCACGCCGCGACGGTCGACGACGTCGAGACGGCCTTCCTGCTGGCCTGGGACCTGGACACGAAAGGCATCACGATCTACCGCGACGGCTGCCGCGACGCCCAGGTCCTCTATACGAACGGGACGGAGATCCGTCATCCCCAAGGCCGGCCCGACACCCTGCCCTCGACGACCGACAAGATCAAGACGGGCTTCGGGAACCTTTACGTGACGATGACCTTCCACAACCAGAAGCCGTTCGAGGTCTTCGCCTCGATCGGCAAAAGCGGTTACTCCACCATGGCCGACGCCGAGGCCCTGGGCCGGCTGATCTCCCTGGCCCTGCGGAGCGGGGTAGAGGCCGAGGAGGTCATCCGCCAGCTCAAGGGCATCGGCGGCTCCGAGCCGATCTTCACCGAGGGCGGGGTCATCCAGTCCATCCCGGACGCCATCGCCAAGGTTCTGGAGAAGCACTTCGGCGAGGTCCGGCACAACGCCAAGGATTTCTACACCGTCCGCTGCCGGGTCTGCGGCGCGCTCCTGCCGGACGAGAAGTGCCCCGTCTGCCCGAACTGCGGCTGGAGCAAGTGCGCGTGAACGGCCGGGAGGCCCGGCCCTAGGGCGCCCGCGGAACGTCTTTCAGCCGAAGAAGCCTCTTTTTGTCACGGATGGCCTTGAGCAGCGATTCGAGGACCGGGACGAGTTCCTTTTCGGCATAATCGCTCTTTTCGACGGCCAGCCGCTCCCCGGCGCGCGCGGCGAAGATGACCCGCGTTGTGCGGGCGACGCGGACCGTCGGTCTGCCCGGCAGCCGCTCCAGGTTCGTGATGTGGATCCGCAAGCGGAGCGGCGGCGGCGCTTCGTGGATGACGACCACGGCGTGGATATCCTTGTTGGTGTCGTCATCGTCCTCGCCCAGGAAGAATTCCCAGCGGTAGAAATCCTCGCCCGGATGGCGGCCGAGCTCCTTGACCTCGACGACGACGGCGGCGAGAAGAGGGGCGGGGTCGGAACGCGCCTGGCTTGACGGTTGGCTTCCCACGGCGCGGGCGAAAGGGGTCAGGGACAATACCGAGATCACGGCCAACACGGGCATGCCGGGCGGCCCTGCGGGTCGGCGACCGCGGCCCGGGTCTCCGGCTCCTTTCGTCATCGTCATCATCACCCTGTTGACAACCATCCTTGTCTCTATGGATAGCACAGGTGCCGGAGATTTCAAAGAGACGGCGGACCCGGCGCCCCTCCTCCCGGCCGCGATTGACAGGCCGTCAGCCGGCCCCCTATACTTGCCTCGAAAGGGTGAATCGCCGGCGGAGTTCGTTCCGCTGGACGTGCCGGTATTACCCGAGGAAGGAGGGTGGCGGACATGGCTGAATCCAGAGTCGGCTTCGTTTCGCGGTTTTTCCGCCTGCGGGAGCGGGGCACGAACGTCCGGATCGAGATCCTGGGCGGGGCGACGACCTTCATCACCATGGCCTACATCATCGTCGTCAACCCGGCCATCCTGGAGTTCGCCGGCATCCCGGTCGGGCCGAGCACGGTGGCCACCATTCTGACCGCCGTCTTCGGCTCGTTCCTGATGGGCGTCCTCGCCAACCGGCCGATCGCCGTCGCTCCCTACATGGGGGAGAACGCCTTTATCGCCTTCGGCCTGGCCGTCATGGGGATCGGCTGGCAGCAACGGTTGGGGACGGTCTTCGTGAGCGGCCTGCTGTTCCTCCTCATCACGGTCCTCCGCGTCCGGTCCTGGCTGGCCAATTCCATCTCGCCCAGCCTGAAGCACAGCTTTGCCGTGGGCATCGGGCTGTTCCTGTCTTTTATCGGGCTCTACCAGACCGGCATCGTGACGAGCTTCGTGACGGGGGTCCCGCCGGCGTCCTTGCCCGTCTCGGCGGGGGTCCTCCTCCCGCCCGACGTCCCGGTCAAGATCGGCAACCTGCGCGACCCGCTGGTCCTGCTGGCCGTCTTCGGCTTCCTGTTGATGTGCTTTCTCCTCTACCGCCGGGTCCGGGGCGCGCTGCTCCTCGGGATCGCCGCGACCGCCGTCGTCGGCTCGGTCCTCGGTTTCGGCGAGGCCCCGCACGGCGTCGTGGCCGTCCCGTTCACGGGCGAATACAGCCTGGCGCCGATCTTCCTCAAGCTCGACATCGCCAGCGTCGTCCGGATCAGCTTCCTGCCGATCCTCCTGACGCTCTTTCTGATGAGCTTCCTCGACACCCTGGGAACGCTGGTCGGGGTCGGGGCGGCCGGGAACATGCTCGACGAAAAGGGCAACTTCCCGGACCTGGAGAAGCCCATGCTCGTCGACGCGCTCACCTGCATGTTCAGCGGCGCGGTCGGGACGAGCACGAGCGGCGCCTATATCGAGTCGGCCACCGGGATCCGCGAGGGCGCGCGGACCGGGCTGGCCGCCGTGACCACGGCCGGACTGTTCGCGCTGTCTCTCTTCTTCCTCCCGCTCATCGAGCCGCTGCAGCACCTCCGCTATGCCTATGGGCCGGCGCTCGTCGCCGTCGGCGTCCTGATGATCGGCTCGGTCGTGCGCATCAATTTCGACGACCTGACAGAGCTCGTGCCGGCCTTCGTCACCATCGTCATGATGCTCTTCACCTACAACATCGCCAACGGGCTGACGGCCGGCCTGGTCGTCTATCCGTTGCTCAAGCTGGTCTCCGGGCGGTGGCGGGAGATTAACGGCGGCTCCATCGTCCTGGCCCTGCTCTGCCTGGTCTACTACATTTTCGGCCTGCTCCATTGACCGGGGTCCCGGGGAAGGGGAGCGGCGACTCCGGCGCCGGCCTTCACAAGAGCGGCCTTTTCCTATAAAATAGATATGTTAAGGAGGAATCCATGACGAGATCGTATAGGATAGCTATTGCCGGTTTATTCGTGCTGGCGCTTGTCCTGACGGCGCCCGCGGAGCAGAGCCCGGATCAGAAGGTAGTCGACCCCGTCTGCGGCATGTCCATTATGAAGTCGCAGGCCAAGGCCACCTATGAATACGAGGGGGAGACCTATCATTTCTGTTCGACCGGCTGCAAGGACCGCTTCGCCAAGGACCCCGAGGCGTACCTGGCGAAACTCGAAGTCCGCAAGGCCGGCTCTCCCGCCGAGAAGGGCGAGCCTATGCCCCAGGCCGGCGCGGGGATGCGCCACGGCCAGACGGCCCAGCCTCCGGCGGGAGCGGCCATGATGCCGGGCGGCCGGCACGCCATGATGGGCGGCATGATGCACGGCCGGGCCATGATGGCCCGCCGGATGCCGATGGGCATGATGATGAGGCACGGCCATGGCCTGATGATGGCCGGGCCGATGATGTGCGGCTGCGGCTCGGACGCTTGCCCGATGATGGCGGAGGGTGTCGAGCGCCAGGTCGAAAAGACGGCCGACGGTGTGGTCATCAAGGTCACGGCCAAGGACCCCGAGCTCGTCAAGAAAATCCAGGCGCATGTGGACCGGATGGCCGCCGCGGCCGCGTCCGCCGGGAGCTGCCCCCCGGACTGCCCGATGAAGAAGGCCGAGAGCCCGAAAGAGGTCAAAAAATAGCCTGACGACGACGGTTTCCCGGCACCCCCGGCGGCGTCCGCCGGGGGTTTTTTGTTGTTGACAGCCGCCATGTCCGGGATTAATTTATGGGGTAGAAGGAGGGCATCGTGGTCGAGGCCCAGAGGACCGGCGGCTACGTTGGAACACCCGCGTCCCGTAAGCTCGTCCATCTCATCGAATCGAACGCCGTCGAGCTCACCCGCCATTATCTCGAGGACGTCCAGCGGCACCCGCGGCTCCCCACCTACCGGGATTTCGACCAGCGGGAGCTCTACAACCGCGCCTACAGCGTCTACAGCCAGCTCGGAAAATGGATCTCCCACGAAGCCTCCCATGAGGAGGTCAAAAAAACCTGGACCGAGCTCGGCCGCGTGCGCCGGGAGGAAGGTTTCCCCCTGTCCGAGGTCATCCTCTCGCTGTGCCTGCTGCGGCGGCACCTCTGGGAGAAGGTCCAGGCCGAGGGGTTCATCGATTCCGCCTTCGACCTCATCCAGGCCCTGGAGCTCCAGAACCGCGTCGTCCTCTTCTTCGACCGGGCCGTTTTTTACGCCGCCGTCGGCTACGAGCACCGCGAGTAGGGCGGCGTCGTTCCCTTTTTTGCCCGCTTCCGGTATCCTAGGCCCGCCTGATCCCATCGAGGAGGTTCGTCCATGAAATCCGCGAGATCCCTTCTCGTCCCCGCCCTCGTCCTGGGCCTCGTGCTGCCCGGGCTCGCCCAGAGGACGGTCAAAGACCTCAAGTTCCATGAGCTGCAGAAATTCGCCTGGATGCGGCTGGCCGAGGTCGTCCCCGCCGTCACCGACCGCGTCATCCTGCCCATCGGGACAGTCGAATCGCACGGCGCCTGCGCCATCGGCACCGACAACTACATCCCGGTCCAGATCGCCGAGGAGATCTGGGCGCCGTGCAACGCCCTGGTCGCCCCGGCCGTCAACCACGGCGTGACCGGCGCCAGCATCTCGCAGTTCCCGGGCTCGATCATGATCCGGCCGGAGGTCTTCGAGGAATACATCTACGACGTCCTCAAGGACCTCGTCCGGTCCGGGTTCCGCAACGTTCTCGTCGTCAACGGCCACGGCGGGAATACCGACGCGGTCAAGAAGGCCATGACCCGCCTGCACCTGGAGACCGGGGCCCACTTCATGACCGTGGACTGGTGGGTGACGGCGTTCGACGTGGCCCATGAGGTCTACGGCGTCAAAGCCCAGCAGTCCGGCCATGGCGACCTGGAAGAGGCGGCCATGGTCATGGCCTACGACCCCGGGCTCATCGACCGGGAGATCTATGAAAAACTCGGGCGAGACAACGTCGGCCGGGCCGGCACGGACTCCGGGGTGGCCATGATGCCGGCTTGGGCGACGATGCGCCTGCCGGAGAAGGGGACCGGATACCTCGACTTCGACGTCGCCAAGGCCAGGCAGTACCAGAAGCGGAAGGCGGCCTTTATCGCCGAGACGTTCCTCGAAGCCGTCAAGCGCTGGGAGATGATGGAGGCGTGGAAGAAAGGCCAGTGAGGGCGGAGGCCGTCGGGCTCTACGTCCATTTTCCCTTCTGCCGGGCCAAGTGCCCGTACTGCCATTTCGCCAGCGTGCCGTTCGAAGCGGGCCTGGCCTCACTATGGTGGGAAGGTCTGGCGCGCGAGGCGGACCTGCGGGCCGACCCGGCGCTCGCCGTCGAGACGGTCTATGTCGGCGGAGGGACGCCCTCGCTTCTCCTCCCCGAGGAGGTCCGCCGTCTGCTGGACCTCCTGGCCGGCCGATTCCGTCTCGTCCCCGACGAAGTGACCCTCGAGGCCAACCCGCGCCGGTCCGAGCGGTCTTTCCTCGACGGCTGGAGGGAGGCCGGAGTCACGCGCCTGAGCGTCGGCGTTCAATCGTTCGATGATGACGACCTGCGGCTTCTCGGCCGGGATTATTCCGCCGCCGAGGCCCGGGAGTTCTGCCTCGCCGCGCGGGCCGCATCCTACGACAGCCTCGGCCTCGACCTCATCGTCGGCGTCCCGCGCCAGTCGAGCCCCGCGATCGAGACGACGGTCGCCACCGTCCGGGACATCGGCCCCGACCACGTCTCCCTCTACCTCCTGGAAAACGTGGCCGGCCTGCCGTTCGAGGAGGTGACCCGGGATTTTCCGGTGGATGACGACGAGGCGGCGGCCCATTACGAGCTCGCCGCCGAAGCCTTGGAGGTGGCCGGACTCGGCCGCTATGAGATCTCCAATTTCGCCCGGCCGGGCCGGGAATGCCGGCATAATCTGAGATACTGGCGCTACGAGCCGTTTCTCGGCCTGGGCCCTTCCGCCGCCTCGCACCTCGGGTCGCGCCGTTCGATGAACCTGCCCGATATCCGGGACTGGCACGGCCGCCTCGCGCGGGGTGACGAGCCGCTGGCCGAGAGGGTTGAAGTTCCGCCG
>Ga0316628_100003690_pt1 | contig 11837 bp, 7 predicted proteins | sample OWC_Aug_M2_C1_D5_FD_207648 | JGI IMG/M metagenome (GOLD analysis project Ga0316628, IMG submission 207648) | Wetland soil microbial communities from Old Woman Creek delta, Ohio, United States - OWC_Aug_M2_C1_D5_C | ecosystem: Environmental > Terrestrial > Soil > Wetlands | place: USA: Ohio...
CCGCCGCCCCGGGCGTCCGGAGGGCTGCGCCCGGAAATTGGCGCTACGCTACGATGACGTCGAGCTTTTCAGGGCCGTGGACGCCGATCGCCAGGGTGAGCTCGATGTCGGCGGTGCGGCTGGGCCCCGTGACGAGGGTCACGTTCGTCGGGGGGGGGTCGGCTATGGCCGCGAAGAGGTCGTCCAGCGTCCCGAAGATCCGATCCCGGCGGACGATCGCCACGTGGTGCGCGGGAAGCAGCCCCGCCTGGACCGCGCGGCCCCCCGCGCTCACGCACACGATCGTTCCGGTCTCGGCGACCGCACCGAAGACCTCCTCCACCGTCACCGCGGCCGCCGCGTAATCGGCCGCCCGGACCGGGAAAAGAGGCGCGGCCGCCTTTTCGAGCTCCGTCACGCCGGGGCAGTAGACCGGCGAATCCGTCGCGACGATCCGCCCGAGCACCGCGAGGAGACCCTCCGTGTCCGAAACGGCGTGGGTCCCGGCGGCCGTTTTCGCGGCGTTCTCGAGGAAGAGCCGTTCCCTCTCCGCGCCGCTCATGGCCGCCTCCGGCGCAAGGGCGTCTTCGCGGGCGTCGGCAATCTCCCCGCCACGTCTTTCCCGCCCAGGGCGCGCACCACCGGCCAGAACGCGCCGGCGAGCCGTTGCCCCAGGGCGAAGAGCGCCGGCGACGACGACGCCTTCCCGAACGCCTCCATCCCGCGCCGTTCCCGCGGATCGGCGAACCCTTCGCGCACCTTCCGCCGCCGCAGCCCGAGGATCAGCTCGACGAGGGGAACGCGCACCGGGCACACCTCTACGCACGCCCCGCAGAGCGTGCTCGCGTCCAGGAGGGGATGCGCCTTCTCCATCCCCGTGAGCAGGGTCGTGAGGATCATCCCCATCGGCCCGGGGTACGTCCATCCGTAGGCGTGCCCTCCCACCGTCCGGTAGACGGGACAGACGTTCATGCAGGCGCCGCACCGGATGCACTTGAGGATGTCGCGCGACTCCCCGGCGAGGATCTCCGTGCGGCCGTTGTCGAGGAGGACGATGTGCAGCTCCTTCGCCCCGGTCGCCTCCCCCGCCTTGCGCGGACCGGTGATGACGGAGACGTAGCTGGTGATCGTCTGCCCCGTGGCGGACCGGGGAAGCAGGCGGAGGAACGCAGGCAGGTCGGTAAGCTTCGGGAGCATCTTTTCGATGGAGAGGATCGCTACGTGCAGCGGGGGGACGGTGGTCACCATCCGCCCGTTTCCCTCGTTCGTCAGCAGGACGAGGCTTCCCGTGTCGGTGGCTGCGAAGTTCGCCCCCGAGATCCCGGCGTCGGCGGAGAGGAATTTCTCCCGAAGCGCCTTGCGGGCGATCTTCGTCAGCACCTGGGGATCGTCGGAATACGGTACCCCGAGACGGTCCGCGAAGAGCCTGCCCACCTGGCGCCGGTTCTTGTGGATCGCCGGGACGATGATGTGGGAGGGCGTCTCCCCTTCCATCTGGATGATGTACTCCCCGAGGTCGGTCTCCACGACCTCCATTCCCGCGCCCTCGAGGTGGGAATTCAGGTCCACCTCCTCGGAGACCATCGATTTCCCCTTCACGATCCGGCGTGCGCCCCGGTCGGCGAGGATCTTCCGGATGATCTCCCGCGCGGCCGCCGCGTCGTTCGCCCTGTGGACGACGGCCCCGGCGCGGACGGCGGAGGCGACGAACCGGTCCACGTACATCGGCAGGTTCGCCAGCACGTCCTCGCGGATCGCGGAGGCCCGGTCACGCAGCGCGTCGAGATCCGCCACGGGGGCGAACGCTTCGGCGCGCTTCGTCCCGAACGTGTCGGCCGCCTGTTTCATCGCCGCCCGCAGGGCGGAGTCTTCCAGCGCGCGCACGCTGTTTTTCCGGAATTCCAGGCTCGTCTGCTCGGGACTCACAGCCCCTCCGCCAGCAGCTGCGCGATGTGGGCGACCCGGATCTTCGTCCCCCGCCGCCGCATCGCGTCCGCGATGTTCATGAGGCATCCCGAATCGCACCCCGTCACCGTCGCGGCTCCCGTCGCCTCGATGGAGGCGGCCTTCTCGTCCGCCAGCGCGCAGGAGATCTCCGGCAGTTTCGCCATGAACGTCCCCCCGAAGCCGCAGCACCGGGCGGCGTCCGGCATGGGGATGAAAGTCGCGCCTTTCAGCGAGGCAAGGAGCGCCAGCGGTTCCTCCCGGACGCCCAGCGAGCGGGTCAGGTGGCACGACGCGTGGTAGGTGACCGTTCCCTTCCCGTGCAGCCCCGCCTCGTGCGCCCTAGCCACGTGGACCAGGAACTGGGTGAGCTCATGGATCCGATCCCCCGCCCGCTTCGCCATCGCAAACAGCTTCGGATCGTCGCGGAACAGCCGGGGATAGTGGTACTTGACCATCGCCGCGCACGAGCCCGACGGGGTGACGATCGGTTCGTCGCCGTCGAACTCCCGGAGGAAATTCCCGGCCGCCGCGCGGGCCTGCGCCTCGTACCCGGCGTTGAACGCCGGCTGGCCGCAGCACGTCTGCCCCTTCGGGAAGACCGGATCGGCGCCGAACCGCCGCAGCAGCCGCACCGTCGCCTCCCCCGTCTCGGGGAAAAAGGTGTCCACGAGGCACGTACCGAAGAGCAGGACTTTCAATCGATTCCCCTTCCCGCCCCGCCCGCCCTGCCAAGCAGGTGGCGCAACGCAGCGGGAAGCTCCGGGAACCGGAATCGGTAGCCGGTCTCCTCGAGGCGGCGCGGGACGACACGCGCGCTTGCCAGCAGCAGGGCGTCCGCCATCTCGCGCCCCAATCCGAGACGGAGGGCGAACGCCGGGACGGGAAACGGCGTGGGGCGCGACAGGACTTTCCCCAGCGCCTCCGTGAATTCCCGGTTGGTGACCGGGTATGGCGCGACGGTGTTGACCGGACCGCTCAGCTCGCCGCGCTGCAACGCATGGAAAATGACGAGGGGAAGGTCGTCGATGGCGATCCAGCTGACATATTGCCGCCCGCCGCCGAGCACGCCGCCGAACCCCGCCCGGAACGGAGGAAGCATCCGCGAGAGCGCCCCCCCTTTCGGCGAAAGCACGACCCCGATCCGCAGGGCGACGACGCGGATCCCCTTCCGCACGGCCGGCCCGGAGGCGGCTTCCCACTCCCGGCAGACCCCGGCCAGGAACCCCGCGCCGTGCGGGCTCTCCTCGGTCAGCGGCTCCGCTCCCCGGTCTCCGTAGTAGCCGATCGCGGATGCGCAGACAAGCGTCTTCGGGGGCCGATCGAGCCCCGCGAGGGCTTCGCAGAGGAGTCGCGTTCCGTTCACGCGGCTGTCGCGGATGGCGGCCTTCCGGGCGGAGGACCACCGGCCGGAGCCGACGTTCTCCCCCGCCAGGTGTACGACCGCGTCCAGCCCCTCGAGGCCCGCCGCGTCGATCTCCCCCTTCGCCGGGTCCCACCGCACCGCTCCTTCCCCCGGAACGGGCGCATGGCGGACCAGGCGGACGACTTCCTGCCCCGCCGCGGAAAGACCGGTCACCACCTCGGAACCCACGAGCCCCGTCGAACCGGAAACGGCAACGCGCATCCGCTACCCCCTCCCTGCACCAGCCCATGGTACCCCGATTCCGCGCGGAGCGGCATCGTGTCCTTGCCGGTGCGTCCCGGCCTCACGGGGAAAGGATCTTCAGGATCTCGCCGTTCGCGTAATTCGCCACGTAGACCTCTCCGGCCTCGTCCTCGCCGAAGGTGGTGATGTTCATGGGTGGGTCCCCGGGGACGGGCAGCGCCGCGGTTTCCCACCCGGCGCCGTTTTTCCTCAGTCCCCGGATCCGGCCGCTGCAGTAGTCCCCATAGAAGTAAATCCCTTGCAGGTCAGGGGAAGCCGCGCCGCGGTACACCATGCCGCCCGTGACGGAGCACCCTTGCGAATGATCGTACGTGGCGACGGGGAGCGTCAGTCCCGCCGTCGCGCAGGTGGCGCTGTTGTAGCAAGCCGCTCCCTCCATGACGTTCCAGCCGTAGTTCTGCCCCCCGGGGCTTCCGGCCGGCTGGAAATCGACCTCCTCGAACGCCCCCTGCCCCACGTCGGCGATGTAGAGGTCGCCCGTCAAGCGGTCGAAGGAGAAGCGCCACGGGTTCCGTAGTCCAAGCGCCCAGATCTCGGGGAGGTACCCGCCGGTCAGGATGAAGGGGTTCTCCGGGGGGATGCCGTACGGCGTCTCTCCGGACTCCACGTCGATCCGGAGGAGTTTCCCGAGGAGCGTGCCGGGGTTCCGCGCGTTCCCCAGGGGATCGCCCGCCCCCCCTCCGTCGCCCATGCCGATGTAGAGGTTGTTGTCCGGGCCGAAGACGAGCTGCCCCCCGTTGTGGTTCGAAAAGGGTTGGGGGATCGTAAGGAGGATCTCCTCGCTCGCCGGGTCGGACACGTCCGCGTTGTCGACGGAGACGCGGTAGCGTGCGACGACCGTGGCGCCGTCCGGCCCCCTCGTGTAGTTCACATAGAAATGCATTTTCGAGGCGAACCCGGGGGGAAACGCCACGCTCAGGAGGCCCTGCTCGCCGCAGCAGGCCACCCGGGACGCGATGTCCAGGAACGGCGACGGGAGCACGGCGCCGTTCTCGAGGATCCGGATCCGTCCTGCCTGCTCCACCACGAAGATCCTGCCGCTGCCGTCTCCGGCGTGGGCGACATGGACCGGCTGATCGAATCCTCCCGCCACCCGCGAGAGGGAGATCTGCGGCCAGCCCGCGGGGACGGGCGCGGGACCGCCGGCGGAAGGAGCTCCGCTCCCCCCGGAGCATCCGGCCATTGCGACAAGAATCCCGCAAGCGACCAGGTTCCGCATGCTCGTCGACCCCGCCTCTTCACGATCCGTCGTCCGGTCCGTTCATTCGATGACGTCTTCCCGCCCCGCGTTCCCGCGGGTTCCCCGATCCGGCGCGGTATCTTCTATACTGTCAGGAGCGGCGCCGAACCGCTGGAGATTGACCGGCCGAAAGGGGCATCCTTGAAGGTCCTGGTCCTGAACTCCGGAAGTTCGTCGATCAAGTATCGCCTCTTCGGGATGAAATCGATGGAGGTGCTGCGCTCCGGCGTCGTGGAACGGATCGGCGAGCCCGGGCCCTCCACGCTCCGGGATCACCCGGAAGGGTTCGCGCACGTGATGGCGGACCTTTCGGATTCGGGGGCGGTCCGGGATGCGGCCGACCTCTTCGGCGTCGGGCATCGCGTCGTCCACGGCGGGGAGCGGTTCCGGGAACCGGCCCGCGTGGACGCGGGGGTTCTCGAGGCGATCCGGGAGATGATCCCCTTCGCTCCGCTGCACAATCCGGGCAACCTCCAGGGGATCGAAGTCGCCCTCGCGGCGTGCCCGGGGGTGCCGCAGGTGGCGGTTTTCGACACCGCCTTCCACCAATCGATGCCTCCACGCGCCTTCCGCTACGCCCTCCCCCGCGAGTTGTACGACGTCCACCGCGTGCGCCGCTACGGCTTCCACGGGACCTCGCATGCGCACGTCGCCCGACGTGCCGCCGAACTCCTCGGCAAGCCGCCGGAAACCTTGAACCTCATCACCCTCCACCTGGGGAACGGCGCGAGCGCCGCCGCGATCCGGGAGGGGAAAAGCATCGACACGTCGATGGGGATGACCCCGCTGGAGGGACTCATGATGGGGACACGCTGCGGCGACCTGGATCCCTCCGTCCCATTCTTCCTCGGAGCGGAGACGGGGAAGGATCCCGCGGAACTCCTGGAGATGCTGAACGAGGAGAGCGGGCTGAAAGGGATCTGCGGGGCGAACGACATGCGGGAAGTGCACCGGTTGGCCGCGGCGGGGGATCCTGCCGCATCGCTTGCGGTCGACATGTACTCCTATCGGATCAGGAAGTATATCGGCGCCTATGCCGCCGTCCTTGGCCGGGTCGACGCGCTGGTGTTCACGGGGGGGATCGGCGAGAACGACGCCGAGGTGCGGCGGCGGGCGTGCGATGGGCTTTCGCTGCTAGGGATCGCCGTCGACGAAGCGGGAAACGGATCTCCATCCAGGGAGTCCAGGGAGATCCAGAAGGAAGGGATGCCGGTGAAGGTCCTTGTCATCCCGACGAACGAGGAACTCGAGATCGCCTTGCAGACCGTGGCGTGCATCGGGAAAATCGTCGGGCCGGAGGAGCCGCGATGAAGCCGACCATTGGACCATCAAGCCCCGAGAAGTGTTCCTTTACGGAAGAGGAGCTGCAACGGATGGACGCCTACTGGCGCGCGGCCAACTACCTCTCCGTGGGCCAGATCTACCTGCTCGACAACCCGCTGCTGCGGGAGCCTCTCCGGCTGGAGCACGTGAAGCCGCGGCTGCTCGGCCACTGGGGGACCACCCCGGGGCTCAACTTCATCTACGTCCACCTGAACCGGGTGATCCGGGTGAACGCCCTGAACATGATCTATATCGCGGGACCCGGGCACGGCGGCCCGGCGCTGGTGGCGAACACCTGGCTGGAGGGGACCTACGGCGAGGTGTACCCCGACGTCCCGAGGAACGAAGAGGGGATGCGGAAGCTGTTCCGGCAATTCTCCTTTCCCGGGGGGATCCCCAGCCATGTGGCCCCCGAGACCCCGGGCTCCATCCACGAGGGAGGCGAGCTGGGGTACGCCCTCTCCCACGCCTTCGGGGCGGTCTTCGACAACCCCGACCTGATCGCGACGTGCGTGGTCGGCGACGGCGAGGCGGAGACCGGGCCGCTCGCCGCCTCGTGGCACTCCAACAAGTTCCTGAACCCAGTGACCGACGGGGCGGTCCTGCCGATCCTGCACCTCAACGGATACAAGATCGCCAATCCGACGGTCCTCGCGCGGATCCCACCGGAAGAACTCGCCAGTCTGTTCGCCGGCTACGGGTACGCACTTCACTTCGTGGAAGGGGACGACCCGACGACGATGCACCGGAAGATGGCGACGACAATGGACACGGTGATCGCGGAGATCCGCTCCATCCAGCGGGACGCGCGCACCGCGGGGAACACGACGCGTCCCCGGTGGCCGATGATCATCCTCCGGACGCCGAAGGGATGGACGGGGCCGAAAATCGTGGACGGCAAGCAGACGGAGGGGACCTGGAGGTCCCACCAGGTCCCCTTTGGCGACATGGCGGGAAAGCCCGACCACCTCCGGTTGCTGGAGGAGTGGATGAAGGGGTACCGGCCGGAGGAGCTCTTCGACGAGGGCGGCCGCCTGCGGCCGGAGCTCGCGGCGCTGCCCCCGGAGGGAAACCGGCGGATGGGGGCCAACCCGCACGCCAACGGGGGGATCCTGCTCAAGGACCTCGCGATGCCCGATTACCGGGAGTACGCCGTCCCGGTTCCGAAGCCGGGGGGCGCCACGGCGGAGGCGACCCGCGTGATGGGGAAGATGCTCCGCGACGTGATGAAGCGGAACCGCGAGGCGAGGAACTTCCGGGTAATGGGCCCGGACGAGACCTCGTCGAACCATCTCGACGCCCTCTTCGAGGCGACGGACCGGACCTGGATGGCCGCGACGCTCCCCGGCGACGACCACCTCAGCCCGGACGGGCGGGTGATGGAGATCCTGAGCGAGCACACGTGCCAGGGGTGGCTGGAGGGATACCTCCTCACCGGCCGGCACGGCCTCTTCTCCTGCTACGAGGCGTTCATCCACCTCGTGGACTCGATGTTCAACCAGCACGCCAAGTGGCTGAAGGTAACGGGAACGGAGATCCCCTGGCGGCGCCCGATCGCATCGCTCAACTATCTCCTGACCTCCCACGTGTGGCGGCAGGACCACAACGGATTCTCCCACCAGGACCCCGGCTTCATCGACCACGTGGTGAACAAGAAGGGGAACGTCATCCGGGTGTACCTGCCCCCCGACGCCAACTGCCTGCTGTATGTGACCGACAAGATCCTGCGAAGCCGGAACCGGATCAACGTGATCGTGGCGGGGAAGCAGCCCTCCCCGCAGTGGCTGGACATGGACGCCGCCATCCATCACTGCACCGGCGGGATCGGGATCTGGACGTGGGCCAGCAACGACGAGGGGACGGAGCCGGACATCGTGATGGCATGCGCGGGGGACGTGCCGACGCTGGAGACGCTGGCGGCGGTCGACCTGATCCGGAAGCTCCTGCCCGACCTCCGCGTCCGGGTCGTGAACATCGTCGACCTGATGACCCTCACGCCCCGGGAAGAGCACCCCCACGGCCTGACGGACAAGGAGTTCGACTCCCTGTTCACCACGGACAAGCCGATCCTCTTCGCCTATCACGGCTACCCGTGGCTGATCCACCGGCTAACGTACCGGCGGACGAACCACAAGAATCTCCACGTCCGGGGATACAAGGAGGAAGGAACCACCACCACGCCGTTCGACATGGTGGTCCGCAACGACCTGGACCGGTTCCACCTGGTGAATGACGTGATCGACCGGGTCCCCGGGCTCGCGGCCCACGCGGCCTACACCAAGCAGGCGCTCCGGGACAAGCTGATCGAGCACCGCGAGTACATCACGCTCCACGGGGAGGACATGCCCGAGGTGCGGGACTGGACGTGGCCGTACTGAACGCTATTTGTCGACAGTCGGCTTGTCGATGAACCTGTCACAGGCAGATTCCGATGGGTGAGCCTTGCAGTACTCTAGCAACCTTGCATCATATGGCATTTGCCGGAGAGCTCGCCTGGAAACCCCTGAGATTCCGGAGGTTTGTTCGGAGGGGGACCCGGCAAAGGAATGTTATCCGTCAGGGCCGCAACAAGGATGGCAAACCCAACGGATAGCGGGATTCTTCTGTAACTGCTCGACCATCTGCTGGAGCTGCTCGCGCGGGGATTCCGCCCCCACCGCGACTACTCCTTCTCCGCAAACTTGAAGCCGGTCTTGCTCGAAAACATGTCATCACAACCGGACTGTGGCTTGCGCATATAGTCCAGCAAGGCATGGAACCGTCCCATCCCACCTTCTTTTATCTTGGCTTCCAGCGAGAAAAAATCATCCGGCAAGGCGCGCGGATCCTGACGCAGGGGATTTCCGCTGCAGTCACTTTCATACATGGCATAGCCGGCATACCGGTGGTCCAAGCCGCCATGGAGATAGGCCACGTAAAATCGCATTCCCTTGTCGTTGCCGTAACCGTAATCCTTGAAAATCGGCGACTGCTCCAGCGCTTTTTGTTTTCGTTGGAATAGTTCGTCAAGCGTGGCCCGCAGATTGCCGCCGCCGCCCAGTTCAACGAAGCCCGCGCCTTCGGGCTTGATCACTGTATGAAAATTGGTATTGGGGCAAATAGTAATCCAGGTGTCGGTGCTGACCAGGTCGTGTGTTCTGCCGTAAGCATTGTTCCCTTCGAAACATGCAGCATAAACCTGGTACTTGGGCGGAGAAGCCTGCCAGTCCACAGTGAGTTTGATTGCCGTGTTTTTGCCAGCCACCGTACCTGACATGCCGCCGAAACGATACAACACCTCGAGACCTCCATCGCCTACGTACGCGGTCCGCCTTTTTATCTGTTCTTTGGTCTTATCCACTGCAAACTTGAGCCCTGCGATACGCTGTCGTATATCCGCAGCATCGTCGGCGTTCGGCGACGCTTCGAGATACCATTTGCAGGCATGCAGCGCCTGTTGGGTGTAGGGGGTCTTCTCCAGCACGGTGCACAGGTTGAAGTAGTAATTCGCGACCCACGGCGCTGCCTCGACAGCCTTCAGGTATTCCTTGGACGTGCCGAGAAAATCATCGCCGGGCTTGGCATTCTTGAAAATATATGCGGCACGTCCGGCGGCGTCTTCCGCCTCTTGCGGAATGGCGGGCGGGGGTTGAAGCTTGCGTGCCGCCTGAATAATGGACCTGCGTAGTTCGTCGTTGTCCGAATGCCCCTTGAACTGTTCGAGGAGGCTATTCAGCAACTGCCGGGGATTTGACTGTCTGGCCATCTGCCCCTGCAGCAGGGCGATGATTTCCTGCCTGGCCTTCGCATCACGGATGCCATCGGTCGACTGCATCGGCGTACGGCCACCTTTGTCCTTCATATCAAGAGCGGCACCCCCGGCAAGCAGCGCTTCTACTACGTCTTTCTTGCCTCGATTGACCGCTCGATGCAGGGGCGTCCATTCATAATTCCCCCTGCTGTTCACGTCTGCGCCTCTGGCCAGCAGCATTTCGGCGATCTCTTTCGTTGATGTATCTTGCAAAGGCGTATCCCCTTGCTTGTTTTTGGCATTCGCATCCGCACCATGGGATAGGAGCGCCTCTATCGCCTCCTTGTTGCCTTTCCCCCAGCCTGCGGCAATATGGAGAAGAGACTCTTCGGAATTGCCCAGCTTCAGGTTCGGATCGATGCCGTGTTCCAAGAATGACTCCATGACGCCCTTGTTCCCGTATTTGGCGGCGATGCTCACAGGTGAGTAGCCATTGGACTTTGGATCGGCGCCTCGGCTTAGGAGTGCTTTGACAACATCCGCTTTTTTTCGCCATGCAGCGAAGTAGAGTGGTGTATTTCCGTCCTTGTCCTTTGCATCCACCAGCGCGCCCCCTGCCAACAATGCCTCGACAATTTCCTTGGACTTATCGCGTGCAGCTATATGCAGGGGTGTGAGGCCGTCTTTGTCTTTGGCGTTCACATCCGCACCACGGGCAATCAGGAACACCACGGTCTCCGCGTTCCTGGCGTCATACAATGCGGCCTGTTCATACTTGTCTTTTGCATTTATGTCGGCGCCACGATTGAGGAATATTTCAGCGGATTTGTTGTCGCCGTTGCGCACCGCGATATGGAGGGGAGTACGGCCATCGTTGTCTGCGGTTTTGACGCCTGCCCCTGCCGTGGCCAACGCTTGTACAACATTCATGTGCCCTTGATTCAGCGCCACAACGAGCGGCGTTTTGCCGTCATTGTTCTTCACATTCACGTCCGCCCTTTTGGAGATCAAGGCGGCAATTGTGTTCATATTCCCGTCCCTGTAATAGGCCGCATTGAACAAGGGCGTTTCGCCTTTTTTATTTTTGGCGTCAACCTTGGCCCCCTTGGCGACCAGCAACAAAATCACTTCCTTGTCGTCATCGATCGACGCCCCATGCAACGCCGTATCCCCATGGTTATTTACGGCATTCACATCCGCCCCGTTCGCGAGAAGGAATTCCGCAACATCTCTATTGCTCCGGATCGAAAGATGCAGCGGCGTGTCGCCGGAGGTGTCTCTCGCGTTTACTTCAGCGCCGCGGCCCACCAGCCATTCGACCAGGTCCTTCTTTCCACTTGAGGCCGCCACGTGTAGAACAGTCCGGTTTCTGTCATCCTTCGCCGTGATGTTTCCACCTTTACTCACCAGCCATTCGGCAAGCTCTTTATTGCCGGACGAGGCTGCAGCGTGCAAGGCAGTCTGGCCGCTGTCGTCCTTCGCCGTGATGCTTACGCCTTTACTCATAAGCCATTCAACAAGTTCTCTTTTTCCGCTCAAGGCCGACCTATACAGCACAGGCCCTTCGCTTGCCTTCAGGTTCGCGCCGTTGGCGATAAGCAGTTCCATCAGCGCTCTGTCGCCTCCAGCCCGAGACAAGGGGGTACCGTAAAACTTGGCCTTGGCGTTTACATCTGGCCCTTGCTTGATAAGCCACGCGATAAGCTCTTTATTGCTTTTACTGTAATTTACAAAGTGCAAAACATTTCTGCCATTCTCGTCCTTCGACGTAACATCCACGCCTTTACTCACTATCCATTCAACAAGCGGTCTATTGCCGCTCTCGACCGCGTAGTGCAATACTGACTGACCTGACTTGGTGTTTATCTTTAGATCCGCGCCTCGCAAGACTAAATACTCTACAACCTCTTTATGCCCCTTCTTCGCAGCCAGATGCAGAGGAGTACCCTGGT
>Ga0316628_100003691_pt1 | contig 11836 bp, 11 predicted proteins | sample OWC_Aug_M2_C1_D5_FD_207648 | JGI IMG/M metagenome (GOLD analysis project Ga0316628, IMG submission 207648) | Wetland soil microbial communities from Old Woman Creek delta, Ohio, United States - OWC_Aug_M2_C1_D5_C | ecosystem: Environmental > Terrestrial > Soil > Wetlands | place: USA: Ohio...
AACAGGAGACAGTGAAGGTCTTGGGCATTAGCTGGGCTGGATATGTGCCTGGTCCTGCCCCTGCCCTCTCAGCACAAACCACATAGTCATCAACTCCGTCGAAGTACAGGGCGGAGCCGGATTTGCCCGGGGTCCAGGTTGCTCCTTTGATGGTCCCGTCTTGGCCGTTGCCTGATGAATCCGCGGCGATGACTCCACTGTTCTCGTCGAGCGTCCAGTAACCCAGCAGACCCGCCGAAACATCACCGGCCGCAACGAGCATCACGATCACGGCAATTAGGTGTGTCAATCTTCTACGCATGATCATCCTCCTTTAGGAACCCAGGTTATTGACCAGAGACGCAAACGTGCGCCACACGTAAACGCCTGGCAGACCTCAGCTTACGCAACGCGCCCGGCTGGACTCGAACCAGCAACCTTCGGATTCGAAGTCCGCGACTCTATCCAATTGAGCTACGGGCGCAAGAACCTTTCCGGTTCCTTCAGTATAGGGTTTTTCCATCACCACTGTCAAACGCTTTTTGCCCATAAGCCAACCTCCAGTGGCATCCCTGTGCGGCTCGCGATAGAATGGCACCAAATCAACTGCTGTAAATGAATGGAGATTTGTCCGGAATTGAGCCATGAATGACAAACACTATAATCTGACGTTCGTCCTGTGCGCGACGATAACCGCATTATGCCTTTTGCACGCGAACGTCGCGCTCGCAGAGTTCCGTGCGGCCATAGCGGTCCGGGATGTTACGCCTGATCCCCTGCTGCCGGTGTCGGGAGGCGTAGGCCCGAGCCATCCGGCCAGCCGGAAGATCGGCGCACTGACTGTGCGCGCCTTGTCGCTCGAAAACGACGGGGCTCGCGTTGTTATCTGCAGCACCGATTTTCTCGGCTTCCCTGCGGTGCTGGGCGACAAAGTACGCGCGAAGGTGCAGGGCATCCCGCCTGAGAATATTCTTATCGGCGCCACCCACAACCACAGCGGGCCTGACTGCTACGGTTTCCCAGACCAGACGGGCAAGGCCAACGTCGATCTGAAATATCTCGATACCGTGTGTGACAAACTGGCCGAGGCCATTAACGAGACAACGGCCCGACTCAAACCCGCACTCGTAAAGATCGCCACCGGCCCGGCCCGAGGCAAAATCGCGTACAATTACTACGCTGAGCAGTTGTACGATCCGAGATGCAGCGTCATCCAGCTTCTCGATGAGCAGAGCAAACCCTTCGCGACTCTTGTCAACTACGCCTGTCACCCCGAGGTCATCGGGGCGGACCAGGGAATTCTCAGTCCCGACTTTGTTGGTCCGCTGTACGACCGCATCGGGCAACGAGGCGGCGGCACCGGCATTTTTATGAACGGCGCGCTGGGCGGGATGGTGACGGCGGACTGCCGCGGGCCGGACGGCAAGGACCTGCGGACCTGGGATGAATGCGTTCGTATCGGTTCGCTTCTGGCGGATGAGGCATTGCGGATCGTCGCGGACGCACCGGCCCGCAAGAACCCAACGCTCTTCTGCGGCCAGACGACCATCAAGTTCCCGATAGAAAACGCCGGCCTGCGCGCGATTGTGGAACTGTCACCGCTGGGTTTCAGACTGGATGAAACCGGCTGCGTCACCACGCGAATTAACATCGTCAATCTCGGCAACGCTCAGATTCTCACCATCCCAGGGGAAGCCCTGCCCAACATCGGCTACTACCTGAAACGCAAAATGCACGGCGAACACAACCTGCTCTTCGGCCTGACCAACGACGCCTTCGGGTACATGTTGACCAAGACGGACTGGAGCAGCTTCAGCCGCTATGACTACATCACCCGCACCTGCCTGGGCGAGATGACCGGCGAGATCCTCATGACCGAGGCCCTCAAATTCGCAGAGGCCTGCCCCCGCCCCGAAAATCCGGCGACACGCTGATGCAGTGAGAGTTCACAGCTCGCCGCTCACGGCCCATTGCGTCATGTTCGTTGATCCCAATTGTGAACTACGAGCTATCTACCCACGTATTCGTTCTTAAAGAGATATAGCTTTGGCGGCATTGTTCAGTGCGTAGATCCGGTTACCTTTTTGCTGCGCTGTGCCTTTATCAGATGAAGGGTAGTTAAGAGTTGCCTGGGCCGGGTCACAAACAACCATTGAATCTGGTTTTTGTCAGCCCGCCTGCCGTCCAGCGGGCCAGAAAGGAGCCGTGGATTATGAGTAGCCGAGAGCATCTATTGAATGTCACTTGCCTTTGTGCGGCTGTGCTTTTGTCAGGCTGCATTGTTGTCTCCGGCGAACCCGGGCAGGTCGCGGAAGTCGAAATCGCCTATGCGCCTCCCCCGCCGCCGGTAGTGGTCGTCACACGCCCGCCCCCTCCGAGCAGCCTCTATATCTGGATTGAAGGCCAGTACGTCGTGCAGTCCGGCGGGTGGGTATGGGTCGAAGGACACTGGGCGCAGCCGCCACATCGCGGCGCGGTCTGGACGCCGGGCCACACCAGGCAGAGCGGACACGCTTATCGCTGGCAACCGGGACACTGGCGCTGAGTGTTTGTAGTATGCCCGTAATGGCATCGAAAGAAACACCTTACGGCGTCACTACGAACATCGACCTGCCCCCCCTAACTCCTGCGAGGTAGGCCCCACGTGCCTCATTTCATTTCTCTCGTCCCGAGACTTCGCGAAGGTCCTTCAGAAGCTCGGGACGAACTCTGAAACCGAGATTCTCCGCCTTGTGTACATCCTCCCATGCCTTGTCATATTCTCCCTTGTAGCGGTAGGCAATTGCACGATTGCAGTAAGATTGGGCAAAATCCGGATTCAGCGCAATCGCCATATTGCAGTCTATTATGGCTTGGTCAAACTCATATTTTCCAAGAAAGGCGATCGCCCGATTGACGTATGCAGGAACATGCGTCGGAACTATCTCCAGAGCCTCGTTGCAGTCGGTAATGGCCTGGTTATATTCACCTTTCCCAGCATAGGCTAGCGCTCGATTAGTGTAGGTGTCAGCACGTCTTGGGTTGGCCTTGGCGGCTTCGCCGAAGTCTGATATAGCCCGATCATACTGGCCCTTCTGATAGTAGGCTAAACCCCGATTGTAATAAGGCTTCTCATACCGTGGATTAATATCAATCGCGCTATTGCAGTCTGCAATGGCCTGGTCGTATTCTCGTCTTCCGATATAGGCCATCGCTCGGTTGCTGTAAGCGCCTGCATCTCTTGGCTCTATCCCAAGAGCCACAGTGTAGTCAGATATGGCCCTATCATATTGCGCTCTCTCACAATAGATAATCCCACGATTGCAGTAGGGTGCATTAGAATTTGGATCGATCTCAATGGCTTTGGTGAAATCTGCGATGGCCAAGTCGCGTTGACCCTTCTCATAATAGGCACTCCCACGACCGCAGTAGGCATCGGCATAGCGCTGCTTGATCTCGATGGCCTTCGTGAACTCTGTGATCGCCTTATCATATTCGCCTTGATTCAAATAGTCGATGGCGCGTTCATGGTGGCGAGTGGACCTGTCTTTGCAACCGGCTGGGACTATGCAAACGAGCGTGCTGAACGCAACCAAGATGTTCCTGAGCCTCTCTGTTCTGGAGCTACGAATCGGAGGCTTAACTCGTTTCGCCGCGGGCACTTCAATCATTTCTTCCATCCAGTTGCCTCCTGCAGGGCCTTGAGAAATTCAGGGCTGACCTAGCACCCCAGGCTCTGGGCCTTTTGCACGTCCTGCAGAGCCTTGTCATACTCTGCCTTATCATGATAAGCGACGGCGCGATTGTAATAGGCATGAGCAAAGTCCGGCTCGATCTCAATCGCCCTGCTGAAATCCGATATGGCAGCGTCGAAGTAGCCTTTCTCGTAGTAGGCGGTACCGCGATTGCAGTAGGCTTCGGCAAAGCGAGGCTCAATCCTGATGGCCTTGTCGAAGCAGGCAATCGCCTGGTCATAGTCACCTTTGGCCATGAAGGCGGCGCCGCGATTGTACCAGGTGACGCCTCGTATGAAACCAAACGCGACATAGGCGACGATCACCAGCGCGACGGCTGGCACGGCTATAAACCATTTCTTGCGCTGCATTGCCCCGCCCCGTGAAAACAACCAAAGCCATTAAAGATGCCAGGGGCTGCGCGTCGCGCGGCTGAGCATTCGATTGGCCTGCTCGTCGCCGATGAACCGTTCGGCTTGCGGGTCCCAGCGCAGCTTTCGTTTGAGCATCATAGCGATGTTGCCCAGGTGACAGATGCTCGTGGAGCGATGGCCGACTTCCGCCGGCGCGGCGGTCTCGCGATGCGCCTTGATGCAGTCGATGAAATTGCGATGGTGTTCGTCGCTTTCGTACAGATGAATCTCGTTCGGCCCGATGACGGACGTCTTGAGCGACTCGGGATAGAACACAGGTTTCTCGTTCCGCATTTCGATCCAGCCTTCGCTGCCCTCGAAGCGCGAAGGTCCGTTTTCCTGCGTCCTGCAAATCAGCTCGACGCCGTTGGCATACCGCGCCCGGAAATTCACCTTCGTGGCCGTCGTGAAAAGTCCGTCGGCGGGAAATTCGCCGCCCAGGTCCTCCACCTCGACCGGCCCGGTAGTATCCGTCCCGTTGGCCCACTGGACGATGTCGATCTCGTGGGCGCCCAGATTCGTCGTCTGGCCGCCGGAATAGTCGAGGCCGAACCGGAACGTATAAAGGCAGCGGTCTTTGTGATAGGGCGCCCACGGCGCCGGGCCGAGCCACATATCGTAATCCAGCCATTCAGGCACCGGCATGGGCTTCCAGTCTTTCGGCGGCGCTTCCTTGTTGTTTGCCCCGATGGTGGTAATGGCCTTCTGGAGCCGGCCGATTCGCCCATTGCGAATCAGCTCACAGACGAACCGGTATTGGCGGTCGGAGCGGCGATGAGTTCCCGTTTGGAAAACGATGCCGTGACGGCGGGCCGCCTCGACCATTGCCCGGCCGTCGGCGACCGTCAGGCTCAGGGGCTTTTCGCAGTAGATGTGCTTGCCGGCGCCGGCAGCCATGATGGCCGGGATGGCGTGCCAATGGTCGGGCGTCGTGATGCAGACTGCATCGATGTCGGGCCGCGCTATCAGCTCGCGGAAATCGACGTAGGCATTGCAGCCTTTGTATTGGCCGCCCGCCTTCTGCCCATAGTCCTCATCCACGATCTTTCGGGCGGATTCGCGTCCGAACCACTCCCCCTGCCAGCCCTTCTTGTACCAGTGCCCATATTCGTCGCTGGCCTTGACCACGTCGCAGACGGCCACCACCTGCACGTCGGACAGGCTCAGGAACGCCCTCATGTTGTTGGTCCCCATGCCGCCGACGCCGATGGAGCCCAGGGTAATCCGTTCGCTCGGGGGTACGGCGCCGGCCCCGCCCAAAGCCGACGAAGGAATAATATAAGGAACGCCCATCGCCCCGATGGCGGCGGCTACTGTGCCTCTCAAAAAGCTGCGCCGGTCAGACTTCATGGTACTCATCGCAAAGCCTCCCAAACGTGGTTTCATCTGAAATCTCAAATTTCAAATTGCAGATCTCCGGATCGACGGGGACTCATTCTACCCTTCACAGGCCCGGCACGAGAAGCATAAAAATCGCCCACCCTCGCAGGCGGAGCCAAAAAGGCATGGCATCCGCCGCCGGAGTCGGGTATTATCTCGGCCCAAAGGCCCGGTCCGCCGCCAGGTTGAGTTCGCAAAAGTGAAAGGACAAGTTGAATGAGTCGAGTTCTTGCAGCTATCACAGCAGTAGTTACTTTGCTTGTCTTTAGCCTCAATGCGGAAGGCAACTGGCCCCGGTTTCGCGGCCCTTCCGCCGGCGTCGTCGAAGACGGCATTCTGCCCGACACCTGGACTACGACCGAGAACGTAGTTTGGCAGACCGAGGTCCCGGGGCGGGCCTGGTCCTCCCCCATCGTCTGGGGCGAAAGGATATTTCTGACCTCAGCGGTCAGCGAAGGTGATACCGAGATGCCCAAGAAGGGACTGTACCTCGGCGGCAACCGGGACAAGGCATCCGACAAGACCCACCGATGGATGGTCTATTGCATCGACTCAGGCAGCGGCAAGATCCTTTGGGAGCAGGTCGCGCACAAGGCCGTGCCCCAGCATCCTTTGCATATCAAGAATACATACGCCTCCGAAACGTCGGTCACCGATGGCCAGCGGGTCTATGCCTACTTCGGCAACGTCGGCCTGTTCTGCTACGACGTGGATGGCAAGCCGCTGTGGTCGAAGGAATTTCCAAGCGTCAAGACCAGCAACAACTGGGGCACCGCCGCCTCGCCGGTGCTTTATGAAGACAAACTCTTCATACAGAACGATAACGACGAGCAGTCTTACCTCGCCGCGCTGGATAAAAAGACAGGCGAGCAGATCTGGCGCATCGAGCGCCAGGAGAAGAGCAATTGGGCGACGCCTTATGTATGGACGAACGAGCTGCGCACAGAGCTGGTGACATCCGGCAAAGGCAAGGTCAGGTCGTACGATCTCGACGGCCGGTTGCTCTGGGAGCTGGGCGGCATGTCAGGAATCGTTATCCCCACGCCCTTTGCGGCGCAAGGCCTGCTCTACGTCACCTCGGGCTACGTCGGCGACAAGAAGCGGCCGCTCTTTGCTATCCGGCCCGGCGCTCAGGGTGACATTTCGCTCAAGGATGATCAGACCAGCAACCAATACATCGCCTGGTGCCAGAAACAAGGCGGCCCTTACAATCCCTCGCCTATCGTCTATGGCGACTACCTTTACGTCCTGTACGACAGAGGCCTTTTGAGCTGCTACGAGGCGAAGACAGGGCGAGAGATTTACAGCAGGCAGCAGATCGCCGCCGGGGCGTCGGCCTTCACAGCGTCGCCCTGGGCCAACGACGGCAAGCTGTTCTGCCTCAGCGAGGATGGCGACACGTTCGTCATCCAGGCCGGCCCCGAATTCAAAGTGCTCGGCAAGAACGCATTGAATGAAATGTGCATGGCCACCCCCGCCGCCATCCGAGGCAGCCTGATTGTCCGTACACTTACAAAGCTCTACCGCATCGGCAAGTGAACAGACAAACCGCCGGCTGAAACAAGGGAAGTCACGGGCTGTCGAGTGCCTTGAGAATGCTATTGGCAACCTGTTCGGCCAGCAATTGCGAGCCGGCTTCGGTGAAGTGGACGTTCTGCGGCCTTTGAATCTCTCCGAGGCGAGGCAGCGAAAATGAATACAGATCGTCGATCATTACGCCATGTTCCTTCATAACTCTTTCAGCCGCGACGTTGTATTTTTCGGCGTCGCCTTTGACGCGGAACCCCGTCCCGTCGGGCACAGGCGTCGTCGTGGCAAAGATCAGCTTGGCCCCGGTTTTCTTGAGCCGCTTCGCCAGCTCATCGAGGTTCTTCTCATACTGGTCGATTGGGATCTTCTGCCTGCCTTTTTCGACAGCAGTGTTCTTGCCCTGCTCATCTACGTATTTCAAATCGTGCAGTCCATGGTTGAAGTGAATCACGTCCCACCGCGTATCCCCCAGCCATTCGTCGAGTTTCGCAAGGCCGTTGGCCGTGTCGGCGGCGTTGCCCGCGTTATGCTCGACAATGGCTTTGCCTTCGAGCAGCTTCTGGAGCGGCTTGAAATACCCGATGGATATGGAATCGCCGATAATCAGGACGCGAGGCGTCTCGCGCCAGCTCTCCACGCGGCCCGCCTTGCCGCCCTCAGAGCTCGCACAACCGGCTGCAAGCAAACTAATGATGGTTGACACTGCTATGATCTTGAGAATGTGCCTTTTCATTGTGACGGCTGCTCCTTAATCCGCTACCTGTCCCGAGCTCGAAGCCCGATCCTTCCTGCATTGGGAAATGAGCCCCTCAATTTTCTTGAAGGTTTCATCTACCTGGAATATCAGCAAAATACTATTGAACATAAGAATAGCTACAACAACGACAACAATGTGGAAAAACAGCTCTAAATTGCTACCACGAAGATATGCGATCCTTGCGAGCACAAAATTGAAAAATATAAAAGCAATCGTAACTACACCCGTAATCATCAATGTAATAAAATGCCCGGCACCATTCTTTGTTGGCGTCTTTGCTGCTAAGGTAGCATTGAAATCAGGACGCTCCGAAAGCTCCTTTCTTAATTCGTGAACTCGATAATGCATTCTAAGCTGCGGAAAACTTGAAAAGAAAATAGTACTGATTAGCAGTGCAGTCGCGGCGCACACGCACGACTGGATCATATCGGGCTCCACAAAAGTACTCACATACACTGCAAACAAATTTCCTAAAGTCCCAAAGAGTAAACAAATACGGCCAAACCAGGTGGCCCAAAGGAATTTTCGCTCTGATGTCATAAGATTGACCTCCTGGGAAGACTGGGGACATCGTCTTATCTCTGTTTGTACTCCTTAGACGGTAAACGAGCGGAACTCCTTAGCGAGCAATTTGGTATATTTGCCGGGCTTGCCATTGCCGATGGGCTTGTCGTCGAATTTGACCACACCCATAATATCTTTGGTTGTCGAAGCCACAAGAAGCTCATCCGAGCCAATCGCCTGCTCGGGCGTCAACGATTCCTCGACGATCTCCAGTCCGATGTTGCGACCTGCTTTGATGGTAAATTGGCGTGTGATGGAAGGCAAGATGTTGGCCGTCAGAGGGGCGGTTTGCAGGCTCCGGCCACGAATCGCAAAAAACGCCGAGCCGGCCCCTTCGGTGATCAAGCCGGCGTCGTTGACAAAGATCGCCTCGGCGCAGCCCTTGCGAGCCGCCGCCGTACAGGCTAAGACGTTCGGCAGCAGGTTGAGGGACTTTATGTCGCACCTTTTCCATCGCCAATCGGGAAAGGTCGATACGGCTATCCCTTCGGCCTTATCTTCGGGCTTGTCGTGCAGCTCCGAAACCGTCAGGAAGAAATTGGGCTTCAGGCCGGCATCCCAGACGCGGTTTCTCGGGGCCGAACCGCGCGTGATATGAAAATATATCATGGCGTTGGCGAGCCCGGCGGCGTCGAAGGCCCTGAGCACCCGCGAGCGTATCTCGCCTAAGTCGATTCCCGACAGCTCAATCTCCGAAAGGCTCCGGGCGAACCTCTCCATGTGCTCCTCAAGGGCGAAAAGCTTGCCATCGTAGCTTCTTAGCACTTCATAGACCCCGTCCCCGAAGAACACCCCGCGGTCGAGATAGACCGGGTCAAGCTCCCCGGCCGGCACGATCCTGTCCTGTACCATCGCTATCCGCATCGAACTATTCCTAAAAAGCACTCGGAAACTGGAATTCGGCCCTCATTTTGGCCCATAGAATACAAAAATATCGGATATTTCGCTTTACAAAAAGTAGCGAATATGCAAAAATGCCATCTTGAACCACGTTTTGGAATCTGTAGAAGCCAGGAGTTTTTGAATGTACGCAGTGATTGAACAGGGCTCGAAGCAATACAAAGTCGCCGAAGGTGACTCTCTCAATATCGAACTGACGGAAGTTGCGCCCGACGCCAAGACCATCGAGCTGGGCAAGGTCCTCCTTGTGGGCGATGGCGAGAACGTCAGGATCGGCACCCCCTATCTCGAAGGCGCAAAGGTCATCGCCTCATTCAAAACCACCGCCGCGGAGGCCCTTGTCAAGGGCGAGAAGCTCTATCCGGCCTACTTCCGCCGGCGCAAAAACAGCCGCAGACGCACCGGGCACCGCCAGAAATACCTGGAGGTGGTCATCGACAAGATCCAAGCCTGAGAAGCCCGTCCTGATTTTGCCAGAGAAGCACCCAAACGGTCAGACGTGTCGGACTGGTCCGACAGGTCGGAGGGGTCGCGTTGTTCTTGTCTCTTCGTGGCAAGCTTTGCGCGAACCTCCCGCTGACGCCGTGAGACATAGTACATGGTATGAAAGACAGCACCGAACAGGACTGCGTCGAACGGGCCAGGCGGGCGGAACCAGCCGCGATTGCTGAGCTGTACCGCCGGTATTGGCGCGCAGCGAGGGCAACAGCTTATGGCGTCACCGGCGACCTGACCTTGGCTGAAGACGCAGCGTCGGAAGCCTTCTACGCTGCCATCGAGAGCCTGCACGAGTTGAAGGATGCACAACGGTTCGGCCCGTGGCTGCGCACGATTGTCATCCGCAAGGCGACAAAATCGAAGGCAAGGAGCAGCAAGCCACCTAAGCCGCCCGACTCTCAAGCCCCCCCGCCGAGCGAGCATATAGAGCAGCAGGAACTTTCCGCCCTTATCCATGAAGCGGTGGGGACTCTCGACGAAACCCACCGGGAAGCCCTGTCCTTGTTCTATTTCGAGGGTTACAGCGTCAAAGAGGCCGCCAACTTTCTGGACGTTCCGGAAGGCACGGTTAAGCGCCGCCTGCATGAAGGACGCCAGCGCCTTCGTGAGGCGGCCGAGCACATTTTGAAAGGGACGCGGCCTACGAACGCCAAACGTGAGCAGATTCTCCAGCAGCTCAGAGACGCGGCTGCCGAAGGCATACAGTCCGAGAGGTTCTATGGGGCCATCCGCCAGGCCTTGCGTCTGCGCCCCGTGCCCGATGAGCTGCTCAGGGAAATCATGAAGAAACACTGGACACCAAAGCGTGCAGAAACGCCCCTGCCGCCCGAGAAAGAGCGCAGGCTGCGCCAGATGGTGACACACACCTACGGACCCTCCCCCAGAGCCCAGGACCCCAACCATCCCGTAGGCGCAGTGGCGAATGCCATTCGTGCTGCGCTGCCGCAGTTTCAGCCGTGGCAGATCGACTGGTCGGCGGTGGATTTCTCCCGGATGGTGCAAGAGATATCGCAAGGCGATGAAAAGGCCCTCTCGTTCCTGCGCCCGCCGGGCTTTATCGAAGGCCCCCAGGACTCGTACATATCCACAACGGGCGCATTTCTGGTACAGGATGAGGATGGTTCGCTGCGCACGCCGTATGAGCTAATGCAAAGAAAAGATTCTGCGGAGGCTTTGAAGGCGCAAGTAAAGCAGGGAAAGCGATTGAGCGATGCCCTGAACCTTTTGTGGAAGAGTACAGAGCCTCTGGAACTGCGGGCCGTCGAGAACCTGCTGCGGCGGCTGGCCGGGGCGATTGTCCCGCAAACGCCGGCCCGCTTCTTTGCCTATGAGGAGCCACGCTTTCGTGCGGCCTTGCGCATGCAGCTTGGAGATAATCCCATCCCCGCTGCGACAGGAGGAGTGCTCAATCACCTGCCCGGCTCACCCGACGATATCACTGCCGCCTGCGTTGACGTGTACCTCGAGCCCTGGGCCGCAACACGAAGTGGTCAGGCCATCGAGCTAGCCGATGTCCCGTCACTGGAGGATTTGCCGCAAAAGCAGAGCCAATAGAGGTTCTCACTGCCTCGAACGCGGCAGGCTGTTTACGATCTCGAAGGCGAACGTTTGCCATTGCGAGCGCCCGTTCTTCACAAAGTATGCGAAGGACTCTTCATCGACCAACCGCCCCAAGGCAGTCTTGCGATCAGTCTCGCTCGCTATGTCTTCGATAATCTTCTTTCGCATGGACTCCAACTCGGCGAGGAATTGGCCGTGCTCTTCCGTGAAAATCTCTTCCAGCTTCTTTCGGACGTGTCCGGCGTAGGCGGGACATTGGCCTTCGGTGCCGACCGCGATTTGCAGGTTGCCTCGCTTGACGACAGCCGGCACGAAGAAGTCGCAAAGCTCGGGCACATCAACGACGTTGCACAGAACCTCAAGCTCCTGGCAATCCCTGTAAATCTGCTTGTTGAGCTCGGAGTTGTTCGTCGCCGCCACAGCTAACAGCGCACCGGCAAGGTGATTCTTGGAATACTTTGACCTTATCAGCTCGGCATCCGTCCCCCGGCAGAGCTCCGTCAGCATGTCATCGATGTGTTCGGCAACCACCACGAGCCGGG
>Ga0316628_100003692_pt1 | contig 11833 bp, 6 predicted proteins | sample OWC_Aug_M2_C1_D5_FD_207648 | JGI IMG/M metagenome (GOLD analysis project Ga0316628, IMG submission 207648) | Wetland soil microbial communities from Old Woman Creek delta, Ohio, United States - OWC_Aug_M2_C1_D5_C | ecosystem: Environmental > Terrestrial > Soil > Wetlands | place: USA: Ohio...
GAAGTGTGCAGATTCGACATGGGTGTCACGAATCTGGGCAGGTCCGGTCAGTCAGGAGGGATGTCTCAGAAGTCCGGGGGCTGGGTTAAACAGCGGAAGGGTTGGCCGGGGGCCAAGTCCGGGCTTGGCCCCCGGCCGCGACATTAAGTCAGACCTCAAGCCCTTGCTTGCCTCTGAGTGGTCAGGCCTGGGACCGCGTGGCCGACCGCGAGGGCGACGGTGCGCCCGAAATCGGTCCTGAGGACCCTCACTGCGCAACCTCGCCGGCGATCTTCTCCAAGACCGGATTCAGCCGTTGGATCTCAGCCTCCAGGGCTTGGTAGGCTTCTTCGGCGCGGCTTAGATCCGCCTGCCGGCCGAGCACTTCGAGTTTCCAGGCGGCCTGTTGCGCTTCCTTGGCCAAGAAGTTACCCACCGAGCCTTTCAGAGCGTGGGCCGCGGATTCGAGCGACCGACTATCACCGCGAGCGATGGCCTCACGAATCGCTCGCAGCCGCGCAGGACAATCGGTGATAAATAGTTCCACCATTTCCGCCAGCAAGTCAGCGTCGCCATCCAACCTCGCCAGGAGCGCCTGAACATCCAACAGCTCGCCCAACGGTTTTCCATCCGGCCTACTCTCTTCCAGACCGCAAGATTCCGGCATCAAGCTCTCGATGGTTGTGAGGAGCTCGTGGACGTGAACGGGTTTGGCGATGTAGGCATCCATGCCTGCCGCTAGGCAGCGTTCGCGGTCACCCTTCATCGCGTGGGCGGTCATGGCGATGATGGGGATGTGTTGGCCTGTCGAGCGTTCGCGCTCCCGAATCTGCGCGGTGGCCTCGAAACCGTCCAACTCGGGCATGCGCACGTCCATCAGAATGAGGTCATAAGGGGACTTCTCCAGCGCGTCCAGCGTCTCCCGTCCGTTGTGGGCCACGGCGGGGGTGTGTCCGCGCTTTTCGAGCAGGCGGAGGATAAACTCCTGGTTGACGACATTGTCCTCGGCGACGAGGATGCGCAGCCGATGCCGCGCCTCGCGCAGCGAGTGACGGGTAATCAGCGAAGGCTGAGCCCGGCCGGAAGACCTCTCTTCGAGCGCCGTCAGAATGGCTTCCAGGAGATCCGACTGCCGGATGGGTTTGATGAGATACGCTGCCACGCCCAGCTTGCGGCACCGCGCGGCATCCCCTCGCTGGCCTGCGGAAGTCAGCATCATGATGGTCGCACCGGCCAGCGTGGGATCTTCCTTCATCCGCGCGATCAGCGTGAACCCGTCCATATCGGGCATCTGAGAATCCACAATCACCAGCGGAAAGGTTCTCCCGCTCTCCTTGGCAAGCCGCATGGCCGCCAACCCCGACTCGCCACCGTCGGCCAGTGTCGGTTGCATCTGCCAGTGCTTGAGCATGGCGTCCAGGATGCGCCGGTTCGTCGGATTGTCATCCACGACTAACGTGGGCAGATCCCGGAGCCGAGACGTATCGTGGGGAACCGCCGGGCGGGCGACGCTCTTCCGTCTTCCGAAGCGCGCCGTAAAGTGGAACGCGCTGCCTTCCCCGACCTGACTTTCCACCCAGATCCTGCCGCCCATCATCTCCACGAGGCGCGTCGAGATGGCCAGGCCGAGCCCCGTCCCACCGTAGCGGCGCGTCATGGAACTGTCCGCCTGCGCGAAGGCCTCGAAGATAAGTGCCTGTTTCTCTTTCGGAATGCCGACACCGGTGTCCATCACGGCGAAGTGCAAATCGACATGATCGTCCGACAGGGGATCCGCTTCCACGCTCAGCACGACCTCACCCCGCTCGGTGAACTTGATGGCGTTGCCGACCAGGTTGATGAGGATCTGCCGCAAGCGTCCAGGGTCGCCGAGGAGCACGGAGGGGATCTCGGGCGGGACCCGGCAGGCGAGTTCCAGGCCTTTCTGGTGAGCGCGCAGGGCGAGCGCCTTCATGGTGCTGCTCAGTGCGTCCTGAAGATCGAACTCGGTGACTTCCAGATCGAGCTTGCCCGCCTCGATCCGCGAAAAGTCCAGGATGTCGTTGATGAGCGTGAGCAGCGTCTCGGACGACTCGCGGACCATGCTGAGGTATTCGCGCTGCTCCGGCGTCAAGTCGGTATCGAGGGCCAGTTCGGTCATGCCGATGATGCCGTTCATCGGCGTGCGGATCTCGTGGCTCATAATGGCCAAGAATTCGCTCTTGGCGCGGCTGGCGGCCTCGGCGGCGGCCTTGGCTTTCTCCAGAGCCTCTTCCACCTGCTTGCGCTTGGTGATGTCCTCCACCGTCCCCTCGAAGTACGTCACCACGCCCTCTTCGTTCAGAATGGCCTTGGCATTCTCCCGGACGTAAATCACTTCGCCATCTCGCCGGCGCCAGGCGGCCTCAAGGCCGCGAACTTCGCGGTCCCGCGTCATCGCTTCCTTAAACTGTGCGCGCGGGTAGCTGGCTTCGAACTGCTCCGTCTCCAGATTCCGTGCCGCGAGCTCCTCAAATGAGGAATAGCCCAGCATGCGAATCAGCGCAGGGTTGGCGTCCAGGATTTCGCCGTCCGGGGTGGTGCGGTAGACACCGATATGGGCATTCTCGAAAAGCGTCCGGTACCGCCGCTCGTTCACCCGCAAGGCTTCTTCCATGCGCTTGCGCTCGGTGATGTCCGCCATAACGGCCATAATGGAGGCGACGTTCCCCCCGGCGTCCCGGATGGGAGCGGTGGAGACACTGACATCAATGAGCGCCCCATCCTTCCGCCGCCGCTGGACTTCGACGCCGGTAAAAGCATTGCCATGCAGCACCTGCTCGCGCAGGGCCCGGTACTCCTCATGCTTCGCTTTCGGGATGATGGGGAGGTATTGGCCGATCACTTCGGCTTCTTTCCATCCGAAAATCTCCTCAGCCGCAGGGTTCCACATCATAACTTCCCCTGTGGGGTTAACGGTCATGATGGCGACTGGAGAAGCGGAAATGAGTGAACCCAGGGTTTCATTGCTTTCTCGAAGCTGCTCTTCCGCCCGCACCCGGCGCACGAAGAGCCCCACTTGGCGGCCGAGGTCCTTCATTGCCTGGATGAGGTCCTCATCAAGGGGACGCACGTGCCGGCTCAGAAACTCGATGACCCCGAGCACCTCATTCTCGTAGACCAGGGGGAAGCCGCAGGCGGAGTGCAAACCGTGCTGAATCGCGATCGCGCGGCGGACGAAGCTCTCGTCGTCAGCGACTTCCGGTATCCAGACCGGCTCACCCGTGGACCAAACTTGGCCCGGGAGAATATCACCCGGCGCGAAAGTGGCCTCTAGGGAAGCCGTTTCGAACTTGTCAAGGACGGCGTCCGCCCCGTGCCACATCCCCGCGCAATGCAGCAGGCTATCGTCGCTTTGAATCCAAAAACCTCCTTCATCCCATCCCAGGTTCTCGCAGACCGTCTGGAGGATCTGAGGGACGGCTACCTGAAGGGTTCCCGCCTCTGCCAAGACGCGAGTCACGGAAAACTGGACCGCCCTAAACGCCTCGGCAAGCTTGCGTTTGGTGATGTCTGCCTTGAGGGCCAGAAAGTGAGCGATCGTACCGTCGGCATCACGAACAGGTTGGATCGAAGCAGATTCCCAGTACAGTTCCCCACTTTTCTTCCTGTTGAGAAATTCCCCACGCCACTCTCGACCGGAAGTAATCGTCTTCCACAGTACCTCGTAAACCTCGGAGGGTGTCTCGCCCGACTTCAGAATGCGCGGATTCTTGCCGATGACCTCGTCCGCTGTGTAGCCGGTCACGCGGGTGAAGGCTGCGTTGACGTACTCAATGCTGCTCCGGGGATCGGTAATCACCACGCAGGAAGGGCTCTGCTCGACGGCCTGCGAGAGCATCCGAAGCTGTTCCTCGGCACGCCGGCGTGCCGTGATATCACGGGCGATGCCCTGAAGGCCCACGCTCTCGCCCTGCCGAGTGACAGGCCGGAGGTTGGCTTCCAGCCACACGCGGTGCCCATCCTCGGCGACGATCTCCAGTTCTACGGATGGCACGGCTTCCCCGCTCAGAGCTTTGGCCACAAGCTTCTGAACGACGCTCACATATTCAGGCGCCACCATCTGGGCGGCGGTCATATTCAGAGCTTCGATCTGGGTGTAACCGCTCACTCTTTCTCCAGCCTTGTTCAGCGAAGCGATACGGCCTGAGGGGTCGAGAGTAAAGACAATGTCGTTGGCGTTTTCAAAGAGCTCAAGGTATTGCTCCTTCAAGGCCGCCTCGCGCCTTAGCCACTCGCGGATGGTCGCGGTCTGTTCCCTCACTTGGCGCCGGAGGAAGAAGACCCAGAGCAGGACGGCAGAGATGAGCGCCGCCATGAGCGCCAGCCCCCAGAGGGCGTGCTTCAGGGTCCAGCGTGGGGGCCGCCCAAGCACGACCAGGTCGTCTGGGGAACGGACCAGCAACCGAAAGGAAACCGGGACCCGGCTGTCATCCACACTGACCGAGCAGACGCCGGTCAATTGAATCTGGCTTCCTGGCTCTAGCTTCGGGAACTTGGCTTTCGAGTCCGTCCCCCGCATCTGCACATCAAAGACGGTCTTACCGGACTGGAAGACCAGCACAGGGTCGGCCGCCTGTACGGTGAGATTGAGGAGGCGAGCTTTGACGCGGACCAAGTAAGCATCAAAGCCTCCGGCGAGTGCCTGGGCTGCGGAGATCTCAACTGGCTTGGGCGCGGGTCCGCCCGACAGCCTGCGGAAGACGGCGTCTTCGAGGATGGGCGTGTACTCTCCAGCGGCGGGGAAACCCACAACTTCCACTCGATCCCCGGGGGCCAGGGAAGTTGCCTGAGCCGTCGTGATGTACAGGCCACCGCTACCGTCTTCAATGAAGAGTGCGCGCCCCGGTCGGAACAACGTCGCGATGCCTTTGACTTTCACGCGATGACCGGGGGCACCGTGAGGCGTGAATCCCATGAGCGTACGAATGGGGCGGGCTGGCAGCGAGAAGGGGTCATGTGCAGGAGGGTCGAGGACGCGAACGAAGGCGAGGGTGGGAACGTGCAGCTCGGCACCCAGGAGCTGCATATTCTGGTTGAAGATTCCCCCTACGTTACCTTGCACTGACACTCTGGCATCGACAAGGCGGTGAAGCGACCCTTCAGAGTCGGCTGGAAAACGAACCTTCAAACGCCCCATTCCCACGGCCAGATTGAGCACCGGCTGACTATTCTCCTTGTCGGCTGAACGCACGATGCCCTCTAGCTCGACCCATTGGCTGTCTTCCCGGCCCGACGCCATCTGTTCGAGTGTTGTGAGCCGGGGCTTCGGCGTGGCGGCGGTTCCTAGCACGGTCACTTTAGGGCTGATGATTTCGGGTGCGAACCCACCTCCGGATGTAAATCCTTCGACTTCAACCAACTGTCCCACCCGAACCCGGAAGTCCGCCTCCGGATCATTGATATAGATTCCTCCGGTGGAATCGTGAACAAAGAACTCTAAACCTCCGCCACCGTAGTAGGTCACCACAGCCCGCAAGCGGACGGGGTAGCCGAGATCCGCCTTGTCGGGGGGAAGATTGCGGATCTGGTCGATCCGGGTCAGGACGGGGAGAGCCTTCTCGGGTAGAGGGTTCTGTTGCGCCCAGGCCTGGAATGTGGCCACCGCGAGGAGTGCCAGCGGCAGCAACCTCAGTGGCTGCCATCGACCTGATTCCGCTTTCTGCAATTCGCACCGGACGGTCATTCGCGCGTTCCTCCCGGTCCATTTATCTTGTTCAGTTCCGGTGTCACGAACTTCTCGAAACATTCCGGGCAGATGCCGTGGCTGAAGATGGCTTCGGAATGCTCGGTGATGTAGGCCTCCACCTGCTTCCAGTAATTGCCGTCGTCCCGAATTTTCTTGCAGTAGGAGCAGATGGGGAGCAAACCCTGCAACTGTTTGACGCGCGTGAGCGCCTGCTCCAACTGCTCAACCCGCTGTGCCAAGCTGCGCTGCAACTCCACAACCCTTTTGCCGCCCTGCACCCGCGCCCGCAATTCCTCCCGGTTAAAGGGCTTGGTCACGTAATCGTCGGCCCCCGCGTCCAGCCCCTCGACGATATCTTCGCTGCCCGTTCGCGAGGTCAGCAGAATAAGGTATGTCAGCCGCCCCAGCTCGCGCACCCGCCGGCAGATTTCCACGCCACCCATCCCCGGCATCATCCAGTCCAGGATCACGAGACTGGGCGCCCCCGGATCCTGCAGCCGCTCCCACGCAGAGGCCCCCTCATGGAACGATTCCACCTCGTAACCCCAGCGGCGCAGGAACGTCTCCAGCACCCGCCGCGAAACCGGATCGTCTTCAGCGATGAGCACTCTCATGGACCCTCTCTCCTGTTTGCCGGGGCCGCCCGATTGCAGCGGCGGGCCCGACGTGCCGCTAGTTGCTCGCCGGGCTGAGTGGCACGCTCGCCGAACGAGCGGCGGTGAGGGCGCCCCGCACGGCCGCGATACGGTGGCCGGCAACCTCTGCCCGGATTTCTTCCCACACGTTTTCGGGAATCTTGAGAAATGCCTGAACTACTTCCGGATCGAACTGCCGGCCCGATTCGTGTACGACTTCGTCTCGAGCGGCTTCAAAGGGCAGAGCACGGCGGTAGGGGCGATCGGAGGTCATGGCATCCAGCGTGTCTGCGACCGCGAAAATCCTGGCGCCGAGCGGGATTTCCGATCCGACCAATCCCTGCGGGTATCCCGTGCCGTCCTGGCGCTCCTGATGCGTCAGAACGATCTCCGCCGCGCCGGCGAGGAAAGCAATCCGGCAAACGATGTCGTAGCCGATACGGACGTGGCTTTGCATCACGGCCATCTCTTCGTGAGTCAACTTGCCTTCCTTGAGCAGAATCGAGTCCGGGATGCCGATCTTGCCGATGTCGTGGAGGTAGGAGCCGCGGCGGATCTGCTTCAGCTGCTCGTCCGTGCACCCCATCGCCCGGGCGAGCGCCAGGGCATACCGGCTGACCCGCTCGGAGTGGCCGGCGGTCTCCGTGTCGCGCAAGTCGAGCGCCGCGCCCAGAGCTTCCAGGGTTTCGTCGTAGGTCAACTCAATCCGCCGCATCGCCACCTGCAGCTGGCGGGTCCGCTGCTCGACCATAAGCTCCAGGTTGTGGCGGTAGTTTTCCAGCTCGATCTCCATCTTCTTCTTTTCCAGGGCGCGCTCCACGCTCGATACCACGCTGTCCAGCTGGATGGGTTTCACCAGATAGTCGGAAGCCCCCTTCTTCATGGCTTCGATGCTGACCTTGATGTCATCCACGCCCGTGGCTACCATGAACGCCGCGTGGGGGTACCTAGCGTGGACTTCTTCCAAAAGGGCCATGCCAGAAATCCCCTTCATCCGCAGGTCGGAAATTACCACGTCGGCAGGGTCGGACTGCATCAGTTGCAGGGCCTCTTCTCCACTCAAGGCACTGCGGCATTGGTAGCCGTCCTGGCCCAGCCTCTCGCTCAACAGCGTGCAGACACTCGCCTCGTCATCGACGACCAGAACCCGCTCGTTCATCTCGTCCCCCCCTCACGGCCTCCCGCTACGCCCGATTCCACCAGTTGGCCCAGCAAAGACTGACAGAGTCGAACGTTGCACTTCACGAAGGCTGTGGCAATAATCCCTGAAGCACACGACGGCCCACGACGAATTCATTTGAGAAATCTCATGCCCGGTAAAAACAAACGACTTAGAGGCTCAAAGAAACAAGTATTGGGTTGACGGCAGCGGGGAGCTGTCCGCGGCTCGGAAAGATGTATCAAAACTGGCCACAGCAAGAATCGAAATGGCACTCGGGTGGGATCGAACCGGCGGAACAACCTTGCTCGCGGGATGCCTGGACGAATGCCCCGCGGCGGCCGGCTAGCGCTTGAAGGCATCGTTGAACGATTAGATTGCCTTAAGGTCAGTCGATGCCGATGCGGATTGCAAATCGCGTTCGTTCTTTGCTAATGTTCAGCTAGAAGACGGTCTCCAGCGCAGAGGGAACTACCCAGGCCGCGGCAAAGCACCTGGGAACATGTGGATGGGGAGTGCTCGGAAAGAAGTTCCGGCAAAGCGTTTCGGGGACCGTGGGGGTAGGGAAGACACTCGCCGGAACCTGTGCGTTTTCGCAGGTGCTGAGCGGCCTCGTTACCTGACTTTCGCCATGACCAAGACTCCTGATGCAGTCCCCATTACTCTCATCGCCGTTGACGATGACCCTCTGACTCTCGACCTGATCAAAGCCGCCCTCACCCAGGAGGGCGTCGAAATCCTTATCTCCTCAGATCCCCAAGCGGGTCTGGAGATGATTCTCCGCCGCCGCCCCACCATTGCCATCCTCGACTTGATGATGCCCAAGCTGAGCGGCATGCAGGTTTTGGAGCGGGTCATGGAAGTTGACCCGAGCATCGACGTGATTCTCCTCACCGGGCACTACTCGACCGACTCCGCTGTCGAGGCCATCCAGAAGGGGGCTTGTGATTACCTCACCAAGCCCATCTCCGTCGAGAGGCTCCGAGAGCGGGTGGGAAGCCTCGTTGCCGATGCCCGCCAGCGCCAAAGGGCGCTCCAGCTCGAATGGGAACTCCTCGAAGCTGCGCAATTCGAGGGGATCGTCGGGAAGAGCCCGCTGATGCTGGAGGTCTTTGCGCGCGTCCGCCGCATCGCGCCCCACTTTCGCACCGTCCTGGTGACAGGGTCGACCGGCACCGGCAAAGAGCTGGTGGCGCGCGCCCTGCACCGCTTGAGCCCCGCCGCATCCGGACCCTTTGTGGTCTGCAACTGCGCCGCGGTCGTAGAGACACTCTTTGAAAGCGAGCTGTTCGGTTATGTGAAAGGCGCTTTCACGGGGGCCACCCAGGACAAGATCGGCATGTTCGAATACGCCCAAGGCGGCACGCTGCTCCTGGATGAGATCGGCGAGATGCCGCTGGCAACGCAAGCCAAACTCCTTCGCGTCTTGCAGGATCAGGAAATCCAGCGCGTTGGCTCGCCGGTCCCGCGCAAAGTGGACGTGCGCGTGGTCGCCGCCACCAACCGTGATCTGGCCGCCGAGGTTGGGGAGAAGAGATTCCGCGATGACCTCTATTACCGGCTCTGCATGATCGAAATTCGGCTGCCTCGCCTTGCCGACCGAAAAGAGGACCTGCCGCTGCTCGAGCGCTACTTCCTGGAGCGTTTCTCGGCGCAGTACAGTAAACCCTTGGCCCGCCTGACTCATCGCGCTCAGGCCATCCTGGCGCGGTATAGCTGGCCCGGGAACGTCCGCGAACTGGAAAACGTCCTCGGCCATGCCTGCATGATGGTTGATGGCGACGCCGTGGATGTCCGAGACCTTCCCGAGCGTTTCCAGAAGTCCGTTCCCAAGGGCGCGGGAGAAGAGGACGAACTGATCACCCTGGAAGAGCTTGAGCGGCGCCACGCGCTGCGCGTCCTGGGGCGGGTGGGCGGAAACAAGGTGCAGGCGGCTGAGGTTCTCGGTGTCAGTCGCGCTACGCTTTACCGCCTGCTGGCCGAAAGCGAGACGCAAGCACTGGATTGACGATCGCTGCCCATTGAAGGTCGCCTCGCGGCTCCCGCTTCTCCCCAACATGTAGAAAATACGAACGAAAGCCTCCCGTTCGCCGAGCCTTCCTCCTGATCCTCGGAAAACAGTCTCCCCCGGAGGCCGATTGTCTCGGGAGTGAGATTCTTGCCTAGGTTTCGAACAGCCAAAGTGTCATGTCGTTCCGATCTGGGTCTGCCACGAGCGATGGAACTCGGGAATCGTGCGCTGCAGCGTCTTGTGGATGGCTCCAGGGTCTACCGGATTAGATTCTTCCAATGCCTTTTGAATCAATTCGTTAGCTGCGGACTTGGGGCAAACGAGACTGACCATCCGCCTCCGGGGGGATTGGACCCGAGAGAGAAGAGGGGCGGGACGTCGGTTGGGGGCGAATGGCAGGATGATTGCGTCGGCAAGGTTTCGGTTGGAGATCTGAGGGTCGGTTCGGCAAGCGAACGCGCGTGGAGGATTGACTGATGAACCTTAAGATAATGGCCGTTGACGACGAGCCGCAAATCCTCGAGTTGATCAAGGCTTTTGTGGTGCCCATGGGGATGGAAGTGGCCACGTCAATGGACAGTCGGGAGGCCGTGCAACGCATCAGTAGTGAGGTCTTCGACGGCTTTCTGCTGGACGCGCGCATGCCCAACCTGGACGGATTCGAACTGGCGAGGTGCATCCGGAAATCACCCCTCAACGCCAGCGTGCCCGTCGCCATGCTGACGGGCTACGATGATGTCGAAACGATGCGTCAGGGATTCAAAGCTGGCGTCACCTTCTTTCTGGGCAAACCGTTCACGCGCGAGCGCGCTGCGGGGCTGTTCGGCGCGATGCGGGGAGCGATCCTGCGCGACAAAAGGCGGCACGCGCGGCTGCCCTACCGCGCGGCGGTGGAATGCTCGGTAGGTGATCCCCCCGAGCGAACATTCACCACCGAGAGTGTTAACGTTGGCGAAGGCGGCATGCTCATTGCACCGTCAGGGGGAGTCGAGAAGGGACAGGTGTTGCGATTGGAATTCAGCATGCCCAACCGCAAGAAGCCCCTGAGGCCGCTGGCTAAGATTCTTCGCCAAGAGCCGCCTGACCGTTGCGCCCTGCAATTCACGGCCATTGAGCCCGATGAAACGGAGGCCATCCGGGATTACATCTTCGGGCGGCCTGAGGACTAGCCATCCCGCCTGTCGGGAAGGCAACCACGGCCGGTCTGTGACGGATCGCAGACCACGAACCCTTGAAAGACGAAACCGAACCGAATGGCGGTTGAAGGAGAGCTAAGACGATGAACATCTTTGACCATGTCGACCCGAGAGCCCTGGACCGGCGCGAATTCCAACTCTGGATCCTGGCAATCACAACCATCATGGTGCTGGCCGGGGGAATGGCCCTGCTGATGTATCCCACCGTGTTTTCCGAGCCCGTGGTGCTGGAAGGATCCACTCTGCGGAAAGTCTTCTTCGGATTCTGCGGCCTCTCGATCCTGCTCGTCGCTTATCTGCTGGATCGCCACCTGACGATGCGCAATCTCCGGAAGCAACTCCTGGAAGAGCAGATACGGAACATCGCTCTGCGCCACCAAGCCAGCAGCGACTTGCTGGACACCTTGCCGGAATTCAGCCATTTCCAGGACCGCCTGCCGATGGAGGTCCGCCGCGCTTCGAGCACCGGTCAGCCGCTCTCCTTGCTGATTGTCCGGCTGGCTGCCTCGCGCGAGTTCAGCGACCAGAATGAGGTTTCGGCGGCGTTTGGCGATGCCGCCAAGGCGATGATCCGCCGCATGCGACGGGAAGACTCCATCTATCTTTTCACGCCGGGCATTTTCGGAATCCTGCTGCCTGGCGCGAGTTCGAGCGCCGCATACCGTGTCGCGGACCGGCTGGCCGAAGGCCTCCACGACGCGTCTGGCGCCAGCGACCGGTTTACCTCCGAGGTTCGGGTGATCAACTACCCGGAGCACACTGAGACGTCGTGGGGAATCGAGCAGGCTGTCCGTCTGTTCTTCTCCGAGCATCGGCTGAAGCCGCCCGGGACGGAGACCGAGCCGGTGCTGACCGAGGCTGCATAAGTCGCCCTACCGTTTGGCCCCGTGGCGCTTTGCGCACGAGGTCACCGTGACAGAGAATTCGGACCCTCCGAACGCCTGCCTCACTACGGCCCGCTCAGGGAAGATTCCCGAGCGGGCTCCTTTGTCTCGACCCTTGGCGCCACTTCGATAGATGGCTCTGATTCTCTGCCTCGATTTGAGACGTTTTTCGCGATGGCGGACACCCCTCTGGCTAAGTGTTCGCCGACCGTCTCGCCACACCATGTAACAATCGCATTGTGAATAAGTTACAGAAGGCCGG
>Ga0316628_100003693_pt1 | contig 11832 bp, 10 predicted proteins | sample OWC_Aug_M2_C1_D5_FD_207648 | JGI IMG/M metagenome (GOLD analysis project Ga0316628, IMG submission 207648) | Wetland soil microbial communities from Old Woman Creek delta, Ohio, United States - OWC_Aug_M2_C1_D5_C | ecosystem: Environmental > Terrestrial > Soil > Wetlands | place: USA: Ohio...
TGATGAGGCCGCTAATCGTCATGCCGTAGAGGATCAATAGTATTGCTCATAAAGGGGGCCGAGGCCCCCTTTTTTTTGGGGAAAATTTTCATGAAGTGATGTAATGTTCTAAAGAAAGTAGGCATTAATTGATGCAATTTTCATGTAGTATTCTGCGCAGACTTTTAGTCAACGCCGCTGCAAGATAGTAGGTGTAGGTGACAATATCTCCCTGCGCAGCACTATACTGATTCACGGATTGAAATATGCACTGTTAGGCGATAAGTACGATTTCAGACTGGGTATTGACTATTAGACCCACGCCGTTTCCTGTCAATTACCGCTTTGAGCTTTGTGCAGTGTGCAATAGATTGTGCAGTAGAGGTCGGAAACGGACAGTACGCCACTAAAGAAGGCATCATATACAGCCCAAATTATTAATAGAATTAATATTAACCATCCAACTAATAAAATCACGGTTGTTCTCCCTTTGATTCATTACGATTTTCTTCATATATCCAATTCTGTGCAAAATCTGTTTCATATGGGGTAAAGTACTTACGCTCAATCTTTCCATTCCTCATTCTTTCTGCTTTGAGGCATAACGACCCAATGAATGACCTTTTTACCAAATGTGGATTCTTTAAACGTCTATGCCAATGTGCTTGACCATTCACTTCATCCATATGTTCCAGTAAATATGATTTTATTCTGCCTGTCTTGATAAATATCATATGCCAGGAAACACATTACAATGAGAAAAGGGCGATTATGACTATTAACACTTTATTTATCATATTCATTGTGAACTCTCCAAGTTACAAGTTGCGACCGTTATTTAGTACAGGAAGAATCACTAGCAATATATTTTAGCATTTGCTTGCACTTTTCATCATGAATCAGTGAAAAATCTTTGCGTACAAGCATTTGCCCTATTCACAAGTTGTCGTCGATTCCCAGCGCAAACTTTAACCGTTTCTGGGGATTATCGAGTTTGCTAATGTTAACCATGGGCAAGCCTCCTTTCGGTGTATTTATTTTCTTGCTGATGTAAATATACCTTAAGTCAGGCTTGCCTTTTAATCATATCTGAAGTGTTGTAATTGCCATTCTATTAGACACACACTATTTTCCCCTTGACAAATAATGTAACATATGTTACAGTATGTTCAGTAGTTACATAATTAAAGGAGGTGCTCCATGAAAAGGCTCTTGAATAAGATCACGGATATGCTTGCTGATGCGGCCCTGTTGGAGATGGGCGTTAATGTGGCCACGCCCGCTGGGAGAGCGGGGACGGTTCATGAAACTCTCGAAGAGAACCTTATCGAGATAGCGTTCGCGGAGGCGGCGGATTACGACGATATACACAAAGCAATCCTGAGAGAACACCAGTCGGAGAGGGATATCTCCCATCCCGACGATTGCCAGTACGGCGACAACGATATGTGCTTCGTATAGGCACAAATACCGAATTGAATTGAGTATAGTGGAGGGAGAACCGACCCCATGCCGAAAACAATATCCCAGGAATGGCTTCTCGTCTTTTACAGTGTCCCATCACATCCAGTCAGCAACCGTATGAAGATATGGCGGAAACTCGCGAAGGTGGGTGCAGTGCAGCTCAAAGGCTCGGTCTATATTCTGCCAGCCACTGAGGAGCATGAGGAGTTCTGTCAATGGCTCATTGGGGAGGTCAAGTCCATGGGCGGGGACGGGGCTTTCGTCAAGGGGGCCGAGATCAAAACCATGACCGATACCGACATCCGGCGGCTTTTTACCACGCAAGCGGACCGGGAATACAATCGGCTTGAAAAAATGCTCGATGCTTTCGAGCGGAAGATCCAGAGCATCAGGAAGGGATCAAAAAGCGAGGAGGGCAAGCATCTCTTGGATCAAGCAGCAAAGCTTGCGAAAGAATTCGAGGATCTCCGAAAGCGTGATTATTTCGAATCTTCAACAGGACACATTCTGAAAAAACGAATTCATGCGCTAGAAGCCGCCCTCCGGGATGCAGGGAAAAGAGCTCCGAAGGAGGTCGCCTCGATCATGGCAAGGCGGACGCAGGACTATCGGGGAAAAATCTGGGCCACCAGAAAGAACCCGTTCGTGGACCGCATGGCCTCGGCCTGGCTGATCAAACGGTTTGTTGATCCGAAAGCGTCATTCACGTTCATTGACGAGCGCGATGTCGCATCTCTTGACAATACTTCCGTGGCCTTCGACATGCGCGGCGCTGCATTTACCCATGTCGGTGATCTCTGCACATTCGAGGTACTCGTAAAATCATTCGGGATCAAAGACAAGGCAGTCAAAAAGATAGCTGAGATCGTGCATGATATCGACGTGAAGGACGATAAGTACGGCAAGCCGGAAGCAGCCGGTGTGGAGGATATCCTCGCCGGCATCCGCAAGACAGCGAAGAACGACGCCGATGGACTTGAACGGGGCATGGCTGCGTTCGAGATGTTGTATCAATCGAAATCCTGATAATTTAATATGAAGGAGAGACACCGGTGACAGGTGACAAGATCACTTTTCGAGAGGCATTGCTCTACTGGCTAAAGCTCGGCTTCATTAGTTTTGGCGGCCCCACCGGCCAGATAGCAATGATGTACAAGGAGGTGGTGGAGAAAAAAAAGTGGATGCGTGAAGACCACTTCCTGCATGCCCTGAATTTCTGTATGCTTCTTCCCGGCCCTGAAGCACAGCAACTTGCGACCTATGTCGGATGGCAACTGCATGGAACGCGGGGTGCGCTCGCAGCAGGAATATTGTTTGTGCTGCCGTCGATTTTTATCCTGTGGGGTCTCAGCTGGGTCTATGTCGCGTTCGGCATGGTCCCGTCCGTTGCCGCGCTCTTCTTCGGACTCAAACCCGCTGTCGCCGCCATCGTTGCGGAAGCGGTCATCCGCATAGGCAAGAAGTCGCTTAGAAATAAAGCTTTGGTAGCTCTTGCCGCACTTTCGTTCGTTGCCATTTATTTCCTGAATATTCCGTTCCCCGTGATCGTGCTCGCTGCGGGTGTCATTGGGTACGTTTTGACCTCTCGCTTGACCGGAGTAACTCTTCCTTCAATAAACGATGTCGATAATAAGGCAGCTGCCTCGTCGAATGGCTGGCTCCGCGCTCTCAAAATCACAACACTCGGGCTCCTGATCTGGTTTCTGCCGATCCTCTTTCTCGGCCTCTGGCGGGGCTGGGATGACATCCTCGTGGACATCGGCGTTTTGTTCAGCAAGGCCGCGATCGTAACCTTTGGCGGGGCCTATGCAGTGCTTGGCTACATAAGCCAGCAGGCCGTTAATGCCTACGGCTGGCTCCTGCCTGAGCAGATGATGGACGGTCTGGGTCTGGCAGAGACCACGCCGGGTCCGCTCATCATGGTGAACCAGTTCGTGGCTTATGTCGCGGCCTACACGCACGTGTCGGGGCTCGCACCCGCACTGGCGGGCGCGATCGGCGGGCTTCTTGCTACTTGGGTCACCTTCACTCCGTCCATGCTCTGGATTTTTATCGGTGCACCGTATATCGAGGCGCTGCGGCGAAACGTGAAGCTCGCTTCCGCGCTAGTTGCCATCACAGCGGCCGTCGTTGGCGTGGTGCTGAATCTTGCTGTGACCTTTACCCGTCATACGCTCCTTCCGGATGTCGGAGGATTTGAATGGTACGCACTCATCGCTTCAATAGTTGCATTTATCGGAATGACTCGGCTTAAATGGGGAATGATCCCGGTGATTGTCGGGTCTGCGCTGGCAGGGCTGATTTGGAAAACAATACTATAAGACCCACGTGGTGTATGAAATGAGCCGATGGTTTTTTGTTACCCTGGCGACAATCTGCTTTCCATTTGTCATACTTGCCGGTCCCCAATTCTTACGGATGACACAGAGAAGCCTGGGACGGGAAAGTGGGAGACGAACGTGGGCTTTACCGTCGAGAAGCGACAGGGTGCGACCCACTCGACGCCGTTCATATGCATTATTCAAGTAGTATTCCGCATTGAAATTTAGTCAACACTGATGCATGATAGTAGGTGAAGTCGATGAAATTCTGTTGGCTAATTGATACAATGCTTCGAAATGAAATACGCACGTTACAATTAGACAATGATGATAGAAATCCTGTGATAAATTTTAGTAGCGACAAGAGTCGTGTGATGGTTATGGGGAGTATTTGGATTAAATTGTTAGAGAAGTTATGTCTGCATATAAAATATGACTTATAAAGTATTTTATGTCAGAATTCGGCAGTTTATACCAATTTAAAGCTATTATTTAGACCCTCGAGATAAAATAACTTATTGTAGTCATTAATCAACCATGGGGTGAAAGTAGCCGACATCACACGAGTCTATGCGTATGATTGGGACGATGCCGACACTATGCAGCGCCTAATGCAACTTTCCGACTTGTCCGCCACCTGGCGAAAGTATTTCCAGGAGAAGCTTCACAGGCGTTGGTAGACCAAATTGGCCGCAGAACACGACACAGTTAGCGCATGCGGATGAAGCCTACGATGGCTGCGAAGGAGCAACAGGAGTTCATAAGAACCTTGTGCAGTGAAGCCGGGAACACTGGCCCCCAAATTCTCAGGATCATACATTTAAAAGGGCACCTTTAAGCGAGAAAAGCCGGAGATTCTGTTAGAATCAAATCTGCTCTCATCAGCGGTTTCCGGTCCATCCGCGTCCAAAAATAAGATATGAACGGAATGAAAAAGAAACGAACATCAGGGCTGCCATCAGTCAAAATCTGGAAACCGACAGAAGACCAGCTACTTGCTGCGTATGGAAAGCGCCTTCCTGATATGATAGTGCCGCGGCTGAAGGTCCTGTTCGTAGGGATCAACCCGGGTCTCTATTCCGGCGCTGTGGGCCACCACTTCGCCCGGCCGGGAAACCGTTTCTGGCCGGTTCTGCACAAGGCGGGGTTTACTGAGCGTCAGTTCTCGCCGTTCGAGGAACGGAAACTGCTGAAGCACGGGTATGGCATCACGAACATCGTAAACCAAGCTACTGCTGCGGCGTCGGAATTGAGCCGCGTGGAGCTGGAAAAGGGCTGCCGTCGCCTTAAGGCAAAGATCCGTCGCTGCCGTCCCAGCGTGGTCGCGGTGCTCGGTCTCCAGGCCTTCCGCATTGCCTTTGGACAGCCGAAGGCCCGCTTCGGCCCCCAGGATGAGCGCATCGGCCAGTCGCGGCTTTGGGTCCTGCCGAACCCCAGCGGCCTGAATGCGAGCTACCAGCTCCCCGCCCTCAGCAGGTTGTTCCGGAAGGTCCGAAAGTCGGCAATGTGCGGGAAGAAAACAGTATGAAAAGGCGATGTGTTTTTCTTAAATTCCTGTTTATATCCACCAAACATGATCTACTGTTAGATTCGAGTTGCATGCATCGAATGGGATACTTGGAGTAGCTGCTAACAAATCGGAGCGAACTATGCAACGTCGCAATGCATGGTAACTTCAAAAGTTACAGGATTTAAGTGTATAAACCGCTTCGATATCCTTGAGGCACCTCTTTTTATACTCCTGCGAATCATTTGATAAGTTCTGCTTCAACTGCTTCATGCGTGACTTCCCGGCATATAGACTGAGCGAGGACCTCGTTTAGATGGATGACCTTCATTGTGGAAGATGTATCCTTTTTACCGTTCAACAGGCCTGTGTATTTGCTTATAAGGAACCTGAAGGCCACAAGATTAACTTCACCATTTGCAGCTTTATTGTTTTCTGCGTTTGCCGGTCTTTTATTGGCAGTACCATTTTTATTACCACACCTAGCAACCCTGGTGCCGGGAACAATGTCCGGGGCTCCAAGTGGGGCGTGTAGTTTCCCCTTGGCCATCTGCGGGGAACTTACCCTTCAAAATTAAACGAACGAAGCGAGTTTTTACTTCAGCCGATAAACTTCATGTTCAGCGATTTTTTTATTCTTCCTGGAGTTCTGTCGCATGGGGTTTTTTCATAAAAATGGTGAGCACTATTGCCACGCCGGCAAAGGCAGCTGCCATGTAGAAGCTGGACGAGAAACTGCCGGTCCTTTCAGCGAGAACGCCGGCGATCGAGGGACCGGCGATCTGGCCAAGCCCGAAGATGAAGGTGATGAAACCGAAAGCAGCGAGCGCTTTATTAACACCTACATACTCGCTTACAGCCGCGACCATGATCGATGGGATAGACCATGCCACGATGCCGTAGAAGCCGATGGAGAGGTATAGGAACAGCGGCGGGAGGTTCGCCGCTACCATGAGATAGGCGAGCATCTGAAGCGAGAAGACGATCGTGAGACCCACCTTGCGCCCGAACCGGTCCGAGAGAGTGCCGAACACCGGACCGGAGAAAAGGCTCAACAACCCCACCCACGCCCAGAAGTTTCCGGCAATGGTCTCCGAGAATCCCCGTTCTTTAACCAGCGTCGTAACAATGAAGGTCGCATAGATCACATAGGTGTAGCCGAAGAGGAAGTAGATTGTGCCAAGAAGATAGAGGGTCTTGTTCTTATAGATGCTCTCAGCAGCTTTTTCTCCGCCGGTTACCGGAGTGATGGTTATCTCTTCGCTTCCCAATGGCTTTAATCCTACGTCCTCAGGCCTGTTTCTGAGGAAGACATAGCCGATAAAAGAGATTGCTATCACAATCCCTGCAAGGATTATCCAGTTGATCCTCCATCCTTCCGGTCCGACGAGCGTGTTCACGAAGGGGATAAGCTTGCCCGATATAATGATGGCGAAGCCGCTTCCGATCACCACAAACCCGGCGGCACGCCCCCTGATCGTCCGGTCGAACCAGGCGGTAATCAGGCCCATGACCGGCACGTTCGCTGCCCCGCTTCCCATGCCGGTGATCGTGTACAGGACTAGAACCGCGCTGAAACTCCCTGCCTGGCTGATGAGTGCCATCGAGGCGCTGATTATGATGAGCGCTATGATGATCAAACGGCGGGATCCTATCCTGCGAGCAATATTGCCACAGAACAACACTGAGGCAAGGTAGCCGAGGAAATTGCCGGTGCTGATGAACCCGATCTGAGAATAGGAAAGCTTCAGCGTCTCCGCCATCGAGGGAAGCAGCATGCCGAGCGCGAACCGTCCGAAACCGAGACAGGCTACGATACAGAGCGTGCCGGTAACGACGATGATCCATGCGTAATGGACAGGATGACGAACAGGCTCAGGTTCAGTCATGAAGAGACAATATGCCTTTCTTCAAAAAGAGCAATAAACTTTTACCACGAAGGGCACAAAGGACACGAAGAAGTAAAAAAAATCTTAATAGTAAGTACATACCATTGATCCGTAAATTCGTATGCGACCTGTACTGTGCAGTTCAGGTTCTAATCTTTAGTGCAGACGCAGCTTTGCCGTCAACTAAAATTTGAAAGCGATGAAATTACTTGATGATATCAGCGATATTGTCCTTCTTCCGGTACACCGTACCCTGGAACAAAGCGATAGCGTTGCCATCATCATCGGCTACGTTGACGAGATAGGTCGCGAGCTTGGGATTTAAGGATACTTCGTTTGCCTCGGCGGTCAAGGCCCCGTTTCTTACGGCTTTAAAAAAAGAAATGCCCACGTTAATTGCCATGGCAAGCGTGCCGTGGGAGTTGGAGGCAGCTGAGAAGACTGCATCAGCGAGTGCGAAGATTGCACCACCGTGGACGGTTCCTGCGCTGTTCAAGTGATGATCTTTTATTTCCATTCTGGCTTTTGCCCTGCCTCGGGAACATTCGAGCATCTCGATCCCGAGATGTTTGGCAAAGCGATCGTTTTCAACAAATCTTTTTATTTCATCCATGATCAGGCCTTTTCCTTATTGGATTTAAATGAATACCCTTAAAGCACGAACGCGAATTGCATGAAGTATTCGAATGTCACGAAGGAAAAAAGCTTCATTCATGATCATTCGCGATAACGCTTTCGGATTTTTTCCCATGTGAACAAGAAATTAATTTGCCACAAACAATAGCGATGCCATTATATCAAAATTCCCCTTACGGACTCAATAGTTAATATGATTTATGTTTACAAAACAGTACATTCTGGTTTATAATTACCGACGTTTCCAAAGCAAATCCCAAGCTTTCGTGATTAAATCTCAGAGCGCAGAGGAGTCGCTATGCCCTGGAATGCCGAAGAATCCTTTTCACGACAAGAACTTACGGAGCTTCAGAGCTATCGTTTGGAGAAGGCCTGCAATCGGGTCTATGCCCGTGTCCCCTTCTATAAGAAGAAGTTCGACGAGAAGGGCATCAAGCCTTCCGACGTCAAAGGCATCCAGGACATCGTCAAACTTCCGTTTACGAAGAAATCCGACCTCCGGGACAACTATCCGTACGGGCTCTTTGCAGAGTCCCTCGAAAACATTGTCCGCATCCATGCCTCGTCGGGCACCACGGGTAAGCCGACCGTTGTGGCTTACAACCGGAATGACATTGCGCTCTGGGCCGATGTGATGGCGCGCACCTTCACCTGCGCAGGGGTGACAAATAAGGACGTGGTCCAGAATGCCTATGGGTACGGCCTGTTCACCGGCGGCCTCGGCGCGCACTACGGCGCAGAGCGTGTGGGTGCTTCGGTCATTCCGATCTCGGGCGGCAATACCCAGAAGCAGATCATGCTCTTGCAGGACTTCGGCAGCACCGTGATCTGTTCCACGCCGTCATTCGCGCTTTACATTTATGACGTCGCCTGCGAAATGAAGATCAACCTCGATACGATCAAGCTGCGCGTCGGACTCTTCGGCGCTGAACCCTGGACCGAAGAAATGCGTCGCGAGGTGGAAGAGCGGCTGCGCATCAAGGCCATTGATATCTACGGCCTCTCCGAAATCATCGGGCCTGGTGTGTCGTCGGAGTGCATCGAGGCGCAGAGCGGGCTCCATATCAATGAGGATCATTTCTATCCCGAAATCATTAACCCCGAGACGGGCGATCAGCTGCCATACGGACAGGAAGGCGAGCTCGTGATCACGAGCATGTCGCGCGAAGCCATGCCGCTCATCCGTTACCGCACGGGCGATATCACCAGCCTGAACCCCGAACCATGCAAGTGCGGCAGGACGCTAGTCCGCATGAGGCGGGTGCGCGGCCGCGCCGATGATATGCTTATCATCCGCGGCGTGAATGTGTTCCCGTCGCAGGTCGAGTCGGTCCTGCTCCGCTCCGAAGAGGTGGCGCCCCACTATGTCATTGAGGTCGCGCGCAAAGGGAGGCTCGATGAGATGAACGTGAATGTTGAGGTGACGGCGAAGTTCATGGAGGAAATGGCGCAAAAGGTGCTTTCCACTGACCTTAAGGCCTTCGTACAGGAAGAGGAAGTTCTCATTCATCTCAAACGCGAGATCCAGAAGAATATCAAGGACATCATCGGCGTGAACACCGAGGTGACACTTCGGCCGCCCAACGCGATACAACGCAGCGAAGGCAAGGCCAAACGCGTGATCGACAACCGGCCGAAGTAAGAATATACCCAAATTGCCGCTAAACCGCGAGGGATGGTAAGGACTGCTTTTTCCCGGAAATGTCCTTGCCTGATTGCGCTTTCGCGGTTCGTGATTTTATGCGAGGAATATTTTTTTGAAGAAAGCAATCCTTTCAGGCAATGAAGCAATCGCCCGCGGGTTCATCGAAGCGGGGGGCAAGATTGCCGCGGCCTACCCCGGCACACCGAGCACAGAGGTGCTTGAGACCCTTTCGCAGGTCGAAGGCATCCACGCTGAATGGTCCGTGAACGAAAAAGTAGCCCTTGAGGTGGCCATCGGCGGCGCCCTGTCCGGCGTGCGATCCCTCGCGTGCATGAAGCATGTGGGTGTAAACGTTGCGGCCGACCCGCTTATGACCGCAGCATACACCGGCATCAATGCTGGGCTCGTTCTTATGGCAGCCGACGACCCGGGCATGTTCAGCTCTCAGAACGAGCAGGACACGCGTCACTTCGCCCGTCTCGGCAAGATCCCCTGTCTCGAACCGTCGGATTCAGCAGAAGCAAAACAGTTCATCAAAGCCGCTTTCGAGCTGAGTGAGTCCTTTGACACGCCGGTCATCCTTCGTACGACGACGCGAATATCCCATTGCAAAAGCGTTGTGACTATCGATGCTGCCGAGAGTCCGGCAGGACGAGGACTTGCCCGTGATTTCGGCAAATACGTGATGCTCCCGAGCAATGCCAAAAAGCGTCATGTGTTCGTTGAAGACCGCCTCGTGCGGCTCAAAGCATGGGCCGAGACCTCAGCGCTGAACCAGGTGGTCGACGGTGATAAGGAAATTGGCTTTATCTCCTCCGGCATCTCGTACCAGTATGTTCGCGAGGCCTTCCCCGATGCATCGGTACTCAAGCTCGGGGTAACTTACCCTCTGCCGGAAAAGCTCATCAGGAGGTTTGCTGCATCCGTAAAGAAGCTCGCTGTGGTAGAAGAGCTCGATCCTTTCCTCGAAGAACAGATCAAGTCCATGGGCATTGCGGTCCATCTCGGCAAGAACATACTCCCGCCCTGCGGCGAATTCAGCCAGCGGTTGGTGCTCGAGAAGATCTCCAGCAGCCCGCTTCCGATGAAAGAACCTGTGACAGGGTTGCTCTCGCGACCGCCGACGTTTTGCCCCGGCTGCTCGCACCGCGGCCTGTTCACCGTGCTTGCAAGGCTCAAGCTCCATGTTTCAGGCGATATCGGTTGCTACACCCTCGGAGCGCTCCCCCCCTTCTCGGCAATGCACACCTGCATCTGCATGGGCGCGAGCATCTCCGCTGCGCACGGCATGGCCAAGGGACTTGCTCTGCAAGGGACCAAGCAGAAGCCCGTTGCCGTTATCGGCGACTCCACGTTTCTTCACTCCGGCATTACCGGCCTCGTGAACATGGTCTACAACGGCGGCGACGCCATTGTCATCATCATGAACAACGACACGACGGGCATGACCGGCGGCCAGGAGCACGCCGGCACAGGCCGTTCGGCGAAAGGTACGGCCGCACCGCGGCTCAACATTGCCAAACTCTGCCAGGTCGTCGGCGCGAAGCGGGTGCGCGAGATCGACTCCTACAAGATCAAGGACCTCGAAAAAATCATGAAGGAAGAACTTGCGGAGGAGGGCCCGTCCGTGCTTATATCGAACCAGCCATGCGTGCTGCGCTACCGGATCTCGAAGAAAGCCTTTGCAGTGGAACGGAAGACCTGCGTCGGGTGCAAAGCATGCCTCAAAGCAGGATGTATTGCCCTTTCCTTTACGCCTGAGGGGAAAACAGGATACGTCGAGATCGATCCGCTCTTGTGTAATGGGTGCGGCATCTGCGCACAGCTGTGCACCACGGGATCGATGAAGACGACGTAGGATTTTTTAACCGCAGAGTACCAGAGGGAAAAACTATTTAGACACTAATAAATACAGAACAAGCGGACTAAAATATTTATTCAGGATTTAAATTTGCGAGCATCTGTTAAAATCTGCGTCCCATTGTTCCAAGTCATTTTTTAAGGGTATTAACGTGAGCGTTTATAGCATATTGATCGGCGGCGTGGGTGGGCAGGGCGTGCTCCTGACGAGCAAGATCATTGCCGAGGCTGCACTCCTGCAGGGCCTGGATGTGAAACAGAGTGAGGTGCACGGCATGGCGCAGCGCGGTGGGAGCGTCCTCTCACAGGTGCGTTTCGGAGAAAAGGTGTTCTCACCGATCGTGAGCGAGGGCGAGGCCGATCTGCTGATCGGGTTCGAGCCGCTCGAAACTGCGCGGTATATCCACTTTCTGAAGGACGATGGTGCCGTAATCTACAACACTCGTCCTATCGGCACCATTGGCGTTTCCATCGCTGCGGAAAAATATCCTTCGGACATCGACGATATCATCAAAAGCCGCGTCAAGAACA
>Ga0316628_100003694_pt1 | contig 11830 bp, 8 predicted proteins | sample OWC_Aug_M2_C1_D5_FD_207648 | JGI IMG/M metagenome (GOLD analysis project Ga0316628, IMG submission 207648) | Wetland soil microbial communities from Old Woman Creek delta, Ohio, United States - OWC_Aug_M2_C1_D5_C | ecosystem: Environmental > Terrestrial > Soil > Wetlands | place: USA: Ohio...
TGAGCGGAAAAGCTCGTCCAGGTTTTCTGCGGTCTGAGTCGCCTCAGAAATACGGTAGATTGCCGCTTGTTCCAGCTCGGAACGCTTACGTTCCGCCTGGTTCGTCTCGAGTTCGGCGATACGACGGCGTAATTCAGACAGCTCTTTGCTTAATTGTGCATCAGGTTTTTCAATATCTCTCATCTCTAAAAATATCCTACCCACCAAGCAGATTGCCCTAAACTGTGTAATTGGCTGAAAGTAATTAAAATTAGAGCAGAATGACAATCAACCTATCACCAAAGCAAACCGCATAAAATGCGTCTCTTCTAGAAAAATTTTTTAGCGATTTACTCGATAAAAAGGATTTCTTATCAAATTATAAATCAACTATACCAATTCGGATCATTATGGTCAAACGGAGGTTAGATAAATGATCGTAAAGTCTGTCCTTGCAACGAAAATCCGAAAAGCTCAAACTGATCTTAGTGGATGTTATCGAGAGTCTGAAATATGAAATTATGCTACAATGAATAGCGGGGGGTAAGAAGGTGTTCTTACCGAAAAAACAAAATAAATGATCCCAGATTGTTCGCTTTCGTAATCTAACAAGGAGATCTAATATGTCTAGGAAAACGTTACTTAGAGGATTAATCATGGTATGTCTTCTTGGTATTTTGGTTTTCACTCTCACTTCCTGTCAAACCGCAGAAAAAACTGAACAAACTCAATCACCCCAACCAGTTATCACTGATACGAAAGCCCCCTCGCCAAGTAGCATCACCATTCTAATTGCTGAAGATCCCCCTAGCTTTAATGCCATGATCTCAGATACGGGCTATGATGCGCTGGTAATGGAGCTAGCAATGCTGGGATTGACAGATATCGACCCACAGGGAAATATTATTCCTGAGTTGGCAGCCGAATTACCCAGCCAAGAAAATGGGGGCGTAATTCTCGATGAAGAGAATGGCACAATGTCGGTCACCTGGAAAATGCGCAATGATGTTCATTGGGCAGATGGAAAACCGGTGACGGCTGATGATGTGATCTTCACATGGAACGCCATCAAAAATCCAGATACGGGCTCCTGGATTCCTGGGATCGAAAGCATTGACAGCGTAGACAAGGTGGATGATTATTCCTTCACTGTCCAGTACAACACGATTTACCCAGGTTACCTGATGCAGTTTGGGGGCGAACAACTCGTTATCTGGCCGGCGCATTATTGTAATGCGGATCAGGGGTTCGCAGCCTGGGATTGCGGTCGGAAGCCACTAAGTGACGGACCTTATATCCTGGAAGATTGGGAGGCCGGTGATCACATGACGTTTGTGCGGAACCCCACGTATTACCAGGCTCCAAAGCCCAATATCGACCAGGTGATCGTCCGAACTGTCCCAGATGCTTCGGTGCGCAAGACGATGATCATCAAAGGTGATGCAGATGTCATCATGTGGACCACCGAGCCAATTGTCCATGACCTGGAAAATGAAGCCAATGTCAAGATCAGTTTCAGCCCTCAAAACCGTTGGGTCATGCGATTGTTCTTCAATACTGCTGCGAAAGGAACGGTGGATTCAGCTGCAACGCCTCATCCTATCCTTTCGGATGTGCGCGTGCGCCAGGCTATTCGTCTGGCTATCGATGTCGATACCATATCGAAAAATATTTGGTTCGGTTATAGCAAACCCGTTTGGACCGAATTTTTTCGTTATCCTTACGCCTGTGACATTCCCAGGACATTATACGATCCCCAAGCAGCCACTAAACTACTGGAAGAAGCAGGCTGGACCGACCAGAATGGAGACGGGGTACGCGAGTGTCATGGCTGTAAATCTGCCGAAGAAGGTTATCCCATGGAAATGGAGCTGATCACCTATTCGGAGTATGGAGAGCCATTGGTGCTGACCCAGCAGCTCATCGGAGAAATGTTGGGTAAAGTTGGTATGAAACTCACGTTGACGGTAGTCGAAGGCAGCGTGCTGTGGGCGGACTCGGCGAGCGGTGGTATCGAGCAGACAGGCAATTTCGATATTGATTTGTACGACGATGGTTATGGCGGCGTGGACCCAACCGATTTCATCTGGTCTTATTACAGCGCTGATGCAGCTACTCCCGATTATGGTTGGAACGTCGGTCGCTGGATGAATGAGGATTTCAACAGCCTGCTTAACGAAGCCTATACGTTGGATGAGGCGCATCGTAAAGAAGTATTTTGCCAGATGGCTAAGATCCTGGATCAAGAAGTCCCCATGTTGCTGATGTTCTCGACCATTAACGCAGAAGCTTATTCAGCGCGCCTCGAAGGCGTGCAGTCAACGGTCAACGACCTGGTTACCTGGAATGTGGCGGACTGGAAAATAAAATAGATGGGGCAGTATGTTGTCAGGCGTCTCCTGCAGACCCTGGGGATGCTGCTCTTGCTCAGCATATTGCTTTTCGCTTTGGTTAACCTTGCCCCAGGTGGTCCACTAGCGGGTTACGGACAATCGCGCCATATCCTCCCAGATCGCGCCGAAATCCTTAAGAGGCAGTTTGGCCTGGATAAGCCTTTGACGGTCCAGTATCTAATCTGGTTGGTCGGCAACGATTGGATGCGAGTAGATGCCAATGGCGACGGCATCATCGATGGTTATGGAACCCGCAGAGGAATTTTACGCGGCGATTTTGGCTTTTCTTTTCGCACCCGCCAGCCAGTATTGGTGGAGATCAGACAAAGACTGTGGAATACGATCTACCTGATGTCCGTCACGCTGCTGGTGGCACTAGGCATAGCCATACCCATCGGGATCATCTCAGCAGCCCGGCAATATTCATTATTCGATATTGTTGTGACAACCTTTTCGTTTGCCGGGCAAGCGGTGCCGGATTTCTGGCTAGGGTTGATTTTGATTTTAATATTCTATGGCTGGCTCATAAATCCTTTCACTGGCGAACCTTTACTTCCTTCAGGAGGTATGTACAGCCTGGAGAGTCAGCTTGTGGTTTTAGACCGGATCAAACACTTGATCTTGCCGGTGACTACAGGAGCCCTGGGCTGGATTGCCTGGTATTCCCGCTTTATGCGCTCCAGCATGCTTGACGTGATCCACCAGGATTATCTGCGCACGGCTCGGGCTAAAGGTGCAAACCAGCGGATTGTCCTTTTCCACCATGCCCTGCGGAATGCGCTCATTCCACTTGTCACCCTATTTGCGCTAGATTTACCTTATATCTTTGGCGGATCAGTCTTTATCGAAACCATCTTTGCGTGGCCTGGGATGGGACGCTTGTATTACCAGGCAGCTACGCAGCGCGATTACCCTCTCCTGATCGCCATTCTCATCATCGGAGCCGGGTTGATGATCCTTTCAAACTTGCTGGCAGACCTTCTTTATGCCTACCTTGATCCGAGGATACGTTACAGCTAATGTGTAGCGCGTCTATGAACCAGACTCCCATTCCAACCCCTCAGGAGGCTCTTCGTTCTTCTCCGGTTGCGCTGCTGCCTTCCAATCCAGGCAGGGCAGCGATGATCTGGCGCCGTTTCCGCAAACATCCGGGGGCAATTGCAGGTTTACTGGTGTTATGCCTGTTGATCCTGGCTGTGGTCCTGGTGGATTTTTCCCCATACGATGGGAATGCCTCCAACATGAATGAACTTCTCTTACCTCCGTCTTGGCAGCATCCCATGGGTACAGACGCTCTCGGACGAGATTTACTCACCCGCGTTTTGCTTGGAGGACGTGTTTCGCTGACTGTGGGTTTGATTGTCGTGGTCATCTCGCTGGGGATCGGTGTTTCGGTGGGGGCTTTGGCAGGCTTCTCTTCAGGCAGAGTAGACGGTTTTTTGATGCGCATTACCGACATGTTTCTTTCTTTGCCTTCCTTCATGGTCCTTATCCTGATCAGCGCCATCTTGCGTGAGGTGGAAGCACCTTTCTTCGAGAAAAATAACATTTTAACCATTGGCTTGGTGATAGGCCTTTTAGGTTGGATGACTTTTGCCCGTTTGGTACGGGCGGTCTTTCTGATCCTTAGAGAAATGGATTACATTACCGCTTCCCGTTGCCTGGGAGCTTCAGGTTTAACAATTGTGACTTCCCATATTTTGCCCAACGCTATTGGCCCGATTATCGTCGAATCCACTCTGGAGCTGGGTTATGCCATCATCGAAGAGTCTGGCCTGAGCTTTTTGGGGTTTGGCATTCAACCTCCTACTCCCAGTTGGGGAAACTTGCTGAGCAGTGCCCAAGACCATTTCATCGCTTATCCCTGGTTGGCAATCTTCCCTGGATTGATGATTTTTTTAACCATCATCTCTGTAAACTATATCGGCGACGGTTTACGAGATGCTTTTGATCCCTACAAAGTCCTGACAAAAGTCGGAAATGTTTAATTAAGAAAGGAATTGCGAAATGCCCCTCTCCCGCCCTGCAATCGAACCGATCCGATCTGCCTACCGACTGCGTTACTTGAAGGATGAGCAGTTAGATCAGCTCCAAGAGGCAACGCTTGAAATTATGGAAACAGCCGGAGTGCGCTTCCCATCTGAAAAAGCGCTGAAGATTTTTACCGATCATGGTGCCCAGGTTGAGCATGCCAGTGGTGTGGTGAAAATTCCCCGGGATTTGGTCTTCAAAGCGCTGTCCAGTCTGCCACGCTATTTCTGCATGGGCGGACGCGAGCCCGTTTGTGACCTGCACCTGGACCAGGGGGTCACTTACTTTACAACAGATGGATGCGGTGTGGAAACGGTCGATTTTGAAACTCGCCAGCGCAGACCCTCCAACAAGGCGGATTGTGGAATGATGGCGCGGGTGGCTGATTATCTTTCTGCGATTGCCTTTTACTGGCCCATGGTCAGTGCTCAGGATCATGGAGTTACTGCACCGCTTCATGAGCTGGACGCAGCCTGGAATAATACGGTCAAGCATGTGCAGAGTGAAACGATCATGGGTGAAATCCCGGCTCGTTATGCGGTGGAGATGGGCACAGTCATTGCTGGCAGCCGAGAGGAGCTGCGCCGCCGCCCGCCTTTCTCGCTAGTGGTTTGCACCATCGCACCCCTGATTCAAGATAAAGAAGGTATTGAGGGTGCGTTGGTGCTGGCTGAAGCCGGTATTCCGGTTGGTTTTCTGGCTATGCCCACCCTGGGGACGACTGCACCGGCTACGCTGGCTGGTGCGCTGGCGATGGGAGATGCTGAGATCATCAGTGCGACAGTGTTAATGCAGCTTGCTTCTCCAGGGGCTCCGGTTTTTCACTCCCTGATGCAAGCCTGGGCTGACCCACGCACAGCAGCCTACGTCAGCTACCCATTAGACAGCCGGGCGCGTTACGCCCCGGTCGAAATGGCCCATCATTGGAGAATGCCCTGCCTGGCAGCCTGTTACGGAACCGATTCGTTAGAAGTGTGCACCTGGCAATCTGCAGCAGAAACAGCCCTGGATACTTTCCTGGTTGGGCTTACCGGAGCAGAGATCGTGACAGGCATGGGACTTGCCGAGACATACACACTGCTTTACCCGGAGCAGATCATTCTCGACAGCGACCTTTACCATCGTGCCCGGCATTATCTACTGGAAATGGAAGTCAGCCCCGAGACACTGGCTCTCGATACAATCCGGACAGTTGGACCTGGAGGAAATTTCTTGGGTCAAAAGCATACCCGTCAGCATATCCGGCAGTCCCTCGTACGGGCGATCACTCACCAGCTAGGAGCCGATAACCATTACCGCGATCCGCATGAGGTAGCCATTGAACAGCTTCACTGGATCCTTGAAAATCACCAGCCAGAGCCGCTTGAAACTGCCAAGCGAGCAGAATTAACCCGTCTCCTGGTTGAAGCTGAGCGCGAGATGACTCAGAGATAACATGTTTACCGAAACTCCCCCTATCCAGGCGATCGTACCAGCCTATCATATCCGCGTCCTGAATGATCAGCAGTTGAACCAGTTTCGGGCGGGTACGCTTGAAATCCTTGAGGAGGTTGGCGTTCACTGCCCTTCCGATAAGGCTCTGCGCATTTATGCTGAGCATGGGGCGCAGGTAGATTTCGAACGGCGCATCGTACGACTGGCACCCAGTGTCGTTTTGGAAGCAATGTCGCATGCTCCCCGTTTCTATACGATGGGCGCCAGATCTGCTGCATTTGACCTGAGACTGGACGGGAAAAGCCTGTTCTGTGCCACGGACGGTTGCGGTGTGGAGACGATTGATTTTGTTACCCGCCAACGCCGTAGCTCGGTGAAAGAGGACGTGGCAAAGATGGCTCGGATATCAGATTATCTCGCCTCGATAGGTTTTTATTGGCCGATCGTCAGCGCACAAGATCACAAGGCGACAGCACCTCTGCATGAGCTGGATGCGTCTTTCAACAATACCGTCAAGCATGTGCAAAGCGAAACGGTGATGGGAGAGACCCTGGCTCGTTACGCGGTTGAGATGGCTAAAGTGATTGCGGGAGATGAGCGCAACTTGCGCGACCGGCCTCCATTATCCTTACTGGTCTGCTGCATTGCCCCTCTCGCCCAGGATAAGGAAGGCCTGGAATCAGCCCTGACCTTTGCTGAAGCTGGCTTGCCGGTCGGTTTTATGTCGATGGCCAACACTGGCTCCACCGCTCCGGCGACCCTGACGGGTACGGTAGTACTGGGCGATGCGGAGATTGTGTCTGCACTGGTGCTGATCCAACTGGCTTATCCAGGCGCGCCTGTATTTCATTCGCTGATGCCTGGCATCATGCACCCGCACTCTGCGGCCTATCTGGGATCTGCCTGGGAAGGGAGTCTGCTCTATGCTGTGGGAGTTGAGCTGGCTCACCTGTGGGGTGTGCCGACTCTGGCGGGGGTCTTTGGCACGGATGCCAAGATTCCTGGCTGGCAGTCCGCGGGAGATGCGGCTTCGTCGCTGCTCCTATGCGCCCTCGCCGGTGCAGAAACCGGAGCCGGGTTAGGCCTGGTTGAATCATGCACTTTGCTCTATCCTGAAGCGATTGTGCTCGATAGTGACATTTACCAGCGTGTGCGCTTCGAGGCAGGCGGGTTGGAAGTCAACGCGGAAACGCTAGCTTTGGATGTGATCAAACAGGTGGGGCCGCGCGGTCAGTTCTTGCGCCACCGCCATACACGTGAACATCTTCGTAAACGGGCTTTCTCCGATCTTACCAATTCCACGGATCCGCTGCAAGCAGCGCGTTCCAAGGTGGATTGGATATTGGAACACCATCAGCCACAGCCTCTTGAAAAAGCCGAGCAAACTGAGTTGGGGAATATTCTGGCTGCTGCTGAGCGGGAATTGAGTTAAAAGTTTTAGGACTTTCCTTTGCACCAGTGTTTTGAGATGGGTGATCGTATCTTATGCAAACGCAATTGCAGGTTCTCTCGGATGATGAACGTTCTCTGGTCCATGAGCTGACCTTGAATTTGCTTTCGACCAGCGGACTGCGTGTTGACACGCCTGGCGGTCGGAACATTCTTTCAGAGGCAGGGGCACAGGTGGATGAATTGACCAGCATGGTGCGCTTGCCGCGGGCATTGATCGAGTCGGCTCTGAAAGCTGCCCCGCGCCAGTTTAGGCTAGGCGGACGCCTGCCCGGATGGTCCTTTCCAGTGAACCAGGGAGATTGTACTCTCCTGGCGGATGGAGGCGCGGTTTTTACATTCGATTTTCAATCGAACCAGAACCGCCTGGCTACTTTTGAAGATTGGCAGAAAGCGACACGCTTGATCGACACATTGGATGAGGTCGGTATTTATTGGGCGATGGTCCAGCCGACCTTTGCAGAAGGCTCCTTTGGAAATTTGGTTGCCTATTGGGGAAATATTTTCCGGAACTTTTCGAAACATGTGCAGGATTGTCCCTACACTCCTGAGGGCTCGCGTTGGATGTTAGAGGTGCTGCAGGTGATCTTCAATGGTAAGGAGGCTGTACAACGCTTCAAACCAGTTTCATTCCTGCTGAATCCACTCTCTCCGTTGGTGATCGAGGCGGCTCCAACCGATGCTTATTTGGAAACGCTGGGTTGGGACATACCTGTGGCTGTGATGCCCATGCCAATGATGGGTTCCACTGCTCCTGCCAGCCTGCTATCCACGCTGGTTCAGGCTAATTGTGAGGTTCTGGCTATGCTCTGCCTGATTCAAGCTGCGGCTCCGGGTACACCTGTCCTGTATGCTCCAGCACCGACCGTTATGGAACTGCATTCCGGACGCTTTGCCGGTGGAGAGATTGAGCACGCCTTGCTAGGTGCGGCAGTCACGGAGATGGGGCGATTTTATGGCTTGCCAGTTCAAGCCTCGACGGGAGGCAGCGGAAGTCCCATCCCAGGTTTACAGGCAGGCTATGAACGAGCTTTGAATTGGGCTTTACCTGCTCTCTCATGGCCCGATATTCTGGTAGGTCCTGGATTATTAGGGGGGTCGCTGTCTCTCTGCCTGGAGCAGCTATTGATCGATGTGGAGGTCTTCCGGCGTTGCCGGCGGCTGCACTGCGGGGTTAGCAGGGCAGATGCAAAGGGGTTGGTGGAGGAGATCCAGACGATTGGCCCTGGCGCTGATTTTTTAGCCCAGCGCTCAACGCGAGATGCTGTTCGCAAAGGGGAGTGGTATATCAGCAAAGTGGGTGTAAATACCTCTTTAGAGGGCTGGCAAGCCAACGACCGACCTGAGCTGCTCCCATCACTACGGGAAGAAATTTCCCATATCCTGGCAGCGTATCAGCCTCTCGAGCTCGATGAAACGGTCGAACAAGAGTTAGCCAGCCTTGAAAAACGCGCCCGAGAAAACAATCAGGTCGGATAGGAGAGCCCTATGAAATTTACCGGACAAATCCTCTCAGAGGTTGATCAGGCAAGAATTCACGAACAGAGCCTGCGTATCCTTGCGGAAGTGGGCGTGCGCTACCATGGGACGAAGTCTCTCCATATCTTGGAAAGAAACGGCGCGCAGGTTGATTGGGAAACCAAAATCGCGCGTTTCTCATCCGAAATGGTGGATGAAGCCCTGGCCAAGTCCCCCCATGTGGTCTGTTTGGGAGCCAGAAACCCAGCTTATCGTTTTCAGCTTCCTGCCCCTGTTTCACGTTATGGAATGGATGGTACCGCAGCTTTTGCAACCGATTTTGAAACGGGTGAGAGGCGTTATGGACTTAAGAAGGATATTGAAAATGGTCTGCGCATCTTTCAGGAGATGGACATGGGTATCCTGGCCTGGGCGCCAACCACTGCCTCAGACGTTCCCGCTCAGGCGCGAGCATTGCATGAATTCTTTGCGATGATCCAGTTTTGCTCAAAACACGGGCAACACGAATTGCACCGGGTCGAGCAAGTCCCTTATTTAATAGAGGGCCTCGAGGCGATCGAAGGCAGTGAAGAGAATGTCATCGCCAGAAAGAACTATTCGCTTATTTACTGCCCGGTAGCCCCTCTGACGCACGACGGTGAGATGTTGGATGCTTACCTGGAACTTGGCAGCCTGGAGATGCCGGTCATGATCATGCCCATGCCAGTCAACGGCACAACCGGCCCCGCCAGCCTGTTCTCGAATATTGCATTGGCAAATGCCGAAGTGCTATCTTCGATTATCGTTTTCCAGATGGCTCACCCGGGTCGCCCATTGATCTATAGTAGCGCTACCGGCACCCTCGAATTCCGATCCGGCGGGTACCTGGCGGGAAACCCGGAGATGGGATTGCAGTCGGCTGCGATGACTGTGATGGGGCGCTTCTATCACCTGCCCAGTACTTCAGCCGGCTGTACTTCGGATGCCAAGCAGCCTGGACCTGAAGCCGTCAGCGAAAAAATTATCACCACACTTCCCAGCTTGATGGTTGGAGCGGATATCATTATCGGGATGGGGGAAATTGAAAGCGACCAAAACTTGATCTTAGAGCAGCTTGTGGTAGATAATGAAATTGCTCACCTGTGTGAAAGATTGGTGGAGGGGGTGGATACTGCCGTAGAGAGAGACTTATATGGTGATATTGTGCAGGTCGGTCCAGGAGGAAATTTCTTAAAGGCGCGCAGTACCCGCCAGGCTTCGCGCAGTTCGGAATTCTACACACCCAGGCTGATCGACAGACATCCTTATGAGACCTGGGCTAGCCTGGGTAAGCCTTCGATGTACAGTGCGGCGCGGCAGAAGGTGCAGGAAATTTTAAATCGGCCGTTCGTCGATCCTCTCGCAGAGAATGTGTTGGGCAAGTTGGAAGATATCTTGCGCAGAGCTGAAAGAATAATTCCAGAGACTCAAGCCTGAAAATGGTTTATCCAAATTTTCGCAGTCTTCCTATGACATCCTGTTCGAAGCGGTTGATAAACTCCTGCACATGAACTGCAATATCCTTGCCCGAGTCAACCACCAGCGGGGTTAAGTCCATGGCGTAGGACATCCCCAGGGTCACGTCTACCCCGTGCGATTCGAAGTAAGTCGCGTTGGCGCGCCGGCGCCCCATCGTTGCCAGGTCATAGCGCTTCCCGCCGCAGATTTGCGAGTCAAAGACACCCAGCAGGGCAGCCTGCAGGCTTTCGTGTTTCGACAAGTCGAAGGATACCTTGTCGCTGTCCATCATCCAATCCAGGTCGCGCCACACCTCGCATCCGAACAGCTTCTCAGGTCTCTCATTCTCGGGCAGTCTGCGGATCGCTGCGATGGTCCTCAGCGCTACACTCACGTGGGTATCGTGCTTATCCGCCAGGTTGTGCGTGAATATCACCTGTGGGTGAGCGATTTTCAAGAGAGTAAAAAGATCATCCACCGGTTGAGAATTGCTCCCATCCTTGACGACTTTGCTGGGGTAATCCAGCAGCACCTGCGCGGCATATTCACCTACAATCGCAGCTTTCTTCTGCTCTTTGAAGCGCACAACATGCATATCTTCGTCTGAAAAATTCTTATATAGATCATCACGTGGCGAGCCACGCCCGTCAGAGACGACCACGCCTGTAAACCACTTGTCCTCCTGTTGGAAGCATTCCAGGATCGGTCCTGCTGCCATAATCTCAATGTCATCCTGGTGGGCGGCAATCGCCATGTGGGTGGTCCTCGCCAGGGCTTGCTCTTCTGAAATGCCATCGGGCACAAAAATCTCAGCAGTATTAAGATGGAATTGCATCACGTCCTCCTATTTTCCAATCTCTGGCAGGCTGGCAGCCGCAATGGATTGTCCCACCCGCCGGCTCTTTTCATCAGGGAGCTGCACATGCATCTGCGAAACCAGCTCAGGGAATTCGCCTCTTAAGACCATTTGGGCGTTATCCAGGATCAAGTTCCCGCCGAGACCCGAAGTGCAGCGCCCCAGGATCAACACATGCTTGATCTCGTAGAAATCGGCATAGTGAGCCAGCCCATAACCCAGGTAGATCCCCATGCTCTGCCAGATTTTCTGCGCGCCGGGATGCCCGGCCTCCAATTTTTCTTGAACGAATTTCAGCTTCTCTGCATCACTCATATTGGCTGGAACATCGATACCCGCCTTGGGTGCCAGTCGAAAGACACATTGCTGTGAAAAATACAGTGCTCCGCAGCCCAGGTCCCCCGACCATTCGTCGCGTGGTGCCTCAGGATTGTAATCGATGGGTGCAAAAGCCAGCTCGCTCAGCCAATCCAAGATATGCCCCTGCATATCCACATATCCGGCTGCCTCGCTCGATCCCATGGCGATCCCCAGCACACCGCTGTCTTCCAGAGACATTGAACCCGCCAGCGCGGTCACGTCTCCATCGTTGATCACCTCCAGGGGTACTCCCATTTCATCCCGGATGCGCAAGAACAAGCTCTTTACCTCGTGGAAGCGTTCTATCGGTACTGAGCGGAAGAGCGATGCGACCATCGGGCGGTTGTTGATGATTACACCCGCCGAGCTGCCA
>Ga0316628_100003695_pt1 | contig 11830 bp, 11 predicted proteins | sample OWC_Aug_M2_C1_D5_FD_207648 | JGI IMG/M metagenome (GOLD analysis project Ga0316628, IMG submission 207648) | Wetland soil microbial communities from Old Woman Creek delta, Ohio, United States - OWC_Aug_M2_C1_D5_C | ecosystem: Environmental > Terrestrial > Soil > Wetlands | place: USA: Ohio...
CCGTCGATTTTTGTTTGATCCAGTCTGAAAGCGAGCTTTGCGCGATGAGGTGGCGGATCTCGCTGAAGGTGCGGCCGTGGTCATGGTCCGCGCCGCGGTGATGACCGTGCCGATGGGACTGGGCATCGGCCTCGGCGGGGGAATGAGTGTGCGGGTGGGAATGGTCGTGGGAATGGTCGTGGGCGGCGGCCAGGTGCACGTCGAACTTGACGCCTTCGATGCTGCCCTTGTGGGCCCGCGTGAAGTGAAGATGGTAGCCGTCCAGCTTCAGGCTCTCCAATTGTCGTTCGAGTTGCCGCGAATCCACCCCAAGGTCAACCAGGGCGCCGATGAACATATCGCCGCTGATCCCGCTGAACAAATCGAGGTAGAGAGTCTTCATTCCTTCGCGGCCAGCGCATTAATCTGGCTGGCGGCGTAACCGGCGCCGAAGCCGTTGTCGATGTTCACGACGGTCATCCCGCTGGCACAACTGTTGAGCATGCCGAGCAGCGCCGCCAGTCCGCCGAAGCTTGCGCCGTAGCCAACGCTGGTCGGCACGGCGATGACCGGTTTGGCCACCAGGCCGGCGACGACGCTCGGCAGGGCCCCCTCCATGCCGGCCGCCACGATGATCACGTTGGCGCTCTGGAGGCGGTCCAGTTGGCCGAAGAGCCGGTGCACGCCGGAGACGCCGACGTCCGAAACGCGCTCCACCCGGTTGCCCATGATTTCGGCGGTCACGGCGGCCTCTTCGGCCACCGGCAAATCGCTGGTGCCGGCGCAGACGACGGCGATGGTTCCGGGGCGCTTGGGCAGCGGTTTACGGTCGATGGTCAGGCAGCGGGCCGCCCGGTGATGGACGGTGTCTTTGAATGCTCGGCGGAGAAGCCGCGCCTGCTCTTCGGTGGCGCGGGTCACCAGAACGCGTTGCTCGTGGGCGAGCAGTTTGGCGGCAATCTTGACTACCTGCTGGGGCGTCTTGCCGGCGCCGAATATGACCTCCGGGAAGCCCCGCCGCAGGGCACGGTGGGTGTCCACCTGGGCGAAACCCAGGTTGGCGACCGGCGCGGCCTGGAAAGCGCGCAGGACTTTGTCACGGCTGACACCCCCGGCGCGGAATTTCTCGAGCAATCGAATGGCTTCGGTCGTGGTCACGCTGCGCAAAATGCCACAAGTAAATCAGCGGATCAACGAATGAGTCGCCTACTTATGCTTGCGGTGATGGTGGTGGAACAGCCGGCCGCGGTTCTGAAAGAGGTACCAAATGATGAGCACATTCAGACCCAGGATGGAAACCATTGCCAGCGAGTACTTGCGCATGAGCTCATGAAGTTCAATGGGGATGAAGAATGCCGATTCACCGATCGCCAGCCAGCCGGCCCACGGCACGCGAAAGAGCAGCCCCGTGCCTTCCACCAGCGAGAACAGGCTGTAGAGCACCGTGCCTCGTGCGATCGAACGGACATTGGCCGGAGAGATCTTCCCGATCTTGTTCGCCAGGTCAGTGAAGAAGGCCTTCTCGGGGTCGAGGTGAAAAAACTCCAGGACCTGGCGAAACTCCTGCGGCAGGTTGTTGTCGCGCAAATGATAGACCCCGACGCCCAGGAGCAACAGCAACAAGCCTTTGCCCACCTTGATCGCAATGATCGCGTACAGGGTCGGTGCCCGCTTTTTCCGCTGCCCCGGGGTGGTGTCTGGCGCTGAAGCGTTGGCCGGCATCAACGGAGCTTCTCGGTCAGCAGCGGCACCAGGTCGCCCAGCTTGACCCGTTCCTGCTTCATGCTGTCACGGTCGCGCAGGGTAACGGTGTCTTTCAGCGCAGGTCCCTGTTCGCCGAGCGTCTCGAAATCGATGGTCACCCCGAAGGGAGTGCCGGCCTCGTCCTGGCGCCGGTAGCGCCGGCCGATGGCGCCGGCCTCGTCGTAAAACACCGTCAGATGCGGGCGCAGCAGCTCGCGGACCTCTCTGGCCTTTTTGACGAGTTCGGGCTTGTTTTTGAGCAGGGGGAACACCGCCACCTTGATGGGCGCGATGCGCGGATGAAACTTCATGACCACGCGGCTCTCCATTTTGCCTTTTTCATCCGGCGCCTCGTCTTCGCAATAAGCGTTACAGATGAGCGCCAGGGCCAGGCGATCGACGCCGGCGGACGGCTCAATGACATGCGGCACGTACTTGGCCTTCGCCTCCTCATCGAAATATTCCATCGATTTGCCGCTGAACTTCTGGTGCTGGGTGAGATCGAAATCGCCCCGCGCGGCGATGCCTTCGAGTTCCTGCGTGCCGAAGGGGAATTTGTATAGAATGTCAACCGTCGCCTTCGCGTAATGGGCCAGTTCCTCCTTTTTCTGCCAGTATTCAACGAGGGTATCGCGGCCCAGGCCGATGCTCTCGTACCACTGGATGCGCTGCTCGACCCAATATTTGTGCCAAAGCTCCCAGCCCCAGCCGGGTTGAGGGTCGAGGGTCGGTGGTTGAGAGTCGGAAAGCGCGGCGACAGAGCCAGTCAATTTTTGAACCACTTCATCGGGCCGGATGAAGAATTCGAGTTCCATCTGCTCGAACTCGCGGGAGCGGAACGTGAAATTGCGCGGGTTGATTTCGTTGCGGAACGCCTTGCCGACCTGGCAAATTCCGAAAGGCACCCGCTGGCGGGACACCTCCAGCACGTTCTTGAACTGGACGAAAATGGCCTGCGCCGTCTCGGGACGCAAATACGAGACGTTGTCGGCGCTTTCCACGGGCCCGACGTAGGTCTTGAGCATCAGGTTGAACGGGCGCGGTTCGGTGAGCAGGCTGCCGTTCTCGGGATTGTAGCGCGTGCTGTTTTCAACCGGCTCGGCGCGCTCACCCAGCAGCGACGGGTTTTCGAGGCCGCGCTGTTGATAAAACTGTTTGGCGATTTTCCGGGCGCTTTCGGGCGGTTTGCCGCGCGGCACCAGGACCGAGAACGGATCCCTGGATTCTTTGGCCGCCGCCGCGTCGGTCGCGCCGGTGAAGAAATAGGCGGTGCCGGTTTGGGGGTCCACCTGATCGGCGCGAAAGCGTTTCTTCGTCAGGAGACAATCGACCATCAAATCGCTGAACGTGCTGGTGTGGCCGCTGGCCTCCCAAATGCGGGGGTGCATGATGATCGAGGCGTCCAGGCCCACGACGTCGTCGCGCAGTTGGGTCATCGAGCGCCACCAGCGTTCCTTGATGTTGCGCTTCAACTCGGCGCCCAGCGGGCCGTAGTCCCAAAAGCCGTTCAGACCGCCGTAAACCTCGGAGGACTGGAAAATGAAACCGCGGCGTTTGCAGAGTGAAACGATCTTTTCCATCAACTCGCCGGTTTTTGGGTCAGCCATAAGCCGGGAAGTGTTCTGCATGGGGGTGCCGATGTCAAGGCGCGCAGGGTTGTTCCAAAGCAAATTCTCTTTGCTTTGGGACGGCGTTTTGTGGCACAAGAGGGCCATGTCAAATCCATGGGAGCAGCGTAGGTTAAGCCAACAAATTAACGCCCACCTTTTACCCCTATGAACTGGTATTATGTAGAGGCCGGGCAGCAAGCCGGGCCGGTGGATGACGCCCAGTTGGCGGAACTGGAGCGGAGCGGGCGGATCCAGGCCGATACCCTCGTATGGCGCGAGGGCATGGCCGAATGGCAGCCCTACCATTACGCCGGGCCGGGGGCGGCGGCTCCCGTGGCCGCGGCGGTGACGCCTTCCGCGACCGCCACCGAGGGGGTGTGCGCCGAGTGCAACGGCGTGTTCAGCCTCCAGGACATGATTCGGCATGGCAATATTTATGTCTGCGCGAAGTGCAAGCCGATCCTGATGCAAAAACTGGCCGAGGGCGCCCGGCTCAACACTGGGGCGTTGAACTACGCGGGTTTCTGGACACGGTTTGCGGCGGTTTTCCTCGACGGCTTGATCCTGTGGGTGGTCAACACGGCCATCAACCTGGCCGCCGGCCTGGGCGCGTTCCAGACTTCCACGAGCGCGTCGGCCGGCTTCAGTCCGATTCTGCTGGTGGTGTTTTTCTTCGAAATCGCCATCGCGTTGTCTTACGAAACCGTGATGATCGGCAAGTACGGCGCGACGCTCGGGAAGATGGCCTGCAAGATCAAAGTGGTCACGGCCGATGGCGGCCGGGTGTCCTACTTGCGGGCGCTGGGGCGGTACTTTTCGAAGTTCCTGAGCGGGATCCTATGCGCGATCGGGTATATCATCGCGGCGTTTGATGACGAAAAGCGGGCGTTGCATGACCGCATCTGCAACACGCGCGTGATCCTGAAGTAGTGGCCGGGGATGAATTCGCCTCTGCTGTGTCCCAGGTGCAAGGCAACGCTCACGGAGGCGGAAGTGAACCGGGCGGAGTTGACCCCCTGCCACTCCTGCGGAGCGCCGTTGCAGGTCGAGGTGTACCCGGCCCTTTTCCGGCGAGTGACTCCCGGCCGGGATGGGGAAGCGCTCGTCGTCGAGGATGAAGCAAGCTGTTTCTATCATCCCCAGAAAAAGGCGGTGGTGCCGTGCGACGCCTGCGGGCGGTTTTTGTGCGCGCTCTGCGATTGCGAGTTGCACGGGGAGCATTTTTGCCCGGGCTGTCTCGAGACCGGCAAGCGGAAAGGCAGGATCAAACGGCTCGAAAACGAGCGGACCCTCTACGACAGCATCGCCCTGGCGCTGGCGACTTTTCCACTGTTGATCTTTTATTTCACGGTCGTCACCGCGCCGATGGCGCTGTTCGTCGCCTTCCGCTATTGGAATGCGCCGCGCAGCATTGTCCACCGCACGAAGATTCGCCTCGTGCTGGCTATCATCCTGGCGAGCCTCCAGGTGGGGGGGTGGGCGGTTGCCATCTTCTTCCTGACTACCCGGGCGGGTTCCCATGGCTGAGCGCGAATACGTCCGGTTGACCCACACCCGCTCCCGCTCGGTGTTCGGGATTGTGTCGACCGCCCGCTCGAATCTGTGGCTGGGCATAGACCACGTGTTGTGCATCGAAACCACCGGATACACGGAGACTTACAAGCGGTTTTACTACCGGGACATCCAGGCCCTCATCATCCGGAAAACCGAGAGTTGGAAGATCCTGGCGGCCATTCTCGGGCTCGTCGCGGCGCTCTTCGGCCTGATCGCCCTGTTCGGCGGCGACCCGATTGTCGCCTGGATTTTTGGCAGCCTCGGCGGCTTGTTCCTGCTGGGGGCGATCATTGATTTGGCGGCCGGGCCGAGCTGCGCCTGCTATCTCCGCACCGCGGTGCAAGTCGAAGAAGTGCCATCGCTGATTCGCGTTCGGCGGGCCCGGAAGGCCCTCGAGCGGTTGCGTCCGCTGCTGGCGGAGGCCCAGGGCCGGCTCGCCGGGGACGAACTCGCGTCCCGCTTCCGCGAATGGATGGCGGCGGAGACCGGCGCGGCTCCCGGCGGCGCCGCTGCTCCGGTGATGGCGGCGGAGGACCCGAATGCCCCGCCGCGGGTCATGCCGTGAATGCGAGGACTCGAGGCATGAGCAGCCTGCGGCGATGAGCGACCTGGCCCACCAACGCTGTATGAACCACGCCGAGCGCGAAGCGGTGGCGCGCTGCCTGGCGTGCCGGCATTTCTTCTGCCGGGAATGCGTGACGGAGCACGATGACCGGGTGCTCTGCGCGTCGTGCCTGCGCCGGCTCGCGCGGGTGCCGCTGCTCCAGCGACGCGGGCTGGGCACCGTGATGCGGCTGGGCCAATGCGCGCTGGGCGTGTTGCTGGCCTGGTTTTTTTTCTACCTGGTGGGCGAGGGCTTGCTGGCGTTGCCAACCGCCTTCCACGAGGGGACGCTGTGGCACGCCGGCGGGGCGGACAAATGAAACGCGAGGCTCGCCGCCACCAGGGCAAACCCAGCCTCGAGCTGGTTGAGGAGGCCCTGCACCTGGTGCGTTCGGCCTCCGCGGCCACGCTGGCGATGTATTACCTGGGCGCGTTGCCTTTTGTGCTGGGGGCGCTCTGGTTTTGGGCTGACATGAGCCGCAGTCCCTTCGCCGAGCAGCATCTGGAAGGCGCCTCCCTGGGGCTGGCGGCGTTGTTCCTGTGGATGAAGTTCTGGCAAGGCATGTATGCCCGGGCGTTGCGCGCGGCGATGGGCAGGGGCCAGGAACCGCTGCGCCGGGACGCGGTCTGGCGCATGGTGGTGACCCACGCCGCCCTGCAACCGGCCGGCTTGTTCCTGCTGCCCCTGGCGCTTGTCCCGGTTTTGCCCTTCCCTCTGGTGTTCGCGTTTTACCAGAACCTGGCCGCGCTTGCGGACGGGGAAGCGGCCGGGCTCGGAGTGCTGGTGAAGCGGGCGGCCCGCCAGGCCTTGCTGTGGCGGCGGCAAAACTCCGTGTTGTTTTTCATTCTGTTGGGCTTCGGGTGGTTGGTGTTTTTAAACTGGGCGACCGTCTGTTTTCTGCTGCCGGGCCTGCTGAAGATGCTCTTCGGCGTGGAGTCCGTTTTCACGCGGAGCAGCATTAGCATGCTCAACACGACTTTTTTCGCGGCAATGGCCGGCCTGACGTATCTGTGCGTGGACCCCATTCTCAAAGCGGTTTACAGCCTGCGCTGCTTTTATGGCGAATCGGTTCAGTCGGGCCAAGACTTGAAAGCCGAGTTGCGGCAGCTCGTGCCGGCGGGGGCCGCACCGGTGGCGGTGTGCGTGTTCCTTGCCCTGACGGGTCCGGCCGGGGGGGCCTCACCGCCGGCGGCCTCTGCTCCCGCCGCTCCGGCAAACGCGCCTGCCGCGGCACCCCGCCCTCCGGCGCCGGACGCACCGCAGCGGGGGCCGGACGGCCGACCGGCCGGCCTGCTCTCAGCGCCGGAGCTGGACCGGAAGATCCGGGAAGTCGTTCAGCAGCCCAAGTATACCTGGCGGATGCCGCGCGCGAAACCCGCGGAGCCGGAAGCCCGGCGCGGCGGGCTCATTGGCCGCTTCTTCGAGCGGATGGGCGAGCTCCTCGGGCGTTGGGCCCGGGCCGTGGGTGACTGGTTGGTGAAGCTGTTGCGCCGGCTATTCTCCGGACAAAGCCAGACGCAGTCTGGCGGTTCCGGCTACGGCTGGATGGTGCTCCTGCAACTCCTGCTGTATGCGCTCATCGCCGCGGCGGTCGTTGGGCTGGGCTTCTTGCTCTATCGCGTCTGGCGCGGCCGGCATCCCCGGCCGGGGGCGATCGCCGGCCAGCCGATTCAGCCGGCGCTCGATCTGGCGGACGAAAATCTCGGCGCCGGGGATCTGCCTGTGGATGGTTGGACCAAACTGGCGCGTGAGTTATTGGCCCGCGGCGAACTCCGGCTGGCCCTGAGGGCGTTTTACCTCGCGAGCCTGGCCCATTTGTCCGAGCGGAACCTGATCAGCCTCGCCAGGTTCAAATCAAACCGGGATTATGAGCGAGAGCTGCGCCGGCGGGGTCATTCGTTTCCGGAGTTGCTAGAGGTTTTCGGCGAGAACGTCTCCGTGTTCGAGCGGGCCTGGTACGGCATGCACGAAGTAAGCGGTGAGTTGGTCGCCCGGTTCGCCGACAACGTGGAACGAATAAGGAGCCGAGAATGCTAGCGGCTACCGGACAGCGCGGGAGCAACGGAGCAGGGGAGCTTGCGCGGCCGTTTACGGTCGCCGCGGCTTGTGTGCCGTTCGCCTGTCATCAGTGCGCCGCGGTTTGAGTTATGACGCGGCGACTCCCTTTCATCACCTTGCTCCTCTGCGCGGCCGGTTTCGCCTTCGGCGTCTTTGAGTTGCTCAAGCTGCGCTACTCGGCGGGCGACGTGTATCCCGCTTACTCCTCGCTCCGAGCGGATCCGCTCGGAGCGATGGCGCTTTATGAGAGCCTGGCCCGGATGCCTGGTGTGTCCGCTCGCCGCGATTTCAGCGCCGATAACCGTCTGCCCGGCGGCCGCGAAGTCACCTATTTGCACCTGGCGGGTGCGCCGGCCGAATGGGCCTCGATGCCGGAGGACCTCGTGCAGGAGGTAGATGGGTTCCTGGCGCGCGGCGGCCGGTTGGTGGTCACTTTCTTCCCGGAAACGACGCGGCCTTTCCGGCCGTTTCCGACCCCGGCCACGCCGGCTAAAAAGCCTGGCAAACGGTCCAAGGCAGAGGAAGCGCGGTTGCTGAAGCGGACTTCACTCAAGCTGCGTTGGGGTGTCGAGTTTGGGTTCATCCCACTGATGCCGGGTCAGGACACGGTGTACGAACCTGTGCGAGTGGTCAACCGGACGGATTTGCCGCTCCCCGGCAGCCTGGATTGGCACAGCGGGACGGTCCTGACGAACCTGGACTCCGCCTGGCGCGTGATTTACGCGCGCGGCAAAAACCCGGTGGTTGCCGAACGACAAATTGGCAGTGGTACGGTCGTCATGGCCACGGACTCTTATTTTGTCTCCAACCAGGCGCTGAGCCAGGACCGCCATGCCGATTTGCTGGCCTGGCTGGTCGGCCCCGGCCGGCAGATCGTGTTCGATGAAGCCCATTTCGGCATTGTGCAAACCTCCGGGATCGCGTTGCTCATGCGCCAATACCGCCTGCACGGGCTTGCGGCCGGCTTGCTCCTGCTGGCCGGCCTCTTCATTTGGAAGAACTCGGCGGGCTTCGCGCCGCCGTACCCGGACGAACCAGCGCCGGGGCCGGTGACCGGCAAGGAAGCCGCCGCCGGCTTTGTCAACCTCCTCCGTCGCAACATCCCCGGCCGCGACGTGCTGCGCGTTTGTTTTGACGAGTGGACCCGTACCCTGAACCGCCGCGGCGGACTGGCCATCCACCGGGTGGACCAGGCGCAGGCCGTGCTTGAGGCCGAAAGCGCCCGGGCCAAAGTGGAACAGGACCCGGTGCGAGCTTATCGCGAAATTTGCCGCGTGCTGAAACGAAGACACGAATCATGAATAACGACAAACTGAAGGAAGTGCTGGACCAGGCACGGCAGGAAACCGGCAAGGTGATCATCGGCCAGCAGGAGGTGGTCGAAAAAGCGCTGATCGCCATTTTTACCGGGAACCATGCGCTCATCGAGGGCGTGCCGGGCGTCGCCAAGACGCTGCTCGTGCGGACTCTTGCCCAGGTGCTGGGCTGCGATTTCGCGCGCATCCAGTTCACGCCCGACCTGATGCCGGCCGATATCACGGGCACGAATGTCTTCAACCTCCAACGCAACGAGTTCTCCCTGATTAAGGGGCCGATTTTCACTTCGTTTCTCCTGGCCGACGAGATCAACCGCGCGCCGGCCAAAACGCAGTCGGCGCTGCTGCAGGCGATGCAGGAACGGTTGGTGACGATTGACCGGGACACGCACGCCTTGCCGCCGACTTTCACCGTGTTCGCGACGCAAAACCCGATTGAATACGAAGGCACCTATCCCCTGCCGGAGGCACAGAAGGACAGGTTCATGCTCAAGATCACCATGAAGGCCCCCGACCGCGCCGAGGAATTGACGCTGGCGAAACGGACGATGACGGCGGACGCCCCGGAAACCTTGCTGGCCAGCGGCGCGGTGCGCGCGGTGGTTCGCAGCCAGGACCTGCTCGAGTTGCGCGCACAACTGGGCGCGGTCCTGATGCGCGAGGAACTCGCCGGTTACCTCGTCGATCTCGTGCGCGCCACCCGGCAACATGAGAGCGTGCTGGTCGGGGCCGGCCCGCGCGCGACCCAGGCGTTGCTGATGGCCGCCCGTGCTTACGCCGCGCTCTCCGGCCGCGATTTTGTGACGCCCGACGACGTCAAGACCATGGCGTTCCCGGTGCTGGAACACCGCCTGATTTTGCGGCCGGAGTTTGAGATCGAGGGACTCACGGTGCCGGAGGTCATCCAGCAGATCTTGCAACAGGTGGCGGTGCCGCGATGATCGTTCCCCGGTCGAGATTGCTGTTCTGGGTGGCGTTGGTCGTGCTGCCGTTCTCGCTGCTGGCGGCCCTCGAACCCGGCGCGGGCGCGGTCTCGCTGGCCGCAATCGGCGGGCTGGCGGCGCTCGCGCTCCTCGATGCGGCCGGCGCGCGCCGCGGGCTCGGCGGCCTGGGCGTGGAATTGCCCGCGGTGGCGCGGCTGTCCAAAGACCGCGAGGCGAGGCTCGAGGTGCGGGTCCGCAACCCGCGGCAGGAACCGAAGACGATTCGCCTGGCGCTGGCGCTGCCGCGCGCGATCGACTCCGGGCAGGAGGATGCGCGCGTCGAGCTGCCCGGCGGCAGCGAATGGTCGCGGTTCACCTGGGCCTGCTGCCCGCGCCAGCGGGGCCACTACCGGGTGGAGACGGCCCGGGTCGAGACCCGCTCGCCGCTGGGGTTCTGGGATGCCCGCAAAACCGTGGCGGCGCGGTCCGAGCTGCGCGTGTATCCCAACCTCCTGGGCGAGCGCCGGCAACTGGCCGCGTTGTTCCTCCACCGGAGCATGGCCGGCCTCCACGCCCAGCGGCAGATCGGCAAAGGCCGCGAGTTCGAGAAATTGCGGGAATACATCCCCGGGGACGGTTTCGACGAGATCCATTGGAAAGCGACGGCCAAGCGCGGCCGGCCGATCACCAAAGTGTTCCAGCTCGAGCGAACGCAGGAGGTCTACGTGGTGATCGATGCGTCGCGGTTGTCCGGGCGCGAAGTCGAGCGCCGGCAGGCAGCGCCGGGGACGACGCGGCTCCCCACGGCCGCCCTGGAGCGGTTCATTACGGCCGCGCTGGTCCTGGGACTGGCGGCGGAGCAGCAGGGAGACCTGTTCGGACTGCTCACCTTCAGCGACCGGGTGGGGAATTTCGTGCGCGCCCGGAACGGCAAAGCCCACTACAGCGCCTGCCGCGATGCCCTGTACCTGCTCCAGCCGCAATTGGTGACACCCGATTACGATGAACTCTGCACCTTTATTCGCTTGCGGCTGCGGCGGCGGGCATTGCTGGTCTTTCTTACCTCGCTGGACGACCCGGCGGTCGCGGAGAGCTTCGTGCGCAACCTGGATTTAATCCGGCGGCAACACCTGGTGCTGGTCAACATGCTGCAGCCGCCAGGGGTAGCGCCGCTCTTCTCGGAGCCCTCGGTGGCTTCGCCGGACGATCTGTACGAGCACCTGGGAGGCCACATGCGGTGGGCGAACCTCCGCGAGCTGGAGAAGGTGCTGCAGCGGCGCGGGGTGCGCTTTTCGCTGTTGCACAATGAGCGGCTCAGCGCCGATTTGGTGTCCCAATACCTGAACGTGAAACGGCGCCAGGCGTTGTGATGGCTTATGATCATCGACCTCCAACGGTTCCTCGCCTCTGAGCAAGCCTGCTGGACCGAGCTCGAGCGCCAGCTCGACAAGCTGGAGGCCGAGCCCAACCTGCGGATGACACTGGAGCAGGTTCGGCGGTTCCACCTGCTTTACGAGCGCACGGCGGCGGACCTGGCCAGGATAACGACGTTTTCGTCCGAGCCGGAGACCCGGAGGTACCTGGAGAGCCTGGTCGCGCGCGCTTACGGCGAGATTCATGAAACGCGCGAGCGCCGGGGCCGGCTGCGCCTGCTGGAGTGGTTCTTCCAGGTGCTGCCCCGGACGTTTCGACGGCACATCCGCGCCTTTTATTTGTCGGTGGCGATTACCCTGGCCGGTTGCGCCTTTGGTGGATTGGCAATTACGCTGGATCCGGCTTCGAAACCGGTGCTGATGCCATTTCCGCACCTGCTCCAGGACCCCGCGCGGCGCGTGGCCGAAGAAGAGCAGGCGACCAGCGATCGGCTGGCCGGCCAGAAATCCTCGTTCTCGGCTTTCCTGATGACGCACAATACCCGGGTATCGATTTTCACGTTGGCGCTGGGGATGACCTGGGGGATCGGCACTATCATCATGCTCTTCTATAACGGCGTGATGCTGGGGGCGGTGGCGGTGGACTACGTGCGCGCCGGCCAGGCGAAGT
>Ga0316628_100003696_pt1 | contig 11827 bp, 8 predicted proteins | sample OWC_Aug_M2_C1_D5_FD_207648 | JGI IMG/M metagenome (GOLD analysis project Ga0316628, IMG submission 207648) | Wetland soil microbial communities from Old Woman Creek delta, Ohio, United States - OWC_Aug_M2_C1_D5_C | ecosystem: Environmental > Terrestrial > Soil > Wetlands | place: USA: Ohio...
TCGCCATAGGCGTCGGCGGTCGTTGCGTCGGTGTAGGTCTCCCTCGCCATGGTCGCGCCTCATTGAGCGGTTTCGGTCGGCGGCAGGCCGGCCTCGAAGATCAAACGGCAAGCGCGGCGTCGCCGTTCCCTTTCCCCGGGACGTTGACTTCCGCACCGTCCCGGCCGCCAATCGGAACCCAAAAGGACAATCAGTTCGGGAGGATGGGATGACGGCTTGGAGCTTCGCCGAGGTTTGGGAGGCGATCGCGGCCGCGCAGCCCGACAGGCCCGCCCATATCCAGGGCGATCGCGTGGTGAGCTGGAGCGAGTTCGACCGGCGCGCCGACGCGCTCGCGGCGCACATGATCGCGGCCGGCCTCGGTCACCAGGCGAAGGTCGCCGCCTACCTCTACAACGGGCCCGAGTACCTCGAGACCTACTACGCCGCGTTCAAGGGCGGCTTCGCCCCGGTGAACACCAACTACCGCTATGGGCCGGAGGAGCTGATCTACCTGTTCGACAACGCCGACGCCGAGGCGATCGTCTTCCACGCCGGTTTCGAGGAGACCCTCGACATCATCCGGGGCCGTCTGCCCAAGGTGAAGGCCTGGATCGCCGTGGCCGAGCCGGGCCACGACGCGCCCACCTGGGCCACCGACTACGAGACCGTCGTCGCCAGCACCAACGCCAGGCGCCCGGTCAAGGCGCCGTGGGGCCGCTCGCCCGACGACCTGCTGCTGCTCTATACCGGCGGGACGACCGGCATGCCGAAGGGCGTCATGTGGCGCCAGGACGACCTGTTCAACGTGATCGGCGCCGGCGGCAACGCAGCGGCCGGCATTCTTCCCGCCGCCGACATCCCCGAGCTTGTCGGGCGGATCGGCTCGCCCGAGCTGCCGCGGCCGATGATGCTGGTCGCCTGCCCGCAGATGCACGGGACCGGCCAGTTCTCGTCGTTCATCGCCCTGAACATCGGCGGCTGCGTCGCCACCCTGCCCTCTCGAAAGTTCAACCCGATCGAGTTGTGGAACGAGGCCGAGCGGCTGCAGGCGACCAACATCGTGATCGTCGGGCTGGCGTTCTCCACCCCGATGCTCGAAGCGCTTGAGGCGAATCCCGGCCGCTGGGACCTCTCCAGCGTCAAGGTGATGAGCTCGTCGGGCTCGATGTGGAGCCAGGAGAACAAGCGCGGCCTGCTGAGCCACTGCCGGAACGCGGTCATCATGGACAGCTTCGGCTCGTCCGAAGCCGTGGGCATGGGGATGTCGGCCTCGGCGCCGGGCCAGGAGGCGCAGACCGCCGCCTTCGCGCTCGGCCCCAACTGCGCGGTCTTCTCGGAGGATGGGCGGCGGATCGAGCCGGGCTCCGGCGAGCGCGGGCTGGTCGCCGTCTCGGGCTTCCTGCCGGTCGGTTACTACAAGGACGAGGAGAAATCGGCGAAGACCTTCAAGACCATCGACGGCCAGCGCTGGAGCGTGCCGGGCGACTGGGCCGAAGTGAACGCCGACGGGACGCTGAAGCTCCTGGGCCGCGGCTCGGTGTGCATCAACACCGGCGGCGAGAAAGTCTTCCCGGAGGAGGTCGAAGAGGCGCTGAAGACCCACCCGCACGTGCGCGACGCCGTGGTGGTGGGCGTGCCGGATGCCCGCTTCGGCGAGCGGATCTGCGCCGTCGTCGAGCCCGAAGGTCCGGCCGAGCTGACGCTCGCCGAGCTCTCAGAGCACGTGCGCAACCACCTGGCCGGTTACAAGGCGCCGCGCGAGCTGGTCGTCGTGGAGACCATCGGCCGGGCGCCCAACGGCAAGGTCGACTACAAGGCGGTCAAGGACCACGCGCTCAAGGCGTTGAACGTAGCGGCGTGAAGGCCGGGGCGCCCGCGGCGGCGCCCCACTCGCGGCGCTCGGCGGCGAGGCTGCGGATGAAGTCGACCAGCGCCGCCCGCGCAGGACCTCGCGGCAGCTCGACATAAGCGTGGAGCAGCTCCAGCGCGCCGGGCTGGGCGAGCAGGCCCGCGACCTCGTCAACCGCCCCGCTGGCCGGCGACACCTCGCCGAACAGTTCCGACACCGGAGTGTTCAGGGTATTGGCGATGCGCACCAGCATCGAGGCGCTGACGCGGTTCGCGCCCCGCTCGTATTTCTGGATCTGCTGGAACGTGACCCCGGCCGCGTCCGCCAGGGCCTGCTGGGACAGCCCGCGGACCTTGCGGAGCAGGCGGATGCGCGCTCCCACCGCAACGTCCACCGGATCCGCGAAGGATTGCGGTTCGCCGGCCGCCTCAGGGCTCGTTTCGTGCACGTCTTTGCTCATGCCGCCCTCTCGGACGCAACCTTTAGCATTGTATGGCGGAATGCAACACCGGCGGCTGCTCGCACGACGCGCACCCCGGGTCAGTTGGCCGCCACGGCCCGCGCGGCCGTTTGGGCTTCGATCAGAGTCCGGCCATCACGCTCGGCGATGCGCCGGAAGTTGGCGAGCGCCTGCCCGACCACCTGGTCCATGTTGTAGTACCGGTAGGTCGCCAGGCGGCCCACGAACCGCACGTTCGGCGTCTCCAGCGCAAGCGCCTCGTACTTCTTGTAGAGGGCGTGGTTCTCCGGCCTCGGCACGGGATAGTAGGGATCGCCGTCGTCCGTGGGGAACTCGTAGGTGACGGTTGTCCTGCGGCAGGACTGTCCGGTCATGTGCTTGTATTCGCTGATCCGCGTGTAGGGGACGGCCTCGTCCGGGTAGTTCACCGTGCCGACGGGCTGGAACCACTCCCGCTCGATGGTCTCATGACGGAACTCCAGGCTGCGGTAGGGCAGCTTGCCGTACCGATGGTCGAAGTATTCGTCGATCGGCCCGGTGAAGATCAGCCGGTCGTAGTCGGCCTCGTCGCGCACGTCGTCGAAGTCTGCACCGAGCTCAAGGGTGATCCCGGCCTGGTCGAGCATGTTCTCGAACATCCGGGTGTAGCCGTCGGCCGGCATGTTCTGGAACTTGTCGGTGAAATAGCGATCGTCGGTGTTGGTGCGGGTCGGGACCCGGGCGGTGACGCCCTTGTCGAGCTCGGACGGGTCCATGCCCCACTGCTTGCGGGTGTAGCCGCGGAAGAACATCTCGTAGAGCTCGCGCCCGACCTTCGAAATCACGACGTCTTCGGAGTTGCGCACCTTCTCGACCGGCTCGGCCCGGCTCGCGAGGTAGGCCTCGGCCGCCTCGTCCGTCGGCAACTCCAGGCCGTAGAGCGTATTGAGCGTCGTGCGGTTGATCGGGATCGGCACGTGCAGCCCGCCCCGCACGCTGGCCAGCACCCGGTGCTCGTAGGGGCGCCACTTCGTGAACTGCGAGAGGTAGCCCGCCACCTCGTCCGAGTTGGTGTGGAAGATGTGCGGACCGTAGCGGTGCATCAGCACGCCCGCCGCGTCCTTCTCGTCGTAGGCGTTGCCGGCGACGTGAGGCCTGCGGTCGATCAGCAGCACCCGCTTGCCGAGCTGGCTCGTGAGCCGCTCGGCCAGGACCGAGCCCGCAAAGCCCGCGCCGACGATCAGGTAGTCGAACGGCTTGCGGCGCGACGCGGGCCGGATCGCCGGGGCCGGCCGGTCGGAGACCAGCGCCGCCGGACGGCGGAGCGCCGCCGCGCGCGTGATCTCGGCGTTCATCCGCGCGAAGGTCTCGTCCCAGGAAAGCGCCGACAGCGCGGCGTCCACCGCCTTGAGCCAGTCGCCGCGGATTCGGGACAGCGCGAGCGCCTGGTCGCAGGCGGCGACGAACCCGTCGGCAGTGTCGGCGATCTTCACCGCCTCGAGGTCGCCGTAGTGGCGCACGACGTCGACGATCGGCGTCGAGACGACCGGGCGGCCGCCGGCCAGGTACTCCGGGGTCTTGGTGGGGCTGATGAAGCGGGTCGACTCGTTGATGGCGAAGGGCATCAGCGCCACGTCCCAGCCGGCCAGGTACTTCGGCAGGTCCTCGTAGGGCTTTGCGCCGAGGTAGTGCAGGTTCGACCGCCGGGGCAGGTCGTCCGGGCTGATCTTCACCACCGGCCCCACGATGACGATGCTCCACTCGGGCCGGGCGTCGGCGAGCGCCGCCACAAGGTCGAGGTCCATCCGCTCGTCCACCACGCCGTAGAAGCCGAAGCGCGGCCAGGGGAGCGCGGCCTGATCGGCGGGCTCGCCGCGCAGGCGACGGGCCCTGGCGAAGTGGCTCCGATCGACGCTGGACGGGAACGGATGGATGTTGCGATGGCGTCCGCGCTTGGCTTCCCAGAGGCTGTAGCCGCCCGTGTAGACCACGTCCGCGACGGCCATCAGCTCTCGCTCGAGGAGGGTCAGCTCTGGGGGGGCGAACTTGAAGTTGGCCAGCTCGTCCATGCAGTCGTAGACGGTGCACACGGCCTCGAGATGCCGCGAAAAGGGCAGCATCATCGGCGTGTAGTACCAGCGGATAAGGTCCCCATCGCTGGCGGCGATCGCCGAGTCGAGCAGTCCCTGCAGGATCCGGTCGCGATCGCCGGCCGCAAGCCCGGGCGGCAGCACCGGCGTCAGCACCACGACGCCGCTCTCCTCGCAGACCTCGCTCCGGAGCGAAGGGCCCGCCTCGCCCTCGATCGGTTCTTCCCAGAAGATCACCCGGCGCGTCCTGGCGAACCGGGTCATGAGATGCTGCGGGCGCTGGAAGACGAAGTTCCACCGAAGATGGGAAAAGCAGATGACTGTCTGACGCCCTCGCGAAGCCGGCCCGATCGGAGTGGAAGAAGTCGCAGCGCTTTCGGCGCTCGGGAGCTGCGGCGCGTTCAAGGGCGCATTCCTTTATGAATTGTGGCACACGAAGCCCTGTTGCTTAATTCGCAAGGGCTTCGATGGTTCCTGCGCTGCGGCGGCGGATTCTCGAATTTATTCAGTAATCAAGAGACGAATGCGTTAGAGCTCGGGCATTCGCGAAGTTATTGTCGGCCAGCCGACTTTGCCTATTGCGCCTGCGCCGACTTGTTGGCTGCGGCGCGGGCCCCGGTGGAATAGGCGGGGTTCGATTCCCAGCGGAGGGCGTCGGCCACGATCTGGTCGAGTCCCGACCGCCTCGCCCGCCATCCGAGCAGCGACTGGGCGTAGGCAGGGTCGGCCACCAGGCTCGGCGGATCGCCCGCCCGTCGCGCCCCGACGCCATGCGGAACGGGACCGCCGACCGCGCGGCCGACGGCGTCGACGACCTCGAGCACCGAGCGCCCCTCGCCCGTCCCCACATTGGCCGCCTCGAAACCGCCGGCCGGGAGCTGGACCTTGAGGGCCGCGACGTGCGCGGCCGCCAGGTCGCTCACGTGGATGTAGTCGCGCAGGCAGGTCCCGTCCGGGGTGTCGAGGTCCTGGCCGAAGACGGTGAGCGGCTTGCCCCGGCCGAGCGCGGCGGCGATGGCCAGCGGGATCAGGTGCGTCTCGGGCTCGTGCGCCTCGCCGATCAGTCCGGACGGATCGGCGCCCGCGGCGTTGAAGTAGCGCAGCGCCACCGCGGATAGGCCGTAGGCCCGGCATTCGGCCCCGATCATCCATTCGCAGGCGAGCTTGGTGTCGCCATAGGGGCTCGCGGGCGCCTTGGGCGCGGTCTCGGGGATGGTCTCGAGGGGCCCGCGGCCGCCCTGGCCATAGACGGCGGCGCTCGAGGAGAAGACCAGACGGTCGACGCCGCGGTCGCGGAGCGCCGAGAGCAGCGAGAGCGTGCCTGCCACGTTGACGTCCCAGAACAGGTCCGGGCGGACGACCGAGCGGCCGACCTCGATCAGGCCCGCGAAGTGGATCACCGCCTTGATCGCGTGCGCCTCGATCGTCTCAGCGATCGCCCGTCCGTCGCGGATGTCGCCGTGGACGAACTCGCCCCAACGCACCGCTTCGCGGAAGCCGGACGAGAGGTCGTCGTAGACGACGGGGAAGTAGCCCCCCTCGTGCAGGGCCTTTGCTGTATGTGCGCCGATGTAGCCGGCCCCGCCCGTCACCAGCACGGCGGGCTTCGATCCCCGATCCATGAAGGCCATAATCCGCGCTCTCGATTGAGGTTCCTGCCGAAACGCCCTGAATTCTGGAACAAAGCGCCTTACGCCGGGCTTAAGGCTCAGGGATCACGGGGATCACGGGAAAGCCGGGGATTGATGCAACCGCTTGAACTGTGGGGCGGTCACGAATGCACCGTGAACCGCGTGGGCGGCTTGTTCCACGACCAGACGGTTCGTTCCGGTCACCATCACCGGGCGGACGACCTCGACCGCTTCGCGGCGCTCGGCCTGCAGGCGCTGCGATATCCGGTGCTCTGGGAGCGGGTGGCGCCGCAGCGGCCCGACCAGCCGGACTGGCGCTGGACCGACGAGAGGCTCGGCCGGATCCGCACCCTCGGCATGCGGCCGATCGCGGGCCTGCTGCACCACGGCAGCGGCCCCCGCTACACGAGCCTGCTGGACGAGGCGTTTCCCGCCGCGTTCGCCGCCTTCGCGCGGTCCGCCGCCGAGCGGTATCCCTGGATCGAGGAGTGGACCCCGATCAACGAGCCGCTCACCACGGCCCGCTTCTGCGCCCTCTACGGCCACTGGTATCCGCACCTCGCGGACGAACCGCTGTTCTGGGCGGCGCTCGTCAACGAGATCGACGCCACTCGCCTCGCCATGCGCGAGATCCGCGCCGTAAGGCCCGACGCGAGGCTCATCCAGACGGAGGACCTGGGCCGCACCTACGCGACCCGCCCGGCGGCCGACCAGGCGGGCTTCGACAACGCCCGCCGGTGGATGACCTGGGACCTGCTCGCGGGGCTCGTGACGCCGGAGCACCCGTTGTGGGAGCGCCTGGAGGGCTTCGGACTGGGCGACCGGCTGAGGGCGATCGCGGACGACCCCTGCCCCTCCGACGTGATCGGCGTGAACCACTATCTGACCAGCGACCGCTTCCTTGATCACGAGGTGGAAGCCTATCCGGCCGAGCGGATCGGCGGGAACAGCTACATGGCGTTCGCGGACGTGGAAGCGGTGCGCGTCGCCCTGCCGGCCCCCGGCGGACTGGAAGGCGCGCTCGAGGAGGCCTGGACACGATATCGGACGCCACTCGCGGTCACCGAGTCCCACAACGGCTGCACCCGAGAGGAACAGGTCCGCTGGCTGCGCGAGGCCTGGGAGACGGCGCTGGCTCTGCGCGGACGCGGACTCGACGTGCGGGCCGTGACCGCCTGGGCCCTGCTCGGCACCTTCGACTGGAACAGCCTGCTCACCCGTCGCTCGGGCCACTACGAGGTGGGCGCTTTCGACGTGCGCTCCGATCCACCGCGGTCGACCGCGCTCGCCGGCGAGATCGCCCGCATCGTCCGCGGCGGGCCGGCGCATCCGGCCACCCGGGGGCCGGGCTGGTGGCGCCGCGACATCCGCCTGCAGTTCCGCCCCGTGTTCCGCACCGTCGAGACCCCGGAGCCCAGACGCATGATGCGCACGCCCCCTCCGCCCGCCCGGCCCCTGCTGATCACCGGCGCGACCGGCACGCTCGGCAAGGCGTTCGCCCGGGCCTGCGAGTGGCGCGGGATCGACTACCGCCTGACGTCGCGCGCCGAGCTCGCGCTCGACGATCCAGGCTCCATCAGCCGCGCCCTGGACGAGACGCGGCCCTGGGGCGTGGTCAACGCCGCGGGCTGGGTGCGTGTCGACGAGGCTGAGCGGGACGCCTGCGGCTGCATGGCCGCCAACGCCTCGGGCGCCGTGGCGCTCGCCCACGCGTGCGCCGAGCGCAGCCTGCCGTTCGTCGGATTCTCGAGCGACCTGGTGTTCGACGGCAGGTCCGCGCACCCGTACCTGGAAAGCGACGCGCCCTCGCCGCTCAACGTCTACGGCGCGAGCAAGGCCCGGGTCGAGGAGGCCGTCCTCGCCCTGGGCGCGCAGGCGCTGATGATCCGGACGGCGGCGTTCTTCTCGCCCTACGATCCCTACAACTTCGCCGCCCACGTCCTCCGAACCCTGGGCCAGGAGATCGCGCTGGAAGCCGCCGACGACCTCGTGGTCTCGCCGACCTACGTCCCCGACCTCGTCGAGACGACCCTCGACCTCCTGATCGACGGCGAGACCGGCCTGCGACATCTCGCCAACGAGGGCGCGGCTTCCTGGGCCGAATTCGGCCGCCTGATCGCGGGCGCGCTCGGGCTCGACGACAGCCTGGTGTCAGGGCGGCCGGCGGCGCACTTCGGCTGGCCGGCGAGGCGGCCGCCCTACGCGGCGCTGGGGACCGAGCGAGGCCAGATCATGCCCTCGCTGGACAACGCCATCGCGCGGTATGCCGCGATCGTCTCGGAGGTCGAGTTCGCGGCGGAAGCGGAGGCTGCGGTGGAGGGCGCACTCCCGACACAGGCGGTCCGGCCCAGCGCTCAGGTCAGCTAGCCCACGATGGCGTCAGGCGGAATCTGACCGTGCATCCCGGCGAAGGCCGGGATCCAGTTGCAGCGTCTGAGAGGCTTGCGCCCTCGCCTGGGTCCCGGCCTTCGCCGGGACGAACGGGGTGGGAAAGTCCGCGCGACAGCTCAAGCCGCAGGCGTCCGCAACTCGCGCAGCAGCGTGACCACCCGCCGGGCCTTATCGAAGGTCTCGGACGCCGGCTGGCCCGCGCGGTAGAGCTCCCCGCCGAGGCCGAAGGCGCGCACGCCCGCCTCCCACCAGCCCGCGAGGTCCGCCGCGCCGACGCCGCCCACCGCCCAGATTATCACCTCGGGCGGCAGCACCGCCCGCAACTGCTTCACGTGGGCCGGTCCGTAGGTCACGGCCGGGAAGAGCTTGAGATGGCGGGCGCCCGCCTCGATCGCCAGGAACGCCTCGGTGGCGGTCGCGAATCCGGGGACCGGATCGAGACGCATGGCCACGGCCCGCCGGATCACCTCCGGGACGGTGTTGGGCGAAACGATGATCCGCCCGCCCGCGCGCGCCACCTCCTCCGCCGCGCCGGCGGACAGCACCGTGCCCGCGCCGACCGCCATGCGCTCGCCGAAGACCTGGGCGAGCCGGCGGATGCTCTCGATCGGCTCCGGAGAATTCAGCGGCGCCTCGACGCCGCGAACGCCGGCCTCGTAGAGCGCCTGGGCGTGGTCGAGAACCTCGTCCGGACGCACGCCGCGCACGATGGCCACGACCGGCGCCTCGGCCAGCGCCTCGTCCAGCGTCATGGCCGCTCTCCCGACCGATAGAGCGCGAACAGCCCAGCGAGCGCGGCGGCCTCGCCGTCGAAGGTCTCGCAGCGCATGGCCCGCGCCTCGAAGGCCCGAGCGTAAAGGCTACAGAGGGCGGCGTCGCCGAGCAGCGCCACCGGCATGTATCCGGACAGGCCCATGAGCCTGGGGACGGATGCGACCTCCGCCCCGATAAGCAGGCCCGAGAGATAGCTGGGCGTGGTGTCCGCCGCCCGGTCCGCGCCCACAACCCGCGCCCGCGCGGTGAACAGACGCGCCGCCAGGGCGTCGCCCTCAGCGGCCGCGGCGAGTCCTTCGTCGAAGGCGACGGTATCCTCGGCGGGGGCGTCGCTACGGAGCACGCTGTGCTGCGTGAGCACCGAGAACAGCTCTCCGGTCATGGCGGTCACGAAGCGCAGGATGCGGCCGTCCTCGACCAGAACCCACTTGCTGTGCGTGCCCGGATGACAGACGACATGACGTCCGCGCGCCCGCGCCGGGTCCTGGCCGATCCAGCCCAGGACCTGGGTCTCCTCGCCCCGCATCACGTCCGGCGACCCGGCGATCCCGGCGCAGCGAAGGCCCGGCACGATCCGCACCCACGCCGCATGGGCCTCCACCGCGGCGAGGCAGCCCGCGAGGTCCGTCAACCCGGCCGGGCAGTCGAGGTAGGGCGCGACCGTCCAGCCGAGCGTCGAGCCCACCATGCCGCAGAGGATCGCGGGCAGCCCCACGGCGTCGAGCCCCGGTTGCACCTCGTCCTGGAAGCGTTCGGCAGCCTCGCCCGGCGCGAGCCTGGAGACGCCGAGCGCGAACTCGCGGTGGGCGACGACCCGCCCAGCGTCGTCCAGCGTCCAGGCGCGCAGGTTCGTGGTCCCCCAGTCGCAGGCGAGGAGCGCGGCCTGGCCGATCATGTGCGACCACCGTCGATGATCAGGTTCTGCCCGGTGATCATGCGACTGTCGTCGGAGGCGAGAAACAGGGCGAGGCGCGCGACATCGTCCGGCATGATCCGCTGCTTCAGCGCCACCTGCTTCATCCACTCGGCCTCGGCCTCGGGCGTCAGCCAGAGCTCGAGCTGCCGGGGCGTCACGATCCAGCCCGGGGAGATCGCGTTGACCCGGATGTTGTCCTCGCCCCACGCGCGCGCCAGGGACTTCGTCAGGGCGTTGATCGCGCCCTTGGCCGCCACATAGGCCGCCAGCCGCGCCGGGGCGAGGATGGCGTTGATCGAGGACAGGTTCACGATCACCCCGCCGCCCGCGGCCTTCATCATGGGGTACACGGCCGTGGCGGCGATGAACACCGGGTCGAGATTGACCGCGAGGTCCTTGCGCCAGGCCTCGGGCGTGACCCCCGCGGTGGTCTGGCGCGTGTCATTGGCGACGTTGTTGATTAGCACGCCGATCGGCCCGAGCGCCTTTGCCGCTTCCCGCACCGCGTCCCGGAGCGCCGTCGCATCGGTCACGTCGCAGCGCTTGAACCATGCGCCGGCGCCGAGCTTCGTCATCAGCGAGTCGCCGTCCTCCTGCTTGAGGTCGACGAAGGCGACCTTGGCGCCCTGCTGGTGGAAACTCGTCACGAAGGCCGCGCCGATGCCCGAGGCGCCGCCCGTGACGAACACCACCTTGTCCTTCAGGCTCGGGTAGGTCGCATACGCCATCAGTGGGATTCCCGCGTCACCTCGCTCGACGACCTGCCGACCAGGAAGTCGAGATCGACTCCGCGGTCGGCCTGCAGGACCGTGTCGATGTAGAGCCGGTACCAGCCTCGGTCGTAGGCGGGGGCGGGCCGCTTCGCCTCCCAGGCCGTGCGCCGCCGCTCCAGCTCGGCCTCGGCGACCAGCAGCTCGAGCCGGCGGCTCGGCCCGTCGAATTCGATCTCATCGCCGTTCTGCACCAGGGCGAGCGGGCCGCCGGCGGCGGCCTCCGGCGCCACGTGCAGGATCACCGTGCCGTAGGCCGTGCCGCTCATCCGCGCGTCGGAGATGCGGACCATGTCGCGGACGCCGCGACCGAGCAGCTTCTGCGGCAGGGCCATGTTCCCGACCTCCGGCATGCCCGGATAGCCCTTCGGCCCGCAGCCCTTCAGCACCAGGATCGAGGTCTCGTCGACCTCCAGGTCTGGATCGTCGATGCGTGCGTGGTAGTCCTCGATGTCCTCGAAGACCACCGCCCGCCCCCGGTGGGTGAGAAGCTCGGGGCTCGCGGCGCTGGGCTTGAGGATCGCGCCTTGCGGGCAGAGATTGCCCTTCAGGACCCAGACTCCGGAGGACGGCCCGACCGGCGCCGCGCGCGTGCCGATCACCTCCCGGTTCCAGACTTCTCCCGTGTCGGCGATCTCGCCGATGGTCTTGCCGGCGACGGTCACGACGTCGCGATGCAGGAGCTCGCCGAGCTCCTTCATCACCGCGGGCACCCCGCCGGCGTAGCAGAAGTCCTCCATCAGGTACTTGCCGGACGGCATGAGGTTCACGAGCAGAGGAACCTCGCGGGAGAGCGTGTCGAAATCCTCGAGCCCGAGCGGCACGCCGAGCCGCCCGGCCAGGGCCAGCAGATGCACCACCACATTGGTCGAGCCGCCACAGGCCGCGTGCACGAGTATGGCGTTCTCGAACGCCTTGCGGGTGAGGACGTCGGAGGGCTTCACGTCGTCCTTCACGAGCTGGACGATGCGGTTGCCTGTGAGGT